>X363_Desmarests_Spiny_Pocket_Mouse__coassemble_623_pt1 | contig 19377 bp, 18 predicted proteins | sample X363_Desmarests_Spiny_Pocket_Mouse__metabat2_low_PE_031 | metagenome-assembled genome bin X363_Desmarests_Spiny_Pocket_Mouse | reverse complement strand
GGTGAACAGAGGGGCGCGCAGCGCCCGCCAGACGTCCAGATTTCGCAAGTTAAGCACCTCGATTATTCAGAATTCGGGAGAATCGACGGAATAACGGCAGGATTTACAAGGGGCGCTCATCATAAATTTGCATTGACGGGCCGTTAAAATTGCGTTATAATATTCTTTAACACGCAATGGAAGCCAGAGGAAACGGACAGCCAAAAAGGAGGCGGATCAGCTTGAACATGGACGTTCTTGAGAACTTGATCGAGGCGCGCAAAAAAGCGGTGGAGCAGTATAACTCGTCGGTGGATTTCATTCAAGGGATATGCGGGGAATTTGAGAGATATACCCAGATCTCCCCCCGCTATTATGAGAAGTACGACGTGAAGCGAGGCCTGCGCAACCAGGACGGCACCGGTGTCATGGCCGGGGTTACCCTCATCGGCAACGTGAAGGGCTACATCATGGAGGACGGCGAGAAGGTCCCCGCCCCCGGCCGCCTGCTCTACCGGGGCATCAATGTGGAGGACCTGATCCAGGGCTTCACCGACGAGGGGCGGTTCGGCTATGAGGAGACGGCCTATCTGCTGATGTTCGGCGGCCTGCCCACGGCGGAGGAGCTGGGGCAGTTCCGGGACATCCTGGCCTTCTACCGGGAGCTGCCCCGCAACTTCACCGAGGACATGATCCTCACCGCCCCCAGCCACGATATCATGAACAAGCTGGCCCGGTCGGTGCTGGCCCTGTACTCCTACGACCCGGACCCGGACAACAACACCCTGCCCATCGAGATGCTTCAGGCACTGCGGCTCATCGCCCGGTTCCCGGTGATCGTGGCCCACGCCTACGCCGCCAAAAAGCACTACTTTGACCAGGAATCCCTTTACTTACACAGGCCCCAGCCGGAGCTGTCGGTGGCGGAGAACTTCCTGTACTCCGTGCGCCACGACAACCAGTTTACCCAGGAGGAGGCCCGTCTGCTGGACCTGTGCCTGGTGCTCCACATGGAGCACGGCGGCGGCAACAACTCCGCCTTTGCCTGCCGGGTGCTGTCCTCCTCGGGCACGGACATCTACTCCGCCATCTCCGCGGCGGTGGGCTCGCTGAAGGGCCCCAAGCACGGCGGCGCCAATATGCGGGTGATGGCCCAGTTCGACGAGATCGAGGCCAACGTGAAGGATTGGAAGGACGACGGGGAGGTGTCCGCCTACCTCACCAGAATTTTGAAGAAGGAGGCGGGGGACGGCTCCGGCCTGATCTATGGCATGGGCCACGCCATCTACACCCTGTCCGATCCCCGGGCGGTGATCCTCAAGCGGTTTGCCAAGGACATGGCGAAGAAGAAGGGGATGCTGGAGGAGTTCGAGCTGTTTGAGACGGTGGAGCGGCTCACCCCCGACCTGTTCCAGACGGTCACCGGCCAGGACAAGGCCATGTGCGCCAACGTGGATATGTACTCGGGGCTGGTGTACAAGATGATGGGCATCCCCCCGGAGCTGTATACCCCCCTGTTCGCCATCGCCCGGATTGTGGGCTGGTGCGCCCACCGGGTGGAGGAGGTCTATAACCCCTATGGCCGGATTATCCGCCCCGCCTACAAGGCGGTCATGCACAAGCGGCCCTTTGTGCCGCTGGAGGAGAGGGGCTAGCCATAAAAGCAGGGCCTCCCGTATGGGAGGCCCTGCTTTTATCATACTCTTTTCCACACCGCCCCGCCGGGCACGTCGGTGACCTCGATGCCCTGGGCCTTCAGCTCCTCCCGGATGCGGTCGGCCTCGGCGAAATTCTTGGCCTTCTTCGCCTCCGCCCTTTGCAGCACCAGGGCGTCGATGGCCGGGTCGCCCTCGCCTTGGACGGTGAAGCCGTCCGCGCCGGCGGTTTTGGCCTGGGCGGCCTCCTTCTCCCGGAGGGCCGCCGCCTTTTCCAGCAGGGAGAGGGACAACACCCGGTCGAAATCCGCCAGCACCGCCCGCTTGGTGGCATCGTTCACCGGGGCCTTGAGCACGTCGTACAGGCAGGTGACGCCCATGGAGGTGTTCAGGTCGTTTCCCACCTGGGTGAGGAATTTTTCCTTGAATTGAGCGGCGGCTCTCTCGTCCACCTCGCCGTCCCCGTCCTTCAGGGCGGCGACCCGGCGGATGAGCTTATTGTAGGCCCCGGCGGCGTTGTCCAGGTTCTCCCAGGAGAATACCAGCCCCTTGCGGTAGTGGCTCTGGAGGCAGAAGAACCGGTAGACCAGGGGGTCGTAGCCCTTCTCCTCCAGCAGGGAGACGGTGAGGAATTCCCCCTTGGACTTGGACATCTTGCCGTCGTTGGTGTTCAGGTGGTGGACATGGAACCACTGGGCGCACCAGGGGTGGCCCAGATACGCCTCCGACTGGGCGATCTCGTTGGTGTGGTGGGGGAAGGCGTTGTCCACCCCGCCGCAATGCAGGTCAAGGTATTCCCCGTTGAACTTCATGGAGATGCAGGAGCACTCGATGTGCCAGCCGGGGTAGCCCACCCCCCAGGGGGAGTCCCACTTGAGGGCCTGGTCCTCGAACTTGGACTTGGTGAACCAGAGGACGAAGTCGTTCTTGTTGCGCTTGTTCTGGTCCTCCTCCACGCCCTCCCGGACGCCCACCGCCAGATCCTCCTGGTCGTGGTCGTTAAAGACGTAGTAGCGCTTCAGCCTGGAGGTGTCGAAGTACACGTTGCCCCCGGCCGCATAGGCGTACCCCTTGTCGATGAGGGCGGATACCACCCGGATGAACTCGTCGACAAGCCCGGTGGCGGGCTGCACTACGTCGGGGGTCTTGATGTTCAGCTTGGCGCAGTCGTCGAAAAAGGCGTCGGTGTAGAATTTCGCGATGTCCATCACGGACTTGTTCTCCCGGCGGGCGCCCTTGAGCATCTTGTCCTCCCCGGTGTCCGCGTCGGAGGACAGGTGGCCCACGTCGGTAATGTTCATCACCCGGTTCACGTCATAGCCCTCGTAGCGCAGGAACTTCTCCAGCGCGTCCTCCATGATGTAGGAGCGCAGGTTGCCGATGTGGGCGAAATGGTAGACGGTGGGGCCGCAGGTGTACATCTCCACCCGGCCGGGGGTGTGGGTTTTGAATTCTTCCTTTTTGTGGGTGGCGGAATTGTAGAGATACATGACTTTTATCCTCCTGTAGGGGCGGATACCATCCGCCCGTAATTTTCCGGTACGGTCAAGACGGGCGGATGATATCCGCCCCTACATTTTCTCCTTCCGATATTTCTCGTCCAACAGCTTTTCCAGGGCCTCCACCCGGTGGTCCAGTGCGGCAAGCCGCTCCAGGGTAGGGTTTTTCACGCTGGTCTGATCCACGTCGTCAGCGAAGCGGGCGGGCCGCCCGGCGATCTTCACGATCTGGGCGGGGATGCCCACGGCGGTGGCATCGGCGGGCACCTCGCTGAGCACCACCGCATTGGCGGCGATGCGGGAATTGTCCCCCACCTTGAAGGGGCCCAGCACCTTGGCCCCGGTGGAGATGAGCACGTTGCTGCCGATGGTGGGGTGGCGCTTGCCCTGGTCCTTGCCGGTGCCCCCCAGGGTGACGCCGTGGTAGATCAGGCAGTCGTCCCCCACCTCGGCGGTCTCGCCGATGACGATGCCCATGCCGTGGTCGATGACCAGCCTCCGGCCGATCCTCGCGCCGGGGTGGATTTCGATGCCCGTCCAGCACCGGCTCCACTGGGACACGCACCGGGCCAGGAATTTCAGCCTGTGACAGTAGAGGAAATGCGCAATCCGATGGTAAATGATGGCGTGCACCCCCGGATACAGCAGGAAAATCTCCAGCTTGCTCCGGGCCGCCGGGTCCCGGGCCTGATAGGCCCGCAGGGTTTCGCCCAAACGGCTCATAGAAAAGGTTCCTCCTTATAAAAACAAAAAATCTCATGCCTGATTCAGGCATGAGAGGCGAAATGAATCCGCGGTTCCACTCTCGTTTTTCACTCATGGCCGTGACGTGGCCGGACGGAGGGCGCCCGCGTCCCCCTCGCTCCCGCTGGCATTTCGCCCGCATCTGCCCCGAGGGCCGCTTTCAGCCAGGGACGGCCCCTCTCTGACGGTTTCAAAACGGACTACTCCGGGAAGCGCCGGCGGCGCCGGCCTCCCCCGCGTTCATCGCGATGTTCAGTTGCCGTGCTGTTCCAGTATATTATCACAGGGGGAAAGATGTGTCAAGAGAGGGGGGCGGGAAAATTTTATGCCATAAAAACAACTAGAAATTCACTAAGAATAAGTTGGATGGGATATGGTAGGCCAAGAAAGGGAGGCGGACTATTATGGATGACAGAGCGTACCTCAGCATTCGGATGAACCGGCTGCTTCACGACAAGTTCCAGTCTGTGGCGGCCTATGAGGGCCGTTCCATGAGCGGGCAGATTCTGTACCTGGTGAACCAATGCGTCAGGGAGTTTGAAAAAGCCCACGGCCCCATCGACCTGCTTGACCAGGGGTGATGAGGGCGCTGCTGGGCTGTCTGCTGGACCTGCTCTATCCTCCCAAGTGCCCGTTCTGCGGGCGGCTTCTGGAGCGGGGAGAGGAGGGCTGGTGCGCCCTGTGTCGGGAGGAGCTGCCCTGGACCGGGCCGGGGGACGCCAAGGCGGTGGAGGGCTGCGACGTCTGCCTGTCGCCGCTGTGGTATCGGGACGGGGTGCGGGAGGGGATGCGCCGCTATAAATTCGACGGTGGCCGGGGCCACGCCCAGCTGTTCGGTTGGCTGATGGGCCGGTGCCTTGCGGAGCGGTGGGAGGGGACGGCGGACCTGGTCACCTGGGCGCCCCTGCACCCGAAGCGCAGGCGGGAGCGGGGCTATGACCAGGCGGAGCTGCTGGCCCGCCGGGTGGGCGGGCTGGCCGGCCTGCCGGTGGAGCGCACCCTGGAAAAGACGCGGGCCACCGCCGTCCAATCCCAGACCGGGGAGGATGAGGCCCGGAGGGCCAACGTCCAGGGGGCGTACCGCGCCCTGCCGGGGCTGGAGCTGGCCGGGAAGCGGGTGGTCCTGGTGGATGACGTGGCCACCAGCGGCGCGACCCTGTCGGAATGCGCCGCCGCCCTGCGGCAGGCTGGAGCGGACGTTGTGGTGGGGCTTACCTTTGCCCGGGCGCGGTAAAGGAGCGCCGGAACCCGCGAGGCTCCGGCGCTCTTTTACTCACTCCAGGGGCTGGCCCTGGGCGTTAAACAGGGGCAGCTTCTCCAGGAACAGGATGTCCTCACGTTTGGCGGCGTCCCCCTCGGCCAGGATGGCCATGCGGCCCACCACCCGGCCCCCGGTCTGGTCCACCAGGCTCTCCACCGCCGCCAGCGACCCGCCGGTGGAGATCACGTCGTCCAGGATCAGGATGCGCCTGCCCCGGATCTTTTTGGCGTCCGCCCCGTCCATGTACAGCTTCTGCTCCCCGGCGGTGGTGATGGAGCGGTCCACCGCCTCGAACACCCCGTCCATGTACAGCTTGGGGGCCTTGCGGGCCAGGAAGTACTCGTTCCGGCCGCTCTGTCGGGCCATCTCGTGGACCAGGGGGATGGCCTTGGCCTCCGGGGCCACCATGTAATCGAAGTCCGGCGCGAGCTTCAGCAGATCCCGGGCGCAGGCGCAGGTCAGCTCCACGTCGCCGAAGATGACAAAGGCGCCGATCATCAGCGTGTCGCTGATGGGGCACAGGGGGAGCTGGCGTTTCAGACCCGCCACGGTCATTTCATAGGTCATGGCTTACTCATCTCCAGTTGTAATTTATACGAACCTTATTATACTATTCCTGTCTGCGCTTGTCAAAATTATATGAAGTTTGTGGAAAAGGGGAAAAACAGTAGAAATTTTCCAGGGGCTGTGGTATCATAAATCCTGCAACTCAATATCTTTCGGTATAATCGGGACGAGATGGGTCCTGAGTTTCTACTGCCCAACCTATTTAGGCAACTACCGAAAACAGAACAGGTCCGGGACGTTGTTGTTTCCGGGCTGATTTTGTTTTTCCCGCTCCGATCCTGCCGAAAGAAATTCTGGAGAGGGAGTTTTGTATGGAAAAAATCTTTAAGCTCAAAGAGAACGGCACCTCGGTGCGCACCGAGATTGTGGCCGGCCTCACCACGTTCATGACGATGGCCTACATCATCGCCCTGAACCCCAACTTGATCGTGGGCTTCGGCCAGGGCCAGTTCGGCAGCTTCGGTCCGGATGCCGCCGCGGCCTGGAACGGCGTGTTCCTGGCCACCTGCCTGGCCTCCGCCATCGCCATGTTCTGCATGGCCTTCCTGGCCAACAAGCCCTTCTGTCTGGCCCCCGGCATGGGCCTCAACTCGTTCTTCGCCATCGTCATCGCCCAGATCGCCGGCGCGGCGGGCTGCACCTATCTGGCCGGTCTCCAGGCCGGTTTGTGCATCATCCTCATTGAGGGCATCGTGTTCATCGTCCTGTCCGTGTTCAACATCCGGGAGAAGATCGTGGACGCCATCCCCCTGGGGGTGCGCCTGGGCATCGCCCCCGCCATCGGCCTGATGCTGATGAACATCGGCTTCGGCTCCAACGCCGGTGTGGGCGCGAGCAATGAGCACTACGTCATGACGGGCTTTTTTGGAGAGCTGACCGCCGGCGTGGCCAAGGAGAAGCTGGGAGAATACTGGCCCAAGATGGTCTTGTATGTGGTCACTATGTTTATCGGCCTGTTCGTCATCGTCCTTCTGTCCAAGAAGGGCATCAAGGGCGCGGTGCTCATCGGGATGCTGGCCGCCTCCGTGATCTACTGGATCGGTTCCTTCGTGTTCCTGGCCACCAACCCCTTTGAGCCGCTGGCCACCGCCAGCTGGCTGCCCCCCTTCGGCGACATGGCGCAGACCACGCTCTTCAAATTTGACTTTGCCACCCTGATGAGCCTGGGCTGGTTCACCGTTATCACCCTGGTGATCACCTTCTGCATGATTGATATGTTCGACACCATCGGCACCCTGGTGGGAACCGCCTCCCGGGCCGGCATGGTGGACAGGAACGGCAATATGCCCAACATGAGGGAGGCCCTGCTGTCCGACGCCATCGGCACCGTGGCGGGCGCCTGCACCGGCACCTCCACCGTCACCACCTTCGTGGAGTCCGCCTCCGGCGTGGAGGCTGGCGGCCGCACGGGCCTCACCGCCCTGACCTGCGGCGTGCTGTTCCTGGCCTGTATGTTCATCTCCCCCATTGCCGCCATCATCCCCGCCCCCGCCACCTCCGCCGCCCTGATCTATGTGGGCGTGCTGATGCTCCAGGGCCTGAAGAACGTGAAGTTCGACGACCTGGACCAGATGGTTCCCGTGGCCCTGATGCTCATCGCCATGCCCATCTCCAGCTCCATCGGCCACGCCATCGGCATCGGCCTGATCTCCTACACGGTCATCAAGGTGTTCTCCGGGAAGGCCAAGGACGTGTCCGTGCTGACCTATGTGATCTCCGCGCTGTTCCTGGTCAAGTTCTTCCTGGCCGTGTAATTAAAGAGAAAAACCCGCGCCAGCGCGAAAAGTCCGGCCCCTGTTAAAGGGGCCGGACTTCTTTTACGGCTGGTCCAGATCCAGCTCCCGGCGGTAGCGGGCCATGGACTGGGCAAACAGCTCGCCGTTGCTGGGCGGGGTATATGTAATGGCGTTGGCCCCGGCGCGGATGGTCTCCAGGATGCTTTGGTCGGTGGGGCCGCCGGTGGCGATGATGGGCACGTCGGGGAAGCGCTCCCGGATGCTCCGCACAATATCCGGCGTCTTGCCGGCCCCGGACACGTTGAGGACGTCCGCCCCGGCCTCAATCCGGGCGGCCACGTCGGTCCTGTCCGACACCACGGTGACCACCACCGGGATGTCCAGCACCTGTTTGAGCATACGGACCACCTCGTTGCCGGTGGGGGCGTTGACCACCACGCCAAAGGCCCCCTCGTGCTCGGCGTCGTTGGCCAGGTTCACCACCCGCATCCCTTTGGTGACGCCGCCCCCGCACCCCACGAACACCGGCATATCCGCCGCCTGCATAACGGCCCGGTGGATGGCGGGCTGGGGGGTGAAGGGATAGACGGCGATAATGGCGTCGGCGTTGATGTTGCGGATGATGGCCACGTCGGTGGTGAAAGCCAGGGACTTGATCCGCCGGCCAAACACCCGGATGCCGGAGCACTCGGAGATGCAGGGCGGGATCATGATCATGTGGTTGCGCAGGGTGCCCTCATAGGACGGCACCGTTTTGCGGGCGTGAAGTTCCTGAGGCATGGACGCTCCTTTCCGAGTGAGGGGGGAATTGCGCTTTACTGATACCAGCTGCCCGCCGTATTGCCGGGGGACACCAGCCGGGCGTCGGGGTTGTCGAAGCCGGCGGCGCCCAGCAGGGTGGAGTACTGCTCCCGGCTGGCACTGCGCTCCAGCCAGACCCGGCCCGCGTACCGGGCCAGCACGTCGGCGGTCAGGCCGGTGAGGACGCTCTCCCCCGGCAGCAGGGTCTCGTCGGTGAGCACGGACACGCACACGCCCCGCTCCGCCATCTCTCCGGTGATCCGCTCCAGGAAGGCGGACACCGGAACGGTGAGGTCCTCGGGGCGGTTGTCGCTGGTGGCCAGCACGTTTACCTCCCCAAAGTTGGGATAGCCGGCCCTGTCCAGCAGGATCTCGTCAAAGCCCATGTCCGCCAACTCCTGGCACAGGGTGGACAGATAGTCCACGGTCTGCTGGCTGGCGGGACTGGACCAGCCCAGGCCCTGGGTGTCGTGCCATACGTTGCCCCCCCGGGTCATGAGGGGGCCCACCCAGTTGCGGGCCAGGACCGGGTCCCGGAAGCAGGTCACCCGGGCCACCAGGTACAGGTCGGTGGTCTGGGCCAGGGTTTGCACCGCCTGGGCGGTGAGGTTGTCGTCGGCATTGGTGCTCAGCGTGGCGGCCAGGGCGGCCTGGGACTGCCAGGCCAGCCTGCCGTTGCTATTTTTCATCTCCACTACCAGGGCGCCGCCGCCGGCGGACAGCGCCGTCTGGACGGCGGTGCCGCCGCGCAGCTGGGCCGCGGTCACCGTCACCGCGCCGATGGGGGTATAGTGGGGCTCGGGAGTGGGGGTTGGGGTGGGGTCCGGCTCCACGGTGGGCTCCACGTCCACCGGGTCGGTGACCACCTCAACGGGGTCGGAGGGGATGGGTGGCGGGGTGGGGCTCTCCTGGGCCCAGGGCCAGTGGACGATGACCCCGTTTTCGGTGTACTCCAGATACTGGCCCATAAAAGACATAAAGGCCACCCCCACCGCCAGCAGCACGGCCAACAGCGCGATGATGAACAGCAGCACCGTCCGGGCCCGGCCTCCGCCCCGGCCCCGGTACTCGCTGTAACCGTATTGTCTCCTGCGTCCGCCCATGATGAACTCCTCCGGAAGGCCGCGCGCCGGCGCGCGGCTGATCCACCGTAAATTGCGTCGAATTTGATATCAGGCCGCCCTGTGAGGGGGCCTGGGGCCCGCCGTATGCAGATCGCTGACATTATACCACAGATCCATAGAGTATTCCAACCGGAAAATGCGGCTTTTTATAAAAAATTTGTTAAATCATGAAGCGCAGATGAGGACCGCCCGATTCACGGAGCGGTCCTCACCGCACGGTCCACTGGGCCAGCAGCAGCAGGGCGAAGCCGGGGGCCCCCAGCGCTCCCAGCACCAGTCCGTTGAGCAGGTTCACCCCCAGCGTCACGCCCAGCAGCCCCCCCAGCCCCTGGAACAGCCAGAGAAAGACCAGCCCCAGGCCGGACCGGGCGGCAAACCGCCCCAGCGCGGCGAGGGGGCGGCGGCACAGCCCCAGCGCCAGCAGGAACCCGCCCGCCGCCGCCCACAGCCAGCCGCTCACACCGCCTCCTCCCGGGCCGGGTTGTCCAGCAGCTTCACCTGGCGCACAAAGTAGGAGTACCGGCTTTGCAGGGCGTTGATCTCGTAGACGCAGGCGTCCACCAGGTCGGGGTCGCTGTAGAGGTTGAACTGGGCGTAGGCGTAGTTGAGCTGGTCCCGGGTCTGCTTCATGCCCGCCAGGAGCTGGCGGCGCTCCTCCTCCTGCCGCTCCGCCGCCCTCCGGCGGCCGGCGCGGGTCGCTTCTGCCATGGGCTTCACCTTCCTTTCCCAGGGGACGCGGTCCCCCTGCCAAAACTCTATGCCAAGTTTGGGCAAATATTCCAGTTCTTATACCCTGCGGGGAGGGATAAAAAAGCGGCGTCCCCGCAGGGACGCCGCTTCTTCTTGCCTCAATAGAATTTCTTATTGCGGTTCTTCCGGGCCGCCTCGCTTTTCTTGCGGCGCTTGACGCTGGGGCTGTCGTAGTACTCGCGCTTGCGGACCTCGGCCAGCACGCCGGACTTGGCGCAGCTGCGCTTGAAGCGCTTCAGCGCGTTCTCCAGAGACTCGCCCTCGCGGACATGAACTTCGGACATCTATCTTCCCTCCCTCCGAAACATCCGGTTATTTCCAGGATGCTTTAGGGGCCATTGAATGATGGCTTTAACAGCACTATTATATGTGAAAATCCTGCTGTTGTCAACCGCAAAATATGGGGAATCCGGCGGGAGGAGGGGGCAGATGCTGTTGGAGGGGAGATCCGGGCCGGATCACATCCGGTTGGCCTCCACCGCGCCGCCGGGCTTACGCTCGCTGCTTCCGGCCTCCACCGGGCCGCCGGCCTGGTCGATGGCGCCGTTAATGGTGCGCTCCCCCGCGGCTTTGGCGTGCTTGGCCACCTCGGCCTTGTTCTTGGGGCTGCGCATGATGACGCCCGGGCCCTGGACACAGCCGCCCTGGCAGGCCATGCCCTCGATGAAATTTTCGGGCAGGACGCCTTTCTTCATCTTCAGCAGGGCGATCTTGCACTCCTCGATGCCGGAGCAGGGCAGGGTGCGCGCCTCCACGGTGCTGCCCATCTCCTTCAGGGCCTGACCCACCGCCGCAGCCACGCCGCCGCTGGCGGCAAAGCTGCGGCCATAGCCGCTGGCGTGATCCAGGGGACTCTCGGGCAGCTTGGACACGTCGATGTCGCGGGCGGCCAGCATGGAGTACAGCTCCTCGAAGGTGATGACAAGGTCGATGGAGGCACGGGTGCGGCCCAGGTGGAACTCCCGCTTTTTGGCCACGCAAGGGCCGATGAACACCACACGGGCCAGGGGGTCCCGGTCCTTGATGTGCCGGCCGATCATGACCATAGGGGAGGGGGTGGTGGACACCTTGGGCACCATGTCTGGCATATGCCGTTCCACATAGGCTACGAAGGCCGGGCAGCAGGAGGAGGTCATGCCCTCGCCGCCCCGTTCGTCAAACTCGGCGGCCTCCGCCTTGGCGGTGAGGTCGGCGCCCAGCGCCACCTCGGCCACCTCGTAGAAGCCGAGCTCCTTCAGGGCGGTGGCCATCTGGCCGGGGGTGCAGTCGAACTGGCCCACAAAGGCGGGGGCCAGGATGGCGTATACGTGCAGGCCCCACTTGTCCGCGCCCAGGAGCATCTGGATGACGTCCACGATATAGGATTTGTCCATGATGGCGCCAAAAGGACACTGGATGACGCACTCGCCGCAGGAGATGCACTTGGTGGCATCGATGCTGGCCTTGCGGTCCTCGCCCATGGAGATGGCCTTGACGGGGCAGGCGCGCTCGCAGGGGCGCATATTCTTGGTGATGGCGCCGTAGGGGCAGGCCTGGATGCACTTGCCGCACAGCACGCATTTGGAGTGGTCGATGACGGAGCGGTGGTTCTCAATGCGGATGGCCCCCTTGGGGCAGGCCTCCATGCAGCGGTGGGCGATACAGCCTCGGCAGGACGGGCCCACGCTGATCTCGGTGACGGGGCACTCGTCGCAGGCGATGGGCATGACCTCCACCAGGGAGGGGTTGGCCCGGTCGCCGCCCATGGCCATTTTCACCCGGCTGTTTACCACGGCCCGCTCCTTGTAGATGCAGCAGCGCATCTGGGCCTCGGGGCCGGGCACGATTTCCTCGGGTATGTTCAGCAGATCGTTGCCCTGGAGCTTGTCGTTCCAGGCCAGTCGGGCCACGGCGGTAAGTACCTTGTCCTTCAGCTCCTGGACGGTAGTCTCGTAATAACGCATGGCAGCTCCTCCTTCAAAAATGATCCGTTAAAAAAATGTCACTTTGTTGTCCGCTTTGCATTATACCGTGTCTGTCTCCCGCCGTCAAGGCGGGGAGACATAGATTTTGGATGAAAATTTGTGGCGGAACTGGCAGGCGGGCGCAGGGCGGCCCAGGGCAGAAAAACAGGGGTCCGGCGGGGAAAATTTGTGGGATACGGCCGGTTTTCCCTTGACGGTCCGGCGGCGGATATGGTATAGTGTATGGGAGAAATATCCGTCCTTTCGGTGGTTCTGGCGGACCCTGGGCCGCCTGTCCATACCAGCGCCCTCGGGCGCGTAATTTGACGGGCTGCGGACTACTCCATTACAATAGTCCGCGGTACTGAAAAAAGGAGGAAAAAACACCGCTTCGACTTGCGGTGCGGCAGTGTGGAGACCTGTCGCAAGGTTCCCGGGACGTATGCGCCCGGGGGCGAGGTGGAGAGGGCGGAGGCCGCTCCATCAAAGTCGGGTACTATGGCCGGTTTGTCCCTGAAGAACATCATGAAGATCTATCCCCACAGCGGCGACCAGAAGAAAGCGAAGAAGAAAAAAGGTGAGCCCGAGAAGAAGACCAACCTGCAGGTCACGGACGAGGGCGTCATCGCCGTCCAGAAATTCAACCTGGACATCGCCGACAAAGAGTTCATCGTGCTGGTCGGCCCCTCCGGCTGCGGCAAGTCCACCACGTTGCGCATGGTGGCCGGCCTGGAGGAGATCTCCGGCGGCGAGCTGTACATCGACGGCAAGCTGATGAACGACGTCGCCCCCAAGGATCGCGACATCGCCATGGTGTTCCAGAGCTACGCTCTGTACCCCCACATGACCGTGTATGAGAACATGGCCTTCCCCCTGAAGCTGCGCAAGATGCCCAAGGATCAGATCGACAAGGCCGTGCGCGAGGCGGCCGAGACCCTGGACATCACCCAGTATCTGGACCGCAAGCCCAAGGCCCTGTCCGGCGGCCAGCGTCAGCGTGTGGCCATCGGCCGCGCCATCGTGCGCGAGCCCAAGGTGCTGCTGATGGACGAGCCGCTGTCCAACCTGGACGCCAAGCTGCGTAACCAGATGCGCGCCGAGATCATCAAGCTGCGCCAGAAGATCAACACCACCTTCATGTACGTCACCCATGACCAGACCGAGGCCATGACCCTGGGCGACCGGATCGTCATCATGAAGGACGGCTTTATCCAGCAGATCGGCACCCCGCAGGAAGTGTTCGATCACCCCGCCAACCTGTTCGTCGCCGGCTTTATCGGCACCCCGCAGATGAACTTCTTCGACGCCAAGCTGGTCAAGGACGGCAGCAAGTATTCTGTCCAGCTGGGCGATGTGAAGGTCGAGCTGTCCGAGGCCAAGCAGAAGGCCCTGGCCGCCAAGAACGTGGCCTCCCAGGACATCACGCTGGGCGTGCGTCCCAGCCACCTGACCCTGGGCGACGGCGCCAACACCGTCGAGGCCACCGTGGACGTGTCCGAGATGATGGGCAGTGAGGTACATCTGCACGCCAACGCCAACGGCAAGGACGTGGTCATCATCGTCCCCACCGTAGATCTGTCCGGCAACCACATGGAGACCTTCCGCTACGGCGCGAAGATCCACTTCACCTTTGGCGGCAACGTCTGCCATGTGTTCGATCTGGAAGGCAACAACCTGGAGTTCTAAGCGCAAGCGCGAAAAAACCAGCCCGCGGGCCTGTATGGGGGCCCGCGGGCCCTTTTTGCCCCTTCCACGACGCGAAATAGCAGCGGCACGCCGGAGGCGTGCCGCTGCTGCTATCTCTTTTTGACGGAGGCATTCTTTTTCGCCGGCGCCTTCTGTCTGGGCAGACGCTGGTATACCTTCATCTCCCGGCGCAGGCGGCGGGCCAGCTGGGGGGTGAACACCCCGGGCAGGGCCCTCCATTTCCAGTTGTTCCCCAGGGTGGAGGGGATATTCATCCGGGCCTCGCTCCCCAGGCCCAGCAGGTCCTGGGCCTGCATCACCGTCAGATCGGCGGGGGACGCCCAGGCGCCCCGCATCATCCCCCAGTGGTAGCCCTCCCGGGCGGTGAGCCGGAGGTACGCCTTGGCAAAGGACACGTCCTTTTTGGGGGCGGAGGCCATCCAGCCCTGGATGGTGTCGTTGTCATGGGTGCCGGTGTACGCCACGCAGTGGGCGGGGTAGCAGTGGGGCAGGTAGTCGCTGCCGCTGTCCCGGCTGTCAAAGGCGAACTCCAGCACCTTCATGCCGGGGTAGCCCGTGGCCTTCAGCAGCTTGCGCACCGAGTCGGTAAGAAAGCCCAGATCCTCGGCGATAATGCTTTGTCTGCCCAGTCTGGCGTTGACCACCTTGAAGAAATCCAGGCCCGGGCCGGGGCGCCAGCGGCCGTTGCGGGCGGTGGTGTCCCCATAGGGGATGGCGTAGTAGGCGTCGAAGCCCCGGAAATGGTCAATGCGCAGCACGTCGTACACGCTGAGCTGGAAGGCGATGCGGCGCAGCCACCAGGCATAGCCGTCCTCCTTCATCCGCTCCCAGTCGAACAGGGGGTTGCCCCACAGCTGGCCGTCGGCGGAGAAGCCGTCGGGAGGGCAGCCCGCCACCTCGGTGGGGATGCCGTTCTCATCCAGCTGGAACTGGTCCGGGTTGGCCCACACGTCGGCGCTGTCGCCGGATACGTAGATGGGCAGGTCGCCGATGATGCGCACACCCTTGCCGTTGGCGAAGGCCTTCAGGGCGTTCCACTGGCGGTAGAAGAGGAACTGCACCGCTTTCCAAAATTCCACCTCATCCGCCAGCTCCTTCCGGGCGGCGGCCAGGGCGGCGGGGCGGCGCAGGCGGATATCCCCGTCCCAGGTGAACCAGGACGCGCCGCCGTTTTGATCCTTCAGCGCCATGAACAGGGCGTAGTCCTCCAGCCAGGGGGAGGCGGCGCAGAATTCGCCATAGGCGGCGGGGGGAGCGGCCAGCAGGCGGTCCGCCGCCTTTTTCAGCACCGGGTAGCGGGCGGCGTACATCAGACCGTAGTCCACGGACTGGGGGTCGCCGCCCCAGTCCACGTCCTGGTATTCCTCGGGCTTCAAAAGCCCCTCGGCGGCCAGATCGTCCAGGTCGATGAAGTAGGGGTTGCCCCCGTAGGCGGAGAAAGACTGGTAAGGGGAGTCGCCGTAGCTGGTGGGGCAGATGGGCAGCAGCTGCCAATAGGTCTGCCCGCCCGCGGCCAGGAAGTCGACGAATTCCCGGGCGGCGGCGCCCAAGGTTCCGATTCCGTAGGGGGAGGATAGGGAGGAGACGGGCATCAGGATGCCGGAGCATCGCATGGAGGGTTCCACCTTTCGTAAGGGCCGCCGCCGAAGGACGGCGGCCCGGCGTTGAAACGTTCAGGGCCGGGGCCGGGGGGAGCCGCGCTTTCCCCGGGGATGAGCTGGAAGGGCACCAGGTTGTGGACCGGGGTGCAGGGGCGCTGGAGATTGCGCAGGAGCAGATCCACGCCCTGCTCCGCCATGCGCAGGGTGTCCTGCCGCACGGTGGTGAGCCGGGGGGTGGAGAACTGGGACAGGGGGATGCCGTCATACCCCACCACGGACACGTCCTCCGGCACCCGGCGGCCCAGGTCGTGAATGGCTCGGATGGCCCCCATGGCCATCACGTCGCTGATGCAGAACAGGGCGGTGAGCTCCGGGCACCGGGCCAGCAGGGTCCGGGTGGTGTCGTAGGCGTCGGCGAAGGAGTAGCGGCAGGGTTCGCACCGGCGGGGGTCGAAGGGCAGGCCCAGCTCGTCAAAGGCCCGCTGGCAGCCCTGCACCCGGCGGTAGCTGATCTGGGTGCACGACCAGTTGCCGCCAAGAACGCCGATGTGCCTGTGGCCCTGCCCCGCCAGATAGTGGATGACCTGATAGGCGGCCTGCTCGTCGTCGGTGGTGACGGAGGACAGGTTGGGGAAGGGGAGGTTTCGGGCGGAGTTGGTGAACAGCACGCAGGGCACGGTGATGTGGGCGAACTGGGTCTGGAAGAACTCCAGGTCGCCCCCCAGGAACAGGATGCCCAGGGGCTTGCGCTCCCGGCACAGCTGGAGGGCGTAGGCCACCTCGTTGGCGTCCTCGTCCAGGTAGTAGACCGCGACGTCCTGCCCCGCGTCCTGGAGGAGCTGCTGGCAGCGCTCCACCAGGTCGGCGAAGAGCATATTCATGGTGCCCTTGACGATGACGGCGACGGAGGCGCTGGACTGCTGCTTGAGGTGCTTGGCGTTGTTGTTGGGCTGGAAGCCCTGCTCCTTCACCACCGCCAGCACCTTCCGGCGGGTCTCCTGGGAGACGTCCGGGTGGTCGTTCAGCACCCGGGACACGGTGGCCACGCCCACCCCGGACAGCCGGGCGATATCCTTGATGGTCATGAGCGCACCTCCTTTTCAGCCGTCTATTTTACTTCATTTCCGCCTTGTACGCAACCCTTTCTTCCGGCAAAAATCATCCCTTCACCGCGCCGGCGGCCACGCCCTTGATGATGTGCTTCTGACAGGTGAGGTAGAACACGATAACGGGGATGATGGCCAACAGGATCAGGGCCATGGTGGCGCCCAGATCCACGGTGCCGTAGCTGCCCTTCAGATACTGGATGTGGATGGTGATGGTGCGGTACTTCTCCAGATCCAGCACCAGATAGGGGAGCAGGTAGTCGTTCCACACCCACATGATCTCCAGAATGCCCACGGAGATCATGGTGGGCTTGAGCATGGGCACCACCACCAGGAAGAAGGTGCGCAGCGGGCCGCAGCCGTCGATGGCGGCGGCCTCCTCAATCTCCAGGGGGATGGATTTGACGAAGCCCACGAACATGAAGATGGCAAGCCCCGCGCCGAAGCCCAGGTACACCACAGGGATGGTCCAGGGGGTGTTCAGGTGAAGCTGGTCCGCGGTGTTGGACAGGGTGAACATCACCATCTGGAAGGGGACCACCATGGAGAACACGCACAGGAAATACAGGATCTTGCAGAACAGGGAGTTCACCCGGGCGATATACCAGGCGGCCATGGAGGTGCCCACAAGGATGAGGGCGGTGGACAGCACAGTGATGACCACGCTGTATTTCACGCTGTTCCAGAAGGGGTAGTTGCCGAAGGTCATGCCCTTGATGAAGTTGTCCAGGCCTGCCCACATCTCCCCGGTGGGCAGGGCGAAGGTGTCGGTTTTGACGAAGGTGTTCAGCTTGAAGGAGTTGATGAGCACAGCCAGCACGGGCAGCACGTAGATGATGCAGATGACGCCCAGAACGACGGACAGGATGGCTTTGCTCCTGCGTTCAGCGGAGAGAGAACCGTTCTTCATTACTGCTGTACCTCCTTTTTGCGGGTGTAGGCCAGCTGGGCCAGACCGAGCCCCGCCACCAGGATGAAGAAGATGACCGCCTTGGCCTGGGCGGTGCCGTGGGCGTTGATGTTGGAGTTGTAATAGGTGGTGTAGATGTTCAGCGCCAGCATCTCGGTCATTTTCACGGCTGTCCCGCCGGGCTGGGTGACGATGGGGTGGCCGGCGGTGAGGGCCAGGTTCTGGTCGAACAGCTTGAAGCCGTTGGTCAGGGTCAGGAACATACAGATGGTGATGGAGGGCATCACGTTGGGGATGGTCACCTTGAACAGGGTTTGGGACTTGGAGGCGCCGTCGATGCGGGCGGCCTCCAGCATATCCTCGGGCACCGCCTGGAGTCCGGCGATATAGATGATCATCATATAGCCGATCTGCTGCCAGCACATGAGGATGATCAGGCCCCAGAAGCCAAATCTGCTGTCCATCAGGATGGAGGTGGACCAGCGGCTGAGGATGCCGTCGAAGATCATGGACCAGATGTGGCCCAGCACGATGCCGCCGATGAGGTTGGGCATGAAGAACACCGTGCGGAACAGGTTGCTGCCGCGGATTCCCTGGGTGAGCACATAGGCCACGGTGAAAGCCAGCACGTTGATGAGCACCAGGGACACCACGGTGAACAGGGCGGTGTACCAGAAGGCGTGGGTAAAGGAGGCATCCTTAAAGGCCCGGATATAGTTGCCGAACAGGTTGTCAAGCCCCAGGGGCTTGGCGTCTTTAATCAGCTTGAACTGGCAGAAGGACAGGTAGATGCCCTGGACGAAGGGCCAGATAAAGCCGATGACAAAGGCGCACACCACCGGCCCCAGGAACAGGGGGAACCACTTCCGGGTGGACCGGCGGATGGTATTGCCGCGGGTAATCTTTTTCCGATTCAAGGTATCAGCTCCCTTTCTTCAAGATGGATAACGAGGCTGTAGGGGCGCACATCGTGCGCCCGCCGGGGCTGCGCGGGCGGAGAATGTCCGCCCCTACATAAAAGGAGGGAACAGAGGGCCGGGGCGGGCAGCGTGCCCGCCCCGGCTTTCATGTCAAAGCGTGCTGTTTAATTAGCCGTTGACGGCCTGATACTGGGCGGCCCAGCCGTCCACGAAAGCGGTGCGGACACCCTCCCAGTTGGCGTCGGACTGGTCGGCGTTGTAGGCGTTCAGCGCGGAGGTCAGGGCAGCGCGGTACTCGTCCACGTTGGGCTGGAAGTTGGTAGCCCAGTTCATCACGTAGCAGCCGTTGTTGCTGTACTCGTTGGCGTCGGCCAGGAAGCCGTTGGTGGACTCGGCGGCGTTCTTATAGGGCATGACGCCGAAGCTGTCCACCAGGATGCGGCTGGCCTCGGGGTCGGTGACGCACCAGACCATGAAGTCCATGGTGGCTTTCTGGTCGGCCTCGGACACCTGGGAGTTGATGGCCCAGCAGTTCTCGGTGCCGCAGTTCAGGCCGGCCTTCTCCTCGCCGGCCACGCCGCAGTAGTAGGGGATCATGGTGGCGTTGGGCACGGAATCCTTGTAGTTGGAGTACTCCCAGGAGCCCTGGACCTGGAACGCGGCCTTGCCGGACTTGAACTCCTCGGCGGCGTCATGGCCGCCCACGGACAGATCCTTGGGGTCGGTCAGGCTGTTGTTGATGCACAGGTCATACAGATTCTTGAAGTTGTCCATATACTTGCCGGAGATGGTGGGGGGGCACTCGGTCCAGGTATTGCCCTCCTGCTCGTAGTAGTACTCCAGGTTGGCCATGTGGCCCACGAAACGCCAGTTGGAGGAGCTGTCCATATCGCAGGAGGTGAAGGCGTCGAAGCCCAGCTCGCCGGCGCGGGCGTGGATGTCCTCCACCACGGCCTTGAGGGAGTCGAAGTTGGTGATCTCGTCCATCTTGTGGCCGGCCTTCTCCACCAGGTCGGGGTTGACGATGATGCCGTAGCACTCGTAGCAGTAGCCGATGGAAACCAGCTTGCCGTT
>X363_Desmarests_Spiny_Pocket_Mouse__coassemble_601_pt1 | contig 20052 bp, 15 predicted proteins | sample X363_Desmarests_Spiny_Pocket_Mouse__metabat2_low_PE_031 | metagenome-assembled genome bin X363_Desmarests_Spiny_Pocket_Mouse | reverse complement strand
CGGTACCCGAAGCTATATAATGATACCGAACATTTGAACGAAAGAGGGCGGGGCGGAGATGGACCCAAGAAAAGCCGCGGCGGTATGGCTGCGCGGCACCGTTTTCAAAGACGAGGCCATCCGGCACAGGCCCGCCCCACGGCAGGAGCGCGTCCCCGCCGTGATCCGCGCCGCCCGCTCCCTGGCAAACGGGGTCCACCAGAGCTGGCAGTCCCGGGAATCCGTCTTTCTAAAGCAGGGGAAGCTGCTGGCCGGCTACGAGGACGACTACGACGGCGCCGTCAGCGTCACCTGCTACTACCCCACCTACCAGTCCCTGACGGACGGACAGCTGCGCGCCTACTTCTCCTGGCGGACCAGGCTGCGCCGGGGGGAGGCGCGCGAAGCCCCCCTGTCCTTCGCGTTCCTCTATATCTATGAGCTCATCAACCAAATTGGCGTGGCCGACCCCATGGACGGCTACCGAAAACTGGAGCATTTCCGGGACGCCTACGGCCCGATCAACGGCGCCATCCACTCCTATCTGGACCGGTGGCTCACCCACTATGTGGTCTATTACAGCCTCGATCAGGGGCTTTTGTCCGGCGCGCCCCAGGTGGTCCGGGACCGGAGCGTCGCCGCGCTGGAGCACATCCAGGAGCGGGACGCCGCCGAAATTATGGACGCGGTGAGGGCGCTTTCCAGCTGGCTGGGCCGCTCGAAATTCTACGCTGCATATCGGGAGGATATGGACGGGGTAATCGTTCGGGTGCTGCGGCGGATGTCGGCCCACTATGCCGCCCGGTGCAAAAAATCCCTGGTGGAGCAGTATTTCGGCTGCGGCGGCCAGCGCCCGACGCAGCTGTTTGACGACGCGGTGTTCTGCGACCCGCTGAAGCGGAAGGACTACCAATACGCCCTGGATGAGCAATGCGTCTACTCCTGTAAAAACGGCTTCTGGTCCGTCTGGCGGCGCGCCGTCCCCCCGGGCTCCAGGGGGAAGCTGGACGCCCTGCTGAAAACCATCGACTCCGCCATGCGTCAGGCGTTGGATTTCCGCTCTCCTGTGAAGGCCGGGCTGGACACCAAGTGGATTCTCCGGCTTATCCAGGAGGAGATTCAAAGCCTCCTGGCGCAAAAGCGGGCCGAGGAGGAAAAGAAGGTCACCATCGACTACGCCCAGCTCACCGGCATCCGCCGGGACGCCGCCATTACCCAGGAAAAGCTGATCGTGGAGGAAGAGACGGAGCCGCCGGAAGCGCCCGCTCCGGGGGAGCCGGAGCAGCTCTCCCCGCTTGCGCCTCCCCAGACAGAATCTGCCCCGTCCGCGCCGCCCGCCGAACCGGGGGACGACGCCCCCCTGAGCCCCCCGGAATACCGCCTGCTGCAATGCCTGCTGTACGGCGGGGACACCGGCTGGGTGCAGGGGGAGGGCTATCTGCTGTCCGTGCTGGCGGACGGCGTCAACGAGAAGCTGTACGATGCCTTTGCGGACAATGTGCTGGACGAAACTCCCCAGGTAGTGGAGGACTATATTGACGATTTGAAAGAGATGGTGCGCCCATGAAAATACCCAGACGAATCGCCCAAACCCTGATCAACTCCCTGAAGGGCGGCGTGGTGCCCCGGGTGGGGCTGCCCTACGTCACCGTGGGGAGAAAGGCCGAGATCGACGCGCTGCTCCACGATGTGGACATCATTGCCGACGGCGGAGCGTCCTTCCGCTTCATCGTGGGCCGGTACGGCAGCGGCAAGAGTTTTTTGCTCCAGACCATCCGCAACTACGTGATGGCGAAGAATTTCGTGGTGGTGGACGCTGACCTCTCCCCGGAGCGGCGGCTTCAGGGCACCCGGGGCCAGGGACTGTCCACCTACAAGGAGCTCGTGCGCAATATGTCCACCAAAACCAAGCCTGAGGGCGGCGCGCTGTCCCTGATCCTGGACCGCTGGATCAACGCCGTGCAGCAGCAGGCCATGGCCGATTCCGGGCTGAGCGTCACCGACCCAGGGCTGGCTCCGCTGGTGGAAAAACAGATCTCCGCCGTCATCGGCTCGCTGAACGAGATGGTGCACGGTTTTGACTTCGCCCTGCTGCTGACCCGCTACTATCGGGCCCACCTGACCGGGGACGACGAGACCAAAGCCAAAGTACTGAAATGGTTCCGGGGGGAGTATGCCACCAAAACCGAGGCAAAGCAGGAGCTGGGCGTCAACATCGTCGTCACCGACGACGACTGGTACGAATACCTGAAGCTGTTCGCCTGTTTTTTGAAGCAGGCGGGCTACGCCGGTATGCTCATCCTCATTGACGAGCTGGTGAACATCTACAAGATCCCCAACGCCGTCACCCGGCAATATAACTATGAGAAAATCCTCACCATGTACAACGACACCATGCAGGGCAGGGCCCAGCACCTGGGCATCATCTTGTGCGGCACCCCCCAATGTATGGAGGACCCTCGCCGGGGGGTGTACAGCTACGAGGCCCTGCGCTCCCGGCTGGCAGAGGGGCGCTTTTCCGGGACGCATAAGGATCTGCTGTCCCCGGTGATCCGCCTCCAGCCCCTCACACCGGAGGAGATGCTTATCCTGGTGGAAAAGCTGGCGGACATCCATGCGGGGCTCTACGAGTACGCCCAGATTGTCACCGGGCAGGACATGGCGGACTTCATCCAGATCGAGTTCGGCCGCATCGGCGCGGACGAGCACATCACCCCCCGGGAGGTGATCCGGGACTTCATCGAGGTGCTGGACATCGTGTATCAAAACCCGGCGGTGAAGGTGCGGGAGCTGCTGGGCGGCGAGGGGTTCCAATTCGCGCAGAACGCGGTGCAGGAGGCGCCCGCGGGGGAGCAGTTCGCGGAGTTTGAGCTGTAGGTGTTTCGGCGTGAAGAGACAAATCGGTATTGATTAGGGAGGATAAAACAGTGGACAAAGAGTGGAAAAGGTTATATGAAGAAGCAAGGAGCGCCCCATGAACATCTTCGACCGCTACGCCCCCTTCGTCCAGGACTACATCTACCGAAACGGCTGGGACAGCCTGCGGGCCATCCAGGTGGCCGCGGCGGAGGCCATTTTCAACACCGACGAGCACGTGCTGCTGACCGCCTCCACCGCCTCCGGCAAGACCGAGGCGGCCTTCTTCCCCATCATCACCCTGTTTTCTGAAAATCCGCCGTCCTCGGTGGGCTGTATCTACATCGGGCCGCTGAAGGCCCTCATCAACGACCAGTTCAGCCGCCTCAACGACCTGTGCGCGGAGGCGGACATCCCCGTCTGGCATTGGCACGGCGACGTGGCCCAGAGCCATAAGGCTAAACTTATGAAGCGCCCCTCCGGCATCCTTCAGATCACCCCGGAATCCCTGGAGGCCATGCTGCTGCACAAGCACGCCGCCATTCCCCATCTCTTCGGCGACCTGCGCTTCGTGGTCATTGACGAGGTGCACTCCCTTCTGCGGGGCGACCGGGGCGGGCAGACCCTGTGCCTCATCGAGCGGCTCAGCCGTCTGGCGGGGGTGAACCCCCGGCGCATCGGCCTGTCCGCCACCATGGGCGAGCCGGAAAAGACGGGGGAATTCCTGGCCCTGGGCACCGGGCGGGGCACCGTCATCCCCAAAATCGAGGCCAGGGGGGCCAAATGGCGGCTGAGCATGGAGCACTTCTATGTGAAGGATGTGCAGGCCGGAGAGGATCGAGCGGACATCGACACCCTGCCGGTGCTGGAGGAGAAAACAGATCAGGCCCCCGCCGACGCCGACCCCGGCCTGGGCTATATCTTCGAGCACACCCGGGGGAAGAAATGCCTGGTATTTGTCAACTCCCGGGAGGAGTGCGAGACGGTCACCGCCACCCTGCGGCAGTACTGTGAGCGGAATCACGAACGCGACCGCTTCCTCATCCACCACGGCAATCTGTCCGCCTCCTACCGGGAGACGGCGGAGGAGGTGATGAAGGACGAGTCCCAGTTTATGACCACCGTCACCACCGCGACATTGGAGCTGGGCATCGACATCGGGCGGCTGGAGCGGGCCTTTCAGATCGATGCGCCCTGGACGGTGTCCTCCTTTTTACAGCGCATGGGCCGCACGGGGCGGCGGGAGGCCCCGCCGGAGATGTGGTTCGTCATGCGGGAGGACGAGCCGGAGGCCCGGGCCATGCTGCCTGCCACCATCCCCTGGAAGCTGATCCAGGGCATCGCCCTGGTGCAGCTCTATCTGGAGGAGCGCTGGGTGGAGCCACCCCGGCTGGACCGTCTGGCCTACAGCCTGCTGTACCACCAGACCATGTCCACCCTGGCCTCCTGCGGGGAGCTGTCCCCCCGCACCCTGGCGGACCGGGTGCTGCGCCTGCGCTACTTCCACCGGGTGAGCCAGGAGGACTACAAGGCGCTGCTGCGCCATCTTGTCAAAACCGACCACATCCAGCGCACCGAGCAGGGCGGCCTCATCGTGGGGCTGGCCGGGGAGCGGGTAGTGAACTCCTACAAATTCTACGGCGTGTTCCAGGAAAACGAGGAGTACACCGTGCGCAGCGAGTCCCAGGAGCTGGGCACCGTAGTGCTGCCGCCCCCGGTGGGGGAGAAGCTGGCCATCGCGGGCCACGTCTGGGTGGTGCTGGACATCGACCGCAAGCGGCACCTGGTGTACTGCGAGCAGGTCAAGGGCGCCATCCCGGCCTACTTCGGCCAGTGTCCCGGCGACCTGCACACCAAGATTCTGAAGCGGATGCGCCGGGTTCTCCAGGAGGACAAGCAGTACCCCTATCTCATGAAAAACGCCGCCGCCCGCCTGGAAAACGCCCGGTTCACCGCCGGCCGCTCGGGCACCGCCGAAAGGCCCCTGCTCAACCTGGGGGGCAATATGTGGTGCCTGCTGCCCTGGGTGGGGACTTACACGTTTCTCGCCCTGGAGCGGTTTTTGAAGATCAAGTGCGCCGACCGCCTGGGGCTGCGGAACCTGGACTCCGCCCGCCCCTACTATATCCAGTTCACCATGAAGGCGGACGAGGAGGCCTTTTTCAGCGTGGTTTTGGACGAGATCCGCAAGCCCATGGACCCGCTGGAGCTGGTCTACCCCGGGGAGCTGCCCCTGTTCGACAAGTACGACGAATTTTTGCCGGAGGAGCTGGTACGCAAGGGCTTCGCCTATGGCGTGCTGGATCTGGAGGGGCTGCGGGAGACGGTTTTGCGCTGGGGCGCGGAGGGGTCCCCCCTGCTCTGAGCACGACAAGTCGGCCTAAAGCGGAACACCTGCACATCTATAAAAATTGTCATATTGAGATATTTTTGAAAAGCGCCTAGCAGCCGGGTGTTACGATTGCTGCCGCGAGGCCTGTACCAGCTGAGGAAAAAAGGCCCGCCCCCGGCGGAGGGCCCACAAGGAAGTATTTTCAATTTGAAGAAGTGGCGCAGCCGGGAGGCTGCGCCACTTCTTCCTTTGCCTGGGTAGCGAAAAGAATCTCGATCAGTTATCCTGCGCCCAGGATGCCGACGGTTTCTCTTGCTGTACGCCTCATCCCCCATTTTGGTATATTTTGGAGCACACAGCGGGAGGGGCTTCCTTGGCTGTCGAATTTATCCGCCGGAGATTGGCTCTATTTTTTTGCTGATCTATACAAAAAATTAAGCTTCTATTTTGCTATTATGCTGATTTTAGCTCAAAATATAGCGGGATGTGGTGCGTTTTATACAAAACGGACGCTTTGCAACATCAAGGCATATTTTGCGCACAAGGCGACATTTACAAATATTCCGTCTCCCGATTATGATAAAGAAAATCCCACCGGGCCTTCCCAAAGGCCCCCGGGCGGGAACACTCGAAAGGAGAGGAGTTTATGAAAGCGATCCCCCGTGCAATCGCGGCGGCGCTGGCTCTGGCGCTGCTCGTGCCGCTCTCCGGCTGCGGCGCGTCGGACGGAAAGACCCATCTCAAGTTCCAGATCTGGGATGTGGCCCAGCGCGCGAGTATGCAGGCCATCTGCGACGCCTATACCGAGAAGAACCCCGATGTGACCATCGAGGTGCAGGTCACCAGCTGGAACGAGTACTGGACCAAGCTGGAGGCCGCCGCCGAGTCCAACACCATGCCGGATATCTTCTGGATGCATACCAACCAGATCCTGTACTATTCCGACTTCGGGATGCTGGCGGATGTCACCGACCTGTACGCGGACGAGGACCCCAACTACTACCAGAACCATTTTTCCGACATCTCCATCGGCAACGCCCAGGGCAGCGACGGCCGGATATACGGCGTGCCCAAGGACAAGGACAATCTCTTCCTGGTGTACAACAAGGAGATGTTCGACGCCGCCGGGGTGGCCTATCCCGACGAGGACTGGACCTGGGATGATCTGGTGGGCGCCTCCCAGACCATCTACGACAAGACCGGGAAGTACGGCTATATGGCCTACAACGACGACCAGATGGGCTACTGGAGTTTTGTCTATCAGGCGGGGGGCTGCATCCTGACGGAGGACAAAACCAGGGCCGGCTTCGACCAGCCCGGCACCAGGAAGGGCATGGAGTTCTACGTGGGCCTTCAGGACTACGACTGGTGCCCCAAGCAGACCTATTTTGCCGAGACGGCGCCCGGCACCGCCTTCTTCTCCGAGGTGGGCGCCATGTACGTAGAGGGCAACTGGGAATTGATGAACAAGTGCGTCAACTTCCCCAATATGGCGGGCAAGTGGGACATCGCCCCCATGCCCAAATGCCCCGACCCGGTGAGCGGCGACGGCCGGGCCACCATCTCCAACGGCCTGTGCTATTCCACCGCCGCCCACGGCAAGACCAAGGACATCGCCCTGGACGTGATCCGATTCTTCGGCACCCGGGAGGCCCAGCTGCTGGCCAGCTCCTACGGCGCGGCCATCTCCGCCTACAACGGCACCGAGCAGCCCTACTTCGACGCCTTTGACAAGGCCGGCTATGACATCAACGTGGGCATGGTCATGGACCAGTTCGAGTACGGCGTGCAGAACGTGAACAACGCCGCCAAACCCAAGTGGAAAAGCCCTGTGCTGGACGAGCTGAACAAGGTGTACGCCGGCCAGCAGAGCCTGGACGACGCCCTGGTCCGAATGCAGGAGATCGTGGACACCGAGACCGCCAAGAAGCTGGCGGATGGCTGAGAGGAGGGTCAACCGTGAAAAAGAACAAACTGTCCCCGGCGGCCCGCCGGGAGGAGCGCTGGGGCTGGCTCATGGTAGCCCCCACCATCATCGGCCTGGTGGTTCTGAACCTGTGGCCCTTTGTCCAGACCATCTACACCAGCTTCTGCGAGCATCTGGGCTTCGGCCACTATAAGTTCGTGGGGCTGGACAACTACGTGGAGATTTTCCAGACCCCCGAGTTCTGGAAAGCCACCTGGAACACCATCCTGTTCTGTATCCTCACCGTTCCCGTGGGGCTGTTCCTGTCCCTGCTGGTGGCCATGCTGCTCAACGCCAAGGTGCGGTTCAAGGGGGGCTTCCGCACCATCTTCTTCCTGCCCATGGTGTGCGCCCCCGCCGCGGTGACCATGGTATGGCGCTGGATATTCAACGGCGAGTACGGCATCCTCAACCAGGCGCTGGGCACCCACGTGGGCTGGATCACCGACCCCCGGTTCGTGATGATCTCCTGCGCCGTGGTGGCCATCTGGAGCAACATCGGCTATGACGCCGTCCTGCTGTTGGCCGGCCTCCAGACCATTCCCAAAACCCTCTACGAGGCCAACAGCATCGACGGGGCCGGCAAGGTGAAGCAGTTCTTCACCATCACCCTGCCCATGGTGTCCCCCACCTTGTTCGTGGTGATGATCATGCGCCTGATGTCCGCCGTCAAAGTCTACGACCTGATCTACATGATGGTGGAGGAGACAAACCCCGCCGTCACCAGCGTGCAGAGTCTGATGTACCTGTTCTACCGGGAGTCCTTCGTGGCAGGCAGCCGCGGCACCGGCTCCGCCATCGTCATCTGGACTGTCCTGCTTATTGGCCTGGTCACCGTCATCCAGTTCTACGGCCAGAAGAAGTGGGTCAACTACGATGTGTAAGGAGGAAGCACCATGAAAAAACGTTCCGCCCCCATCTCCCGCAGGCAGATGACCGTCCTCACCTACGCCGCGCTGATCATCGGCGCCCTTATCATGATCTTCCCCTTTGTATGGATGATCCTCACCAGCCTGAAAACCGTCCCCGAGAGTATGCAGGTACCCCCCACCATCCTCCCCAAGGAGCCGGTGTTCAGCAACTTCGGCGACGCCATGGAAAGCCTGCCCTTCGTCAAGCTGTACCTCAACACCGCCCTGATGATCCTGTTCCGGGTGATCTGCGCCGTGGCCTTCAGCTCCATGGCGGGCTACGCCTTCGCCATGCTGGAGTTCCGGGGCAAGAAGCTGCTGTTCGGCATCGTGCTGGTGCAGATGTCCCTGCCCAGCCAGATCTTCATCATCCCCCAGTACCAGATGGTGGCAAAGCTGGGGCTGGCCAACACCATCTTCGCCCTGGTGTTCCCCGGCATCGTCAGCGCCTTCGGCGTGTTCTTCCTGCGCCAGACCTATATGGGCATCCCCAAGGAGATCGGCGAGGCCGCCTATCTGGACGGCTGCAACCAATGGCAGACCTTCTATAAGATCATGTTCCCCCTCACCGGCACCTCGGTGGCCGCCCTCACCGTTTTCACCGCGGTGTTCGCCTATAGCGACCTGATGTGGCCCCTGGTGGTCAACTCCGACCTGAACATGATGACCCTGTCCTCCGGCCTGGCCACCCTCCGGGGGCAGTTCACCACCAACTTCCCAATCCTGATGGCCGGTTCCCTGCTGGCCATGCTGCCCATGGTAATCCTGTACCTGATCTTCCAGCGCCAGTTCATCGAGGGCATCGCCACCACCGGTGGAAAGTAGGCCCGCACCTCCCTCTTACAGACAGCCCCGGCCGTTCCGGCGTCCGGGGCTGTCGCTCTGGCTGACCTCTAATTTTCCCGCCGGAAAGGGGCGCGGATTTGTGCGATATTTTTCCGATTTCCCCCTTGTCTCCCGGTGAAAAATCCCGTACAATCACAGCGAAATACTTTACTAGGGGGTATCCCTATGATCGTGCTTGATCAGGAAAACAAGCTCTTTACCCTGCATACCCGAAACACCACCTACCAGATGAAAGCGGACCAGTACCGGGTGCTGCTCCACACCTACTACGGCCCCAGGATTCGGGGAGGCGACCTGTCCCGGCTCATCCAGTATGCGGACCGGGGCGCGTCCCCCAACCCCAACGAGGCGGGCCATCGGCGGGACTATTCCCTGGACACCCTGCCCCAGGAGTACTCCACCTGCGGCGTGGGCGACTTCCGCCTGCCCTCCATCGAGTTCGAGCCGGCGGACGGCAGCCGGCTGGCCGACCTGCGCTACACCGGCTTCGAGCTGAAAAAGGGGAAATATGCCCTGCCCGGCCTGCCCGCCTTTTTCGGCGGGGACGAGTGGGAGACCCTGGTTATCCACCTTATCGACTCCACCTGCAAGATGTCGGTAAAGCTGTACTACGGTGTGCTGGAGCGCTGCGACCTCATCACCAGGGCGGTGCAGGTGGTCAACGAAGGGGGGCGGGCCGTCCAGCTGCGCCGGTGCGCCTCCCTGTGCCTGGATTTCCAGCGGGGGGATCTGGACTTCGTCACCTTCGACGGCTGCCACGCCCAGGAGCGCGGCCTGAGCCGCTCCCCCCTGCGCCAGGGCGTGCAGAGCGTGGAGAGTGTGCGGGGCACCTCCAGCCACCACCACAACCCCTTCGTCATCCTGTGCGACCACAACGCCAATGAGGACTGCGGGACCTGCTACGGGGCCATGCTGGTGTACAGCGGCAACTTCCTGGCGGCGGCGGAGCGCACCCACCTGGAAAACAACCGGCTGCTGCTGGGTATCAATCCTTACCACTTCTGTTATACCCTGGCCCCTGGGGAGTGCTTCACCGCGCCGGAGGCGGCGCTGGTGTGCTCCCCCCGGGGCTTCGGGCAGATGAGCCGCAGCTTTCACCGGGCCATCCGGGAGAACCTTATCCACGACCCACTGGAGGGGAAGCGCCGCCCGGTACTCATCAACAACTGGGAGGCCACCGAGTTCCATTTCGATGCGGATAAGCTGGTGAGCATCGCCAAGGCTGCCGCCCCCCTGGGCATCGAGCTGTTCGTCATGGACGACGGCTGGTTTGGCGTCCGGAACAGCGACTTCGGCGGCCTGGGAGACTGGACGGTGAACGAGAGCAAGCTGCCCGGCGGGCTGGGGGCGCTGGTGCCCCGCATCCGTGATCTGGGTATGTCCTTCGGCATCTGGGTCGAGCCGGAGATGGTCAGCGAGGACAGCGCCCTCTACCGGGCCCACCCGGACTGGGCTTTAGGGGCCCCCAACCGCCCCTTTGCCCGGGGCCGGAGCCAGCTGGTGCTGGACTTCTCCCGCAAGGAGGTGCGGGACCATGTGTACGGCGCCATCAAGCAGGTGCTGGAAAGCGCCGACATCACCTATGTAAAATGGGATATGAACCGCAGCCTCACCGACGTGTGGTCCTCCGCCCTGCCCGCGGGCCGCCAGGGCGAGCTGTTCCACCGCTTCGTGCTGGGGGTGTACGACATCCTGGAGCGGATGCGCCGGGACTTCCCCGGCATACTCATTGAGGGCTGCACCGGCGGCGGTGGGCGGTTTGACGCCGGTATGCTGTACTATGTCCCCCAGTTCTGGTGCAGCGACAACACCGATGCCATCGACCGCCTGGTCATCCAGTACGGCACCTCCTTCGCCTACCCCATCTCCACCATGGGGGCCCATGTGTCCGCCGTCCCCAACGCTCAGACGGGCCGCAGCGTGTCCATGGAGACCCGCGGCGTGGTGGCCATGGCGGGCACCTTCGGCTATGAGATGGACCTGAACCACACCACGGCGGAGGAGAAGGAGACCATCAAGCGGCAGGTGGCCTTCTTCAAGGAACACTACGAGCTCATCCAGCGGGGGGACTATTACCGGCTCAGCGACCCCTTCCATGACCCCTTCACCGCCTGGCAGCAGGTGTCCCCCGACCGGCGGGAGGCCCTGGTGTCCCTGGTGACGCACGCCAACCGCGCCGCCTCCCCCTTCCGCGCCGTCCGGCTCAAGGGGCTGGAGCCCGACGCCCAATACCGGGTGAATGGCGGGGAGGCGTGGCCCGGCGACGTTCTGATGTCCGCGGGCTTCCCCCTGCCCATCCCCACGGGGGATTACCAGTCCCTCCAGCTCTATCTGGAGGCGGAATAGGTTGAAAAGCAAGCCGGCGGGGAAACGCGCGTTTCCCCGCCGGCTTGCTTTTATGGTTCCTTGAGCGGCCTGCCCTGCACCCGCCACTCCCGGGGGGACACGCCATAGCGCTGCTTGAACGCCCTGGAAAAATGGAGCTGGTTGGGGTAGCCACAGGAGACGGAGATGTCCCCGATCGACACCTTGGTGGTGCGCAGCAGCTCCGCCGCCCTGGACAGGCGCAGGCGGATCAAAAATTCCTGGGGCGGGCACCCCTTCTTCTTCTTGAACAGCTTGCTGAAATAGCTGCGGTTGAGCTGGCAGGCGTTGGCGATCTCCTCCACCGTCAGCTCCCGGCGGTAGTTCAGCTCCATATAGCTGACGGCCTCCTGGATGTAAAAATCCTGAAGCCTGACCTCCCGGGGCCCCCGCCGGACGGAGGAGGTCTGGATGAGCGCGTCCAGGAACAGGCAGAGATACCCGGTCAGGTGAAGGGCCGAGGCCTTGGGGTGTTCGGTGATGTAGAGCATGATGTCCTGCACCTGTCTGGCACACGCGGCGCTCTCCGGCCGGTAGATGGGCTGCGAGGCGCTCAGCCCCGCCTCCTCCAGGTACTCCGCCGCCCGCAGGCCGTCAAACTCCAGCCAGACATATTTCCAGGGCTGGTCACGGTGGGCGCTGTAGGTGGTGACCTGGCCGGGGGAGATCAAAAAGCCCTGCCCCGCCTCCAGGTCGTAGCGCCGGGTGACCCCCTTTTTCACATCGGCGTCCAGGAAGCCGCGGCCCGAGATCACATAGTGGAACAGATAGTGGTTGCGCACAAAGGGGCCGAAGGAGTGGAGGGGGGCGCATTGCTCCCAGCCGCATTGAAACAGCCTGAAATCCAGCAGCTCCTCATTGGGAAAAACAGAAAAGGAAAGGTCATCCATATCAACGGGCCTCCATTCTGCCCCGGCGCGGCGGCGAGCCTCCGGTAAGGTACCTATATCATACCACAGCCGCGGAAAAAGGACAACCTGAAAAGAGGCTTTTCCCCGTGTTCTCACTCCAAACCAGGCCCTGATGCACATATTGCCATCTACCTGCGTCCCGCGATCCCCGGCAGACTCCCTCCGCCCATGGTCCCCATGTGGGACAGGGTGAGCCGGTCGGCATCCACCAGGGCGGAACCGTCCGCGGCCTGCCCCTCGTCCGTGGCGGGGATGATTCCGGCCAATTGACCGGACACGCTCTGGGTGCGGAGTTCGCAGAAGGTGCTCAGCGCCGACACGCCCGCCTCAAACTCCTCGCAGGTGCAGAATTTGGTGGGGTCCCGCTCCACGTAGGGGGCAATGAGGGCGCGGACCTCCTCAATAATTACGGAGGGGTCGACAGAGTCCAGAAATTCCGCGAAGTATTGATGGTACAGCCGAGTGTACTCCTCGCCAGCAAAGATCCAGTCTATCATGGGCCGGTCGCCGCCCCCGGTGACAGACAGGGGGGTGTCGATGGGGTCGTTCACCGCGCTGGACGCGTCGCCGCCCTGGAAGGTGCCGAAGGCCAGGTTATAGTCCCAGGGGAGCATGGACATACGCCCGTCCTCCTCGTAGAGGTAGTAGTTGTGCACCATGGAGCCGGTGTAGCTGTCCCCGTTGACCACAAAGTTGTGGACCACGAAATAGCGCAGCACCTGGTCCATATCCAGGGAATTCTCCACATCTCCCTCGCCCAGTGCCTTCAGCGCCCGGATGAGCCGGGTCTGATCGGCGTCGGTCCCGTCGGTTTTGGCGCTGCTGAAGATGTTGGAGTAGCTGTCCGGGTCGTCGCCGGCATATTGCAGCTTTACGTCGGAGGAGCCCATGCCGCCGGACATCCCGCCAAAGCCGCCCCCCGGCCCGCCGCCCCCGGACATCTGGGCCGGGTCGAAATCCTCCGGGGAACCGCCGCCGTTTTCGCCATCGGGGGCCTGCCCGCCGAACTGGGCAGCGGGGTCGAAGCCCTCCGGGGGCGCGGCTCCCGCTCCCCCGCCGGGGGCCTGCCCGCCGAACCGGCCGGGCGGGTCAAAGCCCTCGGGCACCGCCTGTCCGTCCTGCGGCTGCATCCCATTGGGCCGGGAGGCGTCCTGATCCCCGCTGTCCCGGTTCAGAAAATCCTCCATGTCGAAGTCCCGGCCGTTGCCCCGGCCCCCACCGAAGCTCATGCTGTCCGGCTTATAGAGCTGGCCGTGATCCCGCCCATAGTTTCTCTGGAGAAAGGAATCCTCCACCCCCTCCACCGCCAGATACAGCCCCCAGTCCTCCCCGTTGACGGTGATGTAGACATAGCTGCACAGGGGGGCGGCCACGCCGAATTCCCCCATCAGCCGGTAGGTCAGGTAGTCCTTCATCATGGTGTTGTCCTGGATCAGATTGTTCAAGCACAGCTTATCCAGCCCGTAATAGGTCTTGCCGCTGTCGTACTGGTCAAACTCAAGCTTAAAGCTGTAGCGGCGGCTGCCCATCTGGGACACGGCGGACAGGGAGGTATTCCCCTTGGCCCGCAGCCCCACGTTTTGATATGCCTCGTTGTCGATAACCACCGAGCAGGGGGCGTACTCCTCGTTTTCGCAGGTCTCTAAAAAGCCGTCCCAATCGTCCATGAGGATTTCGACGGTATGTACCCTTGACCTGTCGAACAGCCTTGCCTCATACCCCATGGCCCGGGCCGCGGGCCGGATCCCCAGGGCCTCGCCGTTCATAAAGAGGAGGGTGATAAGCAGGGTGAGCGCCATGGCGGCGGCGCAGATACGGTCGATATGCTTGTGGGTTGACATGGCCTCACCCCATGTAGTCGCCGTTGTAGCTCACCAGTACGGCGCTGCGCACGCCCTCCATCCCGGCCAGGGTGTTGAGGAAGCCGGTGTCGCCGCCGCTGAGCCGGATCTCCAGATTCAGCTCGATGAGCCCCTGCTGCACCGTTTTGCTTTTCACCACGCAGCGTCTGGTGCTGCTTTGCAGGAAGGCCCTGGCCTGGGCCTCCGCCTCCTGGCCGGCACACTGGAGCACCACAATGTACGGGTTTTCAGAGGATTTCCTGTTGACAAACACCAGCAGGATCACCCCGATCACCGCGCTGCCGAATACCGCCAGGGGGATCATCCCCGCCGCCAACACGATGCCCACGGCGATGGACCAGAACAGGAACGCGATGTCCAGCGGCTCCTTGATGGCCGTGCGGAACCGTACGATGGACAGGGCGCCCACCATGCCCAGGGACAGCACCACGTTGCTGGTAACGGCCAGGATCACCATGGCGGTAATCATGGTGAGGGCCACCAGGGTGACGCCAAAGCTGGAGGAATACATCACGCCGGAAAAGGTCTTTTTGTACACCAAAAAAATGAACAGGCCGATGCCGAAGGCCAGCGCCAGGGCCAGGGTCATGTCCAGCAGGCTGACGCTGGTCACGTTCTCCAGAAAGCTGGATTTGAAGATGTCCTGGAAGGTCATAAAAAAACTCCTTTATGTAAGATTGGGAAACCGCAATGATTTCCAATGGGGCAAATCACCCGTATATCCGGCAGGCGGCGTACTTGGAGAACGCCCCGGCCCGCCGGTTGGGGAGCCCCACCGCGTCCCGGATGATGCCGGGCAGGAAGCCGTCCCATTTCACCTCCAGAATGGTGACCGGCTCCCCCGCCGGGATGGTGACGCAGTTCGGATTCAAAAAATCCGTACACTGCAATCCTGTGCGGATATTGTAGTCCAGCGTCACCCGCACATTCCCCGGGGCGTAGACAAAGGGTTCCCGGGTGTAATCCACGATGGTGCGGGGGCGCAGACCCTGGGAGCGCATTTTGTGATACAGCTCCTGCACCAGGGGCCGGCCTCCGGCCGCCATCCAGCCCAGCTCCCCATCCACGACGGCCTGGGCCTCCGCGGCGGACAGCTCCGCCGCCGCCTTCGTCCCCAAGCCGCCGCGCTTGCTCTTTTTCTCCAGGCGGATGAGGGAAGGGTCGAAATTATAGTATCGGATGCGGAATTTTTCCCGGCGGTTGACCCCGTCCAGCTTCTCCCGGAGGGCCCTGTCCGTCGGCGTGTCGAAGTACAGGCTGCGGATTTGATACCGCCCGTCCTTCGCGTGCTCGTCCGGCCCCGCAATCAGGCGCAGCCGTTGCCGGATAGCGACGCGGTCGGACAGGCTGATTTCGTGCTTCCACTCGTGCCGGTACTGCGGCATATGCATCACCTCCTTACCGATTCTTACCCTAGCACAGTGTTCTGAATTGATCCTGAAAATTGGAAGAGAAAATGTAAACGAACTGTAAATAGAAATCAGCCGGAGGCCCCGGAGAAAATTGACGGAATACCTTGCAAGGTCCGGCCATTCGCGATAAAATAGAGCATCCTTAAAAACGCACAGAAGGAGAAGCCCATGAATAAGACGGAATTACCCAAAGATTTATTGACAACCCAGGGCTCCGGGTATATTGATGAAATATGGGAGATACCCGCCAAGGCTGACACTCACTATTTTACCCACGGGATGTATCGCTATATTGGGAAGTTCCCGCCGCAGATTCCCCGTGAAATTCTTTCTCGCTACGCACGCCCTGGTATGACGGTTCTTGATCCCATGTGTGGGGGCGGCACCACGCTCGTCGAGGCCGCCGCCGCCGGCTGCAACGCGATTGGGGTTGATGTAAACCCGGTTGCCTTGATGGTAAGCTCCGTTGTCGCCACTCGGTATGACCTCCAAAAGCTGCAGTCGCTGTTCACAAAACTTAAAACCGACATTCCTGCGTGGGATGAGTCCTCTTTATTGTTTAACCCGAAGCTGCGCCCTGCGCCGAAACGGCTTAACCTGGGTGCAAGCGAAAAGTATTTTTCTGAACGCTGCATCGAGCAATGCTCCCTGCTGCTCGGGTGGATGGAACAGCTTCCGGAGCAAGAATATCAAGAATTCTTCCGCGTTGCTCTTTTCGCAATCCTGCGTAAAATATCCCGTGCAAATGTCAAAAAAATCAATGTCACAGTGGACGAGACAAAGAAAGTGAAGGAGGTCTACCCCACCTACCTCAAACAGGTTGACTTGATGCTTCAGGCCGAGCGCAATATGCTGGGCGTTTGGAAGGATACCAGCTTGTCCATTCTGCGGGGCGACGCCCGCGCGCTTGCTGTTGCGGATGAATCCGTAGATATCGTAGTGATTCATCCTCCGTACCTCAGTAACACCGCATTTTCTGAATCGACTCAATTACAGCTGGCCTTTTTGGGGATTGATCACCGAAAAATTTGGAAAAAGGAACTGAAAATGCGGGGAAGCTACCTCCATGAGCCGGATGGCCTTCGAAAATATTTGGTCGGATGGCATAAAGTTTTGAGGGAGGCTTATCGTGTATTGCTCCCCGGGGGGACCTGTGCGGTCGAAAACGGGGACGGATATACGGACTTTGTCCGTATTCCTATTGGGGCAATCACGAGGGAGTTTGCACGGGATATCGGATTCTCCGTTGAGAAGCACATTCTTCACAAAATCAACAATAATACCGGAAAGACTTTGTCCCACAACATGAAAGAGCAGCATATCATTATTATGAGGAAGTAGCCAATGGACACCATGGTATACACCGACAGCAATCAGAAACAGGACTACGCCACCCACCCCATGTTTCGCTATTTTGGAAAACTGCCGCCTACGCTGGTGGCGCGGCTAATGGATCAATACTGCCCCCCCGGCGGCAGCGTTCTTGAATTGATGTGCGGTTCGGGCACCACGCTTGTGGAAGCATATCTCCGGGGGATGCCGGCGGTCGGCATAGACGTCAATCCGCTCAGCGTTCTGATCAGCAAGGCAAAGACAACGAAAATCGAACCCGAACCAATGCTCCGGGTTGAAGCTGCCCTTCGGAGTTTTACCGAATGTCCGCCTGACCGGGCGTATGATTATTTCCGCCCTTCTACGCGAAACCTTGCCTACTGGTTCTCGTCCGACGCGCAGCGCAAGCTGTCTGCGCTTAAATATTTTATAGAGCACGAGGCTTTCTGGAGCATTCAAGACAAGCAGATAGACTCCGCGCTCAAAAATCTGCTCCTGGTGACCTTCGCCGGCATCATCCGTAAGATTTCCAACGCTTCTCCCCGCACGGGTCGGATTTTTCGGTGCGCCGAGGAGAGCGCATACGATGCTTTTGAGGAAATGCGGGCCAGATTCCAATCCAATATGGCGTTGGTAAACCGTCTTCCCGATGCCGCGCAAGCCTGCCAGGTCTTCTGCGCCGACGCCCGGCAGACCGGGCTCGCAGAGCATTCTTTTGATTTTATTTTGAACCACCCGCCCTACTTTGCGCTATATAAGTACTCATCTGATGTTTTGCGCTTTGAGCTGGAGTGGCTCTCAGTCAATCGGTCCGAAGTTGCCAGGCAGGAAATCACAGACGGCTTCAAAACAACCGACGAGGGGCTCCTGAACGCATATATTCGTGATATGAAAGACGTGTTAAAAGAAATGCACCGTCTCATGGGAGACGGTGCAAATGCCTGCTTGGTTGTCAGCGACAGCAAATTGCGGGAAAAGCAGCTGCCTGTCGTAGATCGGCTCGTCGCCGCGGCAGAGGAAACCGGGCTGCGAATTGAATCCCATATGCTTCGGCCGGTGTCCTTTGCTCAGGCCAGTTACCACAAATCGGCGAATCCAAATATTCGGACCAACGAGGATCATGTGCTGATATTACAGCGCGCCCGCTAAACGGGCAAGCAGATCGTCTCCCAGGTCATTTGCGCCGCGGACGGCCTCTCCATTTGCAAGAAGAACGGGAATATCCGAATTTGCCGCTAAAAACACCTCGTCAGAGTCCTTGGCCGCAATTGCAATACCCGTTTTGCATGGGATAACAGAAAACGCCTCTCCTTGCCGCTGGAATTGCCAGACCAACTCCCCGGTGGAAAAACTGCCCGTGATTTGCCGCAGCTTCGCGACATCGTCATAACTGTTTTCCAAGCAGTCCTTTACCTCGATCAGATACAGGGTTTTTCCAATTTGGACAATTAAATCCACATGGTATCGTTTCCCATCGTGGGGAATGTAGAGCAGACGTGTAAAATACGCTTTGCTGTCAGGCGGATGCCAGGAATGGACCACACTATCAGGGGAAGAAGAAAAGTAATCGTAAAGAGCCGCAGACGCGATTGCCTCTTTTGTAAGATCAATTCTCAAAGCAACCCCTCCATTTGTTCCCTACGATTACAGCATCGTTTAAAATAACCAAATCGCAGACATCTCGATATACCCGCGCAACCGTTGTCCGGTCGCTCCATGCACCAAACACCTTCGCGTCGCCGCGGGTCGCCTTTTCACTGTAAGCCTTGCGGAAGCGCGTCTGCAAAGGGGGAGCTTGGGGCATATCCAGCGACCGCATGATCTGCTGTTTAACCGGCGAGGACTCATCCCAGAAGACTCTGGGCCAATGGACGCACAGAAGCTGATCCCGATCATAGACGGTCTTTCCATCTTTAGAACGGCATTTAATGAAGTCAAGATTGGTTACGATACCAATATTAGGCTCCGAGCGCCACTGATAGCCGGAGTAGTAATAAAACCAGGGCTTGTCTGAGAAAAACTCATTGGCCTTTGATAAAAACGCCTCGATTGATATCACCGATTCGCTTGGCAGAACCGCCCAGCGAATGACCGATGCGTCGATACACGCCTTGGCCAGCAATTTGAACACTTTCCCCCGGTAGAAATACCCAGCCGGCACCAGGCGATATGTATTTTGGGGGTCACGCAAAATATCTTCGATTGCCTCAAACGGCAGCTTCTCCTTCTGCACTTCGCTCTCCCTGACATTTTTTCGCTGGCTGAGGCGTCTTGTTTGTTCCAGATGGGGCTGTATTTCCCCCGCGTTCAAGATACTTTTTCCGGAAACCATCTCAGAGAGATGATTGGAAAAAAGACCGTCTATCAGGCTGAAAAGCTCTGCTATCCCTGTGCGGGCCGGATCGTCCCGCCCAAGGACCAAGGGAATGCCGTTTTCACCAACTCCCCATGGAACCGCCACCACAGGAGTGGAAAAAATCTCCGTGAGCCTTACAAAGCCCCGGTACATATTCGCACTTACACGTCTGGGTCTGGCCGAAAACACGCGGCCGCCTAGCTCATCATATCTTGTCCGTGCAAGCGGCGCGAAATAAATGAAGGGAATTTTCATCTCCGCCGCTTTTGCTATCCGGGCAAACCGCTGCATACACATATCGCCGGTATACCCGTGCTCCGTCATCTCGATTACCAAAAACGGCGCGCCATGATAACAAAAATAGTAATCGGCCCTATCATACTCCAATAAGGGGCCGAAGTCATCCGCGCAGTCTGAAGGCAGCTTTGATCTGTTCGGGAGCACGCGCACATTTTCGTCCCCAATCTGCGAGAGAACAGGAGACAGCGGCTTCAGATAGTTAAACAGCTTCATATCCGTAGGTTTATCGCAAAATACAATGATGTTTTCCAGCATCGTCATACCCTCCCAACCATAACCGCGGTGTATCCATCTATAATCATTTTGTGGCGTTGACATAATCCATGAAGTTCTGCCCCAGCTGCGCGGCTTTCTCCCTTTTTCACTCTTTCAGTTAAAATATACCACATTCCCCCGTCCGGCGCAATCTTGATTTGTAGAATTGTATATATTCCCTCCTGTCAAATATGTAAGCAGAAATAGTCACAAAAATGGTGGGCTTGAGAAAGATAATGAATATTTTCAGAACCATAAATCAGCTCCTATCCGCAGAGCAGCGTGTGCGCTGGCACAAACAAAGAAAGGGCGAGTTTATGGCGGTGGTCAGAATTCCCGGCAGTATTTTGTAGGGGCGGATATCATCCGC
>X363_Desmarests_Spiny_Pocket_Mouse__coassemble_598_pt1 | contig 20216 bp, 23 predicted proteins | sample X363_Desmarests_Spiny_Pocket_Mouse__metabat2_low_PE_031 | metagenome-assembled genome bin X363_Desmarests_Spiny_Pocket_Mouse | reverse complement strand
GCTATGGTATTCTCTAGATGACAAATAAAGTTGTCAAGCAGACAAATTAAATTGTCATAACGACAAAGAAATATGTCAAAGGGGGTGGCGCGTTGCTGCGCAGCCGGTTAAAGGAGCGCCGGGCGGCGCTGGGCGTCAACCAGCAGGAGCTGGGGCGGCTGGCCGGGGTGTCCCGGCAGACCATCAGCCTCATCGAGCGGGGGGACTACTCCCCCTCGGTGACGCTGGCCCTCACCCTGGCAAAGATCTGCGGGGTGACGGTGGAGGACATTTTCAGTTTGGAGGAGGAGAACCATGAAAAACAATAACGACGCCGCTAGGCAGGAGAATAAAAAGGCACTGCCCAAATTCATCCTGATCGTGGTGTGCAGCCTGATCTTCGGCGGCATTCTGGGCTTTGCCCTGGTAAAGCTGGGCTTGGAGGATTTTGGAGACGCGCTGGCCGGGCTGGCGCTGTTCTTTACCAACCATGTGGCGGCGTGGCTGCTCATCGCCCTGCCCGTGGCGGAGCTCGCCCTGTGCCTGCCCGTCTATTTCGGCGCAAAGAAGCAGCTGGCCGCCTGGGACGGGGAGGACGAGGCAGTGAGCGGGGAGGTGGAGACCAAGCTGTCGGTGTGCATCGGGATCACGGGGCTCGCCACGGTGCTGGCGTTCTTCCTGCTGGCGGCCATGGTCGCCGGGTTCGTGGGCAACGCGGGGACGCCCCGAATGATGCCCGCCCCCATGTTTTTCGGCGGGCTGGCGGGCTTCCTGGCGAACCTGTTCGTCCCCGTGGTGTTCCAGCAGAAGCTGGTGGACCTGACCAAGCAGCTCAACCCGGAGAAAAAGGGCTCGGTATACGACACCAGGTTCCAGAAGAAGTGGTTTGAGAGCTGCGACGAGGCGGAAAAGGCCATGATCGGCCAGTGCGCCCTCAAAGCGTATCAGGCCACGGCCCGGACGTGCATGGCGCTGTGGGTGGTGTTCACCCTGGGCGGGATGCTCTTCAACTGGGGCTTCCTGCCCGCCATGGCGGTGTGCGTCGTGTGGGGAGTGGGTCAGACGGCGTACTCCTATTGGTGCCTCAAGCTGGGCAAGCCCGGCGGGAATATCTGAGGAGGCTGTATGCTGGGGGTGCTGCTCGGCGCGGCGAAAAAACATGACAGGAAGGGCGAATAAACGGCCGCCCCGCCGAATTTGGCGGGGCGGTTGATTTTTTTGCCGGAATCAGGTAGAATAGAAATCCGACAAAATGTGTAGGGCGTGACGACCCAGGCGCGCCGGAACCCGGCAAGAGAGAGGAGATGCATCCATGTCCGCCCTGCTGCTGCCCAACGAGATATTGTCCATGTCCGCCCAGGCGGCCGGGCTGCTGGTGGAATCCGGCGACGGGGACGGGGCCCTCCTGTACCTTGCCCTGCTGGAGTGCGGCGGGGACGGCAGGCGCGCAGCCGCCCGCCTGCGCTGGGGGGAGGACCGGCTGGGGCCCGCCTGGGAGCGGCTGGCGGGGCTGGGGCTGGCCCGGCCCCGGAGCCAGACTGCCGTTCCGCCGCCCCCAAAGGCCGCCGACCGCCCCCCGGAGTACAGCCGGGAGGAGATCACCGCCGCCCAGGAGCGGGAGCCTGGGTTCCAGTCCCTGCGGCGGGAGATGGAGAGCCGCCTGGGCCGGGTGTTTACCGACAACGACCTGCGGTGCCTGTACACCATGTACGACTATCTGGGCCTGCCCACGGAGGTGATCCTGCTGCTCACCGGCTGGGCCGTCCGCCGGGAGCGGCGACAGAAGGGGAACCCCGCCGCCTGCCCCCGGATGCCCCAGCTCCAGAAGGAGGCGTTCCACTGGAAGGGGCTGGGGATAGACACCCTGGACCGGGCGGAGGACTACCTGCGCCGGCAGGAGGGGGTGGACCAGCGGGAGTGGGACATCCTGTCCAGCCTGGGCGTCACCGAGCGCCGCTCCGCCGTGGGGCGGGAGCGGGAGTTCATCGCCGCCTGGGTGGACATGGGGGTGAGTGACGAGCTGATCCGTCTGGCCTACGAGCGCACGGTGTACCAGAAGGGGGCCATGAACTGGCCCTATATGAATCGGATTTTGCAGTCCTGGCACCAGGCGGGGTATCAGACCGCCGCCCAGGTGGAGGCGGAGGACCGCCCGAACCGGCGGCGGGACAAGCCCGCCAGGGACCGGCCCCGGGACTTCCAGCCCAGCCCGGAGCGCATCCAGAAAAGCAGCGATAAGCTTGATAAATTCTGGGAGGAACAGGAGAAAGGCAGGCGATGACCCATGTCCTATGAACCCACTGTCATGCGCAAGGCCCTGGCCCGCCTGGAGCGGAGACGGGACGAGCGGGACCGCCGCCGCTTCGAGCTGGAGCGGGAGCTGTACGCCAGGGAGCCCCGGCTGCGGCAGGTGGACGCCGGCCTGCGGGGGGCCATGGCGGATCTGGCCCTGCTGGCTACAGGCGGGCGGGCCGTCCGGGCGGACGGGCCGGAGATCGCCGCCATCCGTGCCCGGAGCGAGGCGCTCCAGGCCGAGCGGGCCAAAATTTTGGCCGGATTGGGCTGCCCCCCCGAGGCGCTGGACAGCGCCCCGGCCTGCCCCCGCTGCGGGGATACAGGCTGGGCGGACGGGGCCATGTGCGGCTGCCTGAAGCAGCTGTGCGCCCAGGAGCAGATCCGCGCGCTCACCGCCCTTCTGAACCTCACCGACGAGCAGGACTTCGACCGGCTGCGGCTGGACGTGTACAGCGCCCAGCCCTGGAACGGGAAGCGCTCCCCCCGGGAAAACATGGCGCGGGTGGCGGCCGTATGCGAGCGGTATGCCCGGCAGTTTCCCGACTTTGAGGAGAAAAACCTGCTGCTTTCCGGGGGAACCGGGCTGGGCAAAACCTTTTTATCCGGCTGCATCGCCCGGGAGGTGTCCCGCCGGGGGTTCTCCGTGGTGTACGACACCGCCAGCGGCGTATTCGACGCCTTCGACGTGCGGCGCTTCACCCGGGACGCGGAGCAGGAGCGCCAGGCACGGGACAGCACCCGGCGGTATCAGGGCTGCGACCTGCTGATCCTGGACGACCTGGGCACCGAGCAGACCCTGCCCTCCGTCCAGTCGGCCCTGTACGAGCTGGTAAACGGCCGCATCCAGTCCGGGCGGCACACCATCATCTCCACCAACCTGTCCGCGGAGGACATCGGCGCGCGGTACGGGGCCCAGCTGGGCTCGCGCATCGAGGGGCTGTACTGGGAGCTGGCCTTCTATGGGGAGGACCTGCGGCTCCGGCCGCAATAGGGCAAGAAAACGGGGCGGGCGCCCCGGCGCCCGCCCCGTTTTTTGCCTGTCACAATTTTTTCTGCGCGCCCACCTGCTCCAGCTCGGCGATGATGTCCTCCAGGCTGGCGCCGGCCTCGGCGCTCACCGTGCCGGTGACCGCGCCCTCTACGATGGGGCAGTCGGCCAGGACCAGCTTCCGGCCGTCCATGGCTTCGAGGACCATTTCGGCGGTCATGACGGCGCTGCCCATGTCCATGAGCAGGATGACCCCGTCGTCGGAGTAGATTTGGTCCACGGCGCTGGAGATTTTCTCGAAGCTGGTGCCGAAGGAGCCGTCCTCCAGCCCGCCGGCGGCGGCGATGGGGCAGCTGCGGGCCATCATGCGGGCCAGGTCCGCCACGCCCTCGGCCAGCTTGGCGCTGTGGGAGACGATAACGAAGCCAACCATGTCACACCTCGTTTGCCACGATCTCCAGCACCATGGCGAAGGAGGTGGCACCGGGGTCCTGGTGGCCGATGGACCGCTCGCCCAGGTAGCTGGCCCGGCCCTTGGTGGCGGCGATGGTCTTGGTGAACTCCACGCCCGCCCAGGCGGCGGCCACGCCCGCGGCAAAGGCGGCCTTGGCGTCGGCGGCCTCGGCCCATTTGGCCTCCATGGCCTCCTTGGCGGGGATCATGGCGTCCAGCATGGTCTTTTCGCCCTTTGTGGAGCGGCCCCGCTGCATGATGCCCTCGATGGCGGCCTGAAGTCCGGCCAGGAAGTCGGGGACGGTGACCTCCGCCCTGCCCTTGAGGGCGGCGCCCAGCTTCATGAAGCCGGTGCCGTACAAGGGCCCCGAGGCCCCGCCCACGGTGGACACCAGGGTCATGCCCACGGTTTTGAGCACGTCGCCGGGCTCCTTGTCCGCCAGGGCGTCCAGCTTCTCCGACACGGCGGCGAAGCCCCGGGCCAAGTTGATGCCGTGGTCGCCGTCGCCGATGACGTTGTCCAGCTCGGTGAGGAAGGCTTTCTCCTCCTCAATTTTGGCCGCGATTTTGTGGACGACGGCGATGAGTTTTTCAGTGTTCATAACGTACAGCTCGCTTTCCTTCCAGAGAGTTGCGGGGCCGGAAACCGGTCCGGCCCCGGATGGACGGGCGTTTTCCCCCCGCCTGGGCGGGGGAAACAGGGGAAACCGGCGCGCGTTTACGCCTTGAAGGCGGGGGTGTCGGCGGGGGCGTCCAGCAGGGCCTTGAGCTGGTCGTCCAGCTTCAACAGGGAGATGGAGAAGCCGGCCATCTCGATGGAGGTCATATACTCGCCCACGAAGGTCTTGTAGATCTTGATGCCCTTGGACTCCAGCACGTCGTGGACCCGGTTGTTGATGATGAACAGCTCCATCAGCGGGGTAGCCCCGGAGGAGTTGACCATCACGGCCACCTCGCTGCCGGCGTAGTCGAGATCGGCCAGGATCTGGCCCAACAGCAGGTCGGTGATCTCGTCGGCGGTCTTGACCTTCTCCCGGTGGGTGCCCGGCTCGCCGTGGATGCCGATGCCAACCTCCATCTCGTCCTCGGGCAGCTCGAAGCCGGGCTTGCCCGCGGCGGGGACGGTGCAGGGCTCGATGGCCGCGCCCATGGTGCGCACGTTGTCGATGACCTTCTGGGCCACGGCCTGGACATCCTCCAGCTCCGCGCCCTGCTCGGCCAGGGCGCCGGCGATCTTGTGGACGAACACGGTGCCCGCCACACCCCGGCGGCCCACGGTGTACAGGCTGTCCTTCACGGCCACGTCGTCGTTGACCACCACCTGGGCCACCTTGATACCCTCGTCCCGGGCCATGTCGCCGGCCATCTCGAAGTTCATCACGTCGCCGGTGTAATTTTTAATCACCATCAGCACGCCCTTGTCGGTGGCCACGGCCTTGATGCCCTCGTAGACCTGGTCGGGGGTGGGGGAGGTGAAGACCGCCCCGGCCACCGCCGCGTCCAGCATACCCTTGCCCACGTAGCCGCCGTGGGCGGGCTCGTGGCCGCTGCCGCCGCCGCTGATGAGGGCCACCTTGCCCTGCTTCTTGTCGGCGCGGACGACGACGTTGCCGCAGTCCAGCTTCGCCACATACTGGGGATAGGCCTTGACCATGCCCTGGATCATCTGATCCTCTACCTTGTCCACGGCGTTAATGAACTTTTTCATGTTGACACGCTCCTTTAATAAAATCATGCTCCCGCGCCCCTTTTGACGGGTACGGCGGGGAGAATTTACGAAAATCGGGAAAATCACTGCGAAACGGGAAAACACGGGTGTCATAGGAAAAATATCAGGCGCGCAGCGCCGGAAAAGGGGGAGCTTTCATGGATCAGCGCTTTTATGACGCGGTGGCGGTCTCGCCGGTGATCGCGGCGGTGAAGGACATGGGGCAGCTGGAGGAATGCCTCACGCTGGAGAACATCAAGGTGGTGTTCCTGCTGTTCGGCGACGTGTGCTCCATCCCGGACATCGCGGCCCGGGCCAAGGACGCGGGCAAGCTGGTGCTTGCCCATGTGGATCTGATCGGGGGCCTCTCCTCCAGCCAGGAGATTGCCGTGGATTTCCTCCGCCGGAACACCCGGGTGGACGGCATCATCACCACCAGGCCCAACTTCATCCGAAGGGCCCGGGAGCTGAAGATGTTCACCGTCATGCGGCTGTTTGTCATCGACTCCATGGCGCTGGCGGGGATCGGCAAGCTGGAGAGCGTCAGGCCGGACTTCATCGAGGTGCTTCCCGGCGTCATGCCCAAAACCATCCGGAGGATCGCCCAGACCACCCGCATCCCCCTTCTGGCGGGGGGGCTCATCGCCGATAAGGAGGATGTGATGGCCGCGCTGGGGGCCGGGGCCATGGCGGTGTCCGCCACCAGCCGGGAGGTCTGGCGGATGTAGAGGGAGGATGGAAGAAGCCGCGCAGGCGCGGGACGGACCCCCGCCCTCTGGGGAGGACGGGCGGGGTCTTTCCGGGCCTGCGCGGCTTTTTGGGATGCGGGCGCTTGGGCGCTACTTGCCCTCGCAGTTCATGTCGTCCAGGCTGCAGCTGGTGTCCTCGTCCTGGGTGACGGCGTTCATGTCGGTGATGGAGAAGGACTGCTCCTCCTGGCCCTCCAGGCAGTTCATGTCGCTCAGGGCACAGGTGCGGTCATCGTCGGTGCTGATGCCGTTCATGTTGGTGATGCCCAGGCTGCTCTTGACTTTAGGGTCTTTTTTGTCCATGGTTTGGTCCCTCCTTACTCATGATGTTGGCGCGGCGGACCGCCGGCGGATGGTGCGTCAGCAATGCGAACGGATTGCTTTCTAATTTAGCAGTATAGCCCAAACGCCCCTGAAATACAAGAGATGCTCTTGTGGTTTTTGACAAAACAGTCAAATTGTTGAACCCGAGCCGGCGGAGCGGGGGGCTTTTTGGGAAATCCGCTTGCAAAATGGCCGGAAATTTGCTATTGTACCAGTAAGAGCAGGGCCCGCTGCGGCCGGCCGGGAAGACCACATTTTAACAATACAGGAGGAACGCGATATGTCGCATATGATTGGCAAGGAGCTGGAGCCCTTCTCCGTCATGGGCTATCACCAGGGGGAATTTAAGCCCTTCACCGAGGAGGATCTGCTGGACCACTGGTCGGTGGTGTTCTTCTACCCTGCCGACTTTACCTTTGTGTGCCCCACCGAGCTGAAGGACCTGTCCGAGCAGTACGAGGGATTCCGGGCCGAGGGGTGCGAGGTCTACGCGGTCAGCGAGGACACCCACTTCGTCCACAAGGCCTGGGCGGACGCCTCCGAGACCATCCGGGCCGTCCCCTTCCCTATGCTGGGCGACCCGGCGGGGGCGCTGGCCTGGCAGTTCGGCGTGCTGCTGGAGGAGGAGGGGCAGGCCCTGCGGGGCACCTTCCTGCTCAACCCGGAGGGGAAGATCGTGCTGTACGAGGTCCACGACCTGGGCATCGGCCGCAGCGCCCTGGAGCTGCTGCGCAAGCTCCAGGCGGCCAAATTCGTCCATGAGCACGGCGACCAGGTGTGCCCCGCCCACTGGCACCCCGGCGAGGACACCCTGACCCCCAGCCTGGACCTGGTGGGGCTGCTGTAAGATTTTACGCAATTTTAAGGGAGGAGGAGCCGTCATGCCGCTTCAGCCTGAACATTATCCCGTCAGGAGCCCCCTGATCTCCCAGGAGTTGGAGGGACAGCTCAAGCCGCTGCTGGACAGGCTGTCCGGGCCCGTTACCCTGGTGTGCCTGCTGGGGGAGGACGAAAAGAGCGCCGAGCTGGCCGCCTTCGTCAACCACATCGCGGGGCTGTCCCCCCTGCTGGGCGTCAAATTCCTGGCCCCAGGGGAGGACGGGGCGGCGGACGGGGTGCTGGACGCCTCCCTGCTGCCCGCCACCGGCGTCTATGCCGGGGATAGCTTTGGCCGCATGGTGTTCCACGGCGTGCCGGGGGGCAAGGAGATCACCGGCTTCGCCGGGGCGCTGCTCAACGCCGGCGGGGCCGCCAAGCCCCTGGACAGGCCCACCCTGAAGGACATCGCCAAAATCAGGAGGCCGGTGGACATCCGGGTATGCGTGTCCCTGGGCTGCCACCACTGCGCCCAGCTGGTGATGAGCGCCCAGCGGGTGGCCTGGGAAAATCCCCTGGTCACCGCCCACATGGTGGACGCCAACCTGTACCCTGGGCTGGTGGAGCGATACCAGATCCAGCGGGTGCCGCTGATGGTGCTCGCCGGGGAGAAGGGGGAGACAACTGTCCCCGGCGGCAAGACCATGGCGGAGCTCACCACCCTACTGGCCAGACTGTAGCTGTTTTTTGACAAAAGAGCTCCGTTGGCAAAGGCTTTGGCCTTGCCGGCGGAGTTTTTTGGCTGTTTTTGCAAAAAGCGGGCAGGAATTTTGTGGGAATCGTCGAAAATGACAGGCACGGCTCGAAAAAGATTGATTTTCTTTTGCATATGTGCTAAATTAAAACATAGAATATGGCAGATGGCATTCGTCCCGGCGGGTTTTCGCCGGGAGAACTGAATACCAGGAACCTTTGAGACGAGCGCTGTAGGGTCAAGACAGTGGGAAACCGCTGGCTTTAGTCCTGCGCTCTTTTTTTGTACCAGGGAGGGCGGGACGCGGGCCAGGGGCCCGGCGCCGCCGGGGCAGGAAAATGAGGAGGAATATGTCACAATGTGCTGCAACACCAAGCAGAAAATTGCCCAGGCGCTGCGCCAGCTGATGAGCCAGCGCCCCCTGAGCAAGATCACCGTGCAGGACGTGATGGAGCGGGCCCAGATGAAGCGGCAGAGCTTCTATTACCACTTCCAGGACATTTACGACGTGCTGGGCTGGATCTGCGAGCGGCAGCTGGGCGAGCCCCTCCGGGAGGACCCGGAGCTGGATTTCGAGGCCTGGTGTCTGCGACTGATCCGCCTGATGGAGGAGGACAGGGCCTTTTACCGCCGGGTGTTCGTGGCGGGCAACCCGGAGCTGGTGCGGGGCTTCTGCGAGGGGCTGGTGCGGCCCAGGATGGCCCGACTGCTGTTCCAGGCGGACGATCTCCGCCGGCTGTCCCGGGACGAGGCCTTTGTGAACGACTTCTGCACCCGGGCCCTCACCGACTATTTTCTGGAGCTGTGCGCCTCCCGGAAGGAGCTGAACGGGGTCGAGGTGCGCCGCTGCCTCCACAGCCTGCTGGCGGTGCTCCGGCCCACAGAAAAGCTGTGCCTCCAGGACCAGGCGGGATAGCCTTGACAGAACCTGACGATTTGTACAAAATGCGGGCGGGAGCAAAAGAAAAATTTTTGGGATTCATACAATCGGCCCCGGTTGTCGAATGACATTCCGGCCCCCCGCTGTTATAATCATGGGTAGCATAAGAGTTTCTGAAACCGGGCGCGGCGGCCCAGGGTTGGCCCGGGACAGGAACCGGCAGGAGCGAACGGCCTGCTTTCTTGAATACCACCAAATTTTAATAAGGAGGAACACGAGTATGGCTAAGTACGTCATGGCGCTGGACGCGGGCACCACCAGCAACCGCTGCATCCTGTTCAACGAGAAGGGCGAGATGTGCAGTGTGGCCCAGAAGGAGTTCACCCAGTACTTCCCCAAGCCCGGCTGGGTGGAGCACGATGCGGAGGAGATCTGGTCCACCCAGCTGGAGGTGGCCCAGGAGGCCATGCGGAACCTGAACGTCACCGCCGCGGACATCGCCGCCATCGGCATCACCAACCAGCGCGAGACCACCATCGTGTGGGACAAGAACACCGGCGAGCCCATCCACCACGCCATCGTGTGGCAGTGCCGCCGCACCTCCGAGTACTGCGACTCCCTGAAGGACAAGGGGCTGGTGGACACCATCCGCTCCAAGACCGGCCTGGTCATCGACGCCTACTTCTCCGGCACCAAGGTGCGCTGGCTGCTGGAGAACGTCCCCGGCGCCCGTGAGCGCGCGGAGCGCGGCGAGCTGCTGTTCGGCACCGTGGAAACCTGGCTGATCTGGAAGCTCACCAAGGGCAAGGTCCATGTCACCGATTACTCCAACGCCTCCCGCACCATGCTGTTCAACATCAACACCCTGGAGTGGGACGAGGACATCCTCAAGGAGCTGAATATCCCCCGCTCCATGCTGCCCGAGGCCAAGCCCTCCAGCTGCGTGTACGGCGAGGCCGATCCCCAGTTCTTCGGCGGCCCCATCAAGATCGGCGGCGCGGCCGGCGACCAGCAGGCCGCCCTGTTCGGCCAGACCTGCTTCACCCCCGGCGAGGCCAAGAACACCTATGGCACCGGCTGCTTCCTGCTGATGAACACCGGCGAGAAGCCCGTGTTCTCCAACAACGGCCTGGTCACTACCATTGCCTGGGGCCTGGACGGCAAGGTCAACTACGCTTTGGAGGGCTCCATCTTCGTGGCCGGCGCCTCCATCCAGTGGCTGCGGGACGAGATGCGCCTGGTGGACTCCTCCCCCGACTCCGAGTACATGGCCCGCAAGGTGAAGGACACCAACGGCTGCTACGTGGTTCCCGCTTTCACCGGCCTGGGCGCCCCCCACTGGGACCAGTATGCCCGGGGCACTATCGTGGGCATCACCCGGGGCGTGAACAAGTATCACGTCATCCGCGCTACCCTGGAGTCCATGGCCTATCAGGTCAACGACGTGCTCCAGGCCATGAAGGCCGACTCCGGCATCAACCTGGCCGCCCTGAAGGTGGACGGCGGCGCCTCCGCCAACAACCTGCTCATGCAGATGCAGGCCGACATCAGCGGCGCCCCCGTCAACCGCCCCATGTGCGTGGAGACCACCGCCATGGGCGCGGCCTATCTGGCCGGTTTGGCCGTGGGCTACTGGGCCAGCAAGGAGGACGTGATCAAGAACTGGGCCATCGATCGCACCTTCAACCCGGAGATCACCGAGGAGGAGCGCGCCGCCCGCTGCAAGGGCTGGAACAAAGCCGTCAAGTGCTCCTACGGCTGGGCCAAGGACTGAGCCTGAGACCCGCCGCCCGCAAGTCCCCGCGTTTCCATCCCCGGGGCGGACCCCGGCGGCCCGCCCCGGGATCAAGAATAAAAGAGGAGGATCCTGTCAATGTTAGTGAAATTCCTGGCCGAGTTCTTCGGCACAATGCTGCTGATCATCCTGGGCGACGGCGTGGTTGCCAACGTCACCCTGAACAAGTCCGGCATGAAGGGCGCCGGCTCCATCCAGATCACCCTGGCCTGGGGCCTTGCGGTCATGGTGCCCGCGTTTATCTTCGGCGCGGCCTCCGGCGCCCACTTCAACCCCGCCCTGACCATCGCCCTGGCGGTGGACGGCAGCCTGCCCTGGGCTGAGGTGCCCATCTACATCATCGGCCAGTTCGCCGGCGCCATCGTGGGCGCGTGCATCGTCTACCTGATGTTCAAGGACCAGTTCGACGCCACCGACGACCCCGGCACCAAGCTGGGCGTGTTCTCCACCGGCCCCTCCGTCCCCAACCTGCCCCTGAATATCTTCTGCGAGGCCGTGGCCACCTTCGTGCTGGTCTTCGCCATCAAGGGCATCCCCGGCACTGCGGCCGCCGGTCTGAGCAACCTGTTCGTGTTCGGCATCATCGTCTCCATCGGTATGTCTCTGGGCGGCCTGACCGGCTACGCCCTGAACCCCGCCCGTGACATCGGCCCCCGTATTGCCCACGCCTTCCTGCCCATCAAGGGTAAGGGCGACTCCAACTGGGGTTACGCCATCGTCCCCCTGGTCGGCCCCATCATCGGCGCTATTGTGGCCGTCCTGCTGTTCATGGGCCTGAAGAGTGCCGGCGTGTTTTAATCCCGCCTAGATTCATGGAAGCTCAGCGTGTCGATTGACCGCCCGGAAAGAGGCCCCGCGGGCCGCATCATATCCCCTGGCCTCTCATGCTGAGTGTTGAGAACGCTGTGAGCCGGGCAGCCCGGTCCCCTTCGGTGAGGGGGGCCAGACCGGGCTGTCCGGCTCTTTCTGCCAAAAATGACGTCCCGCCGGGGCATAAACCCGGACGGAGCGTGAAAAGGTATGACAAAGGAGTGAATATATATGGTTGATATTGTCATCATCGGCGCGGGCGTGTCCGGCTGCGCCATTGCCCGGGAAATTTCCCGGTACAAGGCGGATGTGCTGGTGCTGGAGCGGGAGGAGGACGTGTGCTGCGGCACCTCCAAGGCCAACAGCGCCATCGTCCACGCGGGCTACGACGCCGCCCACGGCAGCCTGATGGCCAAGCTGAACGTGGCGGGCAGCCTGCTCATGCCCGAGCTGGCCCGGGAGCTGGACTTCGCCTATGAGCAGAACGGCTCCCTGGTGGTCATGATGAGCGAGGAGGACCGCCCCGCGTTGAATGCGCTGTACGCCAATGGCGTGGCCAACGGAGTGGAGGGCCTGCGCATCGTGGAGCGGGATGAGCTGGTTCGGATGGAGCCCAACATCAGCGACGAGGCGGTGGCCGCCCTGTACGCCCCCACCGGCGGCATCGTGTGCCCCTTCGGGCTTACCTTCGCCCTGGCGGAGAACGCCGCCCATAACGGCGTCAGGTTCCAGTTCGACAGCGAGGTGACCGATATTCAGAAGATCGACGGCGGCTGGAAGGTGTCCACCGTCAAGGGGGATGTGGAGGCCAGGGTGGTGGTCAACGCCGCCGGGCTGTACTCCGACAAGCTGCACAACATGGTGGCCGACGACAGCATGACCATTGTGCCCCGCCGGGGCGATTACTTCCTGCTGGACCACACCACCCAGGGCTATGTGCGCAACACCATTTTCCAGCTCCCCGGCAAGTACGGCAAGGGCGTGCTGGTGGCCCCCACCGTCCACGGCAACATCATCGTGGGCCCCACCGCCATCGACATCGACGACAAGGAGGGCACCAACACCACCCAGGCGGGGCTGGACGACGTGCGGGCCAAATGCGGCATGGCGGTGAAGAACGTGCCCCTGCGCCAGACCATCACCAGCTTCGCGGGCCTGCGCGCCCATGAGGCACGCCACGAGTTTTTCATCGGCGAGATCAAGCCCGGCTTCGTGGACTGCGCCGCCATCGAGTCCCCCGGCCTGTCCTCCGCCCCCGCCATCGGCCGCATGGTGGCCGGGATTGTGAAGGATATCCTGGGGCTGGAGGTAGACCTGTCCTTCGACCCGCGCCGCAAGGGTATCCTGGACCCCAAGGCGCTGGACGACGAGGCCCACGCCGCGCTGATCCGCGAGAATCCCGCCTACGGCACCGTCATCTGCCGCTGCGAGACCGTCACCGAGGGGGAGATTGTGGACGCCATCCGCCGCACCCCCGGTGCCCGCAGCGTGGACGGGGTAAAGCGCCGGGTCCGGGCCGGCATGGGCCGGTGTCAGGGCGGCTTCTGCTCCCCCAGGGTGATGGAGATCCTGGCCCGTGAGCTGGGCGTGGACCAGAGCGCCATCACCAAGTCCGGCGCGGGCTCGGAGCTGATCGTGGGCGTCAACAAGGACGCCATTTGAGGAGGGCTGAAACCATGAGAGAATACGATCTTGTCATCATCGGCGGCGGCCCCGCGGGGCTGGCCGCGGCCGTCGCCGCCCACGAGGCGGGCCTGCGCGACATCCTCATCCTGGAGCGGGACAACGAGCTGGGCGGCATCCTCAACCAGTGCATCCACAACGGCTTCGGCCTGCACACCTTCAAGGAGGAGCTCACCGGCCCCGAGTACGCCGGACGGTTCATTGAGCAGGTCAAAAAGCTGGACATCCCCTATAAGCTGAACACCATGGTGCTGGACCTGGCCTCGGACAAAACCGTCACCGCCATGAACCGGGAGGATGGGCTGTTCCAGCTCCACCCCAAGGCGGTCATCCTGGCCATGGGCTGCCGGGAGCGGCCCCGGGGCGCGCTGAGCATCCCCGGCTACCGCCCCGCGGGCATCTTCACCGCGGGCACCGCCCAGCGGCTGGTGAACATGGAGGGCTATCTGCCCGGGCGGAAGGTGGTCATCCTGGGCTCAGGCGATATCGGGCTCATCATGGCCCGCCGCATGACCCTGGAGGGGGCCCAGGTCCAGGTGGTGGCGGAGCTGATGCCCTACTCCGGCGGCCTGAAGCGGAACATCGTCCAGTGCTTGGACGACTACGGCATCCCCCTGAAGCTGAGCCACACCGTGGTGGACATCGAGGGCAAAAAGCGGGTGGAGGCCGTCACCATCGCCCAGGTGGACGAGCGCAACCGCCCCATCCCCGGCACCGAGGAGCGCTATGAGTGTGACACCCTGCTGCTGTCCTGCGGCCTGATCCCCGAGAACGAGCTGAGCCGCTCCGCCGGGGTGGAGATCAACCCGGTCACTAACGGCCCCGCCGTCAACGAGAGCCTTGAGACCAGCATCCCCGGCGTGTTCGCCGCGGGCAACGTGCTCCACGTCCACGACCTGGTGGACTACGTGTCCGAGGAGGCGGGGGCCGCCGGCCGCCGCGCCGCCGACTATATCGCCTCCGGGTGCAGGGAGGAGGCACATAAATCCCTGCCCGTCAAGTGCGAGGGCGGCGTGCGCTACACCGTGCCCGTGGCCATCCGGCCCGACGCGGCGGGGGATACCGTCACCCTGCGCTTCCGGGTGGGCAACGTATATAAGAACAAAAAGGTGGCGGTGTACGCGGGGGACGCCTGCGTCTTCAGCCGCAAGCGCCCCGTGCTGGCCCCCGGCGAGATGGAGACCGTGGTGCTCAAAACCGAGCTGCTGACCGGCCATCCCGAGGCGGACGGCATCACCGTGACCCTGGAGGAGGCGTAAGAAGATGGAAGAGAAGAATCTGATCTGTATCAACTGCCCGCTGGGCTGCCCGCTCACCGTGGCCATGGAGGGCGGCGAGGTCAAGACCGTGTCCGGCAACACCTGCCCCCGGGGCGAGGCCTATGCGAAAAAAGAGCTGACCAACCCCACCCGCATCGTCACCAGCACGGTGAAGGTGAAGGGCGGCAGGCTGGCCATGGCCTCCGTCAAGACCGCCAGCGACATCCCCAAGGGGAAGATTTTCGACTGCGTGAAGGCCATCCAGGATATTGAGCTGGATGCCCCCGTCACCATCGGCCAGGTGGTGCTGGCCGACGTGTGCGGCACCGGGGTGGACATCGTGGCCACAAAAAACGTGCCCGCCAAAGGGTGAGCAGCCCTCCGGCACGGCGAAACGCCCCGCCGGAGTTTCCCCCCTGACGGGGCGGGGATACAATGCGGAACACCCCTGCCGCCGGCGGGGGTGTTCCCTTTTCCCCTTAACGGGGAGGGGCAAATGCTGGTATGCTGAACATGATATCAACCGGGCCGGACGGGCCCGGAGGAAGGAACGGAACAACATGAAAGACCAAAACTGCGGCTATTGTATGCGGGGGGAGCTGCTGGACGCCTTCGGCATCTACATCTGCGAGCTGAGCGTCAGCACCCTGATCCTGTTCCGGGAGCAGAGCCACCCCGGGCGGTGCATCGTGGCCTACAAGGACCACGTCAGCGAGCTCACCGATATCGGCGAGGAGGATCGGAACGCCTTCTTTGCCGACGTGGCCCGGGCCGCCCGCGCCATCCACGCCGCATTCCGCCCGGACAAGGTGAACTACGGCGCCTACGGCGACACCGGCTGCCACCTCCACTTCCACCTGGTGCCCAAATACAGGGGCCAGTACGAGTGGGGCGGGGTGTTCGAGATGAACCCCGGCAGGGTGAAGCTGAGCGAGGCGGAGTACGCCGGGATGATCGAGAAGATCAAAGAGAATCTATAAGCGAACGGCCCGCCATGATTCAGGGGCTCCGCGACGACGACGCCCCGCCGGGGGAGGATAACTCCCGGCGGGGCGCTGTGCTGCCGATCCGGACGGCCTGCCGCGTCGGGCCCGCTTGGACGGGCGGGCCCAATACGCGGGCGCCGCAGTTGCGCTTTGCCTGTTCTAGGGCGCTCAACGCTCTCATAGTTACGCTTCATGCCCTCCACGACGGTCGCCTTCCCTCCGACTCGGGCAAAACCCGCCTGCCGCTGCGCGGCGGCTGGGCTTTTCCCCTCGCTTCGGTCCAGGCTCCCTGCTCCCGGGCATTCAGCGCTCTTTGTAGTCACGCTTCATGCCCTCCGCGACGGTCGCCTTCCCTCCGACTCGGGCAAAACCCGCCTGCCGCTGCGCGGCGGCTGGGCTTTTCCCCTCGCTTCGGTCCAGGCTCCCTGCTCCCGGGCATTCAGCGCTCTTTGGGAATAATCAGGGCGGCGATGATATAAACCCACAGGGACAAGCCCGCGAAGGCCATCAGCAGGACGGTGGCCACGCGCACGACCGTGGGATCGACATTAAAGTAACGGGCGATGCCCCCGCACACGCCGCAGATCATGGCGTCGGGGCCTTCGGTACGGGTGAGACGCTTCATAAAAATACAGCTCCTTTCAAACGTGATAAGGCGGTTCCCAGGACAAAAGGCCTGGACTTCACATGGGGTGGGGAATCCTGGTGCAAGGGCAGCTGCCCGCAAAGGACAGGGTGTCGGGGGAGAGGGGGCAAAGCTCCGGGCCGGAGGGGCAGCGGGAGCCGCGCCCCCGCCGTCCGGCGGCGCCCAGGACCAGGCCCGCCCCGGGGACCAGGGGCCCCCGGATATCGGAATAAAGCTGGCGCGCCAAAGGAAACACGTCCTTTCTCAGCGGCGTTCCAGCGACACGTCGCCGCTGATTGAGGTGATGGAGTAGGCGGGGCCGGACCCGTCGCCGTAGACGGCCATGCCGTTGACATAGTTGACGGGGAAGGCGCAGCTCAGCTCGCCGCTGACGGTTTTCATCCGCACCGTGAAGGGCCCCGCGTCGGGGATGCGGGCCTCGCAGTCCCCGGACTTGGAGGACAGCTCCAGCGCCCCGGGCAGGAGGGAGGTGGACACGCTCACGTCGCCGCTCATGGAGCTGCACCAGACTCCGCCCGCCGCGCCGTCCAGATCGATGTCGCCGCTGATGGTTTTCAGGCGGGCGCTCTGGACCTGGCCCCGGAGGGAGATATCGCCGCTCGTGGTCTCGGCCATCAGGTCGGCGCAGGCCCCCTCTACGCCCAGGTCGCCGCTGGTGGATTTGAAGCTCAGCACACGGCAGTCCTTCAGGCGGCAGCTCAAGTCGCCGCTGACGGTGCTAACGGAGAGCTCGTCAATGTCCAGCCACTCCCCGTCGAACTCCACGTCGCCGCTGGCGGTGGTCGCGCGGATTATCTCCCAGCGGCGGGCGGGCAGGTAGAGCTCCACATCGGCGGAGGAGAAGCCCCGGCGGGAGAAGAAGGAGGAGGAGGCGGTGCGGCCCTCCCGGATGGTGAGCACCCCGTCGGCGGAGCAGGTCACGTCCAGGTCGTCCACGTCGCCGTCGATGATCACCCCGGCGTCCGGAGCCTCCGACACGTGGATGGTCACGTCGCCGGCGGCGGTGAACACCTGGATGCCCCGCAGATCTTTCAGGGCGGTGACGGAGTAGGAGCCGTCGTCCTGATGCTCCATGGAGGAATCCTCTCCACTGAAATGGGGGCCCCGCCCCTCCTCCTGGCGCGAGCCCTTGTACTCGCCCCACTGGGCGAAGAAGCCGCCCTTGGCCTTGTCGTAGCCGAAGCCGTAGATTACGTCCCGCTGCTGCCTGGGGCCCGCCCCGGCGAAGAAGCGTCCCTCGTCGGAGTCCAGCTCCGCCTCGAACTCCCAGCCCTTGGGGGGCTCGGGGGGCGCCGGCGGCGTGGGAGGAGTGGGCGGCGTGGGGGTGTCCGGGGTGGTGTTGAAGTGGACCTTCACGCGGCCGGTGTCCTTCTCCACGGTGGTGCGGCGCTGGATGGCCTCCTTGGCCTGTTTGAGGGCGATCTTGGCCTGGTCAATGGCGGTGTTGCACACCTCGGATACGCTGGCCAGGATGGCGTCCAGGTCGCTCTGGGAGGCGCTGGGGTCATAGTCGTAGTGGACGTCGCCGTGTTCATCCTGTCGGCCCTGGGGCTGGTAGCCGTAGCGGACGTCGCCCTCAAAGGGGGACTTGCCCGGTTCCTGGGCGTCGCCGTCCTCCCCGCCCGCGCCGGTGTTGATGACGATGTTTTCGTCCTCGCCGTTGATTGTAATCGTCTGGCCGTCTTTGGTGGTGATCCGGGTCTGGCCCTCCTTCCGGTCAATGGTCACGTCCCCGGCGGGGGCTACCCCCAAATAGGCCAGCAGCTCGTCCACGTCCCCCAGGTCCTCCAGGGCCCGGTTGAAGGCATCTCCCTCGGGGACGCCCGCGCCGGTCATGTCCAGGAAGCGGCGGTACAGGTTGTCGGACAACTCCTCGATGAGCTCGTTCTTTTCGGCGGATTCCGGCGCGGCGCTCAGCCGTGCGGCCACCGCCGCGTTCAGTTTCAGCTTCATGTCATCCATTGTCTTGACCCTCCTCTACAGAAATCAGCGCGTCCAGCAGCGCCCGTGTGTTTTCCCATTCCTGCCGGGCCTCCGCCCAGCGCCTGCGGCCCTCGCCAGTGATAGCGTAATACCGCCGTCGGGCCCCGGGGCCGTCGTCCCCCCAGTAGGAGGCGATGAGCCCCGCCTGCTCCAGCCGCTTGAAGGCGGTGTACAGGGTGGCCTCCTTGAGGCCGTACTCCCCCTGGGTCAGCTGTGAGATGTTTTTGTTGATTTCATAACCATAGTTGTCCCCGCGCACGAGTTGTGCTAAAATAATGGTGTCCGTGTGTCCGCGCAGGGTGTCCGCAGAAATTGACATAGCGTCCTCCTTCCCTAGATGCGTGTCCCTTTGGGGCGCCCGAGATACCCGGTTCAGCAAGATACCTCGTGAGCCGAAGTAACTTCGTGAGCATAATATACCACGAGATACCTCTCCTGTCAAGGTATTTTACAAAAATTTTTTTGCCGGGATATTTTATGCCCCGGCAAGGTAAGGAGATGCAGCAATATGAGCGAATGTACCCACGACTGCTCCTCCTGCGGCGAGAGCTGCGGGGAGCGCACCAGCCCCCAGGACTTCCGCAAGCCCGCCAACGCCCAATCCCACATCAGAAAGGTGATCGCCGTGGTCAGCGGCAAGGGGGGCGTGGGCAAGTCCGCCGTCACCTGCACCCTGGCCGCCGCCATGGCGAAGCTGGGCAAAAGGGTGGGGGTGCTGGACGCGGATATCACCGGGCCGTCGGTGCCCCAGGCGTTCAACATCCACCAGCGGGCGCTGGGCAGCGAGGAGGGCATCCTCCCCGCCGTCACCCAGGGGGGCGTCAAGCTGATGAGCCTGAACCTGCTCATCGAGCGCGAGACGGATCCGGTGGTGTGGCGGGGGCCCGTCATCGCCGGGGCGGTGGAGCAGTTCTGGACCGACGTGGTCTGGGGCGAGCTGGACTATCTGTTTGTGGATATGCCCCCGGGGACGGGGGACGTGCCCCTGACGGTGTTCCAGTCCCTGCCGGTGGACGGGGTCATCGTGGTTACCGCCCCCCAGGCTCTGGTGGGCATGATCGTCACCAAGGCGGTGCGCATGGCGGAGATGATGGACGTGCCCGTGCTGGGCCTGGTGGAGAACTACTCGTTTTTCCGCTGCCCGGACTGCGGGAAGGAGCACCCCGTCTTTGGGGAGAGCGCCATCGACGCCCTGGGGGAATCCCTGTCCCTGCCGGTGCTGGCCAAGCTGCCCATCGACCCCCAGCTGGCCCGCGCCATGGACGAGGGCCGGGTGGAGAGCTATCAGCCCAACCCCATGGAGCCGGTGGCCCGGATGCTGGATCAGCCGTAAAATGTGGAAAAGGCCGACGGGGAAGGGAGAGGCAGCATAAAGAGGTTGTTTTTCCCTTGCGATTTGCCGGCAGCCGAGCATGATTGAAAAGCGGAGTTTTTGAAAAATGCAGAAACTCCGCTTTTTTAACAAACTTTTTATTGGGGAAGATAGGCAAGCAACTCTTCCGCTGTGTCCTGCATCCCCCGCTGGAACCAGACCTCGATCCAGCCGTACAGGAAGAACGCCACATAGGCGGAGGAATAGGCGGCGGACAGCTCCTGCTCCGGATTGAAGCCACACAGATCCAAAATGATGTCTTTGAGCAGATAAACCAATCCTCTCTCGTTTAACAGGGTGTAAAAATCCCGATGCGCTTCAAAATGAGAAAACACAATTTGCACCACATCTCTTACCGGGAGGTCAGGGTTTTCTTTGTATTTGCCCACCCAATCTTGAAATAGACGCTCAATGTATGCTTTGATAATGTCTTCCCGTTCTTCGTAATTGCGGTAAAAGGATGTCCGCCCCACTCCCGCCATGCTGCACAATTCACTGATAGAAATTTCATTGATTGGCTTTTCTTCCAGCAGCGCCAGCATAGCGCTGGTAAGATGTCCCACCACATAGGCGTTGCGGCTCTCATTGCTGAACGGTGAAACACTTTTCGCCTTTTGTTCCATTTTTACCGCCCCCATTGACAAGGCTGCTTTCCGCTGTTACATTTGTGTTGTCGCTACGATTGTTACAGATCATAGCATACAACAAAAAGTTTGTCAAGGAGGGAGTTCTACAT
>X363_Desmarests_Spiny_Pocket_Mouse__coassemble_596_pt1 | contig 20287 bp, 19 predicted proteins | sample X363_Desmarests_Spiny_Pocket_Mouse__metabat2_low_PE_031 | metagenome-assembled genome bin X363_Desmarests_Spiny_Pocket_Mouse | reverse complement strand
CGGTGGACTGCCTGGAGATCGTGCGGATGCTGAAGGCCAACGGCATCGGGGTGATTTTCGAGAAGGAGAACATCAACACCCTCACCGAGTCCAGCGAGTTCCTCATCACCCTGTTCAGCGGCTTCGCCCAGGCGGAGAGCGAGTCCATGAGCCAGAGCATCATCTGGGGCCAGCAGAAAAGCGCGGAGAACGGCAAGGTGACCTTCCAGTACAAACGGATGCTGGGCTACCGCAGGGGGCCGGATGGCGGGCCGGAGATTGACCCCGATGAAGCGGAGACGGTGCGGCGGATCTACCGCCGCTACCTGGAGGGGGCCAGCCTGGGCGACATCAAAAAGGAGCTGGAGGCCAATGGGGTACCCACAGCAGAAGCAGTGGAGGGCTGGTCTTATCAGGTGATCCAGAATATCCTCACCAATGAAAAATATTACGGCGATGCCGTAACGGGCAAGACCTACACCACCGACCCCATCAGCAAAAAAGTGCGAAAAAACACGGGCCAGCGGCCCATATACCATGCCGAGAACCACCATGAGGGGATCGTGCCAAAGGTGATCTTCCAGCGGGTACAGGTGGAGATGGCAAGGCGTTCCAGCAAGCGGAAGGTGATGCAGCGCCACGGCAAGACCGAGCAGGGCAAATACTCCGCCAGGTACGCGCTGTCCGAGCTGCTGGTGTGCGGCGAGTGCGGGACGCCGTACAAGCGCTGCACCTGGGCGCGGAATGGGAAGAAGCGGATCGTATGGCGGTGTGTCAACCGGCTGGAGTTCGGCACGGTATACTGCCACAACTCGCCCACGCTGGACGAGCACAAAATCCACCGGGCCATCGTGGAGGCGCTGAACCGCTTCGGTGCCATCCGGCAGGAGGCAGTTGAGGCCACGCTGGACATTGTGGAGCAGGTGCAGTGCCCCGAGGGAGAGGGCGGCGAGAGCCTCCCCGCCCTGCGGCGCAGGCTGGACGAGCTGACGCTCCGGCAGGGGGAGCTGCTGGACGAGGTGCTGGCGAACATGAATGATGTCGGCCTCAACGCCCAGCTGAAGGATCTGGTGGAGGAAAAGCAGGATGTGCTGGATCGGATCAAGGCGCTCCAGGAGGACGAGCTCCAGCAGACGCTCAACGCCTCCCGGCAGCGGGAGATCGAGGAATGGCTGGCCCAGCGGCCCATGGCACTGACCGAGTACGACGATACCTTTACCCGCAGGCTGGTGGAGCGGATCACGGTGGTGGACGGTGAGACCATCCGGGTGAAGCTGAGGGGTGTGGACGTGGAAATTGAGCAGAAGCTGTGCTAAAATAGGGCTGGGGTGATTCAAATGGCGGTATTTATCACAGGTGATCTCCATGGGGATTTCCGGCGCTTCAAAAGGGAAATTTTCTATGAGCAGGCGGAACTGGCCAAAGAGGATTATGTGATTATTTGTGGTGATTTTGGCGGGGTGTGGGATGGCGGCCCCGCCGAACAGAAGGATCTGGACTGGCTGGAGGCCAGACCGTTCACCACCCTGTTCGTGTCCGGCAACCATGAGAACTTCGATCTGCTGGCCAAACTGCCGGTGGAGGAGTGGCACGGCGGGAAGATCCAGCGGGTGCGGCCCTCAGTGCTCCACCTGATGCGGGGCCAGGTCTATGAGATCGAGGGCAAGAAGTTCTTCACCATGGGTGGTGCCAACAGCCATGACATCTCAGGCGGAATCCTGGAGCCGAACGACCCAAAGTTCCGGCAGAAGCGGAAACGGCTGGAGATCAGCGGCGCGCTGTACCGGGTGAACCACCGTTCCTGGTGGGCAGCAGAGCTGCCCAGCGATGAGGAATACCGAACCGCCCGGGCCAACCTGGAGGCCAACGGCTGGGCGGTGGACTATATCATCACCCACTGCTGCCCCACCTCCGTGCAGAATGAGCTAAGTGACGGAGCGTACCAAGCAGACCACCTGACAGATTTTCTGGATGAGGTGGCCCAGCGGTGCAGCTTCAGGCATTGGTTTTTCGGACACTATCACGATAACGGAACAGTGGGGAAGAAATACGTGCTGCTGTATGAGCAGATCATCAAACTGAATTTGTGAATAGAGGGAACGGCTTGGGAGGGCACTAATTTCCCAAACTGCTCCCTCTATTTATAAATATTTTACGCTCAGGGCTATGTCGGCAGGGGTTCGGATCGCGTCACCTATTTTTGCAAAAAAGGAAAAGCACCAACCGTGGAAACCGTTGCGCCGCAACGGATACGCGGTTGCATCTTTTTTATCAACGGCTGACAAATCAACATTATCCGAATCTTTTCCCCATCGGGGATGGGTTCGGATTTGTTGTTTACCTCGACAATATCAGCGCATAGAAAAGCGGCCCCTGTCACTTGACGGGGGCCGTTTCCAATACCTACACTTTCCATTTTATATCGTCAAGAAACTCCTGCAAATCCCTTTCCGTGCCTTCAAATATAGGTGTTACAGCGTCAACGGCGATAGGCTTGAACATACTGTAACGCACGCCGTCTGAACTACGGGTGATTTTGTCAATTATCCATGACGAGGGCATATTCATGGCGGCAAAGAGGGAGCACCCACGTTTGAGCCTGTCACACAGTTGGCAGAACGAAATGCCGTGCATTATGCACTCTTGCTGTAAGTTAAGTATCGCACGTACCTCGAAATCTGTGTTCATTGATTTTCCTCCTTAGATTTTTTGTTCCGCTTCCACTCTTCAAATGCGGCCTGTCCTTCTGGACTGGAAAAGTACGCTTGCACCTGGGGCAATAAGCCCCTCGCTAACGTCTCCACCACAAAATCAGGAATGTCCATTTGTGTATCTTCCGTCCGTTTTGGGTCTGCCGGGGTCACTGGTTCCACCTCCTTACTCGGTTTTCAAAGGTGCGGCCCTGCGGGGCCGTTATCGCATGGGGGCCGTCCTACCCTCCCTCTTTTGTCTCTAAGGCGTTTTCGCCGCCCTTTTCATGCCTGGGTTTCGTCCTTCTCCTGACCGTGCTACCGCTGTAAAAATGGATTCTCCATGTATTCCGCTGTGCTGTGTTCCTCATACTCACCAAGGCCTGTAGTTTGATCGGTTTCCATTGGCTCAGTTTGACTATCGGCATATTCAAATTCAACGCCAGCAGGATAGATGGTGTAGTCTTCCGCATAGGGTTGCCCCCCAGACACCCATGCATCTCCATTCTCACTCTTAATCACACAAGAAATTACACCATCTTCATCTATGCTAATAGAAATTGGCTTCTGGCTTGTGAAAACATCAGCGCCAGTCAAAACGCCGTTCCTATCCATAGTTATTGTGCTGTATGCAATCCATTCAGCAGGAGGATTATAGGTTCCCGCAAAGGCGGAAAAATCGCCATTCTTTACTGCCGCATAGATTTTCTGCAACTCTGCGGTTGGATTGGGCAGAAGCCCCCGATCCAATATATTGATTTTATCAGGCTGATCTTGCCCGATAAAGCAATGAACGAATGGCCCCTTTTCGTCTGTGTACTTTTGTAAAACCGCATTATATTCATTTGCGCTAATTGTTTTTTGAGCGATTTGATCAAAAACTTCGCTCTGCACACCATTTATCCCGATGCTCAAACCGTCTGCAAGCGCAAAATCGCCATCTTCAATCTTGAAAAATTGGTGTTCTTCTGCCCCTTCGATATTTTCGCCCCAAGTTTCTAAAAAGACTTTCCCGTGGTTATGCAAATATAGTTTTCCATTTGCCTTACAGGTAGAGAGCTCAATATCTTGCCAAAATAAGCTTTCAACCGTCCCCTCGCAGAGTTTTCCGGCATGACCGTCAATGTTTGTGTATACAGTTACGGATGCAGTGTAAGCATTTTTGTCAAAGCCTACGGTCAGCAACTCAACTGTGCCGTCTCCTTCAACATCAACATAATCGGCGTAGGCCAAGCCGGAACCATGTGCTTCATAAAGCTGCGCGTCGTTGATGATTTGCTCATATTCCGCTTGAAGGGCTTTATTTTCCTCTGCAAATGTCCATTCTTCTGTGATCCACTGCAAATATATCATGAGGTTGGCACGGGAACACGGAACAGACGGGTCAAAGCTGGAATCCAGCATACCGTTGGTTTCCGCCCAAGCGGCTGGACGCTCATAGTATGCGCCGGAAGCGGCCAGGGCCACGGGGCTGCTATGCACAGCGGCGGCAGGCTTGCCCTCCGCCCGCCACAGGAAGGTGAGGACTTCGGCGTTGGAGCAGAGATTGCCGGGGTTAAAGGTGGAACTGGTGGAAATGCCGATTTCATAGGCCCACAAAACGGGCGTGTAGAACCAGTCGGAAGGGGCAACATCGCTGATAGGACATTCCGTGATTTGCGGTTCGGGGGAACCCATGGCCCGCCATAAGAAGGTGATAACCTGTCCACGGGTACAGGCGGAATCAGGTTCAAAGGTCGTGCCATCAGACGCGATCCCGTTCTTGTAAGCCCAAACTACCGCATTATAGTATGATCCAGCCTGGGCAGCGTTACCCTATCAGCGGGATTGCTCGGGATGATGTGTGCCCGAACGGCGTCCTCCAAGGCCCGGTGGAGCATTGTGTGGATGCGCCGGACGGTGCTGGCGGCGAGCTGATGACCGTGCTTCGGGTGTTCCCGCACCCGGCCCTCTTTTTTCAGCTTTGCGTACATCCGCTGGATGTCCGTCGTGGTGACGGAGTTCATCTTTTTGCCGCCCAACAGGGGCTTGATATACTGTTCTGCGTAACTGCGGTAGCCAGTCATGGTACTCGCCCGAAGGCGCGGGACGGCGTACTCGTCCAGCCAGCGATCCAGCCACTGGGCCAGCGTCATTCGGCTGTCCTCGCACAGCTCCACATCCCGGAAGGTCTCGATGTTTTGATGGAGCTTGGGCATCAACGATTTTTGCGTGGGGGCGAGAGTGTACTGAAAGATTGGATCGCCGTTTTCCTTGTGCCCCACCACAATGCGGCCCTCCCAGCGGCCATCGTCCCGTTTGCGCACCATACCGTCCCCGGACGGCCTGCGTTTTGCCATGGATACTCACTTCCTTTTGTTTGCTGCGCCCCAATTTTTGAGGCGGTTGATTTGCTCCTGCTCCTGTTCGTAGGAATAGCTGCCATCTGTCCCCAGCTCCATCGCGATGCCCCAGGCCAGACGGAAGCCCGCAATGAAGCTGCTCAGAGCCATTTTCTCCTGCATCGCCGTATGGGCGTCCACCAGCCGGAGCAGCTTTTTCCGGCCCTGTTTGTCCAGCAGGGCGCTGACCGCTTGGCGTTTAGCTTCCAACTCCTGACGCTGTTCGCTGTCCGTGATGACCGGGGCGAACCTGTCCTCCAAGGCTTTCATGTAGTCGTACATGGCGATCCCTCCTTCGCAGCGACAAAACATACCACACCTCGGCGGGAATAGCCATGGGAAACCGCGAGAGTTATCAGAACAAACACAAGTAACCGCCCCCTTGATTCCTTCTCTGCTTCGCTATATAATTGGGTTAACGCCTGCATAGGAGGGAAAGACGATGCGGAACACCAAAAGCGCCCCAAAGAAGGGGATTCGCTTCCTGCTGATAATATTTGGCGGCATTCTCGCGGTGCTGCTCCTTGCGGTGGCTGTCCTGTTTACAATCCCGCTGACCGAGGGGGTGGACACCACCCCTGTGGCCGGCTCCGCCGACTGGATGGCGAGACTGCCAGACGATATGCCCCTAAGTGGACTGTCCATCCCCGGCACCCACGATGCGGGGACGCAGTATGTGCAGCTCGGCTTTTTCTCAAAGTGCCAGGCCCGGAGCGTTGGACAGCAGCTTGAGGACGGTTTTCGTTATCTTGACATCCGTCTTGCCGTCAGCGGGGACGGGCTGGGCCTGAATCACGGCTTCTGCGAGTGCAGAACCGGCGCCGCGCCCTGGTCTGGGCGGCTCATGCTGGAGGATGTGCTGGAGGATTGCTATGCTTTCCTCGCGGCCCATCCCGCCGAGACTGTGATTTTCGCGGTCAAGCAGGAGCACGGGGACGAGAGTGTGGCGGAATTTCAGCGCCTCCTTGACCGCTATATCCAGGCGGACATCGAACGCTGGTATCTGGGCAGCGAGCTGCCCACTCTGGGTGAGGCCCGCGGCAAACTTGTTCTCCTGCGCCGGTATGATGACGAGGCGGAGCTTGGCACGAATGCCGGTATTCCGCTCATCTGGCCGAACCAGAACGGCTATGACGATCCCGCAAGGGCGTTTTCCGACCAGGGCTGCTTTGTGGGCAGCCAGACCCTCACTGTGCAGGATCGGTATGAGTATGACGAGGAGGAAAAGTGGGCCGCATTCTGCGCCGGGACAGACGATCCCGACGTGGTGGTGCTGCGGTTCCTCAGCACCAAGGGACATATGACGTTCGGACATCCGTACCGGTACGCCAAAGAGCTCAACCCCCGCCTGCTTTCGCTGTGCGAGAGCCAGGATATATCGCTGGGGTGGGCGGTCATCGACTTTGGCAATGCCCGGCTCGCCTCGGCAATCTACGAGCAGAATTTCTGAGCAAAACGGTTTTGCCAGGGAAAGGGCGCGGCGCTCCGCAGACGCGGAGCGCCGCCCGTGAATATTCGCGTCCTACTGCGGGTATCGCGTGTAGAGGGTGTACCCGGATCGGCTTTCCATCCACCAGCGCGGGACATTCCCTCCCCAGTAGACCTTATTGCTGAGACCGCTGTCCGTGAAGTAGAGGAGTTCATCGGTTTTCTTCACAACAACCATCACATGGCCGGAGGTCTCGGTGTCGTACCGCACCAGGTCGCCGGGACGGATCTGTTCCCAGCTCGGGTTGTCTATCCGCCGCCACGGAAGGTCGCCGAATGCGGCGTCGGAGCACAGCGTGGCCCAGCCGGAGCAGTAGGTGCCGCGGCGGTACGGCCCGTTGCCGGTGGAGCGGTAGGGTGTGGGATAGACACTGCCGTGGGGATAGCGTTCCCGCAGCCCGGCGAGGACGGCCTGGACGTTTTCCTCACTGACGATGCCGGGTGCTGTCGGTGCGGTTTCTTCCTGATAAGGCTTGGTGCTGTCGATGTGGACAGTGTTGGTAGCGGCGTCGTAGGTCACGCCGAAGTCCACCGCTCTGCCGATGTCCCGGAGGCGGACATAGTTGTTGCCGCCGATGTGGTAGGCGGTCATGGGTGCCAACTGACCGTCCACGTAGATGGGCTGGGCGCTTAGCGTGGCAGTGATGCTGGTGGCTGCATGGGCTACTGGCCCGCTGAGAGCGAGACCTGCCAGTATGCCGATCCCCATAAAGATTGCTTCCCGTTTTCTGCTCATGACGATTCCCCTTTCGGTTTTGGTAAGCAACAACATACCGAAGGATGGTTCGCAAGTCCAGAACTTTCGGCGTTCACCACGGAGAAAAACAGACCGCCAATCGAAGCATTTTGCACAGTGCTCTCAGCCCTGTTTCCCTGTCTGCGAGTTGACTCGCCCATCAAAGCTTTTGCAGGCGGCTTGTCTCATTCGAACCCTCCGTTGTCCTCACGCTTGAGCACATCCTTGAAGGTGATGCTGCCGTTGGTTTTCTTGACCTCCTGGACGCACCGCCAGCGCAGATCGTCCAGTTGGCTGTTGTCGATCTCCAGCCCCGCCGCCAGCACGTTCATCATCATGCTGATCTCCACGGTGAGCTTGAACAGCAGTCGGGCGATGCGGGTTTCGCTGCCCTGCACCGTGGCCCGGAAGGCGGACACCAGTGCGGCGGGAAGGAACTCCACCGCGCTGTCGGCGGAGATGTACCCGGCGTACATTTTTGCGGCGTCCTCCAGAAACTCACTCCGGCTTTTGCAGTTGGCCTGGTACATCGCTTTGTCTATCGCCTCCAGCGTAGATGGGTAGAGCCACACCGGGATCCGTTCTTTTGTTTCGCGCTGAGGGACTAATTCTGTATTTTTAGACATTTTACCTCCTGAATTTTGAGTGACCACCCACAACGGCCACCTCGAAAAGCAGCCAATCGTGGGCATAACTTTGAGTTTTTCGTGGTTCCGACCACCTGTTACAGCAAATTGGCCGAAAACCGACCACCTTCGTCGAAGTCCCGACCCGCGTTGCGGGGCGGTGTTTCCCGGCAGGGGGGGCGCAAAGCGACCACCTGCCTTTATCCCGCTGCTCAAAAATCGAACCTCCGAATTTCGTCAGCACAAGCTGTGCTCACTCGCTTCCCCCTGCGGGGAAAGCTCGTCCGCTCCGCTGTGCCTCCTCTCCCCACAAAGCCAGAGGGCGGCTTTGCGGGGGCCCCATATGGGCGTCCGCCTAACATTGCTGCAAATGGGCCAACGCCGCGCCCCATTTCTCGGGCGGGGGACGGTGCCACCTCTGGCCCGGAGTGGGCACAAAGTGCCTTACAACGCGAAACGATGGGGTCTGCTTTTTGGGGTGCGAGGAACTCCCTCTATGATTTATGCGTGGTAGTTTTTTCCGGCTGCGGCCTTGGGTGTACTGCCATGCGCCTGACCCTCTCGTCCCATTTGCGCTGAATTTCAGCTATCTTTAGTTGGCTCAGCAGTTCCCTCTCCCGTGCCTTCAGCACCTGGTCGATTGGTGTGATGGTGTAGAGCAGATTGCCATTGCGGGTGCGTCCGTCGCGCCAACGGACTGTGGTGTTCTCCACTTGGATGAGGCCCTTGTCCACCAGGGATTGGACGTGTTTCTGCACGGTTTTCCGGCTCATGCCCACTGCTGCTCCAATGGTGGCATAGCTGGGATAGCACTGGCCGCTCCGCACACCTTTTTGATACTGGAGATAGATATACACCAGCAGATCATTGGCTGCGAGACCGAGCTGGAACACTTCATTGGGCAAAGGGAACACTGATTCAAACACTTCGCCTGTGATCCACTTTTGTTTCATAGCCACGCATCCCCTTCCTATGCAGAGAGACAATCTTTTCGGCGCTCCTGCACCCTATCCTGAATGGAAAGCAGCGTGTACAAAAATTTGCCGCCGTCACCCTCCACGCAATGAGCTCTCTGGTTACCAGCGCGTGCAGATGTGCGCGCACCGTTTTCACACACAGGCCGACTGCTTTACCGATGGCCGCATGGGTCAATTCATCCGAACCATGTTTGAGATATTTGCGGTAGACGAGATAGAGATACACCAGCAGCGCGCCGCGCGTCAGCCCCAGCTGGAAGACTTCACGGGGCAGGAGGAAACAGTTTGCGGGAACATCGCGTTTCTGCCATGTGCTCACTCGCCACCACCTCCTGCCGTATGCCGCTCCACCCACTCCACGAACTTTTCTTTTGGCACCACCATCCGGCTGCCAATTTTGAGCACTGGAAAACTCGGCTCATGCATCAACTCATACCCGCTGGACGGCGACACGCCCAGCACCTTTGCCACCAGTTCCGCGTTGAGGAACAGCGGCAGTTCATCGTAGTTTTTGTAGCTTGAGGTTTCCACTTTGACTCGCTCCTTTCATTTTGTCCTTCACTGTGTAGGCATCGAGGAAGGCTTTTTTATGCGCTTTTCTCAAAAAATTTTTTATATTGCCTTTGTGCCATCAGCTTAGCCCCTCTACTACTTATCCCGACTTCACTAAATTTTGACATAATCTTGACATAACAAAGCACCCGCCATCTCTGACGGGTGCTCGCATTTCATATGCACTTATTCGCTTGAAGACGACTTCTGCCCTCCGCCTCATCGCGCTCCTTCAACGCTTGGGCGAGTGCCATAAAAAATTTTCGCTGAAGATGATCCACGCTTCCTCGGTTGAGATCATGGGCCTGGGCATATTTGCGGATGGACAGCCCTCGTATAAAACGCTCCTCAAAATAGTCGGCGTAGTCGCACAGGACGGTTTTGAGACAATTCCGCAAAAACAACAGGTCGCTTTTCAGCTCTCGGAAGTCATCCCTGGATATTCCGATGTACCGCTTCTCGCGAACGCAGAGATTATACTTTGCCAAACTGAACCGATACCCTTCGCAGAGCTGCTTGGCGTATTCATAGTAGGTCGCGGCGCGGGGCCTGTGCCAGTCATCGTACCCGTCATCGGTGTGAGCATTCGTTTTTCGCACTGGGCGAGGGAAGCCGTCCTCCTCAAAACTTTCTATTGCCGATGCTGATATTTTCATTTGGTTTTGCCGTTTGAACTTCGACTGGCGCACACCATCGACCAGGACGGATTCGCAGAAGGAGCGTTTGCTCATGGTGTAATAGGTGCGTTTATCCGAATAGACATTCGGCGTGCAGATGACCATGTCCTCGTCCGTGTCGGTATCTTTTGCCATGGTAACGACATAGATTACCTTGCCATCGTACCGCCGATAGTACCCAGCGTAAATCCGTCTGTCTGCCATTTGACCACCTCTTGTCAGGAGCATTTTAACACTGCGAGGTCTTTTGCGCAAAAAGCCTTTCCTATAATGCGCGCGCCGATTTTTCATGTTTGGAACGTACACTACAATGTGTAACGTTCTGTGCCGCATACAAAGCGAGACAAATCACGGTCAAAATTGTTTCCACTACCGGCTGGGCCATAATCACGCCATCTAGCTGCCACCAGTGATTTAAGAGAATGACCGCTGGAATGAACAGAACGGCGTTGCGGAGGATCGTAATCAGCAGAGACTGAACAGCTTTCCCCAGTGCCTGGAAATAGCTGGTCACCATATTGATAATGCCCAGCATAGGAGCAGACAGGCACAATATTTTGAGGAAGTATCCAGCTTGCTGAATGAGGCTTTCCTCGTGCAAAAAGGCGGCGGCAAATTGGTTTCCCCAGAATAGGAACAGGGCAACAAACAAAGCGCCCAGCAAAACGCCGTACAGAATGGAGTAGCGCATGGCGCTGGACATCCGGCGCTTTTCGTCCGCACCGTAATAGAAGCCAATCAACGGCGCAACCCCCTGGGACAGCCCCACCGACAGCATAACAGGCACCATATCGACCTTGTAGGCGATGCCATAGGCGGCCACCGCGTTAGAGCCATAGATTGCGATATAGTTGTTCAGCACCATATTGGATACGCTCATCAGGACGGTAATCAATGCTCCGGGAACACCAATTCTGATCACGTCCCAGACCATTGTCCGGCTTGCGTGGAAGTGTTTGTGGGACATGACAAACAGCTCATTCCCCTTGCGCTCCTCCCGAAACATACAGACCAGGAAATATATTGTGGAGCAGGCAAAGCCCAGCGAGGTAGCCAGGGCTGCACCCGCTGTCCCCCATTGGAGCGGTATGATGAAGATATAGTCCAGTACAATGTTGATGATATTGCCTAACATGAGGCCGATGGTGCTTTCTTTGATTTTTCCGGCAGACCGGAACAGGTTCACAAAACCGTTGGACAGCATGATGAACGGCGCGCCCAGAAAAATGCACCACAAATAGTCGCAGGTATAGCTGAAGTTTGCCGTGTCCGCACCGGCAAGCCGGGCCACCGAGGATACAAAGAGCAAGCCCAGCGTCAACGTGATGATTCCAGCCCCGCCCATAGCGTAGCCGCAGAAGTTCAGAGTGATTCCAGCGTCCTTGTTTTTTCCTTCGCCCATGAGCCTTGCGATAACGCTGCTGCCGCCCGCACCGAACACAGCGGCAATGGACATGATAATGAGCAGGATAGGCGTACACAGCGTCACCGCCGCGATCATGTCCGGGTTTTCTGTCATGGAGACAAAAAAGGTGTCCGCCAGATTGTAGATCAGGGTGGTCAACTGGCCCAGCATGGCGGGCAGGCCCACCCGGAAAATGGCTTTGGGAATATTCTGTTCTTCAAAAACTGATGTCATAATGAATACCTCCTATTGAAAACAAGACGATTATACAGTAGAATAAAATTAAAAACTCAGACATATGTCTTGTTAGGAGGCTCCAATGAAAAAATTTTTTGAACCCGATACCATTAAGGCTTATCTTACTAAAAGCCGCTACCGCTCCGTCTTGGAAGATTTGCAGATAGATTTATTCCTGATGCAATACGAAGAAGGGGAATTAGTGACTGCGCCATTTCAAGAGGAAGTGCTGCTCCAAATTGTTGTTCAAGGCTCTTTGAACATCTATTTTATTCGGTACGATGGAGCAAGATATTCTCTTTCCAGTGGGGGAATGGATTACATTCTTGGCGATACAGAGGTTTTCTATCCACAGAGTGACAGCATATATACTGAGGCGGCGGAACCGATGACCTGCGTTGCTGTGTCCATTGACCGTCACCGGAACGTGCTACTGAATAACCCCGGTTTTCTGCGTATGGTAGGGGAAAGTCTGTCCGCCAAAATTCAGGCCATTGCCGCTATGGATGCCGCACCGTCCTCGTTGACAGAGCGCGTGCTTTCTTATATGAAATACAAATGCGAGGACGGAGTTTTGAGAGGATTGGAGCAAGAAGCCTTTCACCTCCATTGCAGTTCACGCCAACTTCAGCGAGTCATGAATCAATGTGAGCGGAACGGTTTTGTAGAAAAGATTGGGAAAGGCGCATATAAACTTGCGGTGTTGTAGATTGTCCAGCGTTATAAAAACTTTAACTTTTGCCCCTGCATGATATAGTGCAAAAGATATCAGATTGAAGTCCTGCATCTGGCAGATGAAAACGCATTGGAGTTTGGAGGTTCTGCCCGCTGCTGAATTTCTATGCAGCATCGTCCATAACTGCGCGGTGCCCCTGCCAACAATTCCGGCAGGGGCACCGCTAAGTGAATGAGAGAGGATAGCTTACTTAGAATGTTCAGGCTGCTTTTTTCTTCTTTACGACAAGCCACACAACCCCGGCGGCCAGCAACACCCCCACCGCCACATCACCGGCAATCAGCGCCTTCTGCCAGCCCGCCAGCGCGTAGCGGATGGTGGAGCCAGAAGCGATGCCCTCCATGGCGTGGCTGTTGGCTACCATGTACAGTACGTTGTGGGCGGCCTTTCGCATGGCCGCCACAGCGGTGGCAGAGGAAGAGTCGGTCAAAGAACCATCAGCAAAGGTGTTGAGCATAATGTCGTTGCCAGCCCGCAGACCCTCATCGGTATCCATATAGGCGCTGCCGCCAAAGTAATCGGACACTACCGCGCCGCGGAAGCCCCACTCATTGCGCAAAATCTGAGTCATCAGGCCGTAGGTAGCGCCTGTCCATTTTGTTCCGATACGGTTATAGGCACTCATGATGGCAGTGCAAGCGTTTATCTCCCGACTGGTGGAGTTTCCATCACTATCGTTATAGGTCACATTGGCTCTGGCTTCCTTGACACAAATTTCAAAGGGGCGCAGATAGATTTCCCGGATGGCCTGCTCATTGGCAAACACCGCAATGCCGTTGCGTCCATCCTCCTTGTCGTTGAGGGCAAAGTGCTTCAGATAGGAAAACGTACCCATTTCCGCCGCACCGGATACCTCACGGGCGGCTATTTTTCCAGCCAGGAAGCCGTCCTCAGAGTAATATTCGTAGTTCCGGCCCGCAAAGGCGGAGCGGTGAGTGTTCATGGCGGGGGCATACCAACCGTCAAAGCCGTTATAAAGGCCCTGCTCGCCGACCATCAGCCCCACATCGTGGGCCAAATCTTCGTTCCAGGTCGCAGCCAACACCTCCTCGGCAGGAAAACCGATGCAAACAGCACTGTCGCCATTGGCAGATACCCAGGTTGACCAACCCATGGGGCCATCGTAGTCCAACGTGGCGGGTTTGCCCACACTGGCAAGCTCAGCGGTATTGAATCCGGCGTTGGCCAGCATATTGGCTACCTCGCCCATGTCAAGCTGATCCAGCAGTTCATCCCACAGAGGATCATCGTAGTCCGCACCTCGCAGGTCAATCAGGTTGAGTCCGTTACTGGCCTTGGTTGTAGGAGCTTGGGCGGCATATACCTTGCTCCCCTCTGCATTGCCCAACAGAGGATCGTTTTCTTCGCTGAAGGTGGTTTCCAAAGCGGTTTTGATGTCATCCTCCGCAGCCAAATCGGCATCGGTGGGTGCGGTGGGGAAGGTGCCCGCAAAATCAGCACGAGACATATTCAAGGGAGCGCCCGTCTGCGGAGCGTCAGTGAACACCGCAGACACCCCATCGAACTGATTTTCAGCGGTGACCAGATCAGATACGCGCTTGTTCTCGCCGTTGTATACCTTTTCACTCAGCGCCTGGGTGAAGCATTTGCCGCTGTCAGAGGCATTGATGCCGCTCCAGCTGTGGGCATTGTCACTGAGATAGAATGTGTATTCCCCACCCTCCAGCACATAGCAGCCATTGGTCTTGTAATCATAGGAGGCCAGATCATCCTCATGGATGGTGAGGGTGACAGTCTCGGACGCGCCGGGGGCCAACAGGTCAGTCTTGTCGAAAGCGGCCAGCACTACCTTGGATTTTTCGATGCCGCCTGGGGTATAAGGAGCCTCCGCATAGATCTGAACCACCTGCTTGCCGGAGAAGTCAGCACTGTCATTGGTCACCTTGACCTTAAAGGTAAACTCGCCCTTGGAATAAGAGGGTGCGCCATCGAACTCCATGGTGAAGTCGGCATAGGACAGGCCATAGCCAAAGGGATAGACCACCTCGCTGTCGTAATCAAAGCCAGGGTAGTTGCCCGCCTGGGCCTCCGCTGCCGCAGTTTCGTAGTAGCGGTAGCCAACGTAGATGCCTTCCTCGTACTCATTGAAGCAGCCGGACTCGTAGCCGCCGATGCTGCCGTCCACATTTGTGTAGTAGGTATCCTCAAAATTCTGATAGGAGGGGTCTCGGGTCAGGTCGGCCACATAGGTATCCACCAGCCGCCCAGAAGGGTTGACAGATCCGGTGAGCACATCGGCAAGGCCCTGAGCGCCCTGGTCACCGATACAGCCTACCCAAACAGCCGCGTCAATGCCATAAGCGGAGTTCTCCAGAAAATCAAGCTCCATGGCGTTGGCGGTGTTGCAGATCACAATGATTTTGCTGAAGACACCCGCATCCTTCTGCTCTTTCACATAACGGAGCAGATCCTGCTCCCGGCTGTCCAGCTCCAGATAGTGTTTGTCCTGATCCTGGGTCAACGGGGCAAACTCGGCCATGCTGGTGGGCAGGTCGCAGCCCTCGCCGCCCACGCGACCGATGACCACGATGGCGGCATCGCCATACTGGGAGAAGGAGGATGACAAATCAGAAGGGTAGTCCTCCACAGGCACCTCAGCGATGATGTCGTCAATGAACATAGCCGCACCCATAGCGGAAATGAAGCCGCGGCCGGTATACTGTGTATCCATGGGTCCCATGCCGGTGGGCATGGTCACCTTATGTACCTCGGTAGTCATAGCATGGTTGGCATAGAAATCGTACAGTGTACCGTTGACTGAGAAGCCCTGTTCCTCCAGCGCGGCTTTGTAGTTGATGGGGGAGCTCTCAGTGGCTGCGCTGCCCGCGCCGGTATATACCGGGTCAACGCTGGTTCGGCCAAAGAGCGATACTGACCGCTGGTCCTCTGCCAAAGGAAGGGCATTGTTTTCATTGCGCAGCAGCACAATTCCTTCCGCTTCCACCTGGCGGGCCAGTTCCTGGCTGGCGGCCAGCAGTTCCTCGGCTGTGGTATAACGGGGCGTGTAATAGCTGGAATTAAGATTCGAGTTGTCACCCGGGGTGATGATGGCCTCGCCCTTGCCGAAGTACATATTCATTACCGTGTACAGCGGCCCGGTGAGCACAATGTTCACCGCTACGGCCAGCATCAGTACGATGGTCATGACCACCGCCAGGGCTTTAGAGCCTTTTGACATACCTGCGCTTTTCATCCTTCTGCCTCCTTGGTTGTTATTTCCGGGGTCGATAGCACTATCATACTTCCCCTGAAACTGCCCCGGTACGAATTGCTCCAATACGGTACGAATTGCAGGAGATTTTTTCGTCAGGATATGATACACTATGAGTAGGCCAAGGATAACAGGCGGGTGATTGGAATGTACAAAGCGGCACTGGTAGAGGATGAAAGCCCGATCCGGGCGTTTCTCTCCGATTCTCTCCAACGGGAATTTCAGAGACAGAACATGGCGGTGCACATGGAGCAGTTCGATACAGGCAGCCGGTTCCTTGCCGTCTTTGAGGAGCACTACCACTACGACCTGATTTTTCTGGACATTGAAATGCCCGGCATGGATGGCATCACAGTCTGCCGCCGCATCCGGGCGCTGGCTCCCAGCGCACTGGTGGTGTTCATCTCCAGCCGGGAATCTTTGGTGTTCGATACTTTTGAGGTGCAGCCCTTCCGGTTCATCCGGAAAAATCTTTTTGAGGAGGCCCTTCCCGGCTTGGTGGAGGCGCTGGACCGGGAATTGGAGCGGCGGCGGGCGGGACAGCTCTTCATCACCGAACCTGGCACCGGCGACATCTATTCCTTCGACCCCGCCCGCCTGCTCTATGTGGAGGCACAGCGCAAGGACTGCCGCTTGGTTACCTCGGAGGGGAATACTCTCATCCGCTGTCCTCTGAGCTACCTGACGGATCTTTTGGCGCCGTTTCATTTCATCAAAACCCATCGGAGCTACCTGATCAACTGTTCCGCCATCTTCTATATTGGGAAAACCAGTGTGATTCTCACCAACAGGGAGGAGCTTCCCGTCAGCCGGGGGCAGCTGGAAACAGTCAGGGAGCAGTTCCTGCGCTGGAGCACGGAATAGGAGGGATTGCGTGTTATATCAATTTTATCAGCTGTACCGTGTTGTCGCGATGGACGGCATCATTTCGTTTTTCTTCCTGTCGGTCACGCTTTATTTGTTGTGCGGCCCAAAAAATGAACATCTGAAGCTTATCCCCTATGCCCTGCGGGGCACGCTCACCTTTATGATTTGCTACACTGGGGTGATTCTGCTGCTGTTCCGCGGCACTGTGCTCACCAGCGGGGACGGCTCGCCCTACTGGTACTATTTCCTGTGTACCATTTCCATCTCTCTGATTTGGGCCCATCTCCAGCTAAAATCGTCCCTGCTGTCCAAACTGATTTACGTCCTCTTTTTCGTGGCGCTTGTCCAGCTTTATAAAATCGTCTGCTACCCACTCTACCAGCAGGAAGGCGTCATGCCAAAAGGGCGATACGCGGCCTTGGACTTGCTTACCGCCTGCATTATGTACGCCATGTTTTTCTTTTTGACCTGGCTGTTCAAACGGTATAAAATTGGAACTGCGCCCCAATTCCCTAAACGCGCCATGCCGCTGATGCTCTATTTCCCGGCCAGCTTGCTGCTGGCTATCATACTATCGGTATCCTTTGCCTCAGAATACATCGGCCCCATCCTGTCCGCTGTCATTCTCACCAACATCCCCGTGATCTACTACCTGCTGTCCCGAATGGTCGCCGCCTACGAGGAACAGCGCCGGATGGACGCAGCGCTGGCCCAATCCCGGGCCGAGCTGGCCAGCTATCAGCGAACCGCAGACCTTCAGCAGCAGCTCCGCGCGGAGCGCCATGAATTAAAGAACAAATATTTCTACCTCCAATCTCTTTTGCGTGAAGCACGATATGAACAGATGGATGTTTATCTCAGCGAGGTGCTTGGCAATCTTTCTGTTTCCATCAGCGATGTGGAAACCGGGAATACCCTCTTGGACTACCTGTTGAACAACAAGCTACAGCAGGCGCAAAAGGCTGGGATTAAAACGGATGCGGAGGCTACACTCCCTGTTCCGTTGCGCGTTGACGATCAAGCCCTGTGCGCCATTTTGTCCAATCTGTTGGATAATGCAATCGAGGCCAGCATGGCAGAAGCTGCCCCAGAAATCCATATCACACTGAAATGTGTACAGGGCTATCTCATGTGCCGCGTCAGCAACCGGGTAAGCCAGGATGTGCTGGCACTGAATCCTCAACTCCAGACTACAAAGCCGGATGCGGAAAATCATGGTTTTGGCATGAAGGTGATCCGGCAAACAATCAAGCAGTGCAACGGGATATTCCATTCAGAGGTAACGGGAGGGTGCTTTGTGGCAAAAGCAATGCTGCCAATGGGTTGATACGCAAATATCCGCCTGTTACAAGGGGCAAGTGCTCCGCCCTCGTCCTGGTCAATCTGCCGAAACCGAATGCGCTGAAATCTGGGGCTGGACAAGGCTGTGAAAAGCGATGGAGAGACTGGGTGAACTCCCCAGTCTCCCCCATATCCTCTGTGGTGCTGTTTTCAAAATTTTGAGGATGAAAATGCCCAACGCTCACGAAGCCCCATTAATGTTCCAACACCGCGTTTCACTCTTTCAGAGGTGCACAAATCCACCCGATCCACAGGATGGGCACAGACTGCCGCACAACGCGGCACGGGCGGGCCCACGCTTTAGACTGAGGGCAGGTCAAGAGCTTACGGTTAATGGCAGAAGAAAAATCAAATGGCATGGGTAGGTTTAGGCCTTGTTTGAAAAATAAAAGTTGCACAAAAGGAGACGCCATGAGAAAATAGGGGCATGAAACGGTATGAGCTAACAACAGAACAATGGAGCCGAATTGCAAAGCTGCTGCCACCGGAGCGGACGGGCAAACGAGAACGTCCAGGGAAGGACAACAGGACGATGCTCAATGGGATGCTCTGGATCGCGCGCAGCGGCGCACAATGGCAGGAGCTGCCAGTGTGTTATGGGCCATGGCAGTCAGTGTATGCCCGTTTTGCCAAGTGGTGGGATGACGGGACATTGGAGAAGGTATTTCATGCACTGAGCGCCGATGCGGATATGCAGGATCTGAGTCTGGATTCCACCAGCATAAAAGTGCACGAAAGCGCTAACGGCGGGGAAAAAACGGGAAATAAGGCGGACGTTCTCGGGGCGGGCTGAACACGAAGCTGTACGCTATCGTGGACAGACTTGGAAATCCGGTAGAATTTTTACTGTCACCGGGCAACGACCATGATTCCGTACACGCCATTGAACTGCTGGAGAAGGTCGATTTGACAGGCTGGAATATACTTGCGGACCGGGCTTATGGAGCAGAAAAGATTCGGACGTTTATAACGGGGCATGGGGCAATGTATACCATCCCTCCCCAAAGCAACGTATCCAATCCCTGGCCTGTGGACTGGTGGCACTATAAAGAGCAAAGAGCGTCACTTGGTGGAATGTTTTTTCAGAAAATCAAATGGTTCCGTCGTATTGCCACTCGCTATGATAAACTGGATATCTCCTTCCTGGCTTTCGCCTATCTCGCCGCTATCGCTATTTTGGTCATTTAGCACAGTTTTGTTGAATTTTCAAACAAGGCCTAAACACAATAACCACGTAATCGAATGGGTAAATGGGCTTGATGTGACGGCACAGCGTTAGTGGTTATTACGGAAGACGTCTGCTGTTGCATCCATATTTTTGTGACAACCGCAATTGAGGCATCGCTCTTTGATTAATGCGTAGTAGTTTTTTCCTCGCAACACCTCCAGGGGGCGGTGTTTGGGATACTGGTCAAGGACGTTTCTCAAAAATTTTGACCACATAACTGACCACAGACAGGAACACCCTGCCCCCAACCGGGGGCAGGGTGTTCCTGTCTGTGGTCAGTTATGTGGTCAGACGCAAACACCAAAAATTGAATTGCAGTAAAAAGTCCTGAAAACATAAAAATTTGCTTGAAATCTTGCGATTTAAAGCGGATTTGTGGTGGACGATACAGGACTCGAACCTGTGACCTCCCGCACGTCAACGCATAGAGAAAACTTTTTTGTGTCGTTTCCGGCGCTTTTTAATTGTTTCCGCTCGGTTTTATTTGCTATATAATGCTGTTGGCCACATAGTTTCCGCATATTCCATCCGTGTCTGTGGTCAGTTATGTGGTCACAGCACGAAGAAGGATCACCTGATGGTGCATTGCTAATCAATAGATTTTCTCAACCCCGCAAGGCTTGATTGAGAAAAAACTACTACGCATTAATCAAAGAGCGTGACCGCCAGCTTGGAAACAAGCGCAAACGTCTGCACAAAGAGCAGGAGCGCAAGATTAGGACAAACTGTTTCTGCAAGCGCATGGGGCTTTTTGAAAAATTGCTGCCCGACACCATCCCTCTGACCGAGGAACAGTTTAAGACCTTTTTAGAAAAGACCGCCGCTATTGGAGATGGGCACAGACTTTAGACAAAATGACCGCCCAGCACGCCGCCAGAGTGGCCGCAGCGGGCGCAGAAACGGCGGAACAGGGAAACACCCGCACGCCGTCAAAGGCACCCATACGCCACATAGGAGGGCGGCACGGACGGGGGGTAACGGAGGCTTTGAGTGTGGCCGGAAGGGGGTGCGTGCTCCCCCTCCGGCCCTGTTAGGCGTTATCACCATCATGCGGAGGAATGTGATAGTTTATTCAGTGTATCCCAATTCCTGCTCAATGACCTCCAGCATATCGCTGTTAACAATCCCCTTATAG
>X363_Desmarests_Spiny_Pocket_Mouse__coassemble_594_pt1 | contig 20355 bp, 15 predicted proteins | sample X363_Desmarests_Spiny_Pocket_Mouse__metabat2_low_PE_031 | metagenome-assembled genome bin X363_Desmarests_Spiny_Pocket_Mouse | reverse complement strand
GAGCGCTGGTAAAGCGATTCAGCGACACCTCAATGGACTGGAAATCGCCGATGTAGGGGACGGAAGCGGCCACATCGAAGTTACCCTGGGCCAGCTCGTCCATAATGCGGTTGATGTCGTCCACATACTTGTGAATCTCGCCCACCGACTCCTCCAGCGTGGCGGCCAGCTGGCCCAGCTCGTTTTTGGAGTGGAGGTCGAACGTCAGGGCCAGACGGCCCTCCTGGAGGGGCTTGGCCCCCTCCGTGATCATCAGCAGGGGCTTGATGACGTAGTTCATCACATACACCACCAGGCTGATCAGGGCGATAAGGGAAATCACCAGCCCCACCACGGTGGAGCCATGCATGATGCCGATGGTGGCGCTCAGGCTGTCCGTATATTCGCCGGTGAGCGTCTCGCCCCGTTCCACCACCTGATCCAGCAGACCCACCAGCTTGGTGAGGTTGCCCTGGATCGTCTCCTGGTAATAGGCCTGGGCCCGGACGCTGCTGTTGGCGTACATCTCCAGCGCGGTGCCCGCGGAGGCGTGAAGCTGCTTGTGCAGCGGCTCAATCTGGCTGCGCAGGCTGTTAATCTGGGCGTCATCCAGGTCGATGTCGCCGTACAGCCACTTGCCCAGCACACAGCCGGTGTGATCCATGCTGCCGGTGAATTCCGTGCCGGAATACAGGGCATTGCTCAGGTTCGCGGACCACTTGTAGTGGGCTGTCTCCGCCTGCTGGACCTGGTTCAGCATGGCTGTGGCCTGGACGTTCTGCTTCTGGATCCTCTCGATGCTCAGGATATTGGCGGTGGTTCCGACGCTGAACAGCAGAGTTGCCGCCAGGGCGCAGATGACCCGGATCATGACTGATCGTTTGATACTGGTACCCATGGATGTAGGTCCTCCTTCATGAAATTTTTTCAGGAGAGCTTATTAGGGCCTGTGTGAGAGCCGCTTTTCACCCCGTCACCGGCCAGCGCCGCGAAGGAGTTTTTTTATTATATACCAAAACAGGCAGGATTGCAATAGGAAGAGGCGGCCCCCACCTTGCGCCCGGAAACGTATCCGTTCTCAATGTCCACAATGGAGCTGTCCGGGTCGCTGCTCTGGAGGTCGTGGATGACCACCTCGCAGCTGGGGCCGAGCTGGGCGGCCAGGGCCTTGGCCAGACGGAGAAGAAATTGGATCATGGACGCATTCAACGCCATTGCCTTGTTTCATGAGAAGTATGATAGGGTCAGTATAGCACGATGCCATTGCCTTTGCGAGAAATAATATTTGTCCAAAAAACTATTTTGATGATAACAGGGGGATGCCTATGCTGCCCATCGGCAACGGACGGCACGGGGCATGACATTTTTTTAGGTGGACTAAAAGTTTTTTAGACTTCTCTTGACAATTGCACGGGGCGTGGTATGATGGAGGGGAACATCGGCCCGGAGAACTACCGCAGGATCGTCTGGGGCGAAGGCTGTTTTTAATAACCCAAGGCACAACCAACCATATTATAATTTAAGGAGGAAACAAAAATGGGACTGTTTAACGGCAAAACTGCAATTATCACCGGCGGCGGGCGCTCTGTCCTCTCGGACGGGCGCTGCGGCTCCATCGGCTACGGCATCGCCACCGCCTACGCCAAGGAGGGCGCCAACCTGGTTCTCACCGGGCGCAACGTGAAGAAGCTGGAGGACGCCAAGGAAGAGCTGGAGCGGCTTTACGCGGTCAAGGTGCTCGCGGTTCAGGCGGACGTGAATGCCGGCGCGGACAACGAGGCCGTGGCGAGCAGCGTGGTGAAGCAGACCGTGGACGCGTTCGGCCGCATCGACGTACTCATCAACAACGCCCAGGCCAGCGCCTCCGGCGTGCCTCTGGCGGAGCACACCACCGAGCAGTTCGACCTGGCCATGTACAGCGGGCTGTACGCCGCGTTCTACTACATGAAGGCGTGCTACCCCTATTTGAAGGAGACAAAGGGCAGCGTCATCAACTTTGCCTCGGGCGCGGGGCTGTTTGGCAACGCGGGGCAGGCATCCTACGCCGCCGCCAAAGAGGGCATCCGGGGCCTGACCCGGGTGGCGGCCACCGAGTGGGGCAAGGACGGCATCAATGTGAATGTGGTCTGCCCCCTGGCCTGGACCGCTCAGCTGGAGACTTTCCAGAACGCCTATCCGGATGCCTTCGCGGCCAACGTAAAAATGCCTCCCATGGGTCATTACGGGGATGCCGAGCAGGAAATCGGGCGGGTATGCGTCCTGCTGGGAACCCCCGACTTCAAATATATGTCCGGCGAAACCCTCACCCTGGAGGGCGGCATGGGCCAGCGGCCCTGACCGACCCGTCCTTTGATCAGAGCTATCACATTACGCAGAAAGCCGTCCGTTATGAAAAAACGGGCGGCTTTTTGCTGACGGCCTCCGGGACGGGGCGGCGGGATCATCCGGGCCAACGCCGCTCGGCCATTGCGCTTTGCCTCCCGATGGGTTATAATGGGGGCAGCCCATGTTGGATTTTGTCGAAAACGGGATGGAGGCGGCGCTGTGAACGGAAAGCAAAAGCTGATCTATGCCCTGGGCGGCTTTGCCCTGGGCGTCCTGCTGACCGCCGCCGTATGGCTGTGCGCCGGCACGGGGAGCACAGCCGGCGTAGGGCCGGACGCCGGTGTGCAGACCACCGCGGGCACGCAGAGCGCCGCCGGTGCGCAGGACAGCGCCGCTTTGGAGAGCATTTCGCCGGAAGCCGCGTCTACCCTCCCCAGCGCAGGGCCAAGCGGAGCCGTCCCGTCTGAGGCAGGCTCGGCAACCCCAGAAAGCATCACACCCGCCTCATCGGAGAGCCCGGCCAACACCTGGGACAGCGCCGCTGTCTATGTGGGAGGCGACACGGTGAGCTATCAGGGACGGCGGTACCGAGCCAAGTGGTGGACCCAGGGGGAACGCCCCGACAGCAGCGACGTATGGGAGGATCTGGGTATCTTGGACGGAGAGCCGGTCCAGCCGGAGGGGACGGCCAACGCGCCGGTAGACGCCTCGGAGCCCCGGGACACGGAGCTGACCGATTTCAAGGTGGTGGGCTATTACCCCAGCTGGAAGCCGGACAAGCTCTCGCAGGTGGACTTCGGCATTTTAACCCACGTCTGCTACGCCTTCGCCATCCCAACGGCGGAGGGCAGCCTGCGGGATCTGGAGAACCCGGACACCGCCAGGACCCTGATCCGCTCCGCCCATGAAAACGGGGCGAAGGTGCTGCTGTCCGTGGGGGGGTGGAGCTACAACGACACCCCGCTGGAGGGGGTTTTTATGGAAGCCACCGCCACCGACGCAGGGGTGGAGCGGCTGGTTCAGAGCATCCTGGCCATGTGCGGGGAATACGGCTTTGACGGCGTGGACATGGACTGGGAGCATCCCAGGGTGGACGGCTCCAGCGCCAGACAGTACGAGTCCCTGATGCAGACCCTGTCCCAGCGGCTCCACGCCGAAGGGAAGCTGCTGACGGCGGCGGTGCTCAGCGGGGCCACCGCGGACGGCAATATCTACTATGATGCCGCCGCCCACACCAACGCGGTGCTGAACGCCGTGGACTTCATCAACGTGATGGCCTATGACGGCGGCGACGGGGAGCGGCACTCCTCATACCAGTTCGCCGTGAACTGCGGCACTTATTGGAAGCAGACCCGCGGCCTGCCCGCGTACAAGGTGGTGCTGGGCGTCCCCTTCTACGCCCGCCCCAGCTGGGCGGACTACGGGGCGATCCTGGCCAGCGTGCCGGAGGCCTCTGGCAGGGACCATGTCGCCTACAACGGCATGGAGGTCTACTACAACGGCGTGGACACCATCGCGGAAAAAACCCGGTACGCCCGGGAGAACCTGGGCGGCGTGATGATCTGGGAGCTGACCCAGGATACCGGCGACAGCGGCAAAAGCCTGTTGCAGGCCATCGGAACCGCCTCGGCAGAGCCATAGAAGGGCACAAGACAGCCCCCGGCAAAAAGTCCTTGATTCAGAGAACAGAAGCTGATAAAATCAAAGAGTCTTTGACAAACTATGGGAAACCGTTCGCGGCCTCGGCTGAAAACAATAAAGGAGAGATGAAGATGGATCCTAAAACCATGTACAAGCTGTCCTATGGGCTGTTTGTCCTCACTTCCGCCGCGGGGGGGCGAGAGAGTGGCTGTATCATCAACACGGCGGGCCAGGTGACCAGCGAGCCCAACCGCATCAGCATCGCGGTGAACCAATCCAACCTTACCCATGACCTGGTAAAGGAGAGCGGACGGTTCAACCTGTCCATCCTCAGCGAATCGGCCGGCTTCGACACATTCCGGCGCTTCGGCTTCCAGTCCGGGCGGAAGGTGGACAAATTTGCCGGATATGAGGCGTGTCGGCGGTCGCCCAACGGCCTGTACTATGTCGCGGCGGGGACTAACGGCTGGATCAGCGCCACCGTGGAGCGGGCCATAGACCTGGGGACCCACACCCTGTTCATCGCCGGGGTGGACGATATGGAGCTTCTGTCGGAGGAGCCCTCCGCCACGTACGCGTACTACCAGGCCCACATCAAGCCCCAGCCCCAGAAAACCGACGCCCCCGCCGGGAAGACCGTCTGGCGGTGCAGGGTGTGCGGCTATGTCTACGAGGGCGAGGAGCTGCCCGGGGACTTCATCTGCCCGCTGTGCAAGCATCCCGCGGCTGATTTTGAAAAGGTAACAGTGTAAACACGGAAATCGAGGCGGGCCTGAGAAATCAGGCCCGCCTCGCCTTTTGCCGCGCCCATGCCCCGTTGATTCACCGCGCCGGATGAAAAAACCTCCGCCGGAACAATTTTTTCTGAAACGCTAAAACCACTTGCCCTTCGCTAAAATATATCATATAATGTCCGGGAAAACCTTGAGCTTGGGAAAGGATGAGCGCAGCGATGGAAAATAACAGGCCCAGGGGCAGGGAGAAAAATGTGACCGGCCCCGCCAAGGGCGTACACAAACGGGGGGACGGCCTGGGAACCGGCCCGGTGGGGGATGCTGGCGGCTACTCCGGCCGGGAGCGGCAGCCCTCCGGCGGCGGTGCCCGCAGCGGCGGAACGCGGGCGGGCGGCGCCGGGAAGCTGATCGCCTTGGTCCTGGCCCTGCTGCTGGGGGGCGGCGGAGGGCTCGCGGCCCTGTTCGGGGGGCAGTCCGGCGGGCAGCTCCCCCAGAACCCCTCCGGGGGACAGCAACAACAGCAGCCCAACCAGGGCGGGAGTACGGGCGCGGGCACGGATTGGGCCGCGCTTCTGGGCGGCCTGGGGGGCGGCAGCGTCTCCTCCGGCTGGGAGAGCCCCGCCAACACCGGCCGCCTGGACACCTCCGTGGCCAAGGGCGCCCGGGAAAAGTACACCAGCCCGCTGGGCGGCGGGAAGGACACCGTCACCATTATGGTGTATATGTGCGGCACCGATCTGGAATCCCGCAGCGGCATGGGCACCGCCGACCTCCAGGAGATGCTGGACGCCAGGTTCGGGGACAACATCAACCTGCTGGTATACACCGGCGGCTGCAAGGGCTGGAAGAACAGCGCGGTGTCCAGCTCCACCAACCAGATCTGGCAGGTGAAGGGCGGCCAGCTGGTCTGCGTGAGCAAGAATGAGGGCAGCGTGCCCATGACCAACCCCAAGGTGCTGTCCGGCTACATCCGGTGGTGCGCCCAGAGCTACCCCGCCAGTCGGTACGGGCTGATCCTGTGGGATCACGGCGGGGGCTCGGTGAGCGGCTACGGCTACGATGAAAAGTTCGCCTCCTCCGGCTCCATGAGCCTGACGGGGGTGGACTCCGCCCTCAAGTCCGGGGGCGTGAAATTCGACTTCATTGGCTTCGACGCCTGCCTGATGGCCACGGCGGAGACCGCCCTGACCCTCACCCAGTATGCGGATTACCTGATCGCCTCGGAGGAGACGGAGCCGGGGGTGGGCTGGTACTACACCGACTGGCTCACCGCCCTGGGGGAGAATACCTCCATGCCCACCGTAGAGCTGGGCAAGCGGATCGTGGACAGCTTCGTGGACACCTGCGCCCAGAAGTGCCGGGGCCAGCTCACCACCCTGTCCGTCATCGACCTGGCGGAGCTGGAGGCCACGCTGCCCCCCGCGCTGGCGGACTTCTCCAAATCCACCACCAAGCTCATCCGGGACAAGAACTATCAGACCGTGTCCAACGCCCGCAGCGGGGCGAGGGAGTTCGCCCAGTCCAGCCAGATCGACCAGGTGGATCTGGTGCATCTGGCCAAAAATCTGGGCACAAAAGAGGGGGACGCCCTGGCCCAGGCCCTGCTGGGGGCGGTGAAGTACAACCGCACCTCCTCCAACATGACCAACGCCTACGGCATCTCCATCTATTTCCCCTACCGGAAATCAGCCAGCGTGGACAAGGCCGCGTCCACCTTTGACCAGATTGGCATGGACAAGGGCTATATCCAGTGTATCCGGCAGTTTGCCAGCCTGGAGGTCAGCGGACAGGCCGCCTCCGGCGGCACCGGCTCCCCACTGTCCGCCCTGCTGGGCCAGATGGGCGGGGGCTCCGGCGGGAGCGCGGAGGACATCTCCGCCATTCTGGGCCAGCTGCTGGGCGGCTCCTTCGGGCGCGTCTCCGGCCTGGACGGCGGCAACAGCGAATTCCTGAGCGATCGGGCGCTGGGCGACGAGGAGCTGGCCCAGTACCTGGCGGAAAACCGGTTCCCCACCGAGGCCCTGCTGTGGCAGCAGGGGGCGGACGGCGTCCCCGTCATCCGGCTGAGCGAGGAGCAGTGGGGTCTGGTGCAGTCCCTGGAGCTCAACCTGTTCTATGACGACGGGGAGGGCTTCATCGACCTGGGGCTGGACAATGTGTTCGACTTTGACGACCAGGGCGGGCTGCTGGGCAAGGCGGAGCTGGCCCAGAGCTGGCTGGCCGTGGACGGGCAGGTAGTGGCCTATTACCATACCGCCACCGTGGACGACGGGACCAATTACACCATCACGGGCCGGGTGCCGGTGCTCCACAACGGCGTGCGCTCGGAGCTGATCCTGGCCTTTGACAACGACAACCCCCACGGCTATGTGGCCGGGGTGCGGCGGGTGTATCACGACGGCGAGACCGACACCGTAGCCAAGAGCCAGTCCGCGCTCCAGCCCGGGGATACCCTGGAGTTCCTGTGCGATTACTACAGCTATGACGGGGATTATCAGGACAGCTACCTGCTGGGCGACCCCATCACGGTGGGGGAGGATAGCCTTACCGTCAGCGACGTGCCCCTGGAGGGCAGCGCCAGAGCCACCTACCGGTTCACCGACCTGTACGGCCGGAGCTGCTGGACCGGGGCCATCCCCGCCTGAATGGACGCCGCGGGCCGACGGGCCGGAATGTACCGGCCAGGACCGGCCTCTGGGTGCCGCGACGGAAACCTACAGAGAGGTGAGGAACTATGAATCGAGAAAACTTCCGCTCCCGGCTGGGCTTTCTGCTGGTAAGCGCCGGGTGCGCCATCGGCATCGGCAACGTGTGGAAATTCCCCTATGTCACCGGGGAGAACGGCGGCGGCGTGTTCGTGCTGTTCTACCTGCAGTTCCTGGCGATCATGGGCATCCCCGTGCTCACCATGGAGCTTGCGGTGGGCCGGGCCAGCCGCAAGAGCGCCGTGCTGGGCTACCAGGCCCTGGAGCCGACGGGCTCCAAGTGGCACATCCACGGCTGGTTCTGCATGATCGGGTGCTACCTGCTGATGATGTACTACACCACCGTGTCCGGCTGGATGCTGGGCTATTTCTTCAAGTTTGCCGGGGGAACCTTTTCCGGGCTGTCCAACGAGGCGGTGGACGGGGTGTTCCCCGCCATGCTCGCCGACCCCGCCGAGATGGCGGTGTGGATGGCCGTCACGGTGCTGGCGGGCTTCCTGGTGTGCTCCCTGGGCCTCCAGGGGGGGCTGGAGCGGGTGACCAAGTGGATGATGCTGGGCCTGCTGGGCCTCATTGTGGTGCTGGCCGTCCACAGTCTCACCCTGCCCGGCGCGGGGGAGGGCGTCCGGTTCTACCTCCTGCCCGACTTCGGCCGGGCCATGGAGCAGGGGCTGGGCAAGGTGGTCACCGCCGCCATGAACCAGGCGTTCTTCACCCTGAGCCTGGGCATCGCCGCCATGGAGATCTTCGGCAGCTATATGAGCCGGGACAACACCCTGGCCGGGGAGGCGGCGCGCATCTGCGGGCTGGACACCTTCGTGGCCCTGATGAGCGGCCTGATCATCTTCCCCGCCTGCTTCTCCTTCGGCGTGACGCCGGACGCGGGCCCCTCCCTCATCTTCGTCACCCTGCCCAAGGTGTTCGCCAACATGGCCGGGGGACGGCTGTGGGGGGCGCTGTTCTTCCTGTTTATGACCTTCGCCAGCTTCTCCACCGTCATCGCCGTATTCGAGAACCTGCTGGCCGGGTGCATCGACAGCCTCGGCTGGAGCCGGAAAAAAGCGGCGCTGGTCAACGGCGCGTTCGTCCTGCTGGCCTCCATGCCCTGCGTGCTGGGGTATAACCTGTGGTACTTCGAGGCCACCCTGCCCAACGGCAGTGTGGGCCAGGTGCTGGACATCGAGGACTTTGTGGTGTCCAACCTGCTCCTCCCCCTGGGGTCGCTGGTTTATCTGCTGTTCTGCGTCACCCGCTGGGGCTGGGGCTTCGACAAGTACCTGGAGGAGGCCAACACCGGCAGGGGAATCAAAATGCCCCGGGCGCTGAAGCCCTACTTCCAATTTGTGCTCCCGGCGCTGATCCTGGTGATTTTGATCCAGGGACTGCTGAAATAGAAGGACAGAGGGCCCGGTTTCCACAGGAAACCGGGCCCTCTTGCACGGGCTGTGCCCAGTGGTTCCCCGCTCTCTTTTCAAAATTTTCTCTCTTTTCCGTAACCGCGCCCCGCTCCCGCCGTATATACAGGCAGAAGCACCTGTACAGAGGTTTCAGGAGGGCCCCAGGCCATGGACGAACGCGCGCTGGCAAAAAAACTGAACAGGCACAGCCGGGGCGCGCTGGATCAGGCGGTGAGCCGCTACACCCCCTATGTCAGCGCGGTGATTCTCCGCACCCTGGCGGGGCGGGCCTGCCGGGAGGACGTGGAGGAGCTGTGCGCCGACGTATTCGTGGCCCTGTGGGCCCACGCGGACGGGCTGGACCCGGAGCAGGGGCTGCGGCCCTGGCTGGCTACGGTGGCGAAAAACAAGGCCACTGACTGGCTGCGCCGGCAGCGGCCCGGCGCGCCCCTCCCCGAGGACACCCCCGACCCCTCCCCCGGCCCGGAGGAGCTGGCCCAGCGCCGGGACCAGTCCGCCCGGCTGTGGGCGGCGGTGGATGCCCTGGGGGAGCCGGACCGGGCCCTGTTTGTCCGCTATTATTACGAGGGCGAGAAGCTGAAAACCATCGCGGCGGAGCTGGGATTGAGCCAGACCGCCGCTAAACAGCGGCTGTTCCGGGGCCGGAAGGCCCTGCGGGCCGCGTTACAAGAAGGAGTGGAAACATTGTGAAAAACCGTCTGCAAGGGCTGTGGGACGAGGTGTTCCCTGATGGGAGGAGCTGCCCTCAGCCGGATGTAAAAAAGGTCCGCCGCCGGGTGGACGGGGCGCTGGACGGAAAGCCCCGGAAGCTCCGGCCCCGGCGGCTGGTCCTGGCCTGTGCGGCGGCCCTGCTGCTGCTCACCGGCACCGCTGTGGCGGGCGGGGAGCTGATCCCGCCGGAGTTCAACGTGCTGAGCGGTAACTTCCTCCGGGGTGAGAACGCCGCCAACGCCATCGCCATGATGACCATCACCCCCGTGTCGGTGAGCGACGACAGCTATGCCATGACCGTCACCAGCTCCCTGGCCGACGGAAACGAGCTCTATTTCACCGTCCTCATTGAGGCAAAGAGCGACGAGGCCAGAGAGCGCCTGGAACGCACCGAATTCGGCGACCTGCTGTCCTTCCGCATCCCCGGCAGCAGCGGCTATGGCTCCAGCGGCGAAATTGCCCCGGAGGATGGCGTCTGGCGCATCGACGCCTCCGCCTCCTGGACGGGGGGAAAGAGCGCCGCCGTCCACCTTAACCTCATGGATGAGAACATATGGCTGGAGTTTCCGGTGAAGCCGGTGCGCTCCGTCACCCTGAGGATAGACGCAGACGGCCGGGGCATGGGGGACGCTGGCCACGCCGCCGGGGGGCCGGTGCATCTCAAGACGGTAGAGGTGTCCCCCCTGTCCTTCCACGTGGACTACACCACGCCCTATCAGGACCAGGGCGTCCCCGTGCTCTACTTTCTGTACAAGGATGGGACCATTCGGACCATGGGCCAGCTGGGCGCTGTCCACCCCTCCGGGCACGGCGGGCCGAACAGCCTGTTTGGCTCGTCGGAGACGTTCCGGGGGCAGTACACTTACAGCTTTCCCTCCGTCCAGGATCTGGGCCAGATGGAGGCGGTGGTGTTCGGGGGTACGGCCTACCCTCTGGACGGCGGCGAGTCATACGAGGTGGATATGAGCTCCTTCACGCGGCCCTTCCCCATCCCCCTGGGGGAGCTCCTGGAGGATTCTCCGGACTTTTCCGTCCCCCTGTTCGCCCTGTGCGACGGCCTGGGGGCGTCCTGTGAGTGGGACGGGGAGGCCGGTGTGGCCCGGGCAGCCTACCGGGGCGTAACGCTGAGCTTCACCTTAGGAAGCAGGACGGTCCGGGTGGACAGCATGGACGGGGCTGCCTCAGAGATAGAGAGCGCCGCCGTCCCCGTGTATCGGGACGGCGAGCTGTGGGTGGACGGGGCCAGAGGCATACGCGGCTGCTGGGATGTGGAGCTGACCGCCGCCCGCGAAAACGTCTGGGCCGATGGATTTACCGCGGACAACACCTGGACCCGCTGGGTGGTCATCCCATAAACTAAAAAAACTGTGGAGGGCGTCAGCTCTCCACAGTTTTTTTGAGTTTACAGCGCCTGCTTCATCACCGCCAGGGCGCCATGGGCCCGGATGGTCTCCAGGTGGGCGGCCACGGCGGCCTCAAAGCCGGGGATCCGGGTCAGGTCCTGCCCCCACATCTGCTGGTTGGTCATGACGGCGTGGACCAGCTCCTTGGCAGAGTCGTCCCTGTGGGCATAGTAGAACTCCAGCGCCCAGCGGTCGTCGGAGCAGACGTACTCGTTGCCCTTCGCCCGCTTACACACCAGGCCCTTGTCGTTCAGCTCCTGGATATCGTTGGAGAAGAAGGCGATGTAACAGGCGAAGGACGCGGTGAGGCAGGGGGGCAGCTCGCCCTTGGCATCCACGTACTCCAGGAAGGAGGGCAGGTTCCGGGCCCGCCACTTGGAGGTGGAGTTCAGGGAGATGCTCATCAGCTCGTGGTTCACGAAGGGGTTGTTGAACCGGTCCTGGACGGCGGAGGCGAAATCCTCCAGATCTTTTTTGTCCAGGGGCAGGGTGGGAATGACCTCGTCATGGAGCATCTTGTTCATAAAGCCCAGCACCGTTTCGTCCTGCATACAGTCCCGGACGATGTCGAAGCCCGCCAGGTACGCCCCCAGCACAAAACCAGTGTGGGCGCCGTTCAAAATGCGCACCTTTCGCTTTTTATAGGGGGTCACGTCGGGCACCACCGGGCAGTTGACCCCCGCCCTTTTGAAGGGTAGCTTTTCCTCCAGCCACTCCGGCCCCTCGATGTTCCACACGCCGAAGATCTCGCCCACGTCGATGAGCTCGTCGTGGTAGCCGTTTTCCTCCTCCATCTTTGCCACCTCGTCCGCATCCCGCACCCGGCCGGGGACGATGCGGTCCACCAGGGTGGAGCAGAAGGTGCATTCCCCGTTGACATAGGACTTGAAGCCGTCCTCCAGTCCCCACTGGTCAATGTACTGGTTGACGCATTTCAAAAGCTCCCTCCCGTTGTTGTCGATAAGCTCGCAGGACAGGATCACCAGCCCGGATTTGCCCGCCTGCCAGCGCCTGTACAGCACCTGGGTGAGCTTGCCGGGGAAAGAGGAGGCGGGGGTGTCGCCCAGCTGGCAGGCGCTGTCGTAGACGATGCCCGCCTCGGTGGTGTTGGACACCACGTATTCCAGGCCATCGGACACCGCCACCTCCATCATGGCGTCGAAGTCCGCCTTCTCATAGGGGTTCAGGCACCGGGACACAGAGGAGATCACCCGTTTGCGATCCACCTTCTGGCCGTTCTCCCGCCCCCGGAGGTAGAGGGTGTACAACCCCTCCTGGGCGTTGATGAGCTTGCTGAGGCCCGGGGCGATGGGCTGCACCAGCACGCATTTGCCATTCCAGCCCGCCTTTTCGTTGGACACGTCGAACCAGTAGTTGACGAAGGCCCGAAGGAAATTGCCCTCGCCGAACTGGAGCACCTTTTCCGGCGCGTTTTCCAGGACATAGCCGTTATAGCCGGATTCCTTCAGGGTCTGATAGTTCAGCAGATTCATGATGCTCGCTCGCCTTTCTGTTATAAATTGTGTTACAGGGTCACGCCCTGCTTGAAAATCGCCATATCGTGGAAGCCCGCCGCCTCCGCCCTGACCTGCTTCCCGGAGGCCACCTCCAGCACGAAGTCGAACAGCCGCTCCCCCAGGTCGGCCACGGTGCCGTCCTCCTCCACCAGGACGCCGCAGTTGAAGTCGATCCAGTTGCCCTTCTTCGCCGCCAGGGCGGAGTTGCTGGCAATCTTCACCGTGGGCACCGGGGAGGCGAAGGGCGTCCCCCGGCCGGTGGTGAACAGCACGATGTGCGCCCCCGACGCCGCCAGGGCGGTGGAGGCCACCAGGTCGTTGCCCGGGGCGCTGAGCAGGTTCAGCCCCCGGCGGCAGACCGGCTCACCGTAGGCCAGCACGCCGGACACCGGGGCGCTGCCCGACTTCTGGGTGCAGCCCAGGGACTTGTCCTCCAGGGTGGAGATGCCGCCCTTTTTGTTGCCGGGGGAGGGGTTTTCGTAGATGGTCTGGCCGTGGCTGGTGAAATACTCCTTGAACCCGTTGATCAGCTTGACAGTGTCGGCGAAGATCCGCTCGTTTTCGCAGCGGTCCATGAGCAGGGTCTCCGCGCCGAACATCTCGGGCACCTCGGTGAGGATGGTGGTGCCTCCCTTGGAGATGAGCAGGTCGGAGAAGACACCCACGGTTGGGTTGGCGGTGATGCCGGACAGGCCGTCCGACCCGCCGCATTTCATGCCCACAACCAGCTCGCCGCAGCCGATGGGCTCCCGGCGGAAGCCGCCGGCGTACCGGGCCAGCTCCTCCACCAGGGCGACGCCGTCGGCGATCTCGTCCTCCGACTCCTGGCACACCAGGAACTTCACCCGGTTTTCATTATACTGGCCCAGATAGGGCTTGAGCACGTCGATATTGCTGTTTTCGCACCCCAGGCCCAACACCAGCACGCCCCCGGCGTTGGGGTGGTTGATCAGGCCCGCCAGGACCTTCCGGGTGTTCTCCTGGTCGTCCCCCATCTGGGAGCAGCCGTAAGGGTGGGGGAAGGCAAATATGCCATCGACGGTGCCGGTTTTGAACCGCTGGGCCTGCCGCTCGATGGCCCGGGCCACGTCGTTGACGCAGCCCACGGTGGGGATGATCCAGACCTCGTTGCGCACCGCCGCCCGGCCGTCCTCCCGCCGGTAGCCCTGGAACAGATAATCGTCGGTGGGCACCAGGGGGGCGTTGTCCGGCTCGTAGGCGTATTCCAGCACATCGCCCAGGCCGGTTTTGATGTTGTGGGTGTGCACCCACCCCCCCGCCGGGATGTCCACCTTGGCCAGGCCGATGGGGGCGCCGTACTTGATGACGGGGCTGCCCGCCGGGATGGGGGCCAGGGCGAATTTGTGACCCTGGGGGATGTCCTCCAGAAGGGTCACCGCCTGATCCCCTACCTGGAGGGTGGTTCCGGAGGACAGCGGCGTGAGCGCCACCGCAACCAGGTCGCCGGGGTGGATTTTAATAAAGGTTTTCATGGACGCGATTCACCTTTCCCTTCCCTTGCGGCCCCGCCCCGAAGGTTAAAATGAAAGTTCTTTCAACCAAAACGGAGCAGTAACCGAGATACTAGTATGTAAGATTTACAAGAAATATACCGCACTCCAAACAGAATGTCAAGATACCTCTAATAAAATTGGGGCATCATTTTCCATTTTTGTCGCTTTGCACAAAAACGATTTTGATAGCTTGTGAGAAGTGGCAATTGAAATTTGGGAAAGAATTGGGTTATCATAAGGCTATGAAAGATGTTTCATTTCGTGGACGCAGAGGAGGAGATGCCGTGAACATCTATGATATTGCCGAACTGGCCGGCGTCTCCATCGCCACCGTCTCGCGGGTGCTCAACGACAGCCCCAACGTGGCGGAAAAGACAAAGCTCCGGGTGCGCGGGATCATGGAAGAGCAGGGATATGTGCCCAGCGGCTTTTCCCGGGGGCTGGGGCTGAACAGCGCAAAGACCATTGGCCTGGTCTGCCCGGATGCGGCGGACGACTACATGGCAAAGGCAGTGGCCTATCTGGAGCGCAACCTCCGGAATAACGGATACGACTGCATCCTGTATTGCAGCGGCTACAACCACGAGGACTGCCAGATCGCAGTCAGCTCCCTGGTGCGCTGCCGGGTGGACGCGCTGGTGCTCATCGGCTCGGTCTATGCCGACGACGACCCGGAGTCGGAGCGGACGGCCTACATCCGGGAGGCCGCGGCCCAGACGCCTGTGTTCCTCATCAACGGCTACGTCCGGGGGGACAACATCTGCTGCGCCGTGTGCGACGACTATCAGGCGTCCCGGTCCGCCGTGGCGGAGATGATCGCCTCCGGGCGGCGGAAGATCCTGTTCCTGGCGGACATGGACACGGTGAGCACCAACCTGAAGCGGAAGGGCTGCGAGGCGGCCCTGGAGGAGGCCGGGCTGAAGCTCCAGGGGGATGTGCGGGTGGGCCTGTCCAACCAGATCTACCAGACCCGCGACCATCTGCTGAAGCTCCGGGACCTGGACGTGGACGGCATATTCGCCGCCAACGACGCCCTGGCCGCCGGCGCGCTGAAATACGCCAAGCGCAGGGGCCTGTCCGTACCGGAGGACCTGTGCGTCATCGGCTACAACGACTCGGAGCTGTCCGTGTGCTGCGAGCCGGAGCTGACCACCATCGACAGCCGGGAGCAACGCCTGTGCCAGATTGCCATCGACTTTATCAAGCTGCGCCTCAACGGCAGGCCGGCCAGCGGGAAGGTATACGCCAAGGGCTACCTCATCCGCCGGGGGACAACGGATTTCTGACCCAATCTACTCGTCCCGCCACCGGCGGAGTCTCGTAAAACCGGGCGGTCCGGTCCCGGTGGGTGTCGTTCCACTTGTCAAAGCCCGCCGGGGCGATATGGGGGCCATAGGTACAGTCCTGGAACCGGCACAGGCCGTAATCCCGCCAGGGGCGGGCCAGGTAGATGGAGCCGGGGGCGACGCCCTCCTCCGCGGTGAAGCGGCAGCCCCGGAACAGGAAGCCCCGGGCCTGGCGCGGCTCGTGGGCGGGGGCGGCGGCGTAGCCGATGCCCCGGGCATCGCGGAGGGAGCGGATCTCGCAGTTTTCAAACACCGCCTCCCCGCAGCCAAAGATGAAGTCCACCGTCCCCTCAATGAGGCAGCCGGTAACGCGCTGGAGGCAGGACCTGGACGGACGGAGCCAGTGGGGCAGGAAATCGTCGTAGCGCTCAATGAGGTCATCGGGCAGCGGCCCCAGGAACAGGGTGTCCTGGGTGGAGGTCAGGCGGCAGCGCTCCATGGCGAACCGGTCGCCGTATACGGTGAGGGCCACCTCCTGCCCCTTCTCCTCGGGGCGGAGGGAGTCGTTCGCCACGGACAGATCCCGCAGGGTGACGCCGTCGGCGCACACCGCCAGGGTCCAGGTGCGGAAGGTGTTGTACTCCACGCCCCGCTCGTCCGGCTTTTTGGCATAGTCGTCCCAGACGATGCGGGTGCGGTCCGCCCCCGCGCCCTGGAGGGTCAGCCCCGGGGTGAAGATGGCAGCTTTGACGCGGTACTCCCCCTCAGCAAGTTGGATCGTCTGGCCGGGGCGGGCGCGGTCAAGTACCGCCTGAAGGTTCTCCTGTGGACCGGTCTGAACCATAAACGCATCTCCTTTTCATTAGATATGACAGCCTGCGGGCAAGGCCCATGGGCCTTGCCATGCCTGGCATATGTCAGGCATGGGCTCTGCGGACGGCTCCATTATAATCCATGTTCGGGGATATGCCTATCCCCAATGGCAAAAAAGATCAAAAATCACGCTGGAGGCAGGTGCACCCCATGAAACAGCAGCTCACATGGAAGCAGTACCGGGCCATTGACCTGACGCTGATGGGGGCGGCGCTGGCCATTTTCGAATTTATTATCGTGCGGGCCTCCAACTGGTGGTTCCCCGGCCAGCCCTTCACGGTGTCCCTGGCCGCAGCCATCACCTCCATCGTCTATATGCGCTGGGGCCCCTGGGGGGCCATCCACGCCGTGGAGGCAGGATTCGTCTTTTGCTTTTTCTCCGGAGCCACCGGGCGGCAGTTCATCATCTATTGCCTGGGCAACCTGGTTTCGGCGCTTGCGGTGCTCCTGCTGAAGGCCTTTGGGGAGGAGCGGGTGCGCACGGGGCACCTGTCCCTGGTGTTCCCCCTTCTGGTGCAGGTGCTGATGCAGGCGGGGAGAGCGGCTGCGGCCCTTTTGCTGGGGGCCGGGCCCGCGGACGCGGTAGGCTTTTTTACCACCGACAGCCTCTCCCTCTTATTCACCTTTGTGATCATCTGGATAGCGCGTAAGCTGGACGGTGTCTATGAGGATCAAAAACATTACCTTCTGCGCGTCCACGCGGAGAAGGAATAAAAGGAGGAGGTAAAAATGAAAGTTAGGGCAGCGGATTTTCTCGAATTTGACAAAGAAGCCAATGTCTATCGAGTAAGTCCGGAGCAGGCCGTTCGGGATGACGTGGAAAAGCACTACTGGCGGCATGTGGGCGTCACCATCCTGAAGGACTGGCGTCTGTACCTGATGCTGGTCCCCATGCTGCTGGTGTTCCTGTTCTGGCGCTATTTCCCAATGTACGAGCTGTTGGGATGCTTCAAGGTGTCGGACGAAGTCGTGCCCGTTTCGCAGCAGCTGTTTTCCGGCTTTTCCTATTTCAAGCAGCTGCTGGTGGGCGGGACCCAGCTCTCCACGGACTTCTGGAGGGCGCTGAGGAACACCTTCATCCTCAGCTTCTACGGATTGTGCTTTGGCTTCCCCATCCCCATCATCCTGGCGCTGTTTTTCAATGAGATCCGCTCAAACGCCGCCCGGAGCGTCTATCAGGTGCTCACCTATCTGCCGAAGTTCATGTCCACCGTGGTCATGACCTCGCTGGTGACCATGCTGGTGAAGCAGGGCTCCATCACCACCGGCATGGGCATCGTCAGTCAGGCCATGGAGAGCATGGGGCTGATCAGCCACGAGGTAGCCAACGCGGGATTGCTGAACAACCCGGCCTTCTTCCGCTCCATCTATCAGATCAGCGGCATCTGGGAGGGCGCGGGCTATGACAGCATTGTATTCTTCGCGGCCATCATTGCCATCTCGCCAACCAGCTACGAGGCGGCCCAGATCGACGGCGCGGACAAGATGGCCCAGATGCGGTACGTGGTGCTGCCCAGCATCCTGTCCACCATCGTCATCATGCTCATCACCCGGATCGGCTCCCTGCTGAACATCGGCTATGAGAAGGTGCTGCTGCTGTACAACACCAACACCTACGTCACCGCCGACGTGGTGTCCACCTTCGCCTACCGGCAGGGCCTGGGCACCGGCGCGGGCACCGGCGTGGCGGCCGCGGCGGAGATGATGAACAACGTCATCGGAATGCTGCTGGTGATCGGCGCCAATACCATCGCGCGCAAGGCCTCGAACACGTCGCTGTACTAAGGGGGAGGGCGCTATGAAAAGAAAGCTTGAGATATCCGAGCTGATCTTCAAGATTATCAGCTACACCCTGCTCACCGTGTTCGCCCTGTGCTGCCTGTATCCCTTTGTATACGCAGTGTCCGCCTCCATCAGCGGCCGGTCTGCCGTAGAATACAGCCAGATCGTGATCTTCCCCAAGAACGTGCAGTTCGACGCCTTTGCCCGGATGTTCGGGAACAATATGTTCTGGAACGCCTATTCCAACACCCTGTTCCTCACCCTGTACGGCACCCTGTGGTCCATGCTCACCGCCATTCTGGGTGCCTACGCGTTGAGCAAGCGGCGGCTGCTGTTCCGGAAGTTCTTCAACTTCTTCCTGGTATTCACCATGTGGTTCTCCGCGGGCATCGTGCCCCAGTACCTGAACTACATCGCCACCAAGAAGGTGTTCAACGGCGTGGGGATCATGGATGACAAGTGGCTGGTGGTCATCGCCATGGGCATGGCGGCCATGAACATCATCCTGCTGCGCAACGCCTTCGAGGGCGTGCCCTCCGAGATTGAGGAGGCCGCCATCGTGGACGGCGCCACCGAGTTCCAGGTGCTCAGCACCGTGTACATCCCCATGAGCAAGTCCACCATCGCCACCGTGGCCCTGTTTTTCGCCATCTCCCGGTGGAACGGCTACTTTTGGGCCCGACAGATGATCTCCAATTCCAGCGAGCAACCCCTGCAGGTGTTTATCCGTAAAACGCTGGAGGACTATACGGACCCGGATCAGATGGCGGGCTGGAACGAGATCTTTGCCTCGGATTCCGTGATCTACGCCCTGATCGTGTGCTCCATCGTGCCCATCCTCATCATTTACCCCTTTATCCAGAAGTACTTCGCCAAGGGCGTTAATGTGGGCGGCGTGAAGGAGTAAGGCAGTCCGAAGGACTGCCGGACCGGTCGTTCGGTCCACAGGGCGGTTCCAGGCAATCCCATTTTTCGTGCGTTCCCGGGTATTTGCCCGGCAACCAAATTTAGACACATTTTTAAGGAGGATATTCATGAAAAACCATAAGTCTCTTATGGCGATGCTTCTCGCGATCGCCATGACCGTGGCCCTTCTGTCCGGCTGCGCCCCCAGCATTTCCTACGAAACCCCTTCCCCCTCCCCCACCCAGGCCGGTGATCCCGCCCCCGCGGACAGCGGCGCCCCCGACGAGCCCCAAGGCCTGACCTTCGCCCCTGGCACCGTGCTGCGCATGGCCACCGGCTACAACAACGCCAAGACCGGCCTGTTCTTCGACGCGGAAATCGCCGGCGAGGGCATTACCCTGGCCGACGGAAAGACCTACCACACCGGCGAGCTGAAGCCCACCTGGGTGGCGGTCCAGGACAAGCTGGGCATGGTCTTTGAGAACCAGTACCAGGGCAACAGCGCCGCCAAGGAGTTCGACTTCTGGAAAGAGCGCCTGGGCGACGTGGACATGGTCAGCGGCACCGCCGCCAAGCTCAACGAGAACGGCGTGGCCGGCAATGTGGTGAACATCGCCGAGTATCTGGACCAGATGCCCAACTTCAAGGCCTATCTGGAGGCCAACCCCATCGTCCGTATGTCCATCACCGGCGATACCGACACCGGCGCCATCTACTTCAGCCCCTACTTTGACGGCGTGGACGACATCGAGCGTATGCCCCTGATGCGCACCGACTGGGTGGAAAAGCTGCTCAACGGCGAGGGTGAGTTCACCGCCGACGCCAGCGGCAAGACCGCCGCCCCCGCGTATGAGCCCTATATGCCCACCTCCGGCAAGGTGGAAATTGAAGTGGTCAAGGCCGACGGCTCCGGCGTGGAGTCCATCTCCAAGGACTATGACGCCGCCGGCAACATCATCGACAAAATGAACGCCGCCGGGGCCATGGACGGTGTCGCCGCCGTCAATATGCTGCGCGCCTACATCGACCAGGCCTACAACGGCTACTACGGCGCCAACCGCGCCGACCTGTTCATCGGCCAGAACGCCGCCTGGGACGCCGACGAGCTGGTGGCCCTGCTGCGCTGCGTGGTGGCCAACCCCCAGACCCTCAACGGCACCGACTCCATCCAGGGCCTGTTCTCCCGCGAGGACAACAACAACCAGCGCCGGGTGGATATGTTCCGCTTCGCCGGCACCCTGTTCGGCGTGCGCGGCCTTGAGTCCCGCAATCAGTACCTGTACGTGGGTGCCGACAACAAGCTGCACGATGCCCGCCAGGAGGCCGACACCTACGAGGCCATGGGCCGGATGGGCGCCATGGTCAAGGAGGGCCTGATCTCCAAGGCTTTCGTGGATATGTCCGAGGAGAAGTCCGCCACCTATCTGGAGAACGACCTGGGCTTCATGCACTATGACTACAACCAGACCCAGACCCTGCTGAACGCCACCAAGCTCCAGGCCGACCAGGGCGAGAAGTACATGGCCGTCATGGTGCCCGTGGCCCGCTGGGATGACGGCAC
>X363_Desmarests_Spiny_Pocket_Mouse__coassemble_587_pt1 | contig 20576 bp, 18 predicted proteins | sample X363_Desmarests_Spiny_Pocket_Mouse__metabat2_low_PE_031 | metagenome-assembled genome bin X363_Desmarests_Spiny_Pocket_Mouse | reverse complement strand
AGCACTCACAGCCGCTTATTTTTTTGCCCGCAAACCGAAAAACCTTTGTGGGTCAACTGCATCAAAAAGCGGGAACAAAAACGGGCGGAAAACCGTTCAAAACAAACGATTTTCCGCCCAAGTGGTCCCCCGACCGATTTCAAATCCGAACGTTTAATGTCATCAAAAGTGACCCGTTCCGAGCCTTCTTTGTAGTTAAAGGTAATCAAAATGTGGTCATCAAAAATCGTCACTGAGTTTACAAAGCTGTCAATGAGCCTCCGGCGTTCTTCCAGCCTGGACACGTCCAGGGTGCGGAAGCGGCAAATCCAGTAAACCACGTCCTCACGGGCCAGCATGGGGTGCTTCATTTCCTCCTGGATGATTTGCATTTCAATATCCTTTTTCCTGTCCTCCAACTCGTCAAGCCTCTGCTTGGTGGAAACGTTTATAATCCCCATCTGAATAGCGTTCAGCATATTCGTGATACCCCGCTCCGTTTCCTCCAACTGCTTGCGCAGGGCAGGGAGTACGCTGCTTTCCCGGTTTTGAATATCCATCACAGTATCGGCTATGTACTCCACGAAATTGTCATCTATCACCCTTGCCATGACAGCGCGGACAACCGCGTTTTCAATGGGGGTTTTTCGTATGCTTTTGTGTTTGGCGTTGCAGGTTCGGTGCTTTTTGGTGTTCACACAGCGGTAATAGTGATACTTTTTCTCGGTAGAGCTGGTGCCGCTCTCGCCCACCATCATAGCCCCACAGGTGCCGCAAAATAGCTTGGTTGTCAACAGATAATCGTCCTCGGCCTTATGACGGGCAGGGGCTTTCCTGTTCTTTGCCAGCCTTTGCTGCACCCGGTCAAACAGGTCTTGGGGGATGATGGTGGGAATACCATTCGGAACGACGATATCCCGGTATTTGTATTCGCCCAGAAATTTTCGGTTGTGGAGGATCGCCGCAACGAAATTAAGGTCAATCGTTCTTCCGCGAACGGTAGTAACACCTGTGTTGTTGAGATAGTCCCGTATCTCCTTCATCGTCGCGCCGTTGTCATAGCGGGTGAAAATTTCCAGCACAACGGGGGCGGTGCGCGGGTCGATTTGATAGTGCATATCGCTGTCGATGGTATAGCCGAAGGTGGGAGTGCCGCCGTTGTACTTACATTTCAAAGCGTTTTCCGTATGGCCTCGGATGACCTTCTCGGACAACTCGGCGGAATAGTATTCCGCCATCCCTTCCAGCATGGATTCCAGGATGATGCCCTCCGGCCCCTCGGAAATGTTCTCCGTGGCGGATAACACTTTCACGCCATACTTGCGAAGCTGGGCCTTGTAGTGGGCGCTGTCGTAGCGGTTCCGGGCGAAGCGGTCTAACTTCCAGACGATGACCGCATCAAACAGGCCCTTGGCGCTGTCCTTTACCATACGCTGGAAGTCCGGGCGGTTGTCAGTCTTGGCGGACAAAGCCCTGTCAATATAGCTTCGCAGAATGGTAATGTCGTTTTTCGCGCAATAGGCCGTACACTCCCGGAGCTGGCCCTCTATGGATTCCTCCCGCTGGTTGTCACTGGAATACCGGGCGTAAATTACCGCTTTCATTCCTCGTTCACCCCCTCCGTCATCAATCGAAGCAAAGCCGCTTTCAGCCGCTTATTTACTGGCGCTTGCGGGTCGAAGCACATTTCTATAAACTCCCGCATTTCCCGGTTCTGCTCGGTTTTCTCTTTCAGCGCCTGGGGCCGATAGTCGTACAGCTTGCCCCTGGGTTCGTCGGTGCGGCAATAGAGATAATCCATCGACACATCAAAATAGTCGGCGTACTTGATAAAGATTTCCAGGGAAGGGGTGGACTGGCCTGTTTCATAGCGGTTTATCCGGGACTGCTGAACGCCCAAAATTTCCGCCATGTTTACCTGTGTCAGCCGAACGCCCTCCCGCAAGGCCCGCAGCCGTTTCCCGATTTGTTCCATACAGTATTCCTCCTGTCAAAATTAGAATATCACAAATAAGCATATTTGTAAACCTTGTTTTTGCTTTTCCCAAAATATTTGCAGGGGTGTCAGCCAGCCTGCGGCTGACACCCCTTAATACCCCCAAAGCCCAGGCCGCGCCCCCTGTCAATGGCGGCACCTGTGCCGTTCATCTCGACCATTGATAGGGGACGCGGCCTGGGCTATTGAAAAAAGGGACAGGATAACACTGGATAACAGATACCTTTACAAAATGTTCACCATTCAATAGGAAAATTTTGTTATCTTATAAGTGCCGCCGCAGAAATGAATTGATACAAGATATGCCGTCTTAACGGCACAACTCGAAGAATGAAAACATGGGCGTGCGCGACGCGCCCGAAGACCAAGCCGCAGGTGGGAAAAGGTGCTGCCCTTGCCACCCCATATATCTGCGGGAGCATGATGAAGGTATGGCCCCGTGCCATATCGCAAAACCTAATTCGTGATAGGGCTTTGCGCCGGAGGTGGATAGACAATATTCACCGACAGCGTATCACGAAAGGGGGTGGCTGTTATGGACTATGAAAGCAGATTTTCCAGGCACAGGACACTGCATAGCATGATTCAGCGCACCACCTCCGGCAAAAGGCCCAGATAAAATTATAACCGGGAGGAACCGCTTTGGCTTCTGGAAAGCCGAAGCAAAGCCCCGGTTGTAAGCAAAATGATGTGTCAGCCCTGGCAAGGCTGATAAAGGAGAGCCTCCAAAGCCACAGAATGACCCAAAAGCAGCTGGCAATCCGAAGCGGAATGTCAGAAGCCAGGGTAAGCCGGATTTTGCGGGGTGGAACTGTACGGCTGACCGAACAGGACATCAACCAGTTGGCCCTTGGCCTTAAAAAGAAACCGAAAGAACGGGATGAAATGCGGTATCTCGCATGGCCCGAACTTTACGAGATCGACAAGGCATTATGCAGGGGTGACGGGGACATTTTCACGGTGAACCATCGGTTGGCTGAAAAAGGATTTCCCCTATTGGGGAATGATTACGAGGAATAACAGGAAACCGCCGTCCCAGGCAGCAATGGGGCGGCGGTAAATTTTTTTGCCCAAATTTCACTGGTGAAATTTTTGAGTTGTCCCCTGTTATATGATAAAGGCACACAAGGACTTGTGGCACTTTTCACGGGGCGGGCGTTCAGGCCAAACGCCGCCCACGACAGAACAGGAGGATATTTACACGATGAAAATTACAGACCTGATGATTGACCCCCGGAGCCTGGGGAGCAAGCTGTGGCTGGTGGACGTGGTCCCGGCCTACGAGTACAAGGACAACCGACGGACAGATACCATCCTGGGCTACCGCTACGCCGTTGCCATGCCCGAAAAGGGGCTGGACAAAATCAATGTGCGCATTGACGGGGAGCGGCAGATGGAGGCCCCGGACGGCTATGTGGAGGTGCGCTTCGACAACCTGGAGGTGTTTATCTACTGGGGCCAGGGGCAGCCCCAGGTGGGCGCTAAAGCCACGGGCATCCATTTGGTGAACGCTAAGAGCTGACGCATTGGGCGGCGCTGGGGAGGCAGCCGGGGAAAAGACAATTCCCCTTAGGGAAGTGTCCCCCGGCGGCAGCGCCAGCGCCGCCCCCTTGCCATAAGGGTTAGTATTACCCTTATGGCAACCATGTATCATGTAGCAAAAGAACAGGAGGCCAGCATGGGAAACAATACGCAATCCCGCAAGTGGGCGCTGGTCATCAACAACCCATTGGAGGCCGGACTTGACCATAGCGCCATCACGAAAATCCTACAGAAATTTGCCCCGGCTTATTACTGCATGGCTGACGAGGTCGCCACGACAGGGATGTATCACACGCATATTTTCCTGTATGCTCCTTCGCCCATCCGCTTTAGCACCATCAAGAACCGATTCCCCATGGCGCACATTGAGAAAGCATATGGGAGCGCCAGGGACAACCGGGCGTATATCCGCAAAGAGGGGAAGTGGGCGGACACGGACAAGGCGGAAACCGCCGTTCCGGGCACGTTTCAGGAATGGGGAGACCTCCCGGCGGAACAGGAGGAACAGGCCCCGCAGATGTTCCGGCTTGTCCAGAATATCCGGGCGGGTATGTCCACCACGGAAATCATTGACGATTCGCCAAATCTGGCCTTTCGGGTGCGGGACATTGACTTGCTCCGGCAGACCTTGACGGCGGAAAAATACAGCGTGGAAAACCGTTCTTTGGAAGTGTCCTATATTTTTGGGGCCAGCGGCGCAGGGAAAACACGGGGCATTTATGAGCGGCATGACCCCCGCAGCATTTGCCGTATCACCAACTACAGGGCCGCGAGGGGGATTTCCTTCGACGGCTACAATGGACAGGACGTGCTGGTGTTTGAGGAGTTTAACAGCCAGATTCCCATTGAGGATATGCTGAATTATCTGGACGTTTACCCCCTGCACCTCCCGGCCCGGTACAGTGACCGGGTGGCCTGTTACACAAAAGTCTACATCACATCTAATTTACCGCTGGAAAAGCAGTACCGGGCGGAACAGTGGGAGCGGCCCGAAACCTGGCGGGCGTTCCTCCGCCGCATTCATGCGGTGATTGAATACCTCCCGGACGGTTCCACGGTGATTCACAAGAAAGGAGGGCTTTCCCTATGACCCAAACCGAAAAAGACAATATCAACAAGCGGACGGAAAACCGCCACCTGCTCCAGCGTATCAGAGCCGGGTTTGCGGCGGCAAAGGCCACGCCATATAAGGGCCTGCTGCTGGCGCTGTACCTCGTTGGGGCCATGCTGGTGTGGCTGCTCCGGGCGCATCTGTTCAGCCTGGACACCTACGGGCTGTTCTCTCCCGTCCTGGGGGCCGCTATCGACCTCTTGATTCCCCTGTATGCGGTGGGCGGCCTCCTGGCGCTGCTGGTGCTGCTGGGAACGCCATGGGGAGGCAGGGCGGCAAAGGAGGGCTTGCAGAAAGCGGGCCTTACCAACCATGCGGGGGAGGCTCCTGTCCTGATCGCCAAAAAGCCGGACGCAGACAACCCCCGGCTGACGGTGTGGGAGTTCGACCCCTGCGGGATTCCTCTCAATGAGTGGGAGGACAAGCGGGCCGGGGTGGAAACCGCGCTGAACATCACCATAGCCAAAATGGCCTGGGGGGAGGGGCGGAAAATCATCTGTGTCTATGCCGTCCCCGCCGAAAGCGATTTCCCGGCGCTGTTGCGCTGGAATGACAAGTATCTATCCCCGGATAGCTTCGTGCTGATACTGGGGGAGAGCCTCATGGGGCCAGTGACGGTGAACTTGGCCCATGTCCCCCACATTCTGCTGGGCGGCTCCACCGGGAGCGGAAAAAGCGTGCTGTTGAAGCTGCTGCTCATGCAATCGCTCCACAAGGGGGCGGAGGTCTACATAGCCGATTTCAAAGGTGGGGTGGACTTTCCAAAGGTTTGGCACCAAAAATGCCGGATATGCTTCACCGAGGAAGATTTGCTCTATACCCTCAATCAGCTTGCGGCGGTGCTGGAATACCGCAAGGGGCGGCTGGCGGAAACCGGGTGCCCCAACCTGGACGCATACAATGAGGCCACAGGGGAGGGGTTGCCCCGGCTGGTGTTCGCCTGTGACGAGGTGGCGGAGGTGCTGGACAGGACGGGCAAGAGCAAGGAGGACAAGGAGCGGCTGGGGCAGATTGAGAACAGGCTGTCCACCATTGCAAGGCTGGGGCGGGCTTTTGGGATTCATCTGATACTTTCTACCCAGCGGCCCGACGCCGCGATACTTCCAGGGCAAATCAAGAATAACCTGGATTTCCGGGTATGCGGCAGGGCGGACAACGTGCTTTCCCAAATCATCCTGGACAACACCAGCGCCGCCGAGCAGATACCCAAGGACGCGAGGGGCCGCTTTATCACCGGGGACGGGACAGTGTTCCAAGGCTATCTGTTCGACGAGGGGCAGCTTTAGAACGGGGGCGGCTCCTATGGCAAGGAAAAAGAAGCCCAACGACTATGGCACCGGGATTCCCCTCCATGAAGTGGAGGCCCTGGCGCGGGTGCTGCTCCCGGAGATTCAAGCCTTTTTCGAGAGCGAGGAAGGGCAAAGGGAGTTTCGGGATTGGAAAATACAGCGGGGTGTTGGTGAGATAGCAGAAAATAAATAGAGCAAGGAGGGAGTGCTTGCAAAGCACTCCCTCCTATGTAGTTTTCCTAACCGTCCTGATTGTATACAATTTGGCTCGAAGGCAAATCTGACGTGCCTGGATTCATTTGAACCTTACCTGTTCGTATAATCATTAGTCCGCCATGTGCCCAAAGATAAATTGCGAATCCTACTGCAATTACCAAAAGAATCGACAAGACCATCATTATAACACGGCGATAGTGGTTCTTTTTCTGCCGTCCAACCACAAGTGTTGTTGGTGTACATTCTTCTAACAAACGTGCTGCACAATCCTCAGGGGTACCGAAGTTCGCAATTAAATCCATTTCAGTGGCATCGGAAGTGTCTTCTAAAAAAGAGGATATTGCACAGTTCAGACGAGACAGAAGACGTTCTCTTTCTTCGTTGGGACAGTCAAGCAGAAGACGAACAGAATGAAGATAGCGCTCCTTCATTAGCTGACACCCCCTTCTTCTACTTTAAATATACTATTTACTAATCGGTTTACACCAGATGTAAAGGCTTTATATGTCATCCAAGCCTCCTGGAAATAATCTCGTCCTGCGTCTGTTATTCCGAAGTACTGTCTCCTGCGCCCATCCGGAGCAATACGCTTTGGAAGTTCACAAATATATTGTTGTTCAATCATTCGGTAAAGAATTGCGTATGGAAAAGTAATTGAAATTGCTCCATTACTTCGTTCTGTAATTGCAGGTGCCAACTCTAATGCGTAGTAATCCCGTTCGTGAAGTAAGGCAAGTACCAACAATTCGGAAAGTGCCTTTTTTAAATTTTCCTCCATGTCATTTGCCCCCCGCACTCATGTTTAGCGTACTCGTTGAGGATTATAGCACAAATCCTTTAAATGCACAATAACTATTTTAATTAAATTTTCTCTTTTTCAATAAAATTGTTATTGACAAATAATTTGAAATGATATAAAATTTAGACTGCGAAGGAAAGGAGGGATAATGAAGTCTTTGCAATCGCGTATTATCTTGTTGGAATACTGTTCATTCAGACAAAAGGAGGACGCATAACATGAAAAAAGTCAAAACGTTGTTGGCAACTCTGTCTGCTGCTGCCATGCTTCTTTGCTGCGTGCCAGCTTTCGCAGCTGAGGCTCCGATGCAGGCAAAAAATGATGCAACGCTCCCACAGGTGTGGAGCAACGCTGAAACCGCCCAGAGTAGCGAAGTCATGGCCGCAGCAAAGTATGCGTATATGGACATTGATTCCGCTACGCCTGCCATGCAAGAAAAAATCATTGACGCGCGAAACACCATTATTTTTAGCCAGAGTTGGACTAATCTGGCCGAGTATGATGGTGTAACGGTCAAAGCCATTGACATCAAGACTAACACCACCTATGACCTGCCGGACTTTTATGATCTTTTCCCTGTGGATTGGGAAGTCCCGTCTGCTGATTGTATGCCGATTGAAGCTGAAAGCTGTGAGGTGGCCGCTGCGGCAGAATACGCATATATGGACATTGATTCTGCCACACCTGCCATGCAAGAAAAAATCCTTGCTGCGCGAAACGCCGCTATTTTTAACCAAAGCTGGACTTATTTGGCTGAAAGCGAGGGTGTGACGGCTGGGGCGATTGATTTTAACACCAACACAAAACAGGAACTGCCTGATTTTTATGATCTTTTCCCGGCTGATTGGGAAGTTCCTTCTTCTGTTGATGGCAACGAGAATGTTACCAATGAGGTTGCTGTGCCTAACAGTGTGGCGAATTTTTATCTGTTGAGAAGGTTCCCGAACCTTGCCCTTAGTGCGCCTCCGTCTACAGGCAATACGCCCAGCTTTTATAATTTCACATCTACTGGCCTTAACTATGCGGTCTATGCTGAAAGTTTGCCCGGAGCAACATGGAATTGCGGCTTTTCCAATGCGAATGGTGTCAGCATTGCATACAGAACGAATATGTCTGCTGGCGAGGGACTCTATTTGGCAGGGTCGGCAAGTGGAAGTTCTTGGGGGATTCGGGCGAGTACCTATAGCACCCCTGGCTCTGCGGATATCCGGTTTGGGTATTACATCTAAATTGGTGTTCAACTTAGGTTGACGCAATTATGACAAGACGGGGTAGGAGTTCACTGAGGACACCTTGCCTCTGATTAAACCGAAATAGACAAACCTGGGCAGGAATTGCTATTCCTGCTCAGGTCTTTTAAAATATATTTTCGATAGAAATGATAAATCCGAACACGTCCCCCACTTGGAGGACAGCGTTCGGATTATCATGAGTTGGTCCGGGTGACACGACTCGAACGTGCGACCTCCTGCTCCCAAAGCAGGCGCGCTACCAACTGCGCAACACCCGGATATGAAATTTTTGTCCGGCCCCGCCGGTGCTCCCAAAGCAGGCGCGCTACCCCTGCGCAACACCCGGATATGAAATTGTTTACATGGAACGCTTACACAGCCCCGCTCTGCGGGTAAAGCTCGGAACCAAACTATTATACCTGATTTTCTTGCGCTTTGCAAGAGGTTATGATATGATACCTGGGAAGAACAGGATGAGGTGAGACTCGATGCGGATGCGGAAGAAGAAAAACCTGACCCCCCGGATGGAGGCCTGTGGGGCGCTGCTGGTGGCCGCCCCAGAAGCGGAAAAGGGCCGCTGGCGGGCTCGGAAGCCGGATGCCGTCCGGCTGCGCCTGGAGCTGGGCTGCGGGAAGGGCCGCTTTACCGCCGAGACCGCCGCCGCCCATCCCGAGGACCTGTATGTGGCGGTGGAGCGCGTCCCCGACGCCATGGTGATCGCCATGGAGCGCTGCAGGGCCCTGGGCCTCACCAACGTGTTTTTCATCGACGGCGACGCCGCCGTTTTGGAGCGGTACTTTGCCCCCAACGAGGTGGACCTCATCTACATCAACTTCTGCGACCCCTGGCCGTCGGTGAAGCATTCCCGCCGCCGCCTCACCCATGTAAATTTCCTGATGGGCTACCGAAAGGTGCTCAAGGAGGGGGGGCAGATTCATTTCAAAACGGACAACCACGACCTGTTCGAGTGGTCGCTGTTCCAATTTCCCAAGGCGGGCTTCGCCCTGTCCGAGGTGACCCGGAACCTCCACGGGCACGGCGTCCAGGGGGTTATGACCGATTACGAGGAGAAATTCCACGCTCTGGGCACGCCCATCAACCGCTGTGTGGGTACCATGGAGGCCCTGCCCGACGTGCCGCTGGCGGAGGGCTTGGCCCGCCGCCTGCCCGGCTGGGAGCTCCGCCCGGTGACGAGGGAGGACGCGGCCCCGGTGCTGTCCCTGTTCCAGACGGACCCGGGCTTTTTCGCCATCAACCCCCCGCAGCCCACCATCGGCTCTATCCGAAAGGACTTGGCAAACCTCCCGCCCCGGTGCGCTATGGAGCAGAAGCACTACCTGGCCCTCTGGCGGGACGGCGCCCCCCGGGCGGTGCTCGACCTGGTGGAGGGCTATCCCCGGGCGCGCACCTTCTATGTGGGCCTGCTTTTCTTGGCGCCGGAGCTGAGGCGGCACGGGGTGGGCCGGGAGATCATGGGCGCGGTGCTCCAGGCGGCGGGGGACGCGGGCATGGACAGGGCCCAGCTGGCCTGCTTGCAGAACAATCCCGCGGGCCATGCGTTTTGGCGCGCCATGGGCTTCGGTGACCTGCGGCAGGACACGCTACGGGGAGAGAGCACCGCCCCTGTTTGGGTCATGGAGCGGCTGATATGATAGACGAAGCCCCGCCCGGATCACTCCGGGCGGGGCTCTTTCGCGCTTACAGCGGCAGCAGCACCTGGTACATCATCACAAAGTGGGCGATGGAGCCCAGCACAATGAACACGTGGAACACCTCGTGGCAGCCGAACCGGGGGTTGTCCCGCCCCGGCCACTTCAGGGCGTACAGCACACCGCCTACAGTGTACAGCACACCCCCCGCCAACAGCCAGACAATGCCCCGGGTTCCCAGCACCTGCCACAGGGGGTAGATGGCGAACACCGCCAGCCAGCCCATGGCGATATAGATGGTGGAGGTGACGGCGCGGGGGCAGTTGATCCAGGTGAGGCTCATCACCAGTCCGGCGATGGCCAGCGCCCAGATCACCCCGAACAGGGACCAGCCCCAGGCCCCCCGCAGGGCGGTGAGGCAGATGGGGGTATAGGACCCGGCGATGAGGAAATAGATGGAGGCGTGGTCCAGCTTCCGCAGAGCCACCCGCCCCGCCACCGACGTGTTCACGCAGTGGTACAGGGTGGAGGCGGTGTACAGCGCCGTCATGGATAGCCCATAGATGGCGAAGGACACGATTTTCCACACGTCGCCCAGCCGGGCCGCGCCCACCGCCAGCGCCGCCGTGGCCGCGATGCCCAGCACGGCCCCCACCCCGTGGGTGATGGCCGACCAGGGGCGCAGGCCGTCGTAGGGGTCGCGCCCTTTTTCCACCGGGCGCGGCCGGCGGCGGGGAATGCTGTCGAAGGGGTCCCGATATAATACCTGTTCCATAGGAACACCACCTTTCTTACCTTGTAGTATAATCCAATTGATGCGTAAAGTCAAGCTGAAAATCATGAAATATAATTATTAAAATTATATTGCTGAGCCCGGCTGAACCGGTGAGTTTCCCCGCCGGGGCCGGAACAGTGGGGGATTGAATATTTTGGGGAAATAGAGTATAATAATCCCATACTGAGGCCGGACGCCCCCGAGGCGGAGGCTTGAGGGGGACAACCATGGAAAACACGTTGGGCCTGTATCTGCACATCCCATTCTGCCGGAGTAAGTGCGACTACTGCGATTTTTACTCGCTGGCCGGCCGGGACGACCGGATGGACGACTACCAGCGGGCGCTGCTCCAGCAGATCCTGGAGACCGCCCCCCGGGCCAAAAAGCAGACGGTGAACAGCGTCTATATCGGCGGCGGGACCCCCACCTGGTATGGGGAGAAGCGGCTGCTGGAGCTGATGGCGGCGGTCAGAAAGCGCTTTGACCTGTCCAAGGATGTGGAGTTCACCCTGGAGGCCAACCCGGACAGCGTGGACGGGAAGATGCTCAAGCGCCTGCGCCGTGCGGGGGTGAACCGGTTGTCCATGGGAATGCAATCCTCCTGCGACGGGGAGCTGCGCGCCGTCCACCGGCCCCACACCTTCCGGCAGGTGGAGGAGGCGGTGAAGGCCGCCCGGGACGCCAAAATCAAAAACCTCAACCTGGACCTGATCTACGGCCTGCCCGGCCAGACCGGCAAGAGCTGGCGAGACTCGGTGGAGGCGGCCCTGGCCCTGGGGCCGGAGCATCTGTCCTGCTATGGGCTGACGGTGGAGGAGGGCACCCCCCTGGCCCGCCGGGTGGCGGGGGGGGAGAGGCTGCCCTCCGACGACGAGCAGGCGGAGCGCTACCTGTGGACGGTGGGGCGGCTGGCCCAGGCGGGCTTCGAGCAGTACGAGATCTCCAACTTCTCCAAGACAGGCTACCAGTCCCGGCACAACTTGAAATACTGGATGGGCCGGCCCTATGTGGGGCTGGGGGCGGCGGCCCACTCCGACTTCGGCGGCTGCCGGTACTCCTTTGTGCGGGATCTGGAGGGCTATATCCGGGGCGTGCTGGGGGACAGCAGGCTGGTGGACGAGATGGACGAGATCCCCCGGCGGGAGCGGGGCAACGAATACCTCATGCTCCGCCTGCGCACCGTACACGGCATCGAGGAGTGGGAGTACCGCCGGGAATACTATATGAACTTCGATCCCATCGCCGCCAAGCTGTCTGAGTATGAGCAGAGGGGCTGGGCGGCCCGGTCGGGCCGCCGGTGGCATTTTACCCCGGAGGGCTTCCTGTTATCCAATCGGCTCATCGGCGAGCTGATGGGCCTTCAGGAGGTGGAGACCCTGGCGGACACGCTGGAGCTGATCCGGGGCGGGCGCCTGCCCCGGAGGGACCAACCGGGCTGAACGGAAAAAGGGGGCGGCAGGGGCCGCCCCCTTATTATGGGGCCGGAGAAAAGCCGCGCTTCAGGCCCCTTGCCGGCGAGGAAATAAATCCCGTTTACAAACGGGAGGAACTGTGTTAACATAATACGGATTCTATATACCCAAGGGGGGCGCGGCCCCCCGCGCGAAAACAGGAGGAACCCCATGAAAAAATTTGGCAGACAGTGTGCCGCGCTGGCCGTCGCGCTGGCGCTGGCGCTGACAGCGGCCCAGCCGGCGCTGGCGTCCTACGCCCTAGGCACGGAGCTGACGGCCTGGTCCACGCCCCTGGGCACCGGGACCACCCTCACCAGCCAGAGCCTGTGGTCGGCGTCCCGCAGCGACCTGCGCACGGAGCACTACGTTACATATTCCCCCAACGCCATGGTGAAGCCGGTGGTGTTCAGCGGGACTTATGTGGCCAGCACCAACGCCGTGCAGACCGCCGCCGCCCAGCTGGAGGAGCAGGGCTACCGGGTGGCCGCGGCCATCAACGGCGGCTTCTTCAACACCGACGGCACCATCGTGGGTATGCTCATGACCGAGGGGGTGCTCCGCTCCCTGGACGTGGCCAACTACACCATGCTGGGCTTCACCGGGGACGGCCAGGTGTTCCTGGACGAGAGCAGCCCCGCCATCACCGCCGCCTGGACGGGGCTGGAGCCGGTGCAGCCCCAGCAGCCCCAGCCCGACCTCGCTGCCCCGGCGGACCCCGGCGCGCAGCCCATCCCCGCGCCGGAGCCGGTCTATCAGCCCGTGGAGCGGAGCTTCCGGGTGGCGGGCTTCAACGCTTACCGCAACAGGAATTACGCCGGGAGCCTGTTTTTGTATAACAGGGACTTCTCCTCCCGGGTGGCCAGCGGCGGGCCCAACGTGTCCGCCATCATCCGCCCCCTGGAGGAGGGCGGCATGACCATGAACAGCGCCATGGCCTTCGAGGTGGTGTCCGTCACCGACACCACCCAGGAGGGGGTGGAGTTCAACGGCGTCATCCCGGAGGGCTGCTGGATGCTCTATGCCGAGGACCACAACAACGCCGGACTGCTGGGCGCCCTCCGGGCCCTGACCCCCGGCACCCGGATGACCGTCGCCGTCAGCGGCGCGGACGCCCGGTGGGAGAACGCGGCTTACGGCGTCAGCGGTATGTACACCCTGCTGCGGGGCGGGCAGATCACGGACGGCCTGCCCACCGCCGCCAACCCCTACACCGCCGTGGGCCTCAAGGCGGACGGTACCGCCGTGTTTTACACCATCGACGGCCGTCAGAGCGGCTGGTCCGTCGGTGCCTCCTATGCCCAGGTGGCCCAGCGCCTCCAGGAGCTGGGCTGCGTGTCCGCCGTGGCCCTGGATGGCGGCGGCTCTACCGCCCTGGGTGCCACCCTCCCGGGCAGCACCGAATTTGAGCTGGTGAACAGGCCCTCCGAGACGGGCCGGCGGGTGAACAACACCATCGCCCTGGTGGCGCCCCAGGGGGCCGCCATATTCCAGCCCGGCGCCTATGTCACCGCCCAGGAGCGGGTGGTGCTGGCCGGGTCCCGGCTCTCGCTGTCCGCCGCCGCCTATGACAGCGCCGGACGGCCTGTGGACCCGGGAAGCCTCAGCTGGACCGCCACCGGCGGCACGGTGGCCGGAGACGGCAGCAACGCCGTATATACCGCCGGGAACACCGCGGGGGTCTATACGGTGGCCGCCGGCCCGGAGGGGGAGGCGGCCAGCGTCCAGGTCGTTGACAAGCTGACCTCCCTGAGCGTGACCCGGAAGGACACCGGGGACGCGGTCACCTCCCTGCTCCTGAAGCCCGGCGACCAGGTGGATCTGAGCGTCGCCGGTATGTGGTGGAACCTGCCCGTGGCCATGGGGGAGGACGCCGTGTCCTGGGCGGTGGACGCCGCCATCGGCTCGGTGGATCCCTCCGGGCGGTTCACCGCCGGGACGGAGCTGGCGGAGGGGAACATTACCATCACCGCCGGTCAGGCCACCGCCACCATCCCCGTCAAGGTGTATCAGGACTGCCCCTTCACCGATATTACGGAGCATTGGAGCCGGAACTACGTCACCCAGATGTATGGCCTGGGGCTCACCGTCGGCTACGGGCAGCCGGACGGCACCGCCCTGTACCGCCCCGGCGGGAAGCTCACCCGTGCGGAGCTGCTGGCCTTTGTCACCCGGGTGCTGGGGGTGAACGAGTCTGCCTACTACACCGTGGAGACGCCATTTGCCGACAACACTTCCATTCCCAATTGGGCGCAGAACTATGTGCAGGCCATGTATACCCTGGGGATACTCAAGGGCAGCCTGGGCAGCGACGGCAGGCTGTACGCCAACGTGAACGGCAACGTCACCCGGGAGGAGACCATGACCATCCTGGGCCGGGTGCTGGCCGCGTCGGAAAAGAGCGACCTGTCTGTGTTCCCCGACGGGGCCGCGGTGAGCAGCTGGGCGGCCCCCTACGTCCAGACCCTGGTGGCGCTGAACGTGGTGGGCGGCAGCAACGGCTATCTGAACCCCAGGGATGAGATCACCCGGGCGGAGATCGCCAAGCTGCTGGTGGAGATTTACCCCATGGAGAAGGCGCTGCTCATCCCCCGGCTGGATCTGATGTCTTAAAAATCTGCGGAAAGGCCCAGGGCGGTTCATTCCTTAGAATCGCCCCGGGCCTTTTTCGCGGATAGGCTGCCATATTCCGGGCATACTGGCACAGAGGTGAAGCGCATGGACATGACCAATCAACAGTATAACCAATACGTCAGCGGCCGGGCCAAGCCCTCCCCCCTATGGAAGGACTGCCTGTGGGCCTTCTGCGTGGGCGGGGCCATCTGCGCCGGGGGCCAGGGCTTGCTGGCCCTGTACCAGAGCTGGGGCGCGGACAAGGACGCGGCGGGGACCTGGGTGTCCGTCACCCTGATCTTCCTGGCCTCCCTGCTCACCGGCCTGGGGGTGTTCGACAACATCGCCAAGTACGCGGGGGCGGGGACGCTGGTGCCCATCACCGGCTTCTCCAACGCCATGGTGTCCCCGGCGCTGGAGTTCAAGAGCGAGGGGTTTATCACCGGCACCGGGGCCAAGCTGTTCACCGTGGCCGGGCCGGTGCTGGCCTACGGCATCTCGGCCAGCGTGATTTACGGCATCATCCTGTATCTTGTGGGGCTGTTTTGAGAAAACGCGCGGCATCCGCCGCGCGTTTTCATCTACAGCTGATGATATTCTCTTGCCCCGGCGGGCAAAGGATGCTATACTTTTTCTGAAAACAGAGAAAGCGAGGAGGATCATCCTATGACCTACCGGGAGGAATTTATCCATTTCATGGTGCGCTCCGGCGTGCTCACCTTCGGGGACTTCACCACCAAGTCCGGCCGCAAGACCCCTTACTTTGTCAACACCGGCAACTATAAAACCGGGGCCCAGGCCGCCCGCCTGGGGGACTACTACGCCGCCTGCATCCAGGAGCATATGCCCGAGGGCATCGACGCCCTGTTCGGCCCCGCCTACAAGGGCATCCCCCTGGCGGTGGCCGCCGCGTCGTCGCTGTACCGGGGCTATGGCCGGGACCTGCCCTACTGCTTCAACCGCAAGGAGGCGAAGGACCACGGCGAGGGCGGGTCCATGGTGGGCTACCGGCCCCAGGACGGGGACCGCGTGGCCATCATCGAGGACGTGGTGACGGCGGGCACCGCCGTGCGGGAGACCATCGAGCTGTTCAAGTCCGTGGCGGACGTGAGGTTTTCCGCCCTGTTTGTCAGCGTGGACCGGATGGAGCGGGGCGCCAGGGACTGCACCACCCTGGACGAGCTGCGCCAGGACTACGGCATTCGGGTGTTCCCCATCGTCACCATCCGGGATATCATGGACTGCCTCCACAACAGGGAGGTGGACGGCAGGGTGTACATCGACGACGCCATGCTGGGCCGGGTGGAGGACTATCTCGCCCAGTACGGCCCCAGGAGCTGAGCCCCCATGCCGGAGAAAAAGCCCGGCGTCCACGCCGGCCACCGCCAGCGGATGCGGGAGGAATTTCTGCGCTCCGGGGCGGCCGGTATGCCGGATCACCGGCTGCTGGAGCTGATCCTGTTCTACGCCATCCCCCAGGGGGACGTGAACCCCCTGGCCCACCGGCTGGTGGAGTACTTCGGCTCGCTGGCCGGGGTGTTCCACGCCACCTATGACCAGCTGGTGGAGGTGCCGGGGGTGGGGCCCAGCACCGCCGTCCTCCTCCAGCTCATCCCCGCCGCGGCGGCCAGGTACATGAGGCAAAACGCCAGCGTTGACGGCCAGATCGTGAGCGTCTGGCAGCTGAAGGAGCTGTTGGACCCCTATTTCTTCGGCCAGCGGGACGAGCTGGCCTATCTGGTATGCATGGACGGCAAGAACAAGGTGCTGGCCGTCCGCAAGCTGGGGGAGGGCATTATGGACACGGTGCAGATCGTCAGCCGGAAGGTGATGGAGGCTGCCCTGGCCTGCAACGCCAGCAGGGCGGTGCTGGCCCACAACCATGTGTCCGGGATCGCCTGCCCCTCCCAAGCGGATATCGGCACCACCCTGTATCTCAAGCGGGTCCTGGCGGAGGCGGCCAGCATTGAGCTGATGGATCACCTCATTTTCGCCGGCGGCGACATGGTGTCCATGGCGGAGTCGGGGATGCTCCGGGACCGGCGGTGACGGCGCGGCCGCGGCTCACTGGCCGGTGACGATCATGTTGGGCCAGCGCGCCTCCATGCGCCCGTCGTCATACTGCCGGTCCAGGAATTCCTCGAAGGCGTTGGCGGGTGCGGGCTGGACGGCCCGGGCGCCGTAGCGCAGCATGGCCGCGCCGGTGAGGGCGGCGTCGCACACCACCACGAACACCACCACCCAGGTGGCGATTTTGCCCGCCAGGGCGGGCAGCGACTCGATGCCTTTGGACATGGGCGGGTAGATCACCTTGATCCACACCACCGCCAGTACGCCCCAGAAGAAGCAGAACAGCACGTTGGTCCGCCCGCCGATGTTCAGCGGCATATCGCTGTAGTCCCAGAACACCGTGCCGAACACCAGCTCGGTGAACACGCTGCACAGATATTCGTAGGCGCCGCCGACCACAAAGCCCGCGGCAAAGACGTGGCGGTCATTCTTCTTCGCCAGGGGCTGGAGGGCGACAGTGAGCACCACGCCCCCCAGCCCCCACACAAAGCTGAAGGGGCCGTAGAGCACGCTTGAGCGATTCATCCACTCCCCGTCCACCAGGCCGCAGTAGAAGGTCTCGATGACGTAGCCCAGCACAGCGGTGCACAGGAACACCCACACCAGTTTGTCCCAGCACAGGCCCTTGGCGAAGGTGTAGTCCCGCTCCTCCGCCCCCATCTGCCGGATGCCGGGGTAGGCCTTTTGCAGGCGCTTCCACACGGCGTTGTACAGCCTGACCGCCAGCTTCCCCTGCCCGCCGCCTGCCTGCCGCTGCTGGTAGGGGGAGTCGTCCCCGGTGCGCATGGCGTAAAATACCGCGGCGAAGTCCAGCCCTATGAGCGCTAGTACCACAATGACGGTGATCCGCTTCAAAAGCTCCGGGAGGAGCAGCGCCCCGGCCAGCAGCAGCGGGTGAATGATGAGGTAGACGATGTAATACGCCCCGGCCACCAGCGCGGAGGCCAGCAGGCCACGTCCGCTGCCGGAAAACAGGCGGCTGCGCTCCTGCTGCCACCGGATCTTGGGCCCAACCCGGCGGAAGAAGTGGTCGGCCATGCTCTCTACCACGGCGGACACCACCATCACTGCCGCGAAGGAGAGAATGTGATGGCCCGCCAGGGTGGGCAGCACCAGCAGCAGCAGGTCGAAGGTGACGCCGTAGGCCAGGATCAGCGGCAGGGACAGTACGCCCCGGTTGCAGAACTGCCGCCGGGTGACGGCATACCACCCCGCCTCGGCCACCCAGCCCAAAAAGGAATAAATGATCAGAAACAGGCCAAAATCGCACCAGCTGTACATCCGTGTCCACGACCTTTCATCCTTGCTTTTCCACAGCACTACTTTACCTGATTTCGACGGAAAATGCAAGGGGGCGGCTTTCCCATCGCTTTTGTCCTTCCCTCCCGGCGCCGGGTGTGATATAATGTCAAAAAAAGACGGGAGGGAGCGGCATGGACCAGCTGCGCCGAAGGATTCTCTATCACTACACCGATTTCCAGGCCCTGGACGGCATCCTCCGCTGCGCCCAGCTCCGGGTGAACAACGTGCTGAATATGAACGACTCGGCGGAGATGCGCCATTTCATGAACCGCCTGTGCGCCGCCATCACGGACCGGCTGCGGCGGGAGGGGCTGGAGCGGCAGGCCGGGGAGGTCCAGGCCCTGTTTTCCCGGGAGATGAGAAAGGAGTATTCCGCCTTCGCCGCCTGCTTTTCCTTCCACCGGGACGACGCCGCCCAGTGGGAGCGGTACGGAAACCGGGGCCGGGGCGTGTGCATCGCTTTCCGTCGGGAATATCTGGAGAGGATTGCCCATGGTCCCCTGTCCCTCCAGGCGGTGTTTTACCGGGACGACATGGCGGGCCACCCCATGGTGGAGGTGTTCTGCGCCCTGGCCCGGGCCGGGGTGGGGCCGCTCACCGGGGAAAATCCCGCCGTGCGGCAGGCCCTGCGGGAGGCCTGGGCCTGCTCGGTGTCTTTCAAGCACCCCTCCTTCGCCACCGAGTACGAGATGCGCCTGGTGGTTTCCCCCTTTGATGAGATCGAATTTGACGTGCGGCCCTGCTACCACGTGTCCAAGGAGCGCATCAAAAAGTATTACCCTCTGGATCTGAGGGCCATGTGCGCCGAGATCGGCATCGGCCTGGACGGGCTGGTGGAGGAGATCATCATTGGCCCGGACTCCACCCAGTCGGTGTCCATCCTCCAGGATTACCTGGGGGACAACGGCCTGGAGGCCCTGGCCGGGCGGGTGTCCCTTTCCGACTGCCCCCTGCGGGCGGTGATCCCCTGAGGGATTAAGGCGGAAACCCTCCGCTTCCCCCCCTTGCAAATCCGGGAAAACGTGATATACTATAACCCATATTTTTCAGAATAGAGGGAACGCATATGGAACGTATCACCATCGCTTCGGTTTTTGCCGACGGGGAGCGGCTGGACGGCCGGACCGTCACCGTCATGGGCTGGGCCCGCACCATCCGGGACATGAAAACCTTCGGCTTCATCGAGCTCAACGACGGCTCCTGCTTCAAGAATCTCCAGGTGGTCATGGACGCCAATATCCTGAATAACTATAAAGAGATCGCCGGGCAGAACGTGGGCGCGGCCCTCATCGTCACCGGCGCGGTGGCGCTGACGCCCCAGGCCAAGCAGCCCCTGGAGATCAAGGCCGCCTCCATCGCGGTGGAGGGCCCCTCCTCCCCCGACTATCCCCTGCAAAAGAAGCGCCACGGCGTGGAGTACCTGCGCACCATCCAGCACCTGCGGCCCCGCACCAACCTGTTCTCCGCCGCTTTCCGGGTGCGCAGCGTGGCCGCCCACGCCATCCACTGCTTCTTCCAGGACCGGGGCTTCGTGTACGTCCACACCCCCATCATCACCGGCTCCGACTGCGAGGGCGCGGGGGAGATGTTCCAGGTGACCACCCTGGACGTGAGCAACCCGCCCCGTCTGCCGGACGGCGGCGTGGACTGGTCGGCGGACTTCTTCGGCAAAAAGACCAGCCTCACCGTGTCCGGCCAGCTCAACGCGGAGAACTTTGCCATGGCCTTCGGTAGCGTGTACACCTTCGGCCCCACCTTCCGGGCGGAGAATTCCAACACCCAGCGCCACGCTGCCGAGTTCTGGATGATTGAGCCGGAGATGGCCTTTGCCGACCTCACCGACTATATGGACACCGCCGAGGCCATGATCAAGCACATCATCAACACCGTGATGGAGCGCTGCCCCGACGAGATGGACTTCTTCAACTCCTTTGTGGACAAGGGCCTTAAGGAGCGGCTCCAGCACGTGGCCTCCTCCGATTTCGGGCGGGTCACCTACACCGACGCCATTGAGATTCTCAGGAAGAACAACGACAAGTTTGATTATAAAGTCGAGTGGGGCTGCGATCTCCAGACGGAGCACGAGCGCTACCTCACCGAGCAGGTGTTCCAGAAGCCGGTATTCGTCACCGACTACCCCAAGGATATCAAGGCGTTCTATATGCGCCTGAACGATGACGGCAAAACCGTGGCCGCCGCCGACTGCCTGGTGCCGGGGATCGGGGAGATCATCGGCGGGAGCCAGCGCGAGGAGCGCCTGGATCTGCTGGAGGCCCGCATGGCCCAGCTGGGCCTCAACCCCGAGGACTACTGGTGGTATCTGGACCTGCGGCGGTACGGCTCCTGCCGCCACGCCGGGTTCGGCCTGGGCTTTGAGCGGATGGTGATGTACCTGACCGGCGTGTCCAACATCCGGGACGTGGAACTCCACCCGAGAACGGTCGGTAACGCGGAATTCTAAAAAGGACGAGCGCGCGCCGTTTTTGCGGCGCGCGCTCCAGCCTGTCGAAAAACGGCCTGTCTGCTCTCATGCCAGACAGGCCGTAAAATGA
>X363_Desmarests_Spiny_Pocket_Mouse__coassemble_578_pt1 | contig 20798 bp, 17 predicted proteins | sample X363_Desmarests_Spiny_Pocket_Mouse__metabat2_low_PE_031 | metagenome-assembled genome bin X363_Desmarests_Spiny_Pocket_Mouse | reverse complement strand
AGACTCAACCTATCTGGGCACGGAAAAACCGGGGAAGCTGCTGCTGAAATTTGCCATCCCCTGCATCTTCTCGCTGATCATCTCCTGTCTCTACAACATTGTGGACCAGATCTTTGTGGGCAACGGCGTGGGCTACCTGGGCAACGCCGCCACCGGCGTCATCTTCCCCATCACCGTCATCGGCTGGGGCGTGTCCCTGTTCTTCGGGGACGGCGCGGCGGCGGCCCTCAGCATGGCCCTGGGGCGCAACAAGGCCGATGACATCCACCGCACCGTGGGCGGCAGCGTCCTGTGCTCCTTCCTGGGCGGCGTGGTCATCGTCCTCATCAGCTACCTGTGGGGGGACGGCCTGCTGCGGCTCATCGGCGCCACTGACGCCAACCTCGCCCTGGCCCATGACTACGGCTTCATTATCTACGCCATGATGCCCCTGGCCCTGGTGCAGAACACCCTGGCCTCCATCATCCGGGCGGACGGCAGCCCCAAGTATGCCATGGGGGCCATGCTGGTGGGGGCGGTGCTCAACATCATCGGCGACCCGGTGGCCATCTTTGTGCTGGACCTGGGGATACAGGGCGCGGCCTGGGCCACCATCCTGGGCCAGTTTGTCAGCTTCTGCATCTGCGCGGCCTACCTCACCCGGAGCAAGACATTCCGGGTCTCCCTGTCCAGCTTCCGGCCCGATTTCAAGCTGCTCAAGCAGGTTATGGCCCTGGGGGCGTCCAGCTTCCTCACCCAGCTGTCCATCGTGGTCATCACCATCGTGAACAACATCCTGCTGGTGAAGTACGGCGCCCTGTCCCCCTACGGCGAGGACATCCCCCTGGCCGCCTTCGTGGTCATCATGAAGCTGTTCCAGATTGTGCTGAACATCGCCATCGGCATCGCCGCCGGGGCCCAGCCCATCGTGGGCTACAACTACGGCGCGAAGAAGTTCGGCCGGGTGCGGGAGCTGCTGGGCCTGATGATCAAATGGACGTGTATTGTCTGCCTGATCTGCACCGTGCTGTTCGAGGTGTTCCCCCGGATGTTCATCGAAATGTTTGGCGCGGCCGGCGCAGGCGGCGGCTCCGCCATGGATTCGGAACTGTATATCCAGTTCGCGGTGCCCTGCCTGCGGATCTACCTGGCCCTGATCCTGCTTACCTGCGTGCAGAAGGTGTGCGCTATCTTCCTCCAGTCTATCGGTCATGCCAAGGCGGCGGTTCCGCTGTCTTTTCTCCGGGACGTACTGCTCATCGTGTTTTCCATCATCGTCCCCATTTTCGGCGGCGTCACCGGTATCTTCTGGGGGGCACCCATTGCGGATGTGATCGCCATCCTCATCACGGCGGCGGTGATGATCCGGCTGTGGAAGCTGACGGCGTGATTGTCTGTCTTATAGTAGGCCGTGATACCGAGCTTGCTCCCTCCACTGCGCGGGGGTCACTCCCAACAGCTTCTTAAACACGTTCTGGAAATGGCTCTGGGAGGAGAAGCCCAGGGTGTCGGCGATTTCCCCCAGCGGCTTCTTGCTCACCGCAAGGAGCCGCTTTGCCTCGTCCAGACGTAACGCAGTGATGAAATCCGCCACGCTCTGCCCCGTTTCCTCCTTAAATCTCTTGCAAAAGTATGTACGGCTCAGCTCCAGGTGCGCGGCCAGCTCCCCGGTGTCTATCCGGCGGCTGATATGCCGCAGGACATAGCTGCGCACCTGTCGGCTCAGCGGGCTGTCACCCATGGTGGAGCGCAGCTGGTCTACTTTCTTGGTAAAGTCCAGCACCATCTGAGCTTGGAGGCGCATGATGGCGGTATAGTCATCCAGCAACTCTGACTTCTGAATGTAGAGGTCGCTGAGGACGAAGGCATCCTCGGTGGGCATACCGCCCCGGATGGCGGCCCGGGAAACCAGCGTAGCGGTACATACCAGCAGGTTTTTCTGCTGGCGCAGGGCATCGTGGGCAATCTTGCCCGCCCGGCCCGGGGCGGGGGCGCGCATCATGGCGCGGACGCTGTCGGTACGGCCGTATTCCACATCGGAAAGCAGCTGCTTTTCCAGGTCATAAGTGTTGTGGAGGGCACCGTCCTCATCCCGCTCCCGGACGCGGCCCTTTGCCGGGGAGTCCGGCACGGGCATATCCTCCAGAATCAGGTCGCCTACCGACTTCTTCTCCCCGTTGATGAAGTAGTCAAAGGTGCATAGGATCTGAAGGAAGTTTCGCAGAGAATAGGCGGGAATTGCGCACAGGTAGTTGAGCAACTCGGTGTCCCGGCTCATAGGCTCTCCGATAGCACGCAGGATGTCCCGCACACGGTTTCGGTCGAGGGTCATCACCGTCACAGGCCCCAGGATAAAGTTCACCGGCTCGCGCTGCACCCGGAACAGGCCAAAAAGCAGGAATTGCTCGGTGAGGTAATAGCTGACTGTGGAGGAGGAAGATTGGAAGATATTTTTTTCCTCCAGGATGGCCAGATCCGGCTTGAAGTTGTTGGAATAGTGCAGCGCCTGAAAGACCTCCTCCCGGTAGAGCCGCACCGGAATGCCCGAGAGATTGGAGAGCATCATGGCCATATAGTCATAATCTAAGGACATTTTTCAAGCCTCCCTCAAAATAATAACACAATCATACAACAAAGAACACAACATTGCAAGACACAGGCTGTCAAAATTGCTAAAATAGAGAATATCAAAGGGAGGACGCATTATTCGGTCTTCCAAAATGAAGGAGTGTGCGGCTATGGCAAGAACAACAAATCCCGCTCTGCGGGGAGGGTTCCTTCCGGCAACGAGGATCAAAGACGATACCGTCCGGGCAAAAGAGAAGTGGCTGGGCTATCTGCTGGGTCCTGCCGGGGCGCTGCTGCTGAACGCGGTGCTGGCCACCTATCTGAACGTCTACTACACCGACGTGCTCAAGCTGACCACGGTGTGGGGCGGGGCGTTTTTGGTGGTGTTCCCCATCGTCAGCAAAATCATCGACGCCGTCACCAACGTGGCCATGGGCTATATCATTGACCGCACCCGTACCAAAGAGGGCAAGGCCCGGCCCTGGCTGCTGCTGAGCGCGCCTCTGGTCGCCGTCACCGGCATTTTGCTCTTCACTGTGCCCAACGGCTCTGAAACGGTGCAGATCATCTGGGTCATGGTGTCCTATAACCTTTTCTACTCCTTTGCCTACACCATCTTCAATATGAGCCACGGCCTGATGGTGCCCCTGTCCACCCGGGACACCACTGCCCGGGGCAGCCTGTCGGTATTCAACCAGATTGCCACCATTATGATGAGCGGCATCCTGGTGGCTCTGGTGTTTCCCATGGTCATCATGCCCATGGTAGGGGTAGATCAGGGCAAGTGGATCGGCCTCATGTCTGTCCTGTCCATCCTTGCCCTGCCCCTGACCCTGCTGGAGTACTTCTTCACCAAGGAGCGCGTCACCCTGGAGACCCAGGCAGCGGGGGAGGATACCGCCGTACCCTTTGCCCGGCAGGTCAAGGCCATTTTCACCGACAAGTATATGCTCATTATCTACGTCTACTTTCTCATCAACACCTGCGCTGTGTGCATTAAAAACGTCAGTCTGGTCTATTTCTGCAACTATGTGCTGGGTACCTACAACGACGGCATCACCCAGACTATGGTGTCCGCCATCGGCGGCATTCCCATGGGCATCGGCATTTTTGCCGTGTGGCCCCTGGCCAAGCGGTTCGGTAAGCGCAATGTCACCATCGTGGGCTGCGTACTGATCGCCGTCGGCAGCGCCATCTGCTGGATGTTCCCCCACAATATGGTCATGGTTCTGGTGGGGCAGTTTATCAAGAACACGGGCGGACTGCCCGGCTCTTATGTGTTCATGGCCCTCTTCGCCGACGTACTGGACCACATGGAGTGGAAAATCGGCTTCCGCAGCGACGGGCTGGCCATGTCGGTCTATAACATCATCGCCGTGTCTATGGTGGGCATCTGCACCGGCATCTTTAACGGCTGGCTGGCCGGAACGGGCTATGTTCCCCCCGAGCTGGTCAACGGCGTCACCGTGGCGGCCCAGCAGAGCCAAGCGGTACAGAGCGTTATCACCTTCGGCTTTGTGGGGCTGGAGACCATCACCAGTATCCTCCTCATTGTCCTGCTGGTGTTCCTCAACGTGGAGAAGGACATCGGCAAGAAGCAGGCGGAGATCACCGCCCGGCGGGAGGGAGACGCGAAATGACTCCCATCCGACTTCGTACCGAATATTTGACGGACCCCATAGGCATCGACATCACCGCCCCCCGGCTGTTCTGGAACTGTGCGGGCGGCGTGACCCAGACCGCTTACCAGATCGTGGCCGCCGTGGACGGCGTGACCGTGTGGGACAGCGGCAAGGTAACCTCCCCCTCCATGCGCGTCCTCTGGGGCGGCAGGGCCCTCCGCAGCCGGGAGCGGGTGGAGTGGAAGATTTGGCTGTGGGACGAGAACGATACCCCTGGCGACTGGGCCGGGGCCGTCTTTGAGCTGGGTCTGCTGGACAAGGCCGACTGGAAGGCTCAGTGGATCACGGGGGACTACACTCCCAAGACCCGCCGCAACCGCCTGCGCCCCTACATGGGCGGCAAGGCCCAACGGTATCCCGTGGACTGCTTCCAAAAGAAGTTCTCCGCGGGCGAGGTGGTAAAAGCGCGGCTGTACATCACCGCCTGTGGCCTGTACGAGGTCCGGCTCAACGGGGAGCGAGTGGGGAACTTCGTTATGGCCCCCGGCTACACCGACTATACCAAACGAGTACAGTACCAGACTTACGACGTGACCGGCCTGGTAAAGCAGGGCCAGAACGCCCTCGCCGTCCAGCTGGCCGACGGCTGGTACCGGGGCAGCGTGGGGGCCTGGGGCTGCCTGTGCGAGTACGGCCATGAAACCAAGCTGCGCTCCCAGCTGGAGCTGACCCTGGCGGACGGCTCTGTGCAGACCGTCGCCACCGACGGAAGCTGGTCGTGGAGCAACGACGGCCCCATCCGCTTCGCCGACAACAAGGATGGGGAGGTGGTGGACGCCCGGATGTCCCCCAGCTACAGCGGCAGGGCAAAGGTGACGGATCACAGCGTCACCCCAACCGCCTCCAACAACGTGCCCGTCACCGAGCATGAGACCTTCCAGCCGTCCGTCATTACCACCCCAAGCGGCGAGACTGTGCTGGACTTCGGACAGAACATTGCAGGCTATGTCTCCTTCACCCTGACGGCCCGGGAGGGCCAGCGGGTGTTCCTGCGGTTCGGAGAACTGCTGGATGAGACAGGCGAGTTCACCCAGGCGAACATCCAGTGTGAGCGCAAAGGGCGGGCCACCCCCTTACAGCAGGTGGACTATCTCTGCAAGGAGGGCGTCAACGAGTACAAGACCACCTTCGCCGTGTTCGGCTTCCAGTACGCGCTGGTGGAGACCGACGTACCCTTCCGGCCGGAGGACTTCACCGCTATCGCGGTCTATTCGGATATGGAGCGCACCGGGTGGTTCGAGAGTTCCAACCCCCTGCTGGACAGGTTTGTGGAGAACACGGTGTGGTCGGCCAAGAATAACCATTTGGACATCCCCACCGACTGCCCCACCCGGGAGCGCCACGGCTGGACCGGGGACGCACAGATCTTCTACACCACGGCAGCTTATCTGTTCGACTACGCCGCCTTCGGCCAGAAGTACCTCCGGGACGTCTACGACTGGCAGAAGCCCAACGGCAGGCTGCCCCAGATCGTCCCCTACGGCGGGGTGGACTTCTTCATGTTCCCAATGGACGGCTCGGTGGGCTGGGCTGACGTGGGGGTCCTGTTCCCCTACCGCCACTGGAAGCAGTACGGCGATATAGAGGTGCTGCGCCGGAACTATGCCGGGATGCGGAAATACGCAGAGTTCATGATCAGCCGCATTGGCAAACGCTACATCACCGCCCAAAAGACCGGACTCACCGGCGAGGATAAGAAAAGCATCGTCAACGCCGGGCAGTCCTTCGGCGAATGGGCCGAGCCCGCCGACGTCCACGCCACGGATTGGATCCGGGATACCTCCATGCCCCACCCGGAGGAGTCCACCGCCTATACCTGTTATGTGATGGAGCTGATGGCCGAGAGCGCGGAAGCCCTCGGCGAGGACGCCCACGCCAACTACTTCCGCGCTCAGGCCAACCGGGTCCGCCGCGGCTATCAGGCCCTCCGCCGCCAAAAGGACTTCTCCCTGGACACCGACCGTCAGGCCAGCCTGGTGCGGCCCCTCTACATGAAGCTGCTGGACGAGGAACAGGCGGAGTACGCCAGAAAGCGGCTCATTGAGGCGTTGGAGCATTACGGCTGGCGGCTGGGCACGGGCTTCCTCTCCACGCCCTTCATCCTCTATGTGCTGGCGGACTACGACCTGGATGCCGCCTACCGGCTGCTGGAGAACGAGGAGATGCCCGGGTGGCTCTTTATGCCCAAGTCGGGGGCCAACACCATCTGGGAGAGCTGGGAGGGTACCAGCGCCCAAGGGGGCATCGCGTCCCTGAATCACTACTCCAAGGGGGCGGTGTGCGAGTGGCTGTTCTCCTCCATGTGCGGCATCGTGCCCGACGGAGAGAATCACTTTGTCATCGTGCCCCGGCCCGGCGGGCGCTTCTCCCACGCAAAGGCAAGCTATCAGAGCGTCTATGGCCTGGTGGAGAGCGGCTGGGAGCGCAAGGGCGGCAAAACTGTCTACACCATTACCGTCCCGGCGAATTGCACTGCCGAGATTAGGCTGCCGGACGGCAGAACAGAAACCGTAACAGCGGGAGGATACAGCTATGAAGAATAAGGTCGAAACCATTTTGCGGCAGCTTACCCTGGAAGAAAAGATCGCCCTGTGCGAAGGGGTCAGCTTTTGGGAGACAAAGGCCATTGAACGGGTGGGCCTGCCGTCCATGTTCCTGTGCGACGGTCCCCACGGCCTCCGTAAGCAGGAGGATTCCGCCGATATGCTGGGCATCAATCAGTCGGTGCCTGCCACCTGCTTCCCCACCGCCGTCATCACCGGAAGCAGTTGGGATCCGGAGCTTTTGGAGCGCATGGGCGAGGCCATAGGTGCAGAAGCGGCGGAGCTTGGCGTTGATGTGGCGCTGGGCCCCGGCGCCAATATCAAGCGGAATCCGCTCTGCGGACGGAATTTTGAATATTGCAGCGAGGATCCCTGCCTCACCGGCAAGCTGGCGGCGGGGCTGATCCGCGGCATTGAGAAAAACGGGACAGCCTCCAGCCTGAAGCATTTCGCCTGCAACAATCAGGAGCTGAACCGCTTTAATTCCAACAGCGTTTTGGATGAGCGCACCCTGCGGGAAATTTACCTCACCGGCTTTGAGACTGCCGTAAAGGAGGGAAAACCCTCCACGGTGATGTGCTCCTACAACAAGATCAACGGCATTCACAGCTCGGACAGCAAAATGCTTCTGACCAACATCCTTCGCAAGGAATGGGGCTTTGACGGATTAGTGGTCACCGACTGGGGGGCTATGTGCGACCGCATCAAGGGCTTCCAGGCCGGATGTGATTTGAATATGCCCGGCGGCAGCGAGTATATGTGGAAGGACTGCGCCAAGGCCGTGAAGGAGGGCACCCTGGCGGAAAGCGACATCGACAGCTGCGTTCGCCGGGTCATTGCATTGGCGCTCAAGTGCGCCCGGCGCCCCAAGGGGACCTTTGACTGGGAGGCCCACCACGCCTTGGCGCGGGAGGCCGCCGAGAGCGGCGCTGTCCTGCTGAAAAACGAAGAAAGCATCCTGCCCCTGGCGGAGGGCACAAAGGTCGCTCTAATTGGCGCCATGGCAAAAACGCCCCGCTATCAGGGGACCGGCTCCAGCCACATCAACCCTATCAAGGTGGTATCGGCGCTGGAGACCATGCCGGGAGCCACCTATGCCCCCGGCTGCGACGAAAACGGAGATGCCACCGACGCCCTGATTGGCGAAGCCGTCCGCACGGCAAAGAGCGCGGAGGTAGCCGTGGTATTCGCGGGGCTCCCCGACCGGTATGAGTCGGAGGGCTTTGACCGGGATGACATGAAGCTGCCCCAGGGCCATGTGCGCATGATCGAGGCGGTGGCGGAGGCCAACCCCAACACGGTGGTGGTTCTCTCCTGCGGATGCGCTGTGGAATGTCCCTGGGCCGACAAAGTGAAGGCCATCCTCTATCTGGGGCTGGGCGGCCAGGCCGTGGGTGAGGCGGCCCGCGATCTTCTCTACGGCAAAGTCAACCCCTCCGGCAAGTTAGCCGAGAGCTGGCCCCTACGCTATGAGGACTGCGTGAACTGCTCTTATTACGGAACAAAGGACGCCCAGTACCGCGAAGGCGTCTATGTGGGCTATCGCTACTACGAGAAGGCGGGCGTCCCTGTCCGCTGGCCCTTTGGTTACGGGCTGAGCTACACTACTTTCGCCTACTCCGGCCTCACCGCCGACAGCACTCAGGCAGCGGTCACCGTCACCAACACAGGGAAGATTGCCGGCGCAGAAGTGGTCCAGCTCTACATCGCCCCGCCAGAGGGCAGCGGCTACCGCCCCCTGCGGGAACTGAAGGGTTTCCAGAAGGTGTTTTTACAGCCCGGTGAAAGCAGAACCGTCACCTTCCGGCTGACTGACCGATCCTTCGCCGTCTGGCAAGGGGGCTGGAAGGTTCCCGCCGGGGTATACACCGCCCAGGTGGGCGGATTGTCCGCCGACATCCAAGTGATGGGCGAGGCCATTGACCTCCGCCGGGGGGACTGGTACGATGCCCCCGCGGGCGTCCCCTCTCAGGAGACCTGGGAGACCCTGCTGGGCCGGAAACACGTGCCGGAAAAACTGGTCAAGGGAAAGTTCACCATGGACAACACCATCGTGGAGATGAAGGAGCACTCCCTCGTCATGAAAATCATGCACAAGGCGGTGGAGGGCACCGTGGCAAAGGGCTTCGGCGGGAAAAAGGACTACTCCGATCCCCAGTTCCGTATGCTCATGACCTCCAGCGCCGGAAGTTCGCTCCAGTCCATGCAGATCTCCGGCGGCATCAAAGGCGGGCTCATGTCCGGCCTGCTGGAAATGGCCAACGGGCACTTTGTAAGAGGAATCATCAAAATGATTCGGGGATAAAAAGATTGGAGGATATAACGATGAAAGTGCTTATGATTGGCGGGACGGGCCTGCTGGGCAGCGAAGCGGCAAAAGTGCTCATCCAGCGCGGGCATGAGGTGGAGTCCATCGCCCTGCCGCCGCTGCCGGAGGGGGCGGTCCTTCCGCCCGAGATGAAGATCTCCTACGGCAATTACCTGGAGATGACCGACGACCAGCTGCGCGCCTGCTTCCGGGGCTGCGAGGGCTTCGTGTTCGCCGCGGGCGTGGACGAGCGGGTGGAGGGCCCTGCCCCCATCTACGACCTCTACAAGAAATACAACATCGACCCCATCCGCCGCCTGCTGGGGCTGGCCAAGGAGTGCGGGGTAAAGCACGCCGCCATCTGCGGCTCCTACTTCTCCTATTTCGCCAAAACCAGGCCGGAGCTGGAGCTCACCCAATGGCACCCCTATATCCGCTCCCGCATCGACCAGGAGGATGTGGCCATGGGTTTTGCCGACGACTCGTTCAGCGTAGGCGTGCTGGAACTGCCCTATATCTTCGGCACCCAGCCGGGGCGCAAGCCGGTATGGATGTTCGTGGCGGAGCAGATCCTCTCTTCCAAAGGTGCCACCATGTATCCCAGGGGCGGCTCCACCATGGTGACGGTGCGCCAGGTGGGCCAGGCCATCGCCGGGGCGCTGGAGCACACCCGGGGCGGCCAGTGCTGGCCCATCGGCTGGTACAACCTGACCTGGAAGGAGATGCTGGCCATCATGCACAAACACCTGGACCGGCCCCGGCAGAAGGTGGTCACCATCCCGGATTGGATGTTCACCATGGGGTGCAAGGCCATGCTGAAGCAGCAGAAAAAGAACAACATCGACGGTGGACTGTATATGCCCAAGCTGGCCAGGATCCAGTGCAATGAGCTGTTTATTGACAAGTCCCTGGGCTGTATGCCGCTGGGCGTGGAGGACGATGATATAGACGCAGCTATCGGGGATTCCGTCCGTTTGTGCGCCGCCATCGCCCAAGGGAAGGCAAACGCCATTGGCATGAAGGGGGAGTGACCATGGGAAAACAGCGGGTATTCCTCACCGGGGCCACCGGCGGGATGGGCTTCGCAAGCCTGAAGGAGATGCTGAAGGACCTGGACAAGCAGGACATCGTCATCCTCGCGCGGGACTCGGAAAAGAATCGCCAACTTCTGGCGCCCTGCCTGGACACAAAAGGGCTGGAGATCGTCTGGGGCGACCTGACGGACTACCCCGCCGTGCTGGAGTGCGTGCGGGGCTGTGACCTGATCCTGCACATCGCGGCCTTCGTCTCCCCCGCCGCCGACTATCATCCCAAGCAGGCCATGAAGATCAATTACGGCTCCACCCGCAATCTGATCAACGCCATCTTTGAACTGGGCCAGCAGGAGTGCACCCGGCTGGTCTACATCGGCACCGTGGCGGAGACGGGCGACCGTATGCCGCCCATCCACTGGGGCCGGGTGGGCGACCCCATCAAGCCCAGTATGTTCGACTACTACGCCGTATCCAAAGTGGCGGCGGAGCGGCTGGTCATCGAGAGCGGCCTGAAATACTGGGTGTCCCTGCGCCAGACCGGCATCATCGGCAAGGCCATGAGCGAGATCAACGACGCCATCATGTTCCACAACTGCTTTGACAACGTGCTGGAATACTGCTCCGACCAGGATTCTGCCCGGGCCATGAAAAACCTGTGCGCGTTTTACCATGCCGGCACGTTGGACGAGAGCTTTTGGGGTCATATCTACAACATTGGCGGCGGCGAGAGCTGTCGGGTGGATACCTATGCCATGTTCCAAAAGCTCTACGGCGAGATCGGCCTGACCAAGCTGGACTACATCCTCAGCCCCAAAAAGCAGGCCACGCTGAACTTCCACGGCCACTACTACCTGGACAGCGACAAGCTGGAACACTATCTCCACTTCCGCCAGGATTCCATGCAGTATTACTATGACTGCTACCTGGAGATGCTGGGCGGGCTGCGCACCGCGTCCCGGGTGATCTGCAAACTGCCCGGTGGGCAGAAGCTGATGGGCTCCATCATGCGAAGCAAATTTGACAAGCTGGCCCGCACGGAGCACGGCACCCTCCATTTCATCGAGGACAATGTGGAGGACCACATTGACGCCTATTGGGGCAGCAGGAGGCGCTGGGAGGCGCTGCCGGAGAAGCTGTCCCAGATGGAGCACTTCACGGATTGGGACACGGTGGTGCCCATTGACCACGGCTACAATGAGTCCAAACCGGAGAGCGAACTGACGCTGGAGGATATGCAAAGGGCAGCGCAGTTCCGGGGCGGGAAGCTGGTCAGCGCGTCCATGCAAAAGGGCGACTGGCAAACCAAGCTGGAGTTCGAGTGCGCGTTTGGCCACCGCTTCCAGGCCAGCCCCCGGCTTGTGCTGGAGGGCGGCCACTGGTGCGACGCGTGCGAGCGTAAAAGCTGGAATTACGGCCGGCGGGCACAGGTCGATCCGTTTTTTGCCCAGGTGTGGAACCCCCTCCACGGCCCGGACGAGCTGCGGGAATATCCTAAAGAGGTTTCGGAATTGGATATATAACTCGAAGGATTATCTAACACTTTCCCTATCTCTCCCTAATTCCCCCTAAGTATTGCTACTGTTACCTTTTGGAGACTTTTACTTTCCCTGTCTCGGCGTATTTCCCCCTATCTCGCCGTAAGTTTAGTATCACAATAGTATAAAAGAGTCTTGACCGTCATATTGGGTCAAGACTCTTTTTTAATCTAGTTCTTTCAGCCTCAAAAGCCATTTTCTAATTGTGCCGTTCTCAAATAGTACAAATAACACACCATCACAAAATCGTTCGGCACGAACAGCACCTACAAGCAAGGCCATAACGCATTTTTCGTCTAATTTAGCAACATCAACCGATTCAAGTGAATGTTTCTCCCATTTTATGTTGTTTGATTCTAATATTGCAGAATAGTTATGCAATCCATAATCGGGGTGCAAATCCGCGAAGTCGTAAACATCATGGATAAAATGTCTCACCATATCAGAATAGGAAACATAGGGCATTTGAATTGAATTAGATTTACCGCTTTTTCCGCATATCCACTTTCCGAAATTATCAGTCTCAATAATTGGCAAATAGCAAGTCAAAGTTTGAAATGTTTTCATATAATCCCCTTTTTATCAAATAAAAGAATGACGGATTTCTTCTAAACGATTTTCTATAAGGTATTGACTCATATCACGATTTTCTAAGTAACCTCTTGTTTGAAAAATCATTTTGCTGTCATCAAATCCAAACCCAAACATTCTATCATCTTTTGTGGGGTCTTTCTTTTGTTTGACCTCTGACATAAATAAGGACATTTCCTTGTTTGTAAAAGCTAACATGATGGTGTCCCATATAGTGCTTTTTGCTTTTGCATTTTGTTCGTCCACTGGACGCTTTGCATATATTCCAACCAATATAAACCAGTTTGCGTTTTGCTGGACAGGGAATCTATTGAACCATAGATAGTAAGGGTAACCAGAATCCTGCTTTTCACTATAATATGTCCTTGACATTTTTACCTGAATTGTGTTCGATTTATTACATCCGTGGTCATGTCGATAAAGAAGCAAATCTATTCCCTTTTCCTGTGCGGAAGCAGGGATAAATACTGAAATATTCTTTAACTTTTTTGAAAGGTAATCTGCAACGGCAAACTCTCCATACTGCATTGTAAAAATAGGTTGCATTTCAACTCTCCTCATCTATAGGACTGAGTGCTTAACACGCAAGCAACGGCACACCCTATTATACCAAGTTTGCATTGAAAAATCAACTCATATTTTGATGTGAATATCCAATGCGATATTGTGGCATAGTTTTCTGGGGAGGATTCATACTATAATGTAATCACAATAGCATGGAGGAGATGATTGCATTATGGCAAAATTTATTATCACACCTAAAGAGGATAAGACCGTCACCATGACGATCCGTATAGACAGGGCGTTGCAGGAGGAATACAACGACTTGGCCGCCATAACAAACCGTTCCAGAAACGAGCTAATCAGCATGGCCTTGCGATATGCCCTTGATAATATGGAGCTTCAAGACGAGTAATGAGAGCCAATGGACGGAAAATCCAAAGGCTCTCAAAATTTTTATGCGTTCTCTCTAAGAAATTCGTCAATCCTGTTGCTTGCAACACGCTTCTGTTCTTCAAAGCTATGTGCATAGATGTTCATGGTGGTGGAAGGGGTAGAGTGGCCCAAAATCTTGGAAATGTCTATAATATTCACATCAAGATAATTGAGTAGGGTAGCACAGGAATGTCTCAACCCATGAAGCGGTATAATCGGCAGTTCCTCTAACCCTTCGGCCTTTGCCCTGACAGAATTGCTTTTCACCCATTCATTATAGCGGTGCAAGTGCTTAACGAAATACTGATAAGGGGTCGTATGTCCCATGCGCTTTCCGTCCGACTGGATAAAGATATTGCCGCCATGCTCTAAATCCCCTTGCCATGCCGTACCATGCCTGAATCGCTCTTGAATATACTCAATATGGTATTGCTTTAACAAGGCAATCATCTCTTCGGGAAAAGGTACAGTCCTAATGGAAGTTTGCGTTTTAGGTTCTTTGTAGTCAAAGCCGCTTTCCGTTTTCCCTACCGATTTTGCAATAGAAATTTCTTTGCTCTTGAAGTCTATATCGTCCCAATGCAAAGCAAGCGTTTCGCCTTTTCTAAAACCGCAGAATAACGACAAATTGAAAAACAGTTTGTATTGCGTAGGTACTGTATAGGTTTCTGTGTACTCCTTGACATAGTAGGGTTTTCCAGTATCGTCAACCCGTTCATGGCCTTTGCAGGTTACCACATACGACATATTCAAAGATTTCAAGAACATCAAAGATTGCTGTGGGGTGAAAAATTTTATGTCCTGTTCCTCTTGTACTTTCTTCGGCTTTCGTGCGTCTTGGCAAGGGTTGTTATCAATCATGCTCCACCGTTTGGCCGTTTTGAAAATACCACTAAGGACATTAGCGTACCCTCTGATAGTTCCTGCTGAATAATCGTCAACCAGCGTTTTCAAAAAAGCTTCAATATGCGGCGTTTTGATATGTGCGAGCTTGGAACCTTTGAAATACGGAATGATTCTGCTTTCAAGGAAATGTTGATAGTTGATGTATGTTCCGTATGCGATGTTATCCTTAACACTTTCAAGCCATTTGTATGAAAAATCCTCAAATGACATTTTTTCTGCGTCAAAGTCATAGCCATATTTCAGCTTATCTTCCATATCCAGAGCATACTTGAACGCTTCTTTTTCCTGTTGCTTGGGGGTAGAGGACTGATTGACCGAATATGTAAGATTCTTAACCAGTTTGTTCCCTTGTTTATCATACCCCATGCAAATCACAATGCGGTAAACCACTCGGCCGCTTTTGTGTTCAACCCTTTTCAACGATGCCATTTTAACACCCTTTCTCTATTTGATTTTTGTACCGATAAAAGGTGGGCTTTGTCATGCCTAACTCTTTCATCAGCTCAAAAGGTTTCTTTTCCCCTTGCTGTACTAAGCGATAGTGGGTGGCAAATTCTTCAAGGCTCATTACTCTTGGCCGACCATAATCTTCCCATTCGCCACGAGCCTTTTTAGCTTCTATGCCCTCTCGTTGCCGTTTCTCTTTCTTTTCAATCTCGGCCTGTGCCATGCTTGCATATAACTCAATCATCATGTTGTTGATTGTCTCTAACATCATGCGAGCCATTGAGTTTTCCATAGCGGATAGGTCAATAAGCGTTGTAGGCAGTTCCAACACCATAACACGAATACCGTTATCCTTGAAATAGCGGAGTTCTTTAAGGGTGGCTTCTTTGTTCCGTCCTAAACGGTCAAGTTCTGTCACAATCAGAATATCGCCACTTTCAAGAATCTCGTCTTTCAGCATGGAATAGCGTGGCCTGTTGAAGTTCTTTCCTGTCTGTTGGTCTGTGTAGACCTTGCCCTTGTACAGAGAAATTGCATTGTCAGTACAGTATTTTGTGATTTCTGCAATTCCCCTGTCAAGGTGCTGGTCTTTCGTGCTTGTCCTGTGATATGCTACATATTTCATCTGAACACTCCCGCCTTTCTTGATACAATCGAACATTTGTTTGTTCTAATATGATTATACCAAGCAAGAATCAAAAAGTACACACTTATTTTGAGAATTATCGGAAGTTTTTGTGTGTACTTTTTGAAACTCTTTTGAAGATCATTCTTGATAGGTTCAAAAAGTATAAATTCTGATACTATATCATTGCCTGGCCTTTAACCTCTGATTCCGTTTGCGAGTTTGTAGCATACGCTTAATGGCTGTTCCATAGCGCATATTGGCACTTGGCGTAAGCAGTTCTAAATTCTCAATGCAGTTATTTTTCTTGTTCTCGTCCTTATGGTTTACCTGCATTCCCTTTGGAATATCACCCATATGAGTCATATAGACAAGCCTATGCACTAATACAAATTTGTGTTCTCCCTTATTATTCCATATGAATGCTCTCATATATCCGGAAGTGTTTTCATAAAGCGGAATTATTACATCACGCGCTAAACTGTAAACCTGTCCCTCTGTTGAAACGAGGTATTTTGGGAAGCCTTTCGCTTGCTCCCATTCTATCGGTTTACCATCCTTTCTTTGAAGCGGTATTTTGCACATGATAAGTTACTCCTTATTCCCGTTCTCCGGTGTTCAAGAACTCAACAAACTTATCCACATTCACAAGATACTTGTTTCCGGATTTGATATATACGATTTTATTTTGCTTGCACATCAGCCAAAGTGCTTTATATGGAATGCCAGATTCATCTGCGAGTGTCTGTAAAGGCACCATGCGAGGAATGCGTACATCTGATACAATAAAGTTAAATTCCTGTTCTGGTAAAGTGCTTATGTTATTTTTCCTTGCCATTTTGTATTCTCCCTTTGATTAGGGACACGAATACAAATTCATCTGAACGGTTGTATTGTTGTCCATTTTATAGTTATATGCTCCGCCTTGGACAACTGGGCTTATCTTCAGCAACCGTTTTATTTTATTCTCAATTTTATGTTTATCACCAGAGGTCACCAGATGGCTTCTGGTGGACTTTTATCCTATGCCATAGGAATACATTACCTTATGATTTCTGATTCAATCTGGATTATCCAGAATTATTCTGCGACCATCTGGCCGTCGGGGTTCCATACAGTAGGCTTCTTGAATGAAACAAGCCTTTTCTGCGCATTTCTCAAACGGTAGCCTTGCAGATATACAGAAGCAAGAGCCTGTTCCACCTGTTTGCGTTCGATTTCTTTAATGTTGTCAAAAGCGTGTTCAGCGGCAGATTTGCTCCCGTTAAATGCCCGCTCCCTAATAGTGGCCGATATAGAATCTGCATAGGCAGGATATTTAAGCAGTTCCAACACCGCCTTGCTGCCGATAACACCCGAATTGATAGAGTCATTCAAGGTCCTGTTAATGCGGTTCAAGTTATTGGAGTTTATCACCTTGGGCATTTGCGACATAAGCTGGAGCATTTTGCTTTGCACTGCTTGAGAATCATCTTTTTCTCCGCTAAAGTCATAGGCCCTGTTGGTAGCTTCTTCAAGCCTTGTGTTGATGCGCTGATATACAAACTCATTTTCAGTCACCATATCATTGACCTTATTCAGAAGTTTCTCGTAAATCCGCTTTGTCATGGCCTTATCCACACTCTTATAGGAAACGATAAAGCCTTTGACGGACTCCACCAATACACGCACATCATCAGCAGTTTTTGCCGCTTCGATCTGCCGGAACAAAGTGTTGTGGCGTTCAATAATAGTAGGCTCATTAGCCGTTGCTTTAGTTTTCCTCATTGTCCTGTTCCTCCCATATAATGTTATCATTTCCGTCTGACACAATCAAAAAGCCTTGCCCTTTGAAGAATGTATCATACGCACCTTGCGTTACCTCTGCGGAAACCGTTCCATTTGTTACTTTAATCATTAGTTCTCGTCCTCGCTTTCATCGGGCGCAGTATTCCATTCCTGCTCCCAACCTTCGTCCTCATCTGGCTTTCTGTACGGCACAACCTCAATCACAACAGGGGCATTTTCCTCACCGTCTAAAAGAAAAGCAGTATTTGCGCCATAAGCCTTGTCAATGATATACTTACAAGCATTGAATCGGTCCTTGTTGTATCTGTCATTGGCAATCTGGATTATGCTTTGCAGAGCGTCAACGGTAGAAGATTTAAGCAATCTTTGAAATTGCTCTTTCTGTGATTTCTGCTCCGCTGTCTGTCGTGGCCTACCCTTTGGGTTTCCAGACTTTCCCCTTTCAAACGGCATAGCAATCACCCCCTAAATATTGTAAATACTCACGCTCCTTGTGTTTGGATTCCAGTTTTCTATGAACCGCTGTTTGACATCTTCGGAATCCAGTTCAGAAAGAATGTCTTGCTTTTCTTTAATCTCGTCTCTTAACGAGCGAAGCAACATATCATACGCCTGTTTCCCTGTTCTGGGCTTATGCGGTAAAGATATGTCAGAGGTTAAGCATTCAACAAACATTGTTGCACCCCCTTTACTGTAAATGCGTTGTTAGTAGTATGCCTGTCTGTCCTATATAATTATGGACAAAATCTGATTTTTGCATTTTGCTCAAATACCTTGTAAAATGACTTATACACCCCAATGAATGATGTTTTATGCTCGATTTATGAGATTTTCACATTTTCAAGTTTGGGGGCGCAGGGTAACAATTTTTGTACACATTTAACCCCTTTTTTCACCCAAGGAGTTGTGCATAAGTTTAAACGTTTTAAGCACATCAGAAGGAATCTCAAACTTTGCATTATTGCGGTAGTATGACACCATTCTCTTGGAAATGTCTGGTGTGTGTTTGAAGTCCACATACCATTTCTGCAAAGCACTACGAAGTATTTCGATGTCTACAATCAAGTCCTTACACTTAATTAAGGTATGGCTGATTTCATTTCCAGAATCCGATTGCGTTAAAGTTTCATATACATCTTGTACGCAGTCATCCAACATAGGCTTAATGTTCTTTTGACAAATTTCATCAAAGGTCACTTGGTACTGGTCAATTAGTGTTCTAATCGATTTCCTTGTGAGAATGTCCTCTAATGATTTTTTATCTCCATACATATGATTGAGTGTTCTGTCTAAATATACTAATTCCACACGAACTAAATTTGGCTCAACTTTAAGATTGCCTGCTTGCCTTTGCTGAAAAGTCTTATCGTACACCTTTAGTACATGCGTGTGGGGCTTAGTTGTTGTGATTCCTCGTTCTGGTTTCTTATGTGTTTTCCCGTTTGGGGCTGTTTCCTTGTAAACAGTAACCTTTGGAAAAGACTTCTCGAATAATTTAATCACATCTTTGGGTTTACATTCTCCGATACATTTAATCGTCAAATTGCACTCCATTTTTGTGACCGTCATCATTGAGAGAAATTCGTCTGAATACTTGCTTTTTAAGTGCTTTTGTAAATATGACCTCATATACTCAACAACTTGATTTCGTACAAGCTCTAACTTAATACAATCTGATAGTTGAAATGGCTGCACATTGTTCGGTCTGATTGCATTAGGTAAATTTACATAAGCAGACAGTTTGCCACCCCAACAAGATATTTTCATAATATCGTTTCCAGATTCATTTGCAAGATTTTCCTCTGGAAGATTTATGCTCTCAAATCCTGCTACGGTGAGTTGCAGTTGAAAATTCACTCCATCTGCACCTTGCATTTTCTTTTGTCCCATCTTCACACCCCCTCACTGATTTTAGGGAACAAAAAAGAGAAGCCAGTTAAACCTTGTCTAAGGTAACTTTGCTTCTCACGAGCACTAATCTATTTATTTGGCTGGTCTTTTCCGACTATGTTTATTATAACACTTAAATTCCCACTTGTACATAGGCTAAATGAAAAAAATTTCCCTATTTTTCAATATCTTTTCCAATAATCCCTTTTGGTATAATCCCCAGATTAACCAGAATAACCCCAGATTGATTTTAATGGGTTAGCCTATATTTTATATATCCTTATACCTAAAATCAATTCTGGATTATCTGAGGACCTCTGGTGATATACCCCCCAATAAATCAGTATTAGAATAGTGTAACGGTACTTCTTTTTTTGATAAAATCCAACCGTCAAATCAGGCCAAAAAATATTAACTCATTTGTTCAAGTGAAAAGATGGTGGTATAGAGCAAATCTTAAAAAATCCTTTGTTTGCAATGCTTTGATGGACTTTCCCCATACGAAAGAATAAGACACATTCCCGCTCCATCCGTTTCTTGTTATGCTGTCAGTATTACGCAGTTTGAACAAACGAGTTTAATCCACGAAGAATTAATTTCAGGGTTGATTTTCATTGAGACATCAGGACTTAATTTCTCAGGTGACGCTGGAAGAAAAGGGTTCTTAACCATCTGCATAGCCGAAACAGGAGGGAATTCTATGTTCAGGCACTACCTTGCCATCGACATCGGCGCGTCCTCGGGGCGGCACATCGTGGGCTGGCGCGAGGATGGCACGATCAAAACCGAGGAGGTTTACCGCTTCCCTAATGGGGTCACCGAGCGGGACGGCCACCTGACCTGGGACGTGGACGCGCTGTTGACTCACGTCAAAACGGGCATTGACGCTGCGCTGGCGCGCTTCCCGGACATTGCCAGCCTGTCCATTGACACCTGGGGCTGCGACTACGTGCTGCTGCGGGGGGACGAGGAGGTGCGGCCCTGCTATGCCTACCGGGATGGGCGGACGGAAGCGGTCATCGACGGGGTACACGAAAAAGTCCCGTTCGAGGAGCTGTACGCCCGCACCGGGTGCCAGTTCCAGCCCTTCAACACCGTCTACCAGCTCTGCGATGACCTGCGAAGGGGACGGCTGGACGGCGTGACCGACTTCCTCATGGTGCCGGAGTATTTGATGTGGAAGCTCACCGGGGTGAAGGCGAGGGAGTATACCAACGCCACTACCACCGGGCTGGTGAACGCTCAGACCGGGGCCTTTGACCTGGAGATCGTGAAGCGCCTGGGCCTGCCCGGGCACCTGTTCCCCGCCCTGAACCAGCCGGGGACGGCGGTGGGCGAGTACAAGGGCATCCGGGTGGTGCTCTGCGCCACCCATGATACCGCCTCCGCCGTAGAGGGGATTCCCATGGACGGGGAGCAATTGTACATATCATCGGGCACCTGGTCCCTGCTGGGCGTGAAGTCCCCCGTCTCCCACACGGACGAAAACAGCCGCCGCGCCAACTACTCCAACGAAGGCGGCGTGGGGTACATCCGCTACCAGAAGAACATCATGGGGATGTGGATCGTGAACCGTCTGCGGGACGAGCTGTGCCCCGACAAGCCCTTCCCGGAGATCGTGACCGAGGCGGAGGGCAGCACGTTCGAGGAAACGGTGGACGCCAACGCGCCCTGCTTCCTGGCCCCGGAGAGCATGAAAGCCGCCTTTGACGGTGCGCTGTCTGCAAGGCCGGAGAGCGTGGGGGACTATTTCCGCTGCGCCTACCGCTCCCTAACGCTGAGCTACCGGGACGCCATCCGGGAGCTGGAAGCCAATACGGGCAGGACATACGAAAAACTCTACATCGTGGGCGGCGGGGCGAAAAACGCATTTCTCAATGAGTTGACCGCCCAGGCCACGGGCAAGGAGGTCATCGCCCTGCCCATCGAGGCCACGGCGCCGGGAAATTTAACGATTCAAATGGAA
>X363_Desmarests_Spiny_Pocket_Mouse__coassemble_556_pt1 | contig 21632 bp, 23 predicted proteins | sample X363_Desmarests_Spiny_Pocket_Mouse__metabat2_low_PE_031 | metagenome-assembled genome bin X363_Desmarests_Spiny_Pocket_Mouse | reverse complement strand
GATGTACAGCCCCCGGTTTGGGTTGCCCATGGCCCGGTGGGCGCCGATGTACACCTGGACAAAGCTGTCGAAGAAGTAGGACCAGCCCACGATCCGGGCGTAGCGGGCGGCGGTGGCGATGACCTGGGGGTCGCTGCCGAACAGGGACATGAACTGGCTGGGCAGAAAGCCCATGACAAGGGCGAAGATCAGGCCGACGGAGCAGGCGACATACGCGCCGATGCCCATGACCCGGTTGATGGCCTCCATATCCCCCTTGCCCCGGTACTGGCTGATGAGGACGGAGGAGCCGCTCTGGATGCCGAACATCATGAGCTGAAACACAAACACCGGGATGTTGGCCAGGGTGACCCCCGCCAGAGGGCCCTGGCCCATGGTGCCCACCATGAAGGTGTCCACCAGGCCCAGGGAGTTGGTGATGAGGTTTTGAAGCAGGATGGGCAGGGCCAGGGCCAGCAGCTTGCGGTAAAAGCCCTTTTCCCGCCGGAATAGCTTGAACATAACGCATGAGTACTCCTCTACCGTGGATTTTGCGGGCGGATGGTATCCGCCCCTACAGGCTTCCGTCCGGCCAGTTCAGGACATGGTGGTAAACAGGCTGTCCGCCGCGTCCTTGAGGGCGCATACCAGGGCGTCCGCCTCCTCCCTGGCGGAGTCCGGGGAGAAGGACAGGCGCAGCGCCCCGTCCAGCCAGGGCCTGGGCAGGTTCATGGCGGCGAACACGTGGCTGGGCTTCCCCTTGTGGCAGGCGGAGCCGGAGGAGACGCACACGCCCCGGTCCCCCAGCACCCGGACAATGACCTCGCTCTTGTACCCCGGCAGGGTGACGGCGCAGATGTGGGGCGCGTCCCCGGCGGAGATGACCTCCAGCCTTGGCAGGGCGGCTTTCAGCTTTTCCAGCGTATATTCTTTGATGGCGGCGGCCCGCTCCAGGCGGCCGGCATCCGCCACATTGGCCCGGACGGCGGCGGCAAAGGCGGCTATCTGGGCCGTGGCCTCGGTGCCGGAGCGCAGGCCGCCCTCCTGTCCGCCCCCGGTGAGCAGGGGGGACAGGCGCACGCCCTTTTTGATGTACAGCGCCCCGACGCCCTTGGGCGAGCCCACCTTGTGGCCGCTGATGGCCACCAGGTCCGCCCCCAGCTTGACCAGGGGCTCCGGCGTTTTCAAAAAGCCCTGCACCGCGTCGCAGTGGAACAGAACGGAGGGGTCAACGGCCCTTACCGCCTTGACGCAGTCCGCCACGGGCAGGATTGCCCCCGTCTCGTTGTTCACCAGCATCATGGATACCAGCGCCGTGTCCGGCCGCAGGGCGGCGGCCAGCTGCTCCACGGCGATCCGCCCCGCCCGGTCCGGCTTCAGGTATGTGACCTCGTACCCCTGACGCTCCAGGTCCCGGCAGGTCTCCAGCACCGCGGCGTGCTCGATGGCGGTGGTGACAATGTGTTTCCCTTTCCGGCGGTTGGCCTCCGCCCCCCGGCGGATGGCCCAGTTGTCCCCCTCGGTGCCGCAGGAGGTGAAAAACAGCTCGGAGGGAGAGCAGCCGAACGCTTTGGCGACGGTCTCCCGGTCTTCCTTGACCCGCTGGGCGGCCTCCCGCCCCCAGGCGTACCGGGAGGAGGGGTTGCCGAACCGCCCCAAAGCCTCCGCCATGGCCTGGACGGCCTCCGGCTTGACGGGGGTGGTGGCGGCGTAATCGAAATAAATCAGGTTGTCCATGGCGGCGTTCCTCCCTGTGGTGGCAGTCCTTGTATTGTACTGTTTCCCGCGGGGAAAGTCAACGGGGGATTGACAATGACGGGGAAAAAGGTATATGATTCCATATAACGTTATAAATAAAGGAGTTGTCCGCCATGATCCCCACCCCCGAGCAGGCCTGGGAGCTGTTATGTGAATTCAACGAGGGCGAGTTCCACCGCAGACACGCCCGCACCGTGGGCGACGTGCTGCGCTGGTTCGCCCAGGAGCTGGGCTTCGGCGGGGACGCCGACTTCTGGGAGGCGGTGGGCATCCTCCACGACCTGGACTTCGAGCGCTGGCCGGAGGAACACTGCGTCAAGAGCCAGGAGCTCATGCGCCAGCGGGATATCGACGAGTCCGTCGTCCGCGCCACCGCCAGCCACGGGTACGGCCAGTGTGTGGACATCCAGCCGGAGCACCAGATGGAAAAGGTGCTCTTCTCCGTGGACGAGCTCACCGGCCTCATCGGCGCGGCGGCCATGATGCGCCCCTCCAAAAGCGTATCCGACCTGGAGGTCAAGTCGCTGAAGAAGAAGTTCAAGGACAGGAAGTTCGCCGCCGGATGCTCCCGGGAGGTGATCCGGCAGGGGGCGGATATGCTGGGCTGGGAGCTGGACGAGCTCATGGAAAAGACCATTCTGGCCATGCGCGCCAGCCCCAACGTAGACTGATGGAGCCCGTCGCCCACATCCGCTCCGACTTTTCCACCAAGTTCGGCGTGCCCCGGCAGGCTGGTCTGGTGGAGGAGCTGCGCGCCAGGATTGTGTTTGAGCCGCCCTACCGGGCCCCCGAGGCCCTGCGGGGCATCGAGGGCTTCTCCCACCTGTGGCTCATCTGGGAATTCTCCCAAAACAGGGGCGCGGGCTGGTCGCCCACGGTGCGCCCGCCCCGGCTGGGGGGAAACCGTCGGGTAGGGGTGTTCGCCAGCCGCTCCCCCTTCCGGCCCAACCCCATCGGGCTGTCCTGCGTCAAGCTGGAGCGGGTGGAGTGGAATACCCCGGACGGGCCGGTGCTTATCGTCTCCGGGGCGGACCTGGCGGACGGCACCCCCATTCTGGACGTCAAGCCCTACGTCCCCTACGCCGACTGCCATCCCGAAGCGGCGGGGGGCTTCGCCGGCAGCGCTCCCGAGGGGCGGCTGGCGGTGGACATCCCGCCCGAGCTGCTGGCCCTCGTGCCGGAGGACAGGCGGGCGGCGCTGCGGGCCGTGCTGGCCCAGGACCCCCGGCCCCATTACCAGGACGACCCCCAGCGGGTATATGGCTTCGGCTTTGCCGGTCTGGACGTGCGCTTCACTGTGGAAAACGGGGCGCTGAGGGTGACGGACATCTTGACACAACAAGGCCATACCGTGCCGAGCCGGACCAAAACCGAATAACTAACAAAAGAAAAGGAGCGGAAAACCTATGGTGTTGTTTGGAATCGACCGGGTCGCGGAATACAGGCAGGCGTTTCAGGGGCGGGTGGCGCTGATCACCGCCCCCTCCGGCCGGACGGCGGACAACCGCAGCTCCATTGACCGGCTGCGGGAGGTGTGCGACCTGCGGCTGCTGCTTGCCCCCGAGCACGGGGTGCGGGGGGACAAAGAGGCGGGGGAAACCTTTGCCGACGAGATCGACAAGTCCTCCGGGCTGCCCATGGTGAGCCTGTACTCCCCCGGCTCCAAGCGGCTGCCTCAGGGCGCGCTGGATCGGTTTGACACGCTGGTTTACGACATCCAGGATGTGGGCTGCCGGTATTATACCTTTATCTCCACCCTGAAAGGGGCCCTTGAGGACTGCGCCCGGGCGGGCAAGCGGCTGGTGGTGCTGGACCGGCCCAATCCCCTGGGCGGCCGGGTGGAGGGCCCGGTGCTGGAGGAGGGCTGCCGCAGCTTTGTGGGGTGCGATGCCATCCCGGTGCGGTATGGGCTGACCTGCGGGGAATTTGCCCGGATGGTGGTCCGGCGGGAGGGGCTGGACTGTGACCTCCAGGTGATTCCCTGCGAAGGGCTTACCCGGGAGATGGACTTTCCCCGGTGGGGGCGGCTGTGGGTGATGCCCAGCCCCTCCATGCCCCGGTACGAGACTGCCCTGCTGTATCCCGGCACCTGCCTGTTCGAGGGCACCGCCTGGTCGGAGGGGAGGGGCACCGCCGACCCCTTCTCCATTGTGGGCGCACCGGGGGTGGACGCGGAGGCGTTTACCGCCGCCTTCAACCGGATGAACCTCCCCGGGGTGGCGGCCACGCCCGCGTACTTTGTCCCCTCCAGCTCCAAGCATCAGGGAAAGCTCTGCGGCGGCATCCATCTCCATATCACCGACCGCGCGGCCCTGCGGCCGGTGGAGCTGGGCTACCGCCTGCTGGCGCTGGCGGCGGACACCGATCCCGCGGGATTCTCCGTGCTGCCGCCGATGGAAGGAGAAGAGATCGCAACCCTCTCCCTGCTGGCGGGCCACCGGGGCCTGGAACAGACCGGGTGCAAAGACGCCCGACTTCCCGAGGGGACGGAGGAGGCCTGCTGCGCCTTTGCCTCAGAAACCCAGCGGGACAGGCTGTATTGAGCCCCGGCCGGTATCAGGTTTTCTCTTTTCAATCCAGAATTTTCCCCACATACTGGACAATGAAAAGCAGGAATGTCACATATACCACGATAAGAAGCAGCCACTCCATAAACGTCGCCACCTGAACCTCCCAGCCCACAGTCACCAGCCCGAACACGGCGATGGCCACCGGCGTGGTCAAGAACAGGCCCAGGCAGATGTAATAGTAATAGTAGTTGACCCGCTTGAAAAGGTGCGGGGAGCAGTGTTTGGCGGACAGCCATTGCTCCCAATACAGCGCCGCCGTTTCCGGGGAACCGATGGCCCCGAGAATGCGGTTCATCTTTTCTTCGAGCTCGACAATGTACCGCGAGATCATGGTCTGGCGGTACACCTGGTCCAGCCATTATGATGCCGCAAAACATCACCGCGCCGGGCAGGGCCAGGCAGAACAGAAAGCACATTGACCGGACGGCGCCCTGCCCGCCCTTCTCATAGGCGCTAACGCTGAAGCCAAAGACTATGCCGATGGCGCTTACCATCAAGGTCATCATGGCGCTCTGCATCTGCATTTTCTGCCGCAGCTCCTCCCGCAGCTCATGGTACTCCGCCAGGACGACGTCGATATATCTCTCGTGAACCTGATCGCCCATCTGTTCATCCCTCCCCGCTTCTTCATCATACGACAAAATCTCCCCCGGCGCAAGGGAACGAAGCAAAAGAATCCCGCCCTTTTTTGGCGGGATTCTTTTAGTGACCGGTTTTTGCCTCACGCGTTAGAGCTGTTGATGTACGCCTCCTGCTCGGGAGTGAGCTTGTCGATGGTCAGCCCCAGGGCGGCCAGCTTGGCCCAGCCGATCTGGTCGTCGATCTCAGCGGGGATGTCGTAGAGCTTGCAGCTCAACCCGTCCTTATGCTTGACCAGCCATTCCGCGGCCAGGGCCTGGACGGAAAAAGACATATCCATGATCTCCGCCGGGTGGCCGTTGCCCCCGGCCAGGTTCACCAGACGGCCTTCGGCCAGCACGTTGAGCACCTTGCCGTCCGCCAGCCGGTAGCCGGTGATGCCCTCCCGCTGCTCCCATTTCTCCACAGCGTTTTCGTTCAGCCACCTCACGTCCACCTCGCAGTCAAAATGGCCCGCGTTGCTCAACAGGGCGTTGGGCTTCATCACGGCGAAATGGGCGGGAGTGACCACATCCTTGCAGCCGGTGACGCTGACGAACACGTCCCCCAGGGGGGCGGCGTCCGCCATGGTCATGACCCGGAAGCCGTTCATGGTGGCGTCCAGGGCCTTGAAGGGGTCGATCTCAGTGACGATGACGTTGGCCCCCATGCCCGCGGCCCGCAGGGCCACGCCGGAGCCGCACCAGCCGTACCCGGCCACCACCACGGTCTTGCCCGCCACCACCAGGTTGGTCATGTGCATAATGGCGTCCCAGACGGACTGGCCGGTGCCGTACTTGTTGTCGTAGTAGTGCTTAGCCTTGGCATCGTTCACCGCCATCATGGGGCAGGGGAGCGTCCCCTCCCGGTCCCGGGCCCGCAGGCGCAGGATGCCGGTGGTGGTCTCCTCACAGCCGCCGATGAGGCAGTCGGCGTACTCCCTGCACTTGCCTGCCAGCAGGTTCACCAGATCGCCGCCGTCGTCGATGACGATGTGGGGATGGCATTTCAGCGTTTCGATCAGATGGGCCTCGTACTCCTCGGGGGTGGAGCCGTGCCACGCGAACACGTTGACGCCCCGCTCCGCCACCCCGGCAGCCACGTCGTCCTGGGTGGACAGGGGGTTGGAACCGGTGAGGTACACGTCCGCCCCGCCCGCCTTCATCACCAGGGCCAGGTTGGCGGTCTTGGCCTCCAGGTGGACGGAGACGGCGGCGCGCAGGCCCTTGAAGGGCTGCTCCTTCACAAATCGGGCCTCGATCTGGGACAGGGCGGGCATGAAATTGCGCACCCAGTCGATCTTGCGGTGGCCGGAGGGGGCCAGGGCGGGGTCGCGGATGATGCTCATAAAAATCTTCCTTTCCGTTAATGTTTCTCCGCCAGCAAAGCGGCGCGCACGTCCCACAGCTTCTGGGACAGGTCCACATAGTAGTTATGGGGGTACTCGAACCGCTTCACCTCGTCCCACAGGCTGTCCACCTCCCGCTGGCAGTGGGCCCGGGACTCCTGGATGGTGGGGATCTGATAGACCAGCTGGCCGTCCTTGAAAACAGGCACCAGCAGGGAGCGCACGGTGTAGTCCGTGACGGTCTTGCGCTTCCAGGTGGCCTCCGGGTCGAACAGCTCCAAGGGCCGGGTGAAATCGGGCTGCTCGTCGTACACGCAGATGTAGTCGGCCATGGCCTTGCCGGTGGCGTTCTCGAACAGGCGGTACACCTTCTTGAAGTGGGGGATGGTCACCTTCCCGGCGTTCTCGCTGATTTTGATCTTGGGGATCACCGCACCGTCCTCCCCCTCGATGGCGGCCAGCTTGTACACCCCGCCGAACACCGGCTCGCTCTTGGAGGTGATAAGCCGCTCGCCCACCCCGAAGGCGTCAATCCGCGCCCCCTGGGTGATAAGGTCCCGGATGATATACTCGTCCAGGGAGTTGGAGGCCACAATCTTGATGCCGGGCAGGCCCGCGTTGTCCAGCATGGCCCGGGCCTTCTTGGACAGATAGGTCAAATCGCCGGAGTCGATGCGGATGCCGCCCTTGGTGATGCCCAGCTCCTGGAACACCCGGATGGCGTTGGGCACGCCGGAGTGGAGGACGCTGTAGGTGTCCACCAGCAGGGTGGCGGCGTCGGGGTAGACCTGGCAGTAGGTCTTGAAGGCGGTGTACTCGTCGGGGAACATCTGCACCCAGGAGTGGGCCATGGTGCCGGTGGCGGGGGTGGAGAACAGCTCGTCCGCCATGGCGCAGGCGGTGCCGCCGCACCCGGCGATGTAGCTGGCCCGGGCCCCCAGCAGGGCGCCGTCCGCCCCCTGGGCCCGACGGGAGCCGAACTCGGACACCGGGCGGCCCTCGGCGGAGCGGACAATGCGGTTGGACTTGGTGGCGATGAGGGACTGGTGGTTCAGGGCCAGCAGGATATAGGTCTCCACAAACTGGGCCTGGATGGCCGGGGCCCGGACGGTGAGGATGGGCTCCCGGGGAAAGATGGGGGTGCCCTCGGGGACGGCCCAGATGTCGCCGGTGAAGCGAAAATCCCGCAAATAGTCCAGAAATTCCGGGGCAAAGCACCCCTTCCCCCGCAGGTATTCGATGTCCTCCTCGTCGAAGCGGAGGTTCCGGATGTATTGGATCACCTGCTCCAGCCCGGCGGCGATGGCGAAGCCGCCCCCGTCGGGGACGTTGCGGAAAAACACGTCGAAGTAACAGATGCGGTCCTGCATCCCGGTCTGGAAGTAGCCGTTACCCATGGTGAGCTCGTAGAAGTCGAAGAGCATGGTATAGTTGATGTCGTGTTTCACCGGAGAATCCCTCCCGTTATGTTGTGCCCCTTATTATAAGCTGTCATGACAGCAAAAGCAAGGGCAAATTGCAGCCCCCGCCCGGATTGGGCGGGGGCTGCATGGATCACCGGGCGAAGCGCCCCCGGAGCGGCGGAACGGCTGAGCCCTCGCCCCAGGCGGAGGCTCAGCAGGCGCGGCCCGCCCCGGTGAAGGGCGCCATGTCCAGGCGGATGAAATAATCCTGCCCGTGGCGGCACACGGGGCACGCCTGGGGGGCCAGGGAGGCGCGGATGATCTCCCCGCAGTTCAGGCACATCCACAGGGTCTCCTGGTCCTCCCGCCCGAACAGCGCCCTCTGCTCCAGCAGGCCGGCAAACAGGCCGAAGCGGTCGCCGTGGGTCTTCTCGATCTGGGCGATGAGCTCGAACTGCCCGCCGATCAGGTCGAAGCCCTCCTTGTGGGCGGTCTCGGCAAAGGCGGCGTAGTCGTGCTCGAACTCCTGGTACTCGTTGTGCTGGGCGGCTTTCAGCAGATCCAGTGTCTTGTCCGACAGGTCGATGGGGTAGTTGCCGTCGATGGCGATGTTGGCCCCGGCGGAGGGCAGCAGCAAATCGTAGAACACTTTGGCGTGGGCCCGCTCCTGGTCGGCGGTGAACTCGAACACCCGGGCCACCACCTCCAGCTTCTCCTTCCGGGCGGCGGAGGCGGCGAAGGTGTAGCGGTTGCGGGCCTGGCTCTCCCCGGCGAAGGAGCGCATCAGGTTCTCCCTGGTGCGGCTCTCCATGAACTCCACGTTGCCCTTGTGATAGTTTTGATAGACGTTTGGCATAATTGATCCCTCCAAATGTATTGGTGAGAACAGTATGCCCGGTTTTGGGAAAAACTTGCGCGCTTCTGTCCCTGTGCTGTTGAATTATGCAAATTATAAACTGTAGGCTTGTTCGATCCTGTATTCCAAACCGGTTTGTTTTAAGATCCTAAGCTCCCTTCTCTGCCGTTCCTCCAGACATTTGATATAACCATCAAATCCGGATAAGCCATTTTCTTTTCCGTAGCCCTGTTCGGTATGGTACGCGATCACCGCGTTCAGCCAATCATCGCCGCGCTCCGCCAAGACGTTTCTTATCGCCGTTCCCGCATCATTTTGCTGCAAATAGATGATAAGCGGATCAAGGCATCTGATGATGTCGGCGATTTCACAGATATATTTGCAGGATTCCCGTTCGCTCATCCCAAACCGCATCATCGTTTCGCACATAGGGTTCTGGAGGAAAATACAGTTGAATACATATACCGTATTTTCATTTGAGCCGTTCACAAACGACCTCCATTTATCTAAAATCGAAGCCCGCTCAGCTTCAAAATCTCCCCATACATAGTCGGAATAGTCCGCTGGATGATTTTCCGCGCCTTCATCCACACAGCAAACGGTCAACCCGTTTTCCCTCATTTTCTCCGCAATGCTTTTTGCCCTTGTGCTTTTGCCGCTTGCAGGCAGGCCCTCCACAATAATCAGTCTGTTCATATGATGTTCCTCATTTCAAATTGCGCGCTTCATCATTCCGATGTGCCGCTCCGATCATATCACGCCCAACTCCGCGCGTCAACCTGATCCCACAGTCACCCGCCCGCCCGGCAGGGAATACACTGGATTGATGACGAACAGGGCGGGGGCGTTCCGTGCCGGACGCCCGGACAGGAGGAAGATCATGCTGCGGGCAAAAAACATCTGGGTAGTGGGGGGCGACCCCCGGCAGGCGGCGCTGGCCGGCCTTTTGGCCGACGACGGACACAGCGTGCACCCATACGCGCTGGAGCGGGGTGAGGGGATGGGGTGCGAGCCGTCCATGGAGGGGGCGGACCGGGCGGACTGCGTGGTGCTGCCCCTCCCGGCGGCGGGGCCGGACGGGAAGCTGAACGCCCCCCTGGCGGCGGATGAGCACCGCCTGGAGGAGGTGCTGGACGCCCTGCGCCCGGGGCAGCTGGTGTGCGCCGGCATGGCGGGGGCGGAGCTGAAACGCATGGCTTCGGACCGGGAGCTGCTCCTCCGGGACTATTTCGCCCGGGAGGAGCTGGCGGTGCTCAACGCCATCCCCACCGCCGAAGGCGCCATCCAGATCGCCATGGAGGAGTTGCCCATCACCCTCCACGACGCCCGGGCGCTGGTCATCGGCTTCGGACGGCTAGGCCGGGCGCTGGCCCCCCGGCTGCACTCACTGGGGGCCCACGTATGGGTGTCCGCCCGACGGCACGAGCAGCGGGCCGCCGCCCAGAGCATGGGGCTGGGCAGCGAGGGGGTGAACCGGCTGAGCGACTGGCTGTGCAGCTACGACCTGGTGTTCAACACGGTGCCCGCCCCGGTGCTGGGCGTGGAGGAGCTGGCCGCCCTCAAGGAGCGGGCCCTGGTCATCGACCTGGCCTCCCGCCCCGGGGGGGTGGACATGGATGCCGCCGCGGCCCTGGGCGTGCGGGTGATCTGGGCGCTGTCCCTGCCGGGGAAGGTGGCCCCCGTCACCTCGGGGCGGTACATCAAAGACACCGTTTATCATATCATGGAGGAATCAGATCTGTGAATCATAGGCAATTACGAGTGGGCTTCGCCTTCTGCGGGTCCTTTTGCACCATGTCCAGGGCGCTGGACGCCCTGGAACAGACCGCCGCCCGCTTCGGGCCGGTGACGCCTATTGTGTCCGAGACGGTGGCGTCCACCGACACCCGGTTCGGGACGGCCCACGACTTTATGCGGGAGATGGAGCGCATCTGCGGCAGGCGGGTGATCTCCACCGTGGCCGGGGCGGAGCCCATCGGCCCCAAGGAGCTGCTGGATGTGCTGGTGATCTGCCCCTGCACGGGCAACACCCTGGCCAAGCTGGCCCACGGGGTGACCGACAGCTCGGTGACCATGGCCGCCAAGGCCCACCTGCGCAACGGCAGGCCCCTGGTGCTGGCCCTGGCCACCAACGACGGGCTGGGCGCCTCCGCCCCGAACCTGGGCGCCATGCTGGGACGCAAAAACGTGTACTTCGTTCCCTTCGGCCAGGATGACTGCGTGGGCAAGCCCACCTCCCTGGTGGCCGACTTCTCCCTGGTGCCCGATACCATCGCGGCCGCCTGCCGGGGGGAGCAGGCGCAGCCTGTTCTGCTGGGGATGGGATGATTTTCTCCTTGCAATTGGAGGGAAAAAAGCATATAATGTATAAAGCCGTAAAATGCGGAAATTGAACTCACAAAGGGAGTGAGATGCGTCGTGTCAGGCGATCCGAGTCGAAGTTGCAGTTCGAAACCACGGCGCACCCGCTGAGCCAGCTCCCGCTGCCTCCCCGTGCGCCCGCGGCCTGCCGGCCTTTTTGCCGGTGGGAAAATTTTACAAGCGGAGCGGCGGGGGATTTTTCTGCCCATTTTGGGGCGGCCCTGTTCCCCGCCGGTTCGGGAAAGGTGTGTGAGAGCTTTGATGACCATTCACAAAACGGTGGACGGCAAGATGGCCCAGTTGAACTCTGTGACGGACGGCTGCTGGGTCAACCTGATCAACCCCAGCGAGGACGAGCTGCGGACCGTGGCCGCCACCCTGGCGGTGGAGCCCTCCTTCCTCCGGGCGGCCCTGGACGAGGAGGAGACCTCCCGCATTGACAAGGAGGACGGCTGCACCCTCATCATCGTGGACACCCCGGCCATGGAGCAGGACGAGACCGGCGTGGTGTATTCCACCCTGCCCATGGGCATCATCGTCACGGACAGGCACATCATCACCGTGTGCCTGAAGGAGACCTCGGTGGTGCGCGACCTCCAGGCGGGGCTGGTGCGGGATGTGCAGACCGGGCAGCGCACCCGGTTCATCCTGAATATCCTCCTGCTGGTGGCCAAGCGGTACTTAAACTATCTGAAACAGATCGACAAGACCTACAGCCACATGGAGCGCCAGCTCTACAAGTCCCAGCGGAACCGCGAGCTCATCCAGCTGCTGGACCTGGAAAAGTCCCTGGTGTACTTCAATACCTCCCTGAAGGCCAACGAGGTGACCCTGGAGAAAATCCTCCGGGGCCGCATCGTCACCCTCTACGAGGAGGACCACGACCTGCTGGAGGACGTGCTCATCGAGGTGCGTCAGGCCATTGAGATGGCCCAGATCTACTCCGACATCATCTCGGGGATGATGGACGCCTTCGCCTCCGTCATCTCCAACAACCTGAACGTAATCATGAAGCTGCTGGCCTCCGTCACCATCCTGATGACGGTGCCCAACATTGTGTTCAGCTTCTATGGCATGAACGTGGGCCGGCTGCCCTTCGCCGGGAGTTTCTGGCCGCCGCTGCTGATCTCTGTGGCGATTATCATCGTGGCGGGGATCATCCTGAAGCGGAAGGATCTGTTATAAAACAAACGCTTGTGTGAAACGTAAAAACCGGGCGCGGAAGGGATTCCGCGCCCGGTTTTCTGCGTCTTGGGGGGCAATTCCGGCAGGTTGCGCTCCAGCCCCTTGCCAAGGGTGGGCCTGTCGTGTATACTGAGGGTGCGATCGCGAAAGGAGCGTGATTTATGAAAGTAACCGTGGAGGAGCAGCCCGGCCTGGCGGAGCCCGAGGCCATCATCCGCTGTGGGCGGATAGACCAGCGGGTGTCCCGGCTGGCGGAGCTGCTGCGGATGTCCGGCGCCCGGCTCACCGGGGAGAAGGACGGCCAGACCTGCATCCTGGATGAGGACAACGTGCTGTACATCGACACGGTGGACCGGGGCACCTTCCTGTACACCGCCGATGGCGTGTACGAGAGCCGCCTGCGGCTGTATGAGCTGGAGGAGCAGCTGGCCCCCCGGGACTTCGTGCGGGTGAGCAAGTCGGCCATCGTAAACTTCGACCAGGTGCGCTCGCTGCGGCCCGACCTGGGCGGGCGGCTGCGGCTCACCCTGTCCAACGGCGAGGTGGTGGTGGCCAACCGCCAGTACGTCCCCGCCATCAGGAAAAAATTAGGGCTTTGAAAGGAGTGTTGGAGATGAAAAAATTTTTTGACGTGGTGATCGCCGTCAAGGAGCGGGCGGCCCTGAACTACACCGCCGCCATGTGCTTTTATATCTTCTTCCTGTGGGTGTTCAAGCAGGAGGGGGCGTCCCTGCCCATGCTGTTCTCCCTGCTGGTTGCGGGGGTCGCGGCGGGTTTGATGCAGGTGGTGGCCTTTTCCGACCTGGTAATCAAAAAGCTGGCCTACAGCTGGCGGATGGTGCTGTTTTTCGTGGTGTTCGGCGCCGTCCTCACCGGCTTCGCGGTGGGCTTCGGCTGGTTCCCGACGGATCGGATCGGGGCGTGGGTGTGGTTTATTATCAGCTTCCTCGTGATCTTTGTGGCTATCACGGCGGGCATTGAGATTTACTACCGCGCCAGCGGCCGGAAGTGGGACGACCGGCTGGACTGGTACCGGCGGCACAAGGAATAAACCCAAAGAACAGGGGGCCGGAATCCGGCCCCCTGTTCGGTTTTTGGCCCCGGCGGCGGGGGCCGAGCGCTTCCCTCCCAGCGCCCGCCGCCTGCCCGGGCCCCTTGTTTTCCATTTACGCGGGCGCGGTATCCAGGGAGATGCGGTCGGCAATCATGGCGATAAACTCGCTGTTGGTGGGCTTGCCCTTGGCGTTGGAAACCGTGTAGCCGAAATATTTTTGCAGCGTCTCCAAATCGCCCCGATCCCAGGCCACCTCGATGGCATGGCGGATGGCCCGCTCCACCCGGCTGGAGGTGGTGCCGAATTTCTTGGCCACCGCAGGGTACAATACCTTGGTCACGGCGTTGATGATCTCCATGTCCTCCACCGCCAGGCCGATGGCCTCCCGCAGGTACTGATAGCCCTTGATGTGGGCGGGCACGCCGATGTCGTGGATGATGGCGGTCACCCGGCGCTCCAGCTCCCGGCTGCTGTTCTCCTCCTGGAGCTGCTCCGAAGCACCCTCCACCAGCGTCCGGGCCCGGCCGATCACCGCCTGCGCCCGACAGGGCTTCAACATACAGTAATCGCCGCCCTGGGCCGTGATCTGCCCCGCCACCGCGGGATTGCTGAACGCCGACAGCACCAGCATACGGGGCCGGTTGTCTCCCAGCTTCTCCAGCACCTCCAGGCCGTCCATGTCGGCCAGCATGACATCCATGATCACAACGTCCGGCCTGTGCCGGGAAATCAGCCCCAGCAGCTCCTCCCCGCTGGCCGTCTGAGCGCAGACGGTGAAGTCCGCCTCCTCCCGAATCATGTCGGCCAGCATTTGACGGAACTCCTCAGAGGCATCCGCCAATACGATCTTCTTCTTGTCGCTCATATTTCCTGTTCCTTTCCGGTCGGTGACCTGAGGTATTGAACTTCTATTTTTTACCATTTTTTGGTGTATCCTTAAAATACCACAGATTCCCCCAGTTGGCAAGGAATTTTTGCACATTCTTTCAAAGTTTTCTTCGACAGTTCCTGTCAAACTCCGCTGTCCGCCCTGTTTTGGAATTAAAAAGTTTGATATTACCCGCTGTATTCACATTGCTGGAGCATCCGGCCCACCCAAATGCCATAGCCGCTGGTGGGGTCATCCACCAACACGTGGGTGCGCCCATGATGCCCGCCTGCCCTAGAGCTGGGGAAGCCGGGGGTACAGGTCGATCTCGATCTTCCCGTCCTCTCCCTTCCGGTACTCGATTCTCTTCAAAATTTCCTTCAGCAGGTCGTTGCGCTCCCGGTTGGTCATATCCGCATAGCTCTCCAGCAGCTTCTCCGTCCGGGGGATCAGCTCCGACTGGCTGGCGTCCGCGGCTTCCAGCTTTTCCAGGGCGTCGGAAAGCTCCCGCCGCCGCTCCTTCGTCTGTCCGATGGCGGCATTCAGCTTTTCCCGCCGCTCCCGGAACAGCTCCGGGGTGTACAGCCCCTGCTCCACCAGGTTATAGGCGTTTTCCAGCTGCCGGTTCAGCTTTTCCAGCTCCTGAGCGCAACGCTCCAGCAGCTTCCGCCGCGCCTGGATGTCCTCTGCGAAGCCGGTGGCGTCGATCTTCACCCGGTAGCCCTCCAGCCACACCCCCAGGGCCGCCATGATCTCTCCCTCCACCAGATCGTAATCGGCGGTGCCGTTGTGGCAGACGCGCATATTAACGCACCGCAGCCGCGCTCTGCCGCCCCGCGCCGCCCCCTGGGGGGAGCGCCCCACCCGCTTCCCGCACACGCTGCAGTAGAGCAGTCCGGCAAAGGCGTTCTGGAGGGCGAACTCCCGCTTCACCCTGGCCGACGGGCCGCGCTCCTTCCGGATCTCCTGGGCCAGCATGAACTGCTCCCCGGCGACCAGCGGGGGATGGAGCCCGTCGAAGAGCTGGTAATCCTCCAGATTCCTGTGCTGGATATAGCCCTTGACCACCTGCCCGTTCTCCATGCGTTTTGTCTGCTTCCGCCAGCCCCTGCGGATCTTCCCCATATAGACGGGGTTGGACAGGATGCCGCTGATGGTGGAGCAGCTCCAGGGCTCGCCGTGGCGGGTGGGGACCTGGCGGCGGTTGAGCTCGTTGGCGATCGTCCTGGCGCCGGCGCGGTTCAGGAACATGGAATAGATTTCCCGGACCACAGGGGCCTCCTCCGGATGGGGCTCCAGGGTAAACCCCTTTTCCTGGGGCAGCTTGACCCGCCGGTAGCCATAGGGGGCGATGCTGCTGATATACTTTCCCTCCGCCGCCGAGCTGTCCCGCCCGCGGGTCAGGCGGCGGTTGATGGTCTTATACTCCCGCCTGCTCATAAACAGGCCGAATTCAAAGTATTCCTCGTCGAACTCGTTGCCGGGATCGTACACCTTCAGCGGCGTGATGATCTTGGTGCCCGAGAACTGGAACACCTGGCTGATGTACGCCTGGTCCGCGCCGTTTCCTCTGGCCAGCCGCTCCACGTCCACCACCAGGACGCCGGCGTAGGCGCCCTGGCCCACCTCCTCCAGCAGCTTCTGGATCTCCGGCCTGGCCGCGATGGATTCGCCGGAAACCACCTCGTAATAGGTCTTCGCGATGTGGTATCCCCGCTCGGCGGCCAGCCTGTCCAGAATCGCCTCGTGCCGCTTCAGCGTCTCCTCCACGCTCAGCTCGGCATAGTCCCGGTCAAAGCGGGACTTGCGGAGATATTTCACATATTGCTCCATGCTTCTTCCTTCTCACCGTTATCATACCGCTCCGGGCGGCAAAATTCAACCGTATTCGAGCCGTTTCCCCATAAACCGCTAAATTTTTTTCGGGCCGCCCCCGGGGCGGAACGCCGCCACCGCCCCGTCCCTGCCGTCCTCCAGCCTGCGCTGATACGAGCGGGACACAATCCGCCCCAGCCGCACGGCGCGATCCTCCGACATGGGCTCCAGCCAGTCGCTGTGAATCCGAACGGTCGCCGCCTGGGTTTTGAACTCCGCCACGATCATCATAAAGCCTCCTACCGGTCAAAGCAGTCTGAACCCTCCTATTTTTCTCAAAACGGGAGGGGTTATTCCGGCGGCCCCCCATGACATTTATGACTTAATTTTAAACTTTTTTGGCACAGCGGAAAAAACACTTTACAAACTGGGCAAACTGTGATATCTTAATGGCTATAATCAGTAATGATTATCGTTAGTAAGTAAGAGCAGACAAAGGAGCGCCCCATGAATAACGTCCGGCAGAGTAAAAAGAGGGACGCCATGCTGGCCCTGCTGCGCCAGACCTCCTGCCATCCCTCGGCGGACTGGGTCTACCGGCAGATAAAAGCCGAGTACCCCGACGTAAGCCTGGGCACCGTGTATCGCAACCTGAACCAGCTGTGCGAGCGCGGGCTGATCCGGCGGCTGGGGGCGGTGAACGGCCAGGAGCGCTACGACGGGGTACTGGCGCCCCACTCTCACTTTATTTGCAAGCGCTGCGGCGCCGTTTTAGACCTGCCCGTGCAGCTGCCCGGGGAGGACTATCTGGACGCCGTGGGCGTGCAATATGGTTTCCAGGCAGAGGGCTGCGAGTTCATTGTCCGCGGCCGGTGCCGCCGGTGCGTGAGTGCACAATCCGACGCCTGAATTTAACATTTGGAGGAAAACTATCATGAAAAAATGGATCTGCCCTGTGTGTGGTTACGTCTACGAAGGCGAGAACCCCCCCGCCGAGTGCCCCGTGTGCCATGTGGCCGGCTCCAAGTTCGTGGAGCAGACCGGCGAGATGAAGCTGGCCGCCGAGCACGAGTACGGCATCTACGCCAAGACCGTGAAGAACAACCCCGACATCAGCGACGAGGACAAAAAGTATATCCTGGAGCAGCTGATGGCCAACTTCAACGGCGAGTGCAGCGAGGTGGGTATGTACCTGTGCATGGCCCGCATTGCCGCCCGGGAGGGTTATCCCGAAGCCGCCCTGTACTGGGAGAAGGCCGCCTATGAGGAGGCCGAGCACGCCGCCAAGTTCGCCGAGCTGCTGGGCGAGGAGCTGGAGCCCAACATGACCACCAGCACCAAGAAAAACCTGGCCTGGCGGGTGGACTGCGAGTACGGCGCGGTCAAGGGCAAGTTCGACCTGGCCGCCTGCGCCAAGAAGAACGGCCTGGACGCCATCCACGACACCGTCCACGAGATGGCTCGGGACGAGGCCCGCCACGGCAAGGCCTTCAAGGGCCTGCTTGAAAGATATTTCAAGTAAGCTGCCTCCCAGTCAGCGTCCGCCGCAGCGGACCTGATCCGGCGCGGCGCTTTCCCTGGGGCTTACCCGGTTTTCCCGCCCGGCCGGGCGGGAAAACCTTTTATATCCCACTTCTAAGGAGGAAATCAGATATGGACAAATATGTCTGCCCCTGCGGCTATGTTTACGACCCCGCGGTGGGCGACCCCGACAACGGCGTCGCCCCCGGCACCCCCTGGGAGCAGGTCCCGGAGGACTGGCTCTGCCCTGTCTGCGGGCTGGGCAAGGATGTTTTCGAGAAGGAATAAGGCGCACGTCAGCGGGGAACAGGGGAGCCTGTTCCCCGCTTTTCTGCCGTCAGGGCCCCGGCGGCTCCCCGTCCGGCGCGGGCGCGCGCCGTCCCCTCTGAACGGCCCCCGGTCTTCCGACAAAACATGCCGTACTTTTCCAATCAGGTGTGGTATACTGCCTCAAGCGGCTCCTCCCCGGGCCACTGCGCTGCCGCGAGCAGGCGAAGCGTGACGATCCCGGGTTGAGTTGAGCCCTTTGAACTTGGCGTAGAGCGCTGGCACCAGCGCTTTTTGATTGGCAGGGCATGAATCGGGCATCGGCCGCGGGGCCGCGCCCTCCCCCCCTCCGGCGAGACAGGGCCGGACGGGGGTGGTTGCGGCAGCGCGGCACAGGGCGCACGGCCACGGCGACGCGCAGGGCCTGTCCGGGGCGGAGCGGGCAGGCAAAGCGTGACAACCGCGGGGTTTGCGCCGCGCGTTTTGTTATGTCCAACGTGTTCTGCCGTCTACATAGGAACGAAGGGCAGGGCCCGTCAGGGTCCGGCCGCAATTCCTTGCGCACCCATCATGACAAAAGGAAAAGGAGTATTTATGGCAGAAAAACTGAAAATTATCTCTCTTGGCGGTCTCAATGAGATCGGCAAGAATCTCACCGTCTACGAGTACGGCAGCGACATCATCCTGGTCGACGTGGGCATGGGCTTCCCGGATAATGATATGTACGGCATCGACGTGGTCATTCCCGACTTCACCTACCTGATCCAGAACCGGGACCGCATCCGGGCCATTTTCATCACCCACGGGCACGAGGACCACATCGGGGCCATCCCCTACCTCATGCGGGACGTAAACGCCCCCATCTACGCCACCAGGATGTCCGCGGGGCTCATCAAGCTGAAGCTGGACGAGCACCGCCTCACCGATAAGGTGAAGCTTATCACCTGCGAGGCAGGGGAGACCGTCAGGGCAGGCAAATTCTCCGTGGAGTTCATCCACATCAACCATTCCATCGCCGACGCGGTGGCCTTCGCCATCCGCACCCCCATCGGCGTGTGCCTCCACACCGGGGACTTCAAGATCGACCCCACCCCCATCCAGGGCGGCATGGCCGACCTCACCCGGCTGGGCGAGCTGGGCAACGAGGGCGTGCTGGCTCTGCTGTGCGACTCCACCAACGTGGAGCGCCCCGGCTTCACCAAGAGCGAGCGCAGCGTGGGCGCCTCCTTCGAGACGCTGTTCCGGGGCTGCGAGAGCCGCATCATCGTCACCACCTTCGCCTCCAACATCGACCGCATCCAGCAGATCATCGACGTGGCCGCCAAATACGGCCGCAAGGTGGCGGTCACCGGGCGGAGCATGGAAAACGCCATGAAGGTTTCCACCGAGCTGGGCTATATGAACATCCCGGCGGGGACGGTGGTGGACGTGGCCCACATCAAGACCCTTCCCCCCGACAAGGTGTGCATCATCACCACCGGCAGCCAGGGCGAGACCATGTCCGCCCTTACCCGGATGGCCTTCAACACCCACCGCCAGGTGGACATACAGCCGGGGGACCGGGTGATCATCTCCGCCTCCGCCATCCCCGGCAACGAGGACTCCATCGGCAATGTGGTCAACGAGCTCTACCGCCGGGAGGCCGAGGTGGTCAACGAGCGGGAGCTGCCCCTCCACGTGTCCGGCCACGCCTGCCAGGAGGAGCTGAAGATCATGCACGCCCTGGTGCGCCCCCGCTTCTTCATCCCCGTCCACGGCGAGCAGCGCCACCTCAAAACCCACGCCAAGCTGGCCCGCGCCATGGGCATGGACCCCAGGAACATCGTCATCAGCGACGTGGGCAAGGTCATCGAGCTCACCCAGAACAGCGTGAAGCTCAACGGCTCCGTGCCCTCGGGCAAGGTGTTTGTGGACGGCTACGGCGTGGGCGACGTGGGGGCGGTGGTCCTCCGGGACCGCCAGCACCTGGCCCAGGACGGCATGGTGGTGGTGGTGGTGTCCATGTCTGGCGAGGACGGCTCGGTGATCTCCGGGCCGGACATCATCACCCGGGGCTTCGTGTACGTCAAGGAGTCCGAGGAGCTGATGGAGGAGCTGCGCATGGTGGCGGTGGACGCGCTGGACACCTGCGAGCAGCGCCATATCCGGGACTGGTCGTCCATCAAGTCGGAGATGAAGGGCGCGCTGTCCGGCTATCTCTACAAAAAGACCAAACGCAACCCCATGATCCTGCCTGTCATTATGGAGGTGTAAAAGCCGCGTCCCCCGCCCAACCGGCGGGGGACGTTTATGCCGCCTTTTTCCCCTTGACGGGGTATCAATCCTATGGTATTTTATAGTTGTATTTTGGGGAAGCTTTGACCATCGGCGGCATACCTCCCCTCAAGATACACAGAAAGAAAGGAGAGAGCAAGCAATGACCCAGGACAAAGTCGATATGTACATCATGACCAACCAGAAATACCTCCCCAGCGAGAAAATCATGTTTCTGAAGCAGAAGATGCTGGAGGCAGACGAGTATAAGTTCCAGATGGCGTCTTATACCGAGCTGAAGGATCCCACCACCCTCCTGCTGATCTCCATTTTCCTGGGCGGCCTGGGTGTGGACCGCTTCATGCTGGGCGACACCGGCATGGGTATCCTGAAGCTGCTCACTGGCGGCTGCTGCGGCGTTCTGACCATCATCGACTGGTTCTCCGTGCAGAACAAGACCAAGGAGCTCAACTTCAACAAGCTCATGTCCGTGCTCTGAGCACAGCGGCTCATTCCAAAGCAATGATGATGGCCCTGCCCGGGATTTATCCCGGGCAGGGCCATTTTCTTTTCCAGCTGTCACGGAAGCGCGGGCGGCGGACAGCCGCCTTTTAAACCTCTGCCGGCGCCTCCCCCGATTTCCCGAAGGTTCTGACGGCCCGTTGGGTTTTCGCCCGCTTCTCCTCCAGCGCCTGCTCCAGCAGCATATCCTTTACCTTCATCAGGCGGGTGGTGGTGGCGCGGTCGTTTTCATCCAGCTTCATGGTGATATAGCGGATGGACTCTTGGGTGTTGGGGATAACCACGTACTCCAGGGCGTTGACGCGGCGGCGGGTCTTCTCGATCTCCTCCGCCATGAGCTGGGCGGCCTTTTCGGTCTGGGCCAGCTTCAGCATATCCTGGAACACCTTGCCCAGGGCCTCCACCGCCCCGTCCAGCTCGCCGCTGGTGGCCGCAAAGCCATAGGGGAAAATGTCGCCGGTGTCGTCGGTGCGGGTCTGGTAATGGTACTCCGGCACATTCACCGACATCACGTTTTTAAACGTCATGGTGAGCTCCACGGACTGCTTGGGGTACATCAGCGCCTGCTCCATGGCCTGGGCGCTCATCAGCGCGGAGGCCACGGTGAAGGAGCTGTGCACCCGCATCAGCTCTTCCTCCACCTGGGCGCGCAGCTCCCGCAGCTCCCGCACGGTGTCCAGGAACTGCTTCATCAGCTCATCCCGCTTGTCTTTCAGCAGCTTGTGGCCCCGCTGGGCGGTCTTCAGCTTGCCCTTCAGCCGGGTGAGCTCCATTCGGGTGGGGTTGACCACGGTGTTTGCCATGTCTTACCCCTCCTCTACTGGTCTTTCTTGGGCAGATACTTTTCGATATACTCCGGCTTGATCCGCTTCAGCTCCGCACGGGGCAGGATGGACAGCAGCTCCCAGCCCAGGGCCAGGGTGTCCTCGATGGACCGGTTTTCCTCGTAGCCCTGGTTGACGTACCGCCGCTCGAACTCATCGGCGAACTTGGCGTACAGCAGATCGGTGGGGGTCAGCGCCGCCTCGCCCAGGATGGACATCAGCTCCTTGTTGTCCTTGCCGGTGGAGTAGGCGGCAAAGAGCTGGTTGAGCACGTTGGCGTGATCCTCCCGGGTCTTGCCCGCGCCGATGCCCTTGTCCTTCAGACGGGACAGGGAGGGCAGCACGTCCACCGGGGGATTGATGCCCTGGCGGTACAGGGGCCGGGACAGGATGATCTGCCCCTCGGTGATATACCCGGTCAGGTCGGGGA
>X363_Desmarests_Spiny_Pocket_Mouse__coassemble_546_pt1 | contig 22029 bp, 19 predicted proteins | sample X363_Desmarests_Spiny_Pocket_Mouse__metabat2_low_PE_031 | metagenome-assembled genome bin X363_Desmarests_Spiny_Pocket_Mouse | reverse complement strand
ACCGTCTGGATCACACCATCAACAACCTGTCCGTCATGACCGAGAACATCCAGGATGCCGAGTCCACCATCCGCGACACCGACGTTGCCGACGAGATGATGGCCTACACCAAGAACAACATCCTGATTCAGTCTGCTCAGGCCATGCTGGCTCAGGCCAACCAGGTGCCGCAGGGTGTGCTGCAGCTGCTGCAGTAAGCATCTGCAAAAATTCCCAAAGCACCATCAGCCCAACGCACAAAACGGGGGCGGGCTTTTGCCCGCCCCCGTTTTTCTGTCCATGGGGCGTTGGGGAAAGGGGCGTGGATACGCCCTTTTCCCAAGCGCCGCAAGAACCACAGAAGGGAGCGATCACCATGGAAGCCATTGAAATCGCCCGCAAGCTGGCCGCGCTGGGCCAGACGGAGGACGCCTGTACTGCCTATGGGCTGGCCGTCCAGCAGGGGGCGGACCCCATGGAGCGGATGGAGTCGGCGGCATACATCCTGCAAAACGGCGGGGACTATCGTATCTCCTACAGCTGCTTTACGGGACTGTACAACCAGGGGCTGTTCCGGGAGGACATCCTGCCGTTGATGGACGCGGTGTTCTACCAGCCCAATGCGAAGCTGCTCAAGTCCCGCTATGAGCGCAATTGCAAGCTGCTGGCAAAGTATCCCTATCTGTTTCGGAAGGATTTCGTGCCCTTCGAGGAGCTGCCCATCCAGTTCTTCCCCTATGATGACCACAACGGGTACGTGCCGTATTCCCGGGAGGAGGAGCGGTTTGGAAAGTTTGTCAATTTCGGGAATCAGGTGGTCGGCCGGAACTTTTTCAAGGATTTGGACAAGCCCATTCTGGCGGCGGACGTGTTCTCCCAATACGAGCTGGAGTATCTGGTGGACAACGTGCGGCCCAGCGAATACATCGCCCGGGAAAACCATATCTACCTGCATTATACCGACTGGGGCGTGTTCTGCGCCTATTTGCAGTGTCTGAATCTGCGCAGGCTGCTGGAGAGCAAAAAGCTGGTGTTCCTGATCGGGGATGAGGTTGAACAGTATCCCATCGACTTCAAGGAGCGGTTTGGGGTTGACTACAGCCGATATTCGGTCAGGCCCATCGGTATTCGGGAAGTCACAAAAATGATCTGGCATACCCAGCTTTCCACCCATAACGGCGGGGATTTCTTCAACGAGGTGTTTGACGGCCATCCCAACCTGATCGCGATGTCCTCCGTGATGATGTCCAGCATCACGAAGGTGGTCAAGGAGCTGCGCACGGCGGTGGAGCAGGCGAATTCCGTGCAGAGCGCGGTGAGGGGCATCAAATGGCCGGCCCCCCTGGTGGAGGAGCTGTACCGCCTGCGGGACAGGACGGACAAGGACGTCCTGGTCGCCATTTTCCTGGGGAAGGAGGAGGCCGTGCGGTGCCTGGACCCGGGTTCCCGCATTGCCCCGGCCCTCTTTTTCCAGCCGCATTTTTCGAACATTGTCTATCAAATGCGCGTAAACAGCGCCAATCGGACGGTCCTTGAGTGCGAGACTTATGATGAGATCCATCGACTGCCTATTTTCCGCAATTTTAAATATATCAAAACCTTTACCCCCATGCGGCGGTTCACCACCAGCCATGGGGCCACGGTAAAATTCATGTATCAAGAGGCGCTGAAGGCCGTCAAAGAGAAGGGGGAAGTGACGGTGGTCAGTGACGCGGTGATGGAGCGCGTCTTGAATCGGAGCTTCATGATTGATCCGGAGGACCGGCTGTACCGAGACGGGGTTCTGGTTCGCTTCGAGGATGGAAAGCTGAACCCAAAGGCCACCTTCACCGCGCTGGCGGCGTTTTTGGATCTGCCCTATGACGAGTGTATGACCTATTGCTCTGAGAACGGTGAGCAGTCGCTCTACAGCCAGTTCTTTGCCGGGAACGGATTTGATCCTGAGTCGATTTACCGTACATATGACGAGTATATCAACGATAATGAACGGTATTTCATTGAATATTTTTTGCGGGACGCTTATGAATATTATGGGTACGATTTTCAATATTATGACGGCGCAGCCGTGGACGAGGCAAAGGCGGAAGAGCTGATCTCCGGCTTTACCACGATAGACCGGTATATGCGAGAGACGCAGATCGGGATATTCAAAGATGCGGAGGTTACCCAGGATGGGGTGCGGGTGAGCCCGGAGCTGGAGGAACTCGCCCATCAGAAGCTCCTGGACGACCGCATGGCAGGATATCATAAAAACCGCCTTAACAGCGCCAGGATTCTCTTGGAGGGCCTTCGGTTTGTGAACAAAAGAGGTCAGCCGCTGCGTATGATGCCAAGGCTGGAGCTGGACGAGGCCCTGCTGGAGCGGCCACTGTATCACTGAGATGGACGAGAAGGAATTGAGCCTGGAGGCGCTGGACGAGGCGCAGTATCTCCTGGAACGGATGCTGGAGCTGGCGGAATGCTCCGCCGGCGACGGGTGCAGCGACAGCCGCCGTAAAGAGCTGCAAAAGGGCTTTGAACTGCTGCGGGGGCTTTTGGAGGAGGCGGCCCGACGATATGAGAGAGGGAGAACAGTGGAATGAGCGAAAAGGGGACAGTTTATTTCTTCACCGGTCTGGCCGGGGCGGGCAAGACAACCATAGGAAGCTTGTTTTACCACCGCCTGAAAGCGCAGAGAAACGACGTGGTGCTGCTGGACGGCGATCAGCTGCGGCGGCTGTCGTTCAACAAGCACAGCGGCTACAGCACCGAGGAGCGCAGGAAGGGTGCGTTTTATAACTTTGAGATGTGCAAGATGCTGGCGGATCAGGGCATCAACGTGGTGCTGTGCAGCATCTCCATGTATCACGACGCCCGGGCCTGGGCCCGGGGGCACATAGAGAATTACCGGGAGATTTATATCAGGGTGACCCGTGAAACCCTTCATGCCAGGGACCAAAAGGGGCTGTACAGCTCTGGGACAAAAAATGTGGTGGGCGTGGATCTGCTGTGCGAGGAGCCGGAGCATCCGGATCTGGTGATCCAAAACGACGGGCAGGAGACGCCGGAGGAAATCGTCGAGCGGATACGGGCGGCGCTTGGAGTCCATCCGTTGGAGTGACGGCATTGATCCGGGAAAGGAGCCATATCTGATGCGGTTTTATTTTGAAGAGGCGGACGCCTGGGCGGCACGGAAACAGGCTGTTATAGATAAAATCAACAGCATGGGCCTTCCTCTGGTCCTGTTTGGAAAATCCGCCACCAGCAACCCGGCATTTTTGGATCAAATCAATGTCCCGGTGGAGTATGTTTGCAGCAATAATCCGAAGTCCTGGGGGAAACGGCACTGGGGATTTGAGATCGTAGGACCCGGTGAGATACAGCGGGCGTACCGGCAGTACAATGTTTTGATCCTCGCCGCGAACTCCGCCCAGACGATCACCGCTCAGCTTCGACAGCTTCCGGTTCCCCCGGCCGAAATCTTTTGCCTGGATTTATACTGGGAAGAGGACGGCGTGGCCGATTATTATCGGAGCGTGAAGCCGGTGATTGAGGAGATTTACGACCATTTGGGGGATCAGGAATCGAAGGATGCCTACGAGACGATGATCCGGTACCGCATCAGTCGGGACCCGTGCCTTCCGCCACGGGTTGCCTTGCCTTCGGCAAGGCAGTACTTCCTGGACTCTCTGGGGGACCGTGAGGTATTTTTGGAGCCTGATGAGATCTTTGTGGACGCTGGAGCCTATATCGGCGACACGGTACGGGGGTTTCTTTCCGCGGTTCATGGGCAATACCGCGCGATCTATGCGTTTGAGCCGGACGGCAAAAATTTCGCGCAGCTTCTGGAGAATACACAGGGCCTGGACAACGTGACCTGCCGGCAGCTGGGCATAGGCGATCAGCCGGGGCAGGTGGGATTCACCTCCGGGGGCTATGCCTCGAGGCAGAGCGCGGAGGGGGAGCAGATAGTTGACGTGGATACGCTGGACAGGCTGCTGGAGGGCGTTCCCGCGACCTATCTGAAAATGGATATTGAGGGGGCGGAACGCGCGGCCCTGCGCGGGGCGAAAAAGCTCATTCAGGCCAACCGCCCCAAACTGGCCATCTGCACCTATCACTCCGCGGCCGATATGGTAATGGTTCCAAAGACGATTTTGGAATTTGACCCCTCGTACAAGCTCTATTTCCGCCATTATACCAATACGGTGGCGGACAGTATTTGTTACGCGATCTAAGTTGAGGAAGAGCTATGAGCAATGTAGCGGTGATTTTTGCGGGCGGAACCGGCCAGCGAATGAACACCAGAACAAAACCGAAGCAGTTTCTGGAGCTGCATGGGAAGCCGGTGCTTGTGTATACTCTGGAACAGTTCCAGCAGCACAAAATGATTGACGGGATCGTTTTGGTTATGTTGGAAAGCTGGATCGACCACTGCTGGGAGCTGGCCGAATTGTATCGGCTGGATAAGGTCAAAGCGATTGTGCAGGGTGGCGAAACCTGTCAGGCGTCGATTTTTTGCGGCCTGACAAAGGCCAGCGAACTGTATGGTGAGGACTCTGTTGTTTTGATCCATGACGGAGTGCGTCCACTGATTGACGAGGGGACGATTACGAAGGCGATAGAGTGCGCCAGACAGCACGGCTCCGCGATTACGGTTTCGCCGGCGGTTGAGACGGTCACAGTGCGGGACGGAGAAGGCGTCGTGGGGCAGATTATTGACCGTTCCAGATGCCAGCTGGCGAAAGCGCCGCAGTGTTTCCGGCTGGGTGAAATACTGTGTGCCCACCGCAGGGCGCGGGAGGAAGGGAAAAACGATTACATCGACTCCGCCAGCCTGATGCGAAGCTATGGACATACGCTGTATACGGTGGAAGGGACGCCGGAAAATATCAAGATAACGACGCCGGGAGATTTCTATATATTCCGGGCGATCATGGATTCCCGGGAAAATTCCCAGATACTCGGTTTTTAACGGAAAGCGGGGCATATGCTGTGTGGATTGAATCAACTGTGATGAAGGAGGACCTGGAGCAGATATGTGCCTCGGAATATATCCCCTGGGAGGATTTGCGGGGGAAGACGGTTTTGATCACAGGCGCGTCCGGGCTGATCGGCGCTCACCTGGTCAATGCCCTGCTCTACGCGTCAGAGGTTCGCGGCCTGGGAGTGAGGGTGCTTGCGCTGGTCAGGGAGGAACAAAAGGGGAAGAAGGTTTTTGAGCGGCAGCTGTTAGAATGCGGGAATTTTCAACTGGTGGCGGGTGATGTGCGGGATCGGCTGGCTGTGGAAGGCCGGGTGGACTACATCATCCACGGGGCGGGGCCCACATCCAGCCGTTTCTTTACGGAGCATCCGGCGGAGACGGTTGAAACGGCGGTATGCGGCACAATCAATATGCTGCGGATGGCCCGTGAGCATCATGTAAAAGGATTTTTGCTGCTGTCAACGATGGAGGTCTATGGCTGCCCGGAGAAAGGGCATAAGGTTACCGAGGATGACGCCGGTGCGTTGAGTTCTGCGAAGGTTCGGAACAGCTATCCGATCGGCAAGCTGGCCGGCGAAAATCTCTGCTGCGCGTACGCGCGGGAGTATCAGCTGCCGGCAGCGGTGGTGCGGTTGACCCAGACGTTCGGCCCGGGGGTCGAATATTCAGACAGCCGGGTATTTGCGGAGTTTGCCCGGTGTGGGATAGAAAAGCGGAGTATTGTGCTGAAGACCAAAGGCGAAACGGAGCGGAGCTATTTATATACAGCGGATGCTGTAACGGCCATTTTTACAGTGTTGTTGAAGGGAGCCCCGGGGCAGATTTATACGGCGGCAAACGAAGAAACCTATTGCTCGATTTACGATATGGCGAAACTGGCCGGGGAACTGTTTGGCGTCGATGTAGTGGTCAACGAGGAGGATATTTCCCAATTCGGGTATGCCGACGTGCTGTTTATGGATCTGGATGCGGGAAAGCTGCGGACGCTGGGATGGGACGCGGCAACAGGCTTGCGGGATATGTACAGGCGGATGGGCCAGCATATGGCGGCCCCCGGCGGCCGCGCGGGCGGGAGTAATGCACAAAGAGGATAGAAGATATGAAAAAAGCTTTGCTTAGCGTAATCGTTCCCGTTTATAATGTGCGGCCTTATCTGGAAAAATGCATGACAAGCATTTTGGGGCAGACCTATCAAAACATCGAAGTGATCCTGATTGACGACGGCTCAACGGACGGCTCAGAGCGGCTGTGCAGGGAATATGCCGGATGCGATGCCCGGATCAGGCTGCTGAGCCAGGAGAATCAGGGCGTGGCGGGCGCGAGGAGAAACGGCATCCGGCTGGCGGCGGGAGAGTATATCACGTTTGTGGACCCGGATGATTATATCGACGCGGACCTGTTCCAGCGGATGCTGGAGTGCGGGAGCGGCTTCGATATGGTGGTCTGCCGCTGGTACCGGGAGTCGGAGAACGGCGCGCGCCTGGCCTATGACAGGATGGCTGTGGGGGCGTATCGGACGCGGGAGGATATGAACTTTCTGCTTGACCACATGGTCAACGCCTCCATGCCCGGGGGTCTGGTGAACATCAGGCCGGGGATCACCTCGTATCTGTGGAACAAGCTGTATAAAACCTCCCTTGCCAAGGAGATATACGGGCAAATAGACCCCGGCATCCGGGGCGGGGAGGACATGGTGTTCACCTATCTCTATCTTCTGCGGTGCGAGTCGGTGCTGATTTCGGACATATGCGGATACCATTATCAGGTGAGAAGCAGCTCCATTGCCCATGCGGTGCTGCGGGATTGCAGCCGCCTGAGGCGGGAGTGCGACCTCTATGACAATGTGGCGCCCGCGTTTATGGAGCACCCGCGCCGGGACACGCTGCTGCCGCAATTGCAGCTGAAGCTGTCCACGCGGATTGCCCGGAGGCTGGCCAGCATGGAATTTGCGCCGGAGGCGCGGCTGGAGCTGAAGACGTATCTCTTCCCGTTTTTGAATATGCTGGATGAAAAGCGGGTCGTCCTGTACGGCGCGGGGACCGTCGGGCGGCACTATTGGAGGCAGCTGCGCAAATTCAACGCCTGCGAAGCGGTTGGCTGGACGGACGGAGACTGGCGGAACTGCCGGCGGGAGGGGCTGGATGTCTCTTCTGAGGAAGCGCTTGCGGACGGCGGGTATGATTTTGTGGTGATTGCCGAGCTGGAGGAGGCTGCCGCGGACAAGGCGCGGCAGCGGCTGATATCTCTGGGCGTCGCAAAAGAGAAAATTCTCTGGAAGCCGCCCCTTGAGCTGTAGGTGGACGGATCGGTGGTGGAGGAGTATACGCATGGAAAGGGTTCAACCTTTAAAAATTGCCGTGGCGGGAGGCGGGTATGTGGGCCTGTCCATCGGGGTGCTGCTGAGCCGGCGGCACGAGGTATGGATTGCCGACGTGGTCCCGGAAAAGGTTGACTGCATCAACCGGCGCCGTTCGCCCGTCAAAGACGACGATATCCAGCAATACCTGAGTGAAAAGAAGCTGAACCTCACCGCCACCCTGGACGGGGAGCGGGCGTATACCGGGGCGGGCCTGGTGGTGGTGGCGGTGCCAACCAACTACGACAGCCAGTCCGACTCCTTCGACACCTCCGCCGTAGAGGCGGTGGTCCGGCAGGCGGTGGCGTACAGCCCCGAGGCGGTGATCGTCATCAAATCCACGGTTCCAGTGGGGTATACCCAGTGGCTGCGGGAAAAGACAGGGTGGAAAAACATCCTGTTCAGCCCGGAGTTCTTGCGGGAGTCCAAGGCGCTGCACGACAATCTGTATCCTAGCCGGATCATTGTGGGCACGGATTTGAAGGACCAGCGGCTGACAGAGGCGGCCCGGAGCTTTGCCGCGCTGCTCCAGGAGGGCGCGGAGAAGGAGAACGTTGACACCCTGGTCATGGGCTTTGCCGAGGCGGAGGCGGTGAAGCTGTTCGCCAACACCTATCTGGCGCTGCGGGTGTCCTATTTCAACGAGCTGGATACCTACGCTGAGATGAAGGGGCTGGATACCCGGGCCATCATCGACGGGGTGTGCCTGGACCCGCGGATCGGGACGCACTACAACAACCCCAGCTTCGGGTATGGCGGCTACTGCCTGCCCAAGGATACCAAGCAGCTGCTGGCCAACTATTCGGACGTGCCGGAAAATCTGATCCGGGCGATTGTGGAGAGCAACCGGACGCGGAAGGATTTCATCGCCGACCGGGTACTGGCGAAGGCGGGGTATTACGGCTACCGAAGCCACGGGGAGTACGCCGAGGAGGCGGAGCGACCGTGCGTGATCGGGGTATACCGGCTGACGATGAAGTCCAATTCGGACAACTTCCGCCAGAGCAGTGTCCAGGGCGTCATGAAGCGGGTGAAGGCCAAGGGGGCCACGGTGATTGTGTACGAGCCGTCCCTGGCGGACGGCGGCACGTTTTTTGGCAGCCGGGTAGTGAACGACCTGGAGGAATTCAAGCGGCGGAGCGATGTCATCATCGCCAACCGCTGCGACAGCTGCCTGGAGGACGTGGGGGAAAAGCTCTATACCCGGGATATTTACCGCAAAGATTGAGGGCAGGACGGCGGCAGGCGAGCGGTGAGGCCGCCGGAGGCCCCGGAAGGAGTTTCTCCTGTCTGTCCGCTGTGAAAATTTGCTCTGGCGGCCAGGGGAAAGGGGAGCGCATGAACCATTATATTTTTTTCACCGCGAATATCCACCCCATCGGCGGGATGCAGACCTATGTGGCGGGGAAGGCCAAATTCCTGGAGGCCGAAGGCTGGCGGGTGACGGTTTTTTTCAGCGGGCGGAATAATGATGGGGGCTGCGCCATAAAAAGCCTGGAGAAATACAGGGCGGGCTGGTTCCCGGAGATCTCCATCCCCCCGGGGAACTGGCCGGCGTTCATGCGGAAAGCCAGTCTGCGCGAGATGTGCAAGCAGATCGGCGATACGGATGGGAGGGTCATAATCGAATCCCAGGCGTCCGCGTACGCCCTGTGGGGCGAGCTGCTGGCGAAGGAGCTTGGCGCAAAGCATTTTTGCTTTATCTGCAACGAGACATTCCGGGGGAAGGACCGGTTTTACGAGGAATATCTGGACTTTTTTGACTTCAAGCACCGCCGGGGGGAGCTTGCGGGGATCCATGATACATCCCTGCCCCAGCTTTTTGATGGATACAAGTATGTTGCGCCAGAGGAAAACGTTACCTTTACAGCGGCCTATGAGGGGCCAGTGCAGGATGTGGAAAACGACGGGGTAAACCGAATCGAGCGGGAGGACTGGAATATCTGCTATATCGGCAGAATTGAGAAGGGATACGTCCCGGAAATTATCAGGGGCGTCCGGGAGTTCGCCCGGGCGAACCCGGACAAAAGGATCCAGTTTATTTTTGTCGGGGATGAAAAGAAGCGGCTGGAGCTGATTTTGCAGACCTTCGCCGGGGCGGAAAACGTGAAGCTGACCTTCCTTGGCAGCTGTGTGCCAATCCCCCGGGCGCTCTATTCAAAGGTTGACGTGGTGATCGCCGGCTCCGGGTGCGCGGTATATTCGGCGCGGGAGAAGGCGCTGACCATTCTTGCGGACGCAAAGGACTTCACCACAAACGGTGTGCTGGGAATTGACACGCTGGACGCGCTTTACTGCGAGGAAGGCAAAGCGCGGATGAGCTATCAGCAAGCGCTGGAAAAAGTCCTGGTCCTCCGGGAATACGAAAAGGGAGAAATCCGCATAGATATGGGCCGGCCGTGTCAGGCGTATTACAGGGAGCAGCTTGATCTGATCTCGGCCTCCCGCCAGGGCGCCGGGTACTATGATGTTATAAAACACAGGAAGAATTCCTGCAAATGGAAATGGACTCTGTACAGAATTGACTGGATGATCAAAATTGTTCACCGTAAAAACGCCTCCAGGGTCAGGGCTTTGCGGGCATAGGGCTGCATTTGCGGGGCGGCCGGACTTGAGATGGGGAGGGCACAATGAAAGGAATCATTTTGGCCGGGGGGTCGGGGACGCGGCTGTATCCGCTGACGAAGGTGACCTCGAAGCAGCTTCTGCCCGTCTACGACAAACCCATGATCTATTATCCGCTCTCCACTCTGATGCTGGCCGGGGTCCGGGACATCCTGCTGATCTCCACGCCGGAGGACACGCCCCAGTTTGTCAGGCTTTTGGGCGACGGGGGCCAGTTCGGTATCCGTCTGTCCTACGCGGTGCAGGAGCGCCCGGAGGGGCTGGCCCAGGCGCTGCTGATCGGGGAAAAATTTTTGGCGGGGGAGCCCTGCGCCATGATCCTGGGGGACAATTTCTTCTACGGCGGGTGGTTCCGCAGGAACCTGCGGGAGGCGGTGGAAAACGCCGCCCAGGGCTGCGCCACCATTTTCGGGTATTACGTAAAGGACCCGGAGCGGTTCGGGGTGATGGAGCTGGATCAGGGGAAGAATGTGATCTCGGTGGAGGAGAAGCCCCGACAGCCCAGGTCCAACTACTGTGTCACGGGGCTGTACGTCTATGACGGCAGGGCGCCGGAGCTGGCCGGGCGGCTCACCCCCTCGGCGCGGGGCGAGCTGGAGATCACCGACCTGAACCGCCTTTACCTGGACGAGGGCAGGCTGCGGGCCCAGGTCCTGGGCCGGGGCTTTGCGTGGATGGACATGGGCACCATAGACAGCCTGATGGAGGCGGCGATTTTTGTGGAGACGGTGCAGAGCCGCCAGGGCGTGGTAATCTCCGCCCCGGAGGAAATCGCCTATTACGAGAAATGGATTGACCGGGAGAAACTGCTGGCCGCCGCGGCGCTGTATGGCGGCTCTCCCTATGGGGAGCATCTGCGGCGGGTGTCGGAGGACAAATTTTTGGTCTAAAGGGGAGCCTTCCTATGACGCTGATTGTCACCGGCGGGGCCGGGTTTATCGGATCGAATTTCATATTTTATATGCTGGGGCGCCATCCGGAAACCCGTATTGTCTGTTTGGACAAGCTGACCTACGCGGGCAATTTGGACACCCTCGCGCCAATTATGGAGCGGCCCAATTTCCGCTTTGTGCAGGCGGATATCTGCGACAGGCTGGCGGTAGACAGGCTGTTTAAGGAGGAACACCCCGATGCCGTGGTGAACTTCGCGGCGGAGAGCCATGTAGATCGCTCCATTGACGGCCCGGAGGTGTTTTTGCAGACGAATGTCCTGGGCACGGCGGTGCTTATGGACGCCTGTCGGGCACACGGGCTGGTGCGGTTCCACCAGGTCTCCACTGACGAGGTCTATGGCGACCTGCCGCTGGACAGGCCGGATCTGCTGTTCACCGAGGAGACACCGCTCCACGCCAGTTCGCCTTATAGTGCCTCTAAAGCATCGGCGGATCTGTTGGCGCTGGCCTATTACCGTACCTACGGTCTGCCGGTGACCATCTCCCGGTGCTCCAATAACTATGGGCCCTATCAGTTTTTGGAGAAGCTGATCCCGCTGATGATCTCCAACGCCCTTCGGGACAGGCCGCTGCCGGTGTATGGACAGGGGCTGAACGTGCGGGACTGGCTGTATGTGGAGGATCACTGCAAGGCCATTGACCTGATCCTGCGTCAGGGGCGTTTGGGCGAGGTCTACAACGTGGGCAGCCATAACGAGATGCACAACATCGACATTGTGAAGCTGATCTGCGGGGAGCTGGGCAAGCCGGAGAGCCTGATTACTTACGTGGAGGATCGGAAGGGCCACGACCTGCGATATGCCATTGACCCGTCCAAGCTCCGGCGGGAGCTGGGCTGGGAGCCCGAGACGGGCTTTGCCGAGGGGATCAAGAGGACAATCCGGTGGTATTTGGAGCGCCGGGACTGGTGGGAAACCGGAGGGGTACGATGAAAAAGGCGTTATTGCTGTGCGCGGGACACAACGATCTTGGCCTGATCTGGTCGCTGCGGAAGCTGGGCTTTTACGTGCTGGCCACGGGCAATATCCCGGGGCTGATCGGGGAGCCCTATGTGGATGAGTATATCCAGGCGGATTACTCCGACAAGGAGCTGATCCTGGAGATCGCGGCCCGGGAAAAGGTGGACGCGATCTGCCACTGCTGCAATGACTTCGGCGTCTATACCGCCGCCTATGTGGCGGAGCGGCTGGGGTTGCCGGGCTATGATTCCTATGAGACCACCCTCACCCTCAACAATAAGGACCGCTTCAAGCAATTTGCCGCCGCCAACGATATTACGACGCCCCGGGCGGAGATGTTTACCCAGCGGCAGGCCGCGGTGGAATACCTCAAAGGGGCCGCCTATCCCCTGATTGTGAAGCCGGTGGATTGCAGCGCCGGGAACGGCGTCCACAGGGCGGAAAACGCGGAACAGGCCGCCTGGGCGGTGGACCGCGCCTTTGAGAAATCCCGGGCAGGGCGCATTGTGATCGAGCCGTACGTCACGGGCACTCAGCACGGCTTCTGCACCTTCCTGCACAACCAAAAGGTTGTGGCCCATTGCAGCAACAACGAATACTCCGTCCTCAACCCCTATCGGGTGGAGATCGACACGTTCCCGGCGGACAACGACCGCCAGGTGGCGGCGGCCCTGATTGGGCAGATCGAAAAGATGGCAGAGCTGCTGGACCTCCACGACGGTATCTTCCACCTGCAATATATTGCGGACGCCAACGGCGTCCCCTGGATCATTGAGGTTATGCGGCGGGCCATCGGGAATATGTACTGGTATCCCGCGGAAAAGCTCACCGGGTTTGACTGGAATTATTGGGAGGCCCGGGCCCGTTGCGGGCTGCCCTGCGGGGACATCCCCACCGGCAGCCGGCAGGAGGGCTTTTACGCCTACAAGACGATTCTGGCCCCAGGGAACGGCACCATCAAATCCATTTCCATCCCGGACAAGTATGAGAAAAACCTGATGAAATCGGTTCTGCTGAAAAAGGCGGGCGACGGTGTTACCCGTTATGAGTCCGAGCCGGTGGGCTTTTTGTTCCTCAATTTCCGGACGCGGGACGAGATGAAACGGGTTTTGATCCAGGAATATGACAGTTCGATGGTGGAGCTGGCAACGTGAAAAGAGGTGCGCGATGAACAGGAAAGGCGAGATCTGCATCGGTATGGCCGGGGCTGGGCGGGCCACTGAGCTCCATATGAACGCGTTGAAGCGGTTCAGCGGCGTGCCGGTGTGCAACAAGCACATCATTGCCCGGCGCTATGAGCAGGTGAACCAGGCGAAGAAAAGGTTTGATTTCCAGAAGGCGTCGCTGAACTATGAGGATCTGCTGAGCGACCCGGAAATCGACGTAATCGACATCTGCACCCCGCCCTATATGCACGAGACGATGATTGTCCAGGCCCTGGAGGCCGGGAAGCACGTCATCTGCGAAAAGCCGCTGAGCGGCTATTTTGGCAGGCCGGGCGACCGGGAGCCCATCGGCGACACCGTCTCCAAGGTGGTGATGTACGAGGCGCTGCTGGAAAACCTGGAGCGGCTGAAGCAGGTGGTGGACAGGTCGGACCGGAAGTTCATGTACGCGGAAAATTTCATCTACGCGCCGGCGGTGAACAAGGCCGCCGAAATCATCCGGAAAAAACGCTCCCGGATTCTGTACGCCAAGGGGGAGGAGAGCTTGAAGGGCTCCAGCTCCCCGGTGGCGGGCCAGTGGAGCAAAACCGGGGGCGGGACGTTCATCCGGACGGGGGCCCACCCGCTGTGCGCCATCCTGTGGCTGAAGCAGCTGGAGGCGTCGGTGCGGGGTGAGGAGATCTACGTGAAAAACGTATTCGCGGATATGGGGCGGATCACCACGGGGCTGACCGAGTATGAGCGCAGGCATATCGCCGCCCGCCCTGTGGACGTGGAGGACTGCGGAACGGTGCTGCTGAACTTCTCCGACGGCTCCAAGGCCGTGATCATCGCCACGGACACCCTGCTGGGGGGCAGCAAGAACTATGTGGAGCTGTACTGCAACGACGCCGCCATCTACTGCAACCTGACCATGTCCGATTTGATGAGCACCTATTTCCTGGACGAGGATCGGCTGGACGACGTGTATATCTCCGAGATGCTGCCGTCCAAGACGGGGTGGAACCATCCCTTCCTGGAGGACGAGATTATCCGCGGCTACGTGGACGAGATGCGGGACTTTATGGAGTCGATCTATTATGACCGGGAGCCCAAGTCCGGCTTCCAGGTGGCCTATGACACGGCGAAGATCATCTACGCCGCTTATAAATCCGCGGAGATCGGCGTGGCTGTTGAGCCGTAAAGAGGCGGGACTATGAAATTTGTGAGAAAGCTGCCCGGCGTGGATGAGGTGACGGCGGAATATCCGTTGTCAGAGGGACTGAAGCGGAAACGGGCGGATGTGATCCGCCAGATGGAGGACATCCTGGGCGGAGCGGACCGGCGGAGGCTGCTGCTGATCGGGCCCTGCTCGGCGGACCGGGAGGACGCGGTGGTGGAGTACATCCTGCGGCTGGCGGATTTGCAGGAGCGGGTGAGGGAGAAATTCCTGATCGTCCCCCGGGTGTATACCGGCAAGCCCCGCACCAGTGGGATGGGGTACAAGGGGATTCTGCACAGGCCGGACTCCGAGTGTGCCCGGGACGACCTCTACGGCGGGCTGATTGCCAGCAGAAAGCTGCACCTGCACGTGATCCAGCAGACGGGAATGTTCTGCGTGGACGAGATGCTGTACCCCGAGAGCACCTATTATATGCTGGATCTGCTGTCCTGCCTCACGGTGGGGGCGCGGTCGGTGGAAAATCAGGAGCACCGGCTGGTGGCCAGCGGGGTGGACGTCCCGGTGGGGATGAAAAACCCCATGAGCGGGGACCTCTCCGTGATGCTCAACTCCATCAAGGCGGCCCAGCTGCGGCAGAGCATGATCTACCGGGGCTGGGAGGTGCGCACAGAGGGGAATCCCTACGCCTTCGCGATCCTGCGGGGATATCTGGACGGAGGCAAGCGGGCGCGGCCCAATTACCACTACGAAAACCTCTGCGAGCTGTACGACAGCTGCCAGGGGGCCGGACTGAAGAACGTGTCGGTGCTGGTGGACTGCAACCACGGAAACTCGGACAAGCATTTCGAGCGCCAGATCCGCGTGGCGCGGGAGGTGGCGGCTGTCTGCGGCAGCGACAGGACGCTGGGGGGCTTCGTCAAGGGCCTTATGGTGGAGAGCTATCTGGAGGACGGGGCCCAGCTGGTGGGGGGCGGCGTCTACGGCAAGTCCATCACCGATCCCTGCCTGGGCTGGGACAAGACGGAGCGGCTGGTTTTGGAGCTGGCGGACAATTATTAGAAATGGGAAGGAATAACTAGTATGGATACGACTTTGAGCAATTTGAAAAAAGTATATCAGATGCTGGAGGATGAGGAGTCGAAGGATATCTATTTAAATCGCTTGAATTTTTTGATTTCCGCCGATTTCAGCTTTTTTGAGAAAATCATAAACACCTATCTGCCGCAGATTATTCCTCTGCACAGCAACGAATTTGAACATCTTGTCGCTTCGTTGCCGGCTGACAGAGATTTCGTTCTATATGGGGCGGGCGATATCGGCGCCCAAATGCTGCCCTATGTGCAAAACAACAGCCGCTTTATCGGTTTTTGCAGCCAGACAAAGGAAAAGCAGGAAAAGGGCTTCCGCGGATATCCGGTCATGTCTCCGGAGGAGCTGGTGTCCCGGAGGGATCTGTGCGTCGTTTTGGCCGCCAATGTTAGAAAATTGGAAATTTTGAAGCTGCTGAAGGACAATGCATATCCGGAAGAGCTGATTTTTGACGGATGGGATGCCTACCGTGTACCCGATTCTGATCCGGGGCAGTATTTCAACCCGGATTTTATGAGGTTGGAGGACGAGGAGGTCTTTGTTGACGCGGGCTGCTTTGATTTTGGAACGTCTTTGAAGCTGCGAGAGTACTGCAAACGAGTTAAGAAGGTGTACGCCTTCGAGCCAGACCCGGAAAGCTATCAACGCTGCGTGGAGCGGAAGGACGAGTCGGGGCTGAACGCGGTCATCCTTCCTTTTGGCACGTGGAGCAAAAGGGACACCCTCTATTTTAACGTGCAGACATCCGGCGCTTCCCGCGTATGCATCGATGAAGACGGAAATCACGGAAAATCGGATCGTGACGCCTGTCTGCCTAAAGAAGTAATCCCGCACTATTGCGAGGTGCCCGTGATGTCCATCGACGAGGCAATTGAGGACGGGGACAAGGTGACCATGATCAAGATGGACGTGGAGGGCTCGGAGCTGGAATCCCTGAAGGGAGCCCAAAACACGATCAGACAGGATAAGCCGAAGCTGGCGATTTGCATCTACCATAAGCCGGAGGATATGTGGGAAATCCCTCTGTATATCAAAGAACTGGTTCCTGAGTATAAGCTCTACGTAAGGCATCATTCGAGTGGGAGTGGCGAGACAGTTTTGTATGCAATTATGCCCTGAGTGGGCGTGCCCCGGCTGGGAGAATTGGCTTTAACATTTTTTGGAAGGCTGTGTGGTGTGCATGAATTTCCGTGGCAATCCGATGGGTGAAAATACAACGCCAAAGGCTGCGGGTATAGCCCACAGCTCAGGGAAGCGTAACGCTTCCCTGAGCTTCCTTCCTTACATTACCGCCAGGGAAAATGAATTTCTCAGCGACCTGCGGCAGGCGCAGGAGGAAGGCCTCCCGATCTACATCATGGGAAGCGCCCGGGGCGGCGGAAGGCAGGCAGCCCTTTGCTGTGAAAACGCGGGAATTCCCCATGAGGGGCTGGTGGTCAGCCGCAGGTTTTGGACGGAAGGCTCCCCGGAGCGATGCTTTGAGGATCTCATGGAGAGCATTCAGACAAAGGTGGGCATTGTAGCGGCCTTTCGGGGCTATCGTGAGGATATGCTAAGGCCATATCAGGACAAGATCGGGAAGATCATCCATCGGGACTGCTTCGCCGGGATCAGGACAGCCGGCGACAGCGGCTTTATGACCTACGACTGGGTACTGGAGCACCGGGAGCAGCTGCAAAATACCTTTGATCTGCTGGAGGACGAGCTGTCACGGCAGTCTATGGCGGCCCATATCAACCAGAGGATCAGCGCGGATTATCAATATCTCGCGGGGGTGAAAAGGGATTGCCAATACTTTGAGGATGATTTGGTAGAGCTGTCCGAGCATGAGAGGTTCCTGGACTGCGGGGCTTTTGACGGCGACAGCGCCGCGGCGTTTGTGGACGCGCTGCGCCGAAGGGGAATTGACGGGTATGAAGAAGTCGTTTCCTTTGAGCCGGACGCGGGCAACTGCCGGAAGATGCGCAGCAGGAATCTGCCCCGCCATACCTGCGTCTGCAAAGGTGTGGCGGAGAAGCCCGGGGTAGTGCTTTTTACCGCGGACGGGACCTCGGGCCGGGTGGAGGACGGCGGCGGCGAGCAGATTGAGCTGGAGAGCATCGACCACTACCTGGACGGGACGCGGGCCACCATGATCAAGATGGACATCGAGGGGATGGAGCTGTCCGCCCTGAAGGGCGCGGAGCGGACGATCAAGATATGGAAGCCCAAATTGGCGATCTGCATTTATCATAAGCGGGAGGACTTGTGGGAGATCCCACAGTATATCAAAACTCTGGCGCCGGATTACAGGTTTTATATCAGGGCGTATGACGACACCTGGTGCGAGCTGGTGCTGTATGCGCTGTGATTTTGAAATGCAAAGAGAGTGGCTGTTAGGAGGAATTTAAAGTGGAAAGTGCGCGGCTGGATTCTTGTGCCCAGATAAATAAAAATACAGATCCTCAGGCTGTGGATGCCGCCCACAGCTCAGGGAAGCACGATGGTGCTTCCCTGAAGCCCGTTACGGCAAGAATAGCCCTTTGTATTCCAACCTACGAGAGATGGGATATGGTGGAGGATTTCCTGATCAGATGCTCGGAATATTATATCGCGGCGGGAATTGATATCTATTATTATGATTCCAGTGTGAGCAATGAGACGGAAGCGCTGTTACAGCGGTGGTCGGACGGAGAGCATATTCATTATGTCAGGATGCCGTCGGAGCTGCACCCCAACGCCAAAGCGTATAAAATTTTTCAGGGCTATGGCCTGAAAAAAGAGTATGACTTTATCTGGCTTTCCAATGACGGTTTGCAATGCTCAAGGGCGGCAATTGAGCAGCTCATATCTAATCTGAGCCTGGAATATGATATAATTGAAATCGTTGACGCCGAGAAGGATTACAATCATGTGGGCACAAGAACCTTTACTGATCGGAACGAATATATGCAAAACTGCGCGTGGTATTTGGGACTTTTCGGCGCTGCAATTCTGAATGTCCATACGATGCTGGAGGGTGTGGACTGGAAATCCTATGAGGAGCGGTTCTTGACAAAGCCTGTGATCTATTTTTCACATGTCTGCTTTTACTTCCATCGGTTGGTGGAATTGAATCGGTTTTGCGCGGTTTGCCTATGTATGCCACGGCGGTCGGTTGTAAACTCCAGGCTGAAAAAGGTGATCGGCTGGGCCAGAACTGCTTTCTATGTTGTGTGCGAAGGTTGGGTTCAGACAATAGAGGGACTGCCGGACTGTTACACAGGCAAGGAGAGGGTGATATCCGAGGCCGTGGACCGCTCATTCCGTGGCAATGTAACCGATCTTTACCGTTATAAGGTGCGCGGTATCTATTCTATGAAAGTTTTCCTTAAATATCGAACAGTGTTAAAGAAAGCGACTTCGATACCTAGGCGGGAACTGTTTTTGGCTGCCCTCATTCCGAGATCAGTGCTGAAGGCGTTTTACAGGCTGCGGCAGATGGCGGGACAAAGGAAGCTTCAAAGGTTCTGCGCCGCCCGCAAAAGGACCGTAATTTACGGAACGGGTTCTATCGGAGCGGTGTATGCCCAATGCTTTAACCGGCTGGGGATTTCCTTTGAGGGGTTTTGCGTATCTCGGCGCAAGCCAAAGCACGCAGAGCTGGACCATCCGGTGTACGAGCTTGCCGAATTGAAAGGCACGGCGGACAATATTGGGTTTGTTTTAGCGATGGATCAGTCTAATGTAGAGGAAGTATTGCCTGCCGTCAAAAGAATAGCCACTGATCGCGATATTTTTTGCGACTTTAAACTGACGGAGGAGCTTACTTTTGTGGAGGTCCTCCAAGCGCAGAACCGGTTGTGGGATTAGCAGTGTGACATCAAAGCAATTTCTTGTGGACAAAGGAAAAGGGGGGATATCCCATCAAGGTCGTGATTTTGGCGGGCGGCTACGGCACCCGCATCTCGGAGGAATCCCAGTGGAAGCCAAAGCCCATGGTAGAGCTGGGCGGGATGCCAATCCTGTGGCACATTATGAAGCTCTACGGGCATCACAGTTTTCAGGACTTCATTATCTGCGCGGGCTATAAGCAGCACGTAATCAAGGAATATTTTGCCGACTATTTTCTCCACACCTCGGATATTACGTATGATTTCACCCGCGGGAAGAATGAGATGATCGTCCACCGCAACACCTCTGAGCCGTGGAAGGTGACCGTGGTGGACACGGGGCTGGACACCATGACCGGCGGCCGGGTGAAGCGTGTGAAGGACTACATCGGGGACGAAGCGTTTCTGCTGACCTATGGCGACGGTGTGGCGGATGTGGACATAGGGGAATTGGTGAGGTTTCACCGGTCCCACGGGAAAATGGTCACCATATCGGCCTATAACGCCGGACAGCGTTTTGGGGTGCTGGATATCGGAGAAAGCGGCGACATCCGGGAATTCCGCGAAAAAACTCAGGGCGACGGAAATATGGTCAACATCGGCTTCATGGTCTGCAATCCGGAGTTTCTGGAGATGATTGAGGGGGATGAAACCGTGCTGGAGCGCGAACCGCTGGAGACAGCGGCAAAACGGGGAGAGCTGATGGCGTACAAGCACGTGGGATTCTGGCAGTGCATGGATACGATGCGGGAAAGAGAGTTACTGGAAAAGCTGTGGGCGGCGGGACAAGCCCCCTGGAAGGTGTGGTAAAGAATGAAAAAAATCGTTCAACAGGATCTGGAGCGTATTTACAATGATCTGACCCCGGAGGAGCGCGCCGGGTTGAGAGACAGTACCATTTTGCTCACCGGCGGAGCGGGTTTTCTGGGATTTTATCTCATCCGCTTTTTGACCTCGTATCGGGAACAACTCGGCGTCAAAAAGGTGATCTGCCTGGATAATTTTCAGGTGGGCTGCCCCAAATGGCTGCAGGAGCTGAGCGGGGAAGGATGTGTGGAGCTGCATAAATTTAATGTGATCACGGACAGCATTGCCGGCATCCCGGGGGCGGAGAAGGCCGACCTGATCTATCATATGGCTTCTATTGCCTCCCCGGTTTTTTATCGGAAATACCCCATCGAAACACTGGACGCAAACATTTGGGGTCTGCGCGGCCTGCTGGAATTTTACCGGGACAAACCGATCCGGGGCATCGCCTTTTTCTCCTCCAGCGAGATATACGGCGACCCGACCCCGGAAAACATTCCCACGCCGGAGACCTACCGGGGATATGTGGACTGTCAGGGGCCGCGTGCCTGCTACGATGAGGCCAAGCGGTTTGGAGAAACAATGTGCTATCTGTTTCATCAGAAATACGGCATACCGATCTCCATTATCCGGCCCTTCAACAATTATGGGCCGGGAATGCGGCTGAACGACGCCCGTGTCCCCGCCGATTTCGCCAATGCCGTCCGGCAGGGACGGGATATCGAAATATTTTCCGACGGCAGCCCCACCAGGACCTTTTGCTATGTCAGTGACGCAGTCACCGGCTATTTGAAATGTATCCTCCATGCCGGTGCGGGATTGGAAGCGTTCAATATTGGAATAGACCGCCCCGAAATATCCATCCGCCAGTTGGCTGAGATCTACATTCAGGCGGGACGGGAGATTTTTGGATATACGGGAGAAGCCCGGTTCAGCGTATCCCAGGAGAAAAATTATCTGGAGAACAACCCGAACCGCCGCTGTCCCATAATTGACAAGGCGCGCCGGCTTTTGGGATACGACCCCAAGATCACAGTGGAGCAGGGCGTGCGCTATTTTTTGCGGCACATCAAAGAAAGCGCGGAGGAAGAATTGATATGGTAACCGTCGTTGGCTTGGGCTTTGTGGGATTGACCACCGCGTTGGGCTTTGCGGAGTACGGCCGTCAGGTGTACGGAATTGAGAACGATACCCGGCGCATGGAGATGATTCAGAGCGGAAGGCTCCCGTTTTTAGAGCCGGGACTGGGAGAAGCTCTGTCCCGGCATTTGGGGAAGAACTTTATTCCGACCACAGATTGGGACAGAGCTGTGGCGGACAGCGAGATCATCTACTACTGCGTGGGAACCCCCTATGGGGAGGACGGGCAGGCGGACCTCACCTATCTTTACGGCGCGCTGGAGCAGACGCTGGAGGCGGTCCATGATGATAAATTCCGTGTCTTGGTGATCAAATCGACGGTTCCGCCCTCTACGACCCAGGAACGGGTGATCCCGTTTTTGGAAAAGCGTGGATGGCCGGTGCCCGGGGGGATTGGGGTTGCCAACAACCCCGAGTTTTTGCGGGAGGGACACTGCTGGGACGACTTTACCAACGCCGACCGCATTGTGCTGGGGGTAAGCGATTCCCGTTCCGAGGAGGTGCTGCGCAGGCTCTATGCCAGGGAGACGGCCCCCGTGTGCTGCGTCTCGCTGAACACGGGAGAATTCATCAAATACTTGTCCAACACGAGCCTGGCCTGCCTGATCAGCTTTGCCAATGAGATGAGTCTGGCGGCGGATGCCATTGGCGGGATTGATATCGCCAGCGCCTTTCGTATTCTGCATATGGACAAACGCTGGCAGAGCGGCGGCATTCGAAGCTACTTTTATCCAGGCTGCGGATACGGGGGTTACTGCCTGCCCAAGGATACCAGCGCCTTTTACGCGGCGGCGAAAAAGAGCGGATTTGACGGCCGGATTTTAAAGTGTGTGATTGCGACCAACGAAGGGATGCCGAGGGCGGCCGCGAACCGCATCGTTCGGGTGGCTGCGGGGGATAGAACGATCTGCATCGGCATGTTGGGGCTTTCGTTTAACGCCGGAAGCGAAGACGTGAGGGACGCCCCCAGCGCCAG
>X363_Desmarests_Spiny_Pocket_Mouse__coassemble_537_pt1 | contig 22279 bp, 18 predicted proteins | sample X363_Desmarests_Spiny_Pocket_Mouse__metabat2_low_PE_031 | metagenome-assembled genome bin X363_Desmarests_Spiny_Pocket_Mouse | reverse complement strand
AACCATGAGCAGGCCGCGGTGATGGCTGCGGACGGCTGGGCGACGCTGACGGGGAAGCCGGGGGCAGTGTTTCTGACCAACGGCCCCGGGGTCACCAACGCGATCTCCGGCGTGGCGCAGGCGTGGACGGACTCGGTTCCACTGATCATCATCAGCGGAGAATCAAATCGCGTGTCCCTGAACCACGAGGCCAGCTGCCGCGTCAGGCAATACGGCCCCCAATCGGTAAGAACGGGCGAATTGGTTCATTCGATTGTAAAGCACTACCAGCTCATTGCCAGGCCGGAGGAAGCGCGGTCTGCCATGGAGCGGGCGTATGATATGGCGGTCGAGGGACGCCCCGGGCCGGTCTGGGTTTCGGTCCCGATTGATGTGCAGAACGCGCAGGTTCCGGAGGCGATGCAGGGCTGGCAGCCGCCCGCGCCGGCGCCGGCGGAAGGCGGGGACGCTGCCATAAGGGTCAAGACGGCCCTTTTATCCGCCCAAAGGCCGCTGATCCTCGCCGGACAGGGCGTCCGCTTAAGCCGGTCGATGGAGATATTCCGGCGGCTGATTGAGGAGTATCAGATTCCTGTGGTCACCTCGCGCATGGGGAACGATATCCTGGAATCCGATCACCCGCTGCTCGTGGGCAGGCCGGGGAATTGGGGCAGCCGTCCGGCCCACTTCGCGCTCCAGACAGCGGATGTCCTGCTGGTTTTGGGCAGCCATCTGGCGCTCAACACGGTGGGACATACGCCCTCCAATTTTGCCAGGCAGGCCAAAAAATATCTGGTTGACATCGATCCAGACGAGCTTGAAAAGCCCGGGATCACCTTTGAGGAATGTATTCAATCGGATCTCAACCGGTTCCTGACCGAGCTGGAGAAGGCGGATGTGCCGGACAGGATGCGGCCCTCGCGCCTGGAATGGTGCCAACGCTGCCAGGGCTGGCGAAAGAGATACCCTGTCATGGTTCCGGAATACGCCGGGAAAATGCCGATGAGCACCTACCATTTCATAGAGCGGCTGAGCGCGCTGGCGGCAGACCACGATGTGATCCTCTCCGACACCGGCAGCTGCTGCAACATTGTGTCCCAGGTCTGGAACGTGAAACCGGGGCAGAGGCTGCGGGTGTCCGGCGGCCTGTCCTGCATGGGATATTGGGTGACTGCCATCGGAATGGCAAGAGCGCATACCGGAGGCAACGTAATCTGTGTAGCCGGCGACGGGAGCCTGCAAATGAACCTTCAGGAGCTGGGGACGATTGTCCATTACGGCCTGCCGGTCAAGCTGATCGTGATCAACAACAACGGCTATCAAATCATCCGCATCTCCCAGCAGGCTTATATGAAGGGAAAGCTGTTCGCGGTCAGCCCTGAGACGGGGGTTGGGCTCGCGAACACGGAGCGCATTGCCCAGGCATATGGGATTGCCTACCGCAGGGTGGAACGCCCGGAGGCGGTTGACGATGCCATACGGTGGGCGCTGGACTATGATGGGGCGGTTATTTTGGAGGCGTTTGTCGCGGAGGATCAGATCATGCTTCCACGGCTCACCTCCAAGGTACAGCCGGACGGGACGCTGAAGTCCGCCGCCTATGAGGATCTGGCCCCCTTCCTGAGCGAGGAAGAGCTGAACGAAAATTTGGGAAGGTGACGCATGGGAATACAGGATCAATACGACATCGTCGTGGCGGGCAGCGGCTTTTGCGGAAGCGTGATCGCGCGGCTGGCGGCGGAATGTGGAAAACGGGTGCTCGTCCTTGAAAAGCGCAGCCATATCGCGGGGAATATGTATGACGAGACCGACGGGGACGGCTTTTTGATCCAGCGGTATGGGCCCCATATTTTCCATACAGACGAAGACTGGATATATGAATTTGTCAGCCGGTTTTCGGAGTGGACGCCTTATCAGGTGTTTTACGGGGTTGAGCTGGACGGGCGGTGCATTCCCGCTCCGTTTGGCTTTCAGGCCATACGTATGCTCTATTCACAGCGGGACGCGGAGGAGCTCATAAGGCGGCTGAACGCGTGCTATCCGGACCGGAAGAGCGTCCCTGTTTTGGAGCTGATGGAGTGCCCGGACGGTATGGTCGCCTCGTTTGCCGAGATGCTGTACCAGAAAAATTACCGGCCGTACGCGGCGAAGCAGTGGAACCTCGCCCCAGAAGAACTGGACCGAAGCGTAGTGGCCCGGATGCCCGTCATCCTGTCTGAACGCAGGAACTATTTTGACGTAAAATATGAAATGCTCCCGAAAAAAGGATATACCGATTTTTTCCAAAGGATGTTGTGCCATGAAAAGATTGACGTCAGGGTCAATACAGACGTATGCCGGTTCCTTCAGTTCGACACCGTGAGGGGGGTCTGCGGGAAAGACGGCGAGATATTGACGGTTCCGGTGGTATTTACCGGCGCGCTGGAGGAATTGGCGGGCAGCTCCGGCGAGCTTCCCTATCGTTCGCTCTGCTTTGAGTACCGCACCTTCCCCCAGAGCAGCTATCAGCCCATGGCGATTGTCACCTATCCACAGGAGCACAAATATCTGCGGACGACCGAGTTTTCAAAACTGATGCCGAAGCCGCTGGCGGGCAAAACGGTCGTCGCGTTTGAGTATCCGGTCCCGTACAGCAGGGGCTCCGACCAAGGCGGTGAACCGTATTATCCTATTTTGGCCCCTCGGAATATGGCGAAACACGAGGAATACTTGGCGAAATTGCATCGAATTGAAAACGTGTATCCCTGCGGCCGCCTGGCGGACTACCGGTATTACAACATGGATCAGGCCATTATTCGGGCCTTTGACGTATTTCGCCTGATCAAGACAAAGCATTGGGACCCGTGAGAGATATGGAATTGAAAAATGTATTGGTTACAGGCGCAAACGGATATCTGGGAGCCCGTTTGGTCAATGCCCTTGTAAAAAAAGGATGCGTTGTATGGGCGCTGGTGCGGTCGGAGCAGAGCGATGTCTCGCGGCTGGCCGGGCTGGAGCGATGCAAAACGGTTGTCTGCCCCTTGTCTGAAATCGCGTCGCTGCCCCAGCGGATCGGCCGCGGGACCGTCGATGCCTGTTACCACCTGGCGTGGTACAGCGGCTCCAGGCTTGCAACAGCCGATCTGTATGCCCAGGAGGCGCTGATTGAACAAAGCCTCCGCCTGATGGACGCAGTATATGCCAAGGGATGCAGGAGGTTCATAGGGACGGGTTCCATCCTGGAGACAAACACTGGCTTACCCTTGGCGGCCCATAAGAATATGGTCTACGCGGTGACAAAAGACGCCGCAAACAAACTGCTTTCGCTGAGGGCGCGGATGCTGGATATGCGGTACATATGGTGCCGGCTGTGCGGGGTGTACGGGGGCGATGACCGCACAGGCAATCTTGTGTCCAGGACCATCTCGGATTTGCGGAACGGTATATCCCCCGAATATTCCGATGGAAAGCAGCCATACAGCTTTATCCATGTGGAGGATTGCGCGGATCTATTGGTGCGAATCGGGGAAAGTGAGCTCGATGTGCCCGGTCAGCTCACCGTTGCGGGGCCGGAATGCAGGAGCATCCGGGAGTATATGACCATCATCCGGGACTGCATTGCACCTCAGGTGTCTCTGAAATTTGGCGTGCGGGAGGACGACGGCATCCGATATACAAAGGATATGTTCGACAATTCTTTGCTGCGGGACCGGCTGACGGTCGAATACAAGCATGATTTTGCCTGCGAGATGCGCAGGATAGCTGCCGGGATGGGGCGGAGCAGCCCATGACCCTTCAGCCGGGAGACGGCTTCCTTGGCGTCATCTGCCGGGAAACCGGCGATGTCCTCCACTATAACCAGACGGAGGGAAAGGGGACTTTTTTGTGAAAAGAATCAATGTTGTGCGGCCTTCCATGCCGCCCCTGGAGGAATATGTGGAAGAGATCCGGGACATTTGGGACGCCCGGTGGTTGACCAATATGGGCCCCAAGCACCAGCGGTTGGAGCGAGAGCTGGCGGAAGCCCTGGGAGCGCCTTCGGTCTCGGTTTTCTCCAGTGGACACCAGGCGCTGGAAGCGGTTTTTTCCCTGCTGCCTCCCGGTTCGGAGGTGATTACCACCCCCTTCACCTTTGCATCCACCACCCTGGCGATGGTGCGGTGTGGGCTGGTGCCGGTGTTTTGCGACATCGAGCCGGAGTTTTATACCCTCGATCCGGAGAAGATAGAGCCCCTGATCACGGAGAAAACCGCCGCCATCGCGCCGGTTCATGTGTACGGGAACCTCTGCGACTGGCGGAAAATCCGGGACATTGCGGGGCGGCATCATTTGAAAGTGATTTATGACGCCGCCCACGCCTTTGGCGTCCGGGATGGGGAGATCGGCGCCGGCGCCCTGGGGGACATCTCCATGTTCAGCTTCCACGCTACAAAGGTATTCCACACCATTGAGGGCGGAGGGTTGGCCTATCGCGATCCCGCCCTGGCCGGACAGTTCGCGGCCTGGCGGCAGTTCGGGATGTTTGACGGCGAGCAGTCGGAGATCTGCGGGACCAACGCCAAGCTCACCGAGTTTGGGGCGGCCATGGGGCTTTGCAACCTGCGCCATGTGGACGAGCAGATCAGCCTGCGCCGGACGGCCGCGCAAAGGTACCGGGAGCGGCTGGCGGGGCAGAGGGGCCTGACGCTGTGTGCCGAACAGCCCGGTGTGCGCCCTAACTGCGCCTATATGCCGGTGCAGATCCAGCCGGAGCTGTTGGGCTGCGACCGGGACGGGGTGGCGGAGCGGCTGAAAGAACAGGAAATCTATGCCCGCAAATATTTTTATCCGCTTACATCGGAATTCCCACTCTATCAGGGCCGTTTTCCCATTCAGGAGACTCCTGTTGCCGCGGGGGTTTCGCGAAGAATTCTATGCCTGCCCCTATATGCCGAGCTGACGACTGAAGATGTAGACCGGATCTGTGACATAGTTTTGGCGTGCCGCGGCTGATGTCCGCGCCGCTGGAGGGCTGCATGAAAAATCTGACGGGAGGCGACCTTATGATCTATCGGGCCGATTTGCACATGCACAGCACCGCCTCCGACGGGCAGTACACCCCCGCGCGGCTGGTGGGCATGGCCAGGGAGCGGGGGCTGGAGGCGCTTGCCCTCACCGACCACGATACTATGGACGGCCTGGAGGAGGCCATCCGGGCGGGAGAGCGGCTGGGCGTCCGGGTGATACCGGGCATAGAGCTGAGCGCGAGGGAATATCCCACGTTCCACATCCTGGGCTATGGCTTCGTGCCGGGGGCGCCCGCCCTGGCGGAGCTGTGCCGCAGGATGAAAGCTAACCGGGACGAGAGGACGGAGCGGCTGCTGGCGTTTTTGAAGGAGAAAGGTATTGAACTTACCGCAGAAGAAGTGGGGTCACTGGCGGGTGGCGCCATCATCGGCCGTCCCCATTTCGCGCGGGCCATGGTGTGCCGGGGCTATGTGGCCGACAATCGGGAGGCCTTTGACCGCTATCTGGACACGGAGGAGTACCACCGGCGGGTGGAGCGGGGCAAGCCCCCGGTGCGGGAGTGCATGGAGGCGGTGAAGGCGTCGGGGGGCAGGGTCTCCCTGGCCCATCCGTACCAGATCGGGATCGGCGACGAGGAGCTGGACCGGCTGACGGCGGAGCTGGCCCGGGATGGGCTGGACGCCATCGAGTGCGATTACCCGAAGTACACCCCGGAGCAGCGGGCCTTTTACACCCATTTGGCGGAAAAGTACCACCTGCGCCGGACGGGTGGCAGCGACTTCCACGGGGAAAAGGTGAAGCCGGAGGTGGAGCTGACAGCGCTGGAGCTGGAGCTGGGGTGGCTGCTGGGAGAGGAAACAGAGTAAGAGGGCGTTCAGACTGTGCGGGGCGCCCTTGTCCTGTCCTCCCGGCGGGCCTCGGTTGACAGGGGTGATATAATGAGTAAAACTGTGGCGGCGCTTGGCGCGCAGGCGGAAAGCGGGGGTGCGCAGGGGAATGGAACGGAACAACAGGCGGGTGCTGGTGGCCATGAGCGGCGGGGTGGATTCCAGCGTGGCGGCGTATCTCCTCAAGGAGCGGGGGTACGAGTGCGTCGGCGTCACCATGAAGCTGTTCGGAAATGAGGCGGTGGGGCTGGATCAAGGCCACCCCTGCTGCACCCTGGACGACGTGGAGGACGCCCGGGAGGTGGCCCGGCGGCTGGGCATCCCACACTACGTGTTTAACTTCTCGGAGCAGTTCGAGGAAAAGGTGGTCCGGCGGTTCATCGACGCCTACGAGCGGGGGGAGACTCCCAACCCCTGCGTGGACTGCAACCGGTTTTTGAAGTTTGACAAGCTCTTCCGCCGGGCGGAGGAGCTGGGCTGCGATTCCATTGCCACCGGGCACTACGCGCAAATCCTGGAGGACAGGGCGGGGGGCCTCCGCATGGCCAAGGCCGCCGACCTGAGCCGGGATCAGAGCTACGTTCTCTACCCCATCCCCCGGGAGCGGCTGGCCCGTACCCTGTTTCCCCTGGGGGGGCTGACCAAGCTGGAGGTGCGGGAGATCGCGGAGCGGGAGGGCTTTGTCAACGCCCGCAAGCACGACAGCCAGGACATCTGCTTTGTGCCCGACGGGGACTACTTGGCCTTTATGGAGCGGCACACCGGCAAGACCTATCCCGCCGGGGACATCGTGGACATGGACGGCAGGGTTGTGGGCCGCCACCGGGGGGCGGCAGGGCTCACCATCGGCCAGCGCCGGGGGGTAGGGGTGTCCTCAACCGGGCGCATCTACGTGTGCTCCAAGTGCATGGAGACCAACACCGTCACCGTGGGGCCGGAGGAGGCGCTGTACTCCACCGGCTGTACCGCGGTGGACTGGAACTGGCTCATCGCGCCCCCGGACGGGCCCTTCGAGGCTTTGGCGAAAACCCGCTACCGCCAGAGGGAGCAGCCGGTGCGGGTGATCCCGGAGGGGGACGCCGTGCGCCTGGAATTTGCCCGGCCCCAGCGGGCGGTGACCCCGGGACAGGCGGCGGTGGCGTACGAGGAAAACGGAGCTGTCCTTGGCGGCGGCACCATCGCCGAGGTGATAAAATAAAAGCAGGAGCGCGCCGCGGGGCGCGCTCCTGTCGTGTAAAAGGATTGGTATTTAGTTCAACTCCACCAGCTCGTACTCCCGGCTGCCCACGCCCAGCTCCGCCGCGGCCTCCACGGTGTGGACGCCGTGAAGGGACTCGATGCGCTCGATGAGATCGGCCTTGCCGGGGTCGTCGGACTGGTACACCAGGTCCAGGCAGGCCTGATCCAGGGCCACCGGGTCCAGGGAGGCCAGGATGCCGATGTCGCCAATCTTGGGGTCGGCGGCCACAGCGCAGCAGTCGCAGTCCACCGACATATTCTTCATCACGTTGAGATAGGCCGCCTTGCCCTGGAAGCGGTCATGGATGGACCAGGCGGCGTCTGCCATGGCCTCCAGGAAGGAGTCGTGGTCGGAGTCCCAGAACTTGTCCATATCCCCGGCGCCGTGGATATACTGCTTGCCCCGGGAGGAGGCGATGCCGATGGAGATGTTCTTCAGCGACCCGCCGAAGCCGCCCATGGGGTGGCCCTTGAAGTGGGTGAGCACCAGCAGGGAGTCATAGTTGACCAGATTGGCGCCCACAAAATTCTTCTGGATGACCTTTCCGCAAGGGATGGGCAGCTCCATATCGTCCGTCTCGTCCAGGATGTCCACCGGGGCGGCGGCGGTCCAGCCGTGGCTGCGCATGGTGACCTTGTGGGCCTGGGTGGTGTTGCGCCCGCCGTCGTAGGCGGTGTTGCACTCCACAATGGTGCCGCCCACCCGGTCGATCATGGGCTTCCAGAAGTCGGGGCGCAGGAAGTTCTGGTTGCCCGGTTCGCCGGAGTGGAGCTTGACGGCCACCTTGCCGGGGAGCTGGACGCCCAGGGCGTCGTACAGGCGGAGCACGGCCTGGGGGGACAGGTCATGGGTGAAGTAAACGGTGGATTTCATGGCGATCCTCCTCAGTATTATAAAATCATATATAGTTTATCGGAAATGGGGCGGCGCGTCAAGGGGGGTGAGGAAAGAGGGGCTTTTGGGATTTTACTGGATGCCGCTCAGATCGAATTCGTCCAGCCAGCTGCTGGCGGCCTGGCACACCTCCCGCAGGCACTTCTCGTCGAAGGGGGAGTCCAGTCCGGCGTTGGCGAGCAGCTCGGTGAAGGTGCGGCTGCCCCCCTGGCGGGTGTAGGCCATATACTTCTCCCAGGCCGCCTTTTTGTCGGTTTGCAGCAGAGCCCAGAACTCCAGGGCCACCGTCTGGGCCAGACAGTAGTCGATATAATAGAAGGGGGAGCCGTAGATGTGGCTCTGCCGCTGCCACGCCTCGCCGTCGGCGAAGAAGGGGATGTCCCCGTCCAGCCGCACCCAGGGCATATACTCCCCCTGGAGCTGCTTCCACACCCCGTGGCGCTGGGCGGGGGTCATGTCCGGGTTGGCGTACACCTCGTGCTGGAAGTGGTCCACCAGGGTGCCGTAGGGGATAAAGGTCAGCGCCCCGGCCAGGTGGCTGTACAGGAATTTTCGGGTGTCCGGGCCGAAGAAGCCCTCCGCCCAGGGCCAGGCCATGAACTCCATGGACATGGAGTGGACCTCGCAGGCCTCCATACCGGGCCAGATATAGCTGGAGGGCACCCGGTCCCGGTTCATCCAGCAGGCGAAGGCGTGGCCCGCCTCGTGGGTGACCACCTCCACGTCCCCCTGGGTGCCGTTGAAGTTGGCGAAGATGAAGGGCACCCGGTACTCCGGGATGGAGGTGCAGTAGCCGCCCCCGGCCTTGCCCTCGGTGGACAGCACGTCCATCAGTTCATTGTCCAGCATGGTGCGGAAGAACTCCGCCGTCTCCGGGGACAGCTCACCGTAGAACTTCATGCCCTGGGCCAGAATGTCGTCGGGGGTGCCCTGGGGGCGGGGGTTGCCGGAGCGGAACTTCAGGGCGTTGTCGGCGTAGCTCAGGGGGTAGGTCGCCCCGATGCGCTGGGCCTGGGCCCGGTAAATCCGGTCGGCCAGGGGCACCAGGTATTGGCGCACAGCGGCGCGGAATTTCTCCACCTCGTCCTTGCCATAGCAGTTGCGGCCCATGCGGTAGTAGCCCAGGGTGGTATAGCCGTCATAGCCCAGCTTTTTGCCCATCTCGTCCCGCAGGTGGGTGAGCTGGTCATAAATGCGGTCCAGGTCGGCCTGATGGTCCTTGAACCAGGTCCCCACCGCCTTCCAGGCGGCAAGGCGGCGCCCGTCGTCGGCGTCGGTGGTGAAGGGGGTCATCTGGGAGAGGGTGTACGTCCCGCCCTCGAAGGGGATCTTGGCGGAGGCGATGAGCTTCTGATACTCCTGGGTCAGGTCGTTCTCCTGCTGGAGCTGGGGCACGATCTCGGGAGAGAAGGTTTTCAGGGCGATCTCCGTGTTGAGGAACATCAGGCCGCCGTACTCCCCCTCGAAGTCCTTCCGGAAGGGGGACTCCAACATGGCCAGCTTCCACGCCTGCTCATACTCCTCCAGCTCGGGACTGGCGGCGTTCCAGAAGTTCACCTCGCCGTCGTAGAACGCGTCCCGGGTGTCGATGGTGTTGCGGACCTGGGCCAGGGTGGCCATGGTCTCCACGTGCCGGTCGGCCTCCTCCTTCTCCAGGAACACCGCCTTAGCCTCGTCATAGCTCCCCGCCGCCTTCAGGCGGTTGGTAAACCCGGTCATCTGGCCCTTGAACGCCTCCAGGTCGGGGCGCTCGTAGGGCATCTGGGAAAATTTCATTCTAAAATTCCTCCTCATATAATTAGAACGTACGTTTCACGTGAAACAATCCAGGGTCGCTCCGTCCAAAACGGCCCGGGTCAGCCGGTCCTGGCCGTCGTCCGTGCGGTAGTCCAGGGTGAGCAGAAAAGGGGGCGCGTCCCGGGCCAGCAGGTCCAGGAAAATGGCGTCCCCCTCCCAGATGGGCAGCGCCAACACCTTCTCCCTGGGCACCCAGGCCAGCTCGCCCTCATTGCAGTCCAGGCTCAGCTCCCCCGTCCAGCCCGTGGCGGTGAACAGGTACATGAACTGGTCCGAACCGCTGTCATTGCACAGGAAGGTGACCACGCCCCGGAATTGGAAGTCGGTGAGGGTGAGGCCGGTCTCCTCCCGCACCTCCCGGCGCAGGCACTCATCGGGGCTCTCCCCCTCCTCGAACTTGCCGCCCACGCCGATCCACTTGCCCTTGTTGATGTCCGCCTGTTTCTTCACCCGGTGGAGCATCAGGTATTCGCCCTGGCCGTTTTCCAGGTAGCACAGGGTGCTGTTATACATTTTGGCCCCTCAGAACGGAAGATTCAGCCCGCCGGTGAGCTTGGACATCTGGCTGGCGGCATCTTCCCCGGCCTGACGCAGCGCCTCGTTGACGGCGGCCACGATCAGGTCCTGGAGCATCTCCACGTCCTCCGGGTCCACCGCCTCGGGGTCGATGGTGACGCGCACCAGCTCCTTCTTGCCGGACACGGCGGCGGACACCGCGCCGCCCCCGGCGGCGGCCTCGTAGGTCTTGCTCTCCAGCTCCTCCTGGGCCTTGAGCATATCCTGTTGCATCTTCTGGGCCTGACGGATCATGTTGTTCATGTTGCCGCCGCCCATGCCGCCCATACCGCGGCTGTTGAATCCCTTTGCCATTTTATCTGCCTCCTCATATGTCGTCGTGGCAAGCCCCATGTCCCTTCACGGGGCCCTGTTGTTCCATTCTACTCTACAATGATATTGCTGCCGCCCTGGGCCAGAAACGCGTCCAGCGCGTCTGCCGCCGGGGCGGAGCTCACGTCCGGGGCCTCCTCCGGCGGGGCGGTTCCCACGCGCAGCTCCACCTGATGGGCGGAGCCGGTGAGCTGACAGGCCAGCTCGGCCATGGGCCGGGTGATGGCCGGACGGCTGAGCTGATCCTGTAAAAACTCGTTGGCCACCCACAGGGTGAGCTTGTGGCCGTCCCAGCGGCCCTCCGCCATGGCGGGGTTGCTGAGGAAGCTGTAATCGCTCACCGGCAGAAGGCCGCGCAGCCGCTCCCGGAAGGAGGGCCAGCCCGGCCAGCCGAGGGCGTTCTGCGGGGCGGGCTCCGGCCAGGGCTCGGCCGCTCGCTGAGGCGGCTGGGGCCGCGGCGCGGGGGCGGGCTCGTCCCAGGGGGGCGTGTCCCCGTCCCGCAGGGGGGGCTCCTCGGGGAGGGGCGGTTCCTCCCAGGGGAGTTCCTCCCGGACGGGGGGCTCCGGCTGCACAGGCGGGGCCTCGTGATGGGGCGGCGCTTCCCGCGCCGGAGCTGCCTGAGAAACCGGGGCCGCCTGGGGCGCGGGTATGCCGCCCTGCTCCAGCCGGGCGATCCGGGCGGACAGGCCCGCGGGGGAATCGTCCAGGGTGGGGTCGCACAGGTTGAGCAGGCACAGCTCCATATCCGTGCGGCGGTTGGCGGAGCGGGACATCTCCGCGGCGGTGCGCTGCAGGCGGGCCAGCATATGGGCCAGCCGGGGAACGTCCAATTGGCCGGACAGCTTTTTCAGCGTCTCCCCGTCGAAGCCGCCGGTCATGAGGGCGGAGCCGGACCGGGGGGCGGTCTTGCGCACCAGCAGGTCCCGCGCCAGGGCGGACAGCTCCCCCGCCAGGGCGCCCATCTCCTTGCCGTTGGCGTAGAGGCCGTCCAGCCGCTCCAGTGCCCCCTGGGTATCGCCGGCCGCGGCGCATTGCAGCAGGGCGGCGGCCTCTAAATTGCCCGCCAGCCCCAGGCAGGACAACACCCGGGGCTCGTCCACCGTCCCCCCGCCCCCGGAGCATTGGTCCAGCAGGGACAGCGCGTCCCGCATACCGCCGTCCGCCAACCTGGCGATGAGGGCGGCCCCAACCTGGGTGAGGGCGATGCCCTCCTCCTTGGCAATATGGAGCAGGTGGGCGGCGATGTCGCCGGGGTGGATGCGCTTGAAGGCGAACTGCTGGCACCGGCTCTTGATGGTGGCGGGCACCTTGTGCACCTCGGTGGTGGCCAGGATGAACATCAGGTGCTCGGGCGGCTCCTCCAGAATCTGGAGCAGGGCGTTGAAGGCCTGGTTGGACAGCATATGGACCTCGTCCACGATGTACACCCGTTTTTTCACGGTGGCGGGGGTGTAAACCGCCTCGTCCAGGATGGCCCGGATATCGTCCACGCCGTTGTTGGAGGCGGCGTCCAGCTCCAGTACGTCCAGAATGGAGCCGTTCAAAATGCCCCGGCAGGCGGGGCATTCGTTGCAGGGGTTGCCCTCCTGGGGGTTTTCGCAGTTCACCGCCCGAGCCAGCAGCTTGGCGCAGGAGGTTTTGCCCGTTCCCCGGGTGCCGGTGAACAGGTAGGCGTGGGACAGCCGGCCGGACTGGACCTGCCGCTTCAGGGTCTGGGTGACGTGGCCCTGGCCCACCACCTGGTCGAAGGTTTTGGAGCGCCACTTGCGGTACAGGGCCTGGTACATCGGAAATCACCTCACATATATAAAAGAAACACGCAGCGCTGTTGGACGCTGCGCTGAACTTGGGGGCCCCGCAAAGCCGCCCTTGGGCTTTGTGGGGAGAGGAGGAGCTCGCTCCGACGTTGTCACGCTCGCGTTGGGCTGACTTACGGCCCGACTTCCCTCCGACTCGGACTGGTCGCCGCCCGCTACGCGGGCCGGCGCTCGTCCTCGCTTCGGTCCACCCGGGCCTGCTAGCCTACGCTCGCGCTTCGGCGCAAAACAAGACCGCGCACCGACCTTTGAAGCACAGGATATGCCCGGTACCCATACAGCCGGCTCAGGATCGGCGGCCCCGCGGCACACGCCCAGGTCCGCTTAGTGCTGCTCGGTTCCCCGCCTGACACGGTTCACGGGTGGACGTTGCGCGGGACCGATCCGTCATCGCTGCTTATATGGGGCAGACGGCACAGTCTGCCTCCGGGGGCCGGGATTCATCCCTGCTGTAGCGGGTTGCAGGTACAGGGCACCGCTATCTCCCCAACTAGCGCGGCCTTGTTTCACGCCGGGGCGCTTACAAGCCGCGTTTATTTTACCACGCCGGGAAAAATTTATCAACTCTATTTTGAAAAAAAGGGGGGCGGGAAGACCCGCGGGGCGGGGCGGATTTGCCGCCCTTGCAATCTCTCCCCCCGTCTGGTATAATATTCCCCACTGAAATCAACCGGGGAGGCGGAGCCATGGGCACGGTGGTTATCACAGACGGGAAATACCGCGCCTCCATCGCCGCGATCCGAATGCTGGGGCGGGCAGGGTACCGCGCCGTGGTCACCCAGACCAGGGGGGATTGCGCGCTGGAGCCGCCGGGTTTTGCCTCCCGCTATGCCAGTGAAAGCCGCTGGCTGGAGGGCTCGGCAGATGGCCCGGCGTACTCTGACCGGCTGTACGCGCTGCTGGCGGAATACGATCACCCGGCGCTGTTTTGCGTGGGCGCGGCAACCCTCAGCGCCGTGGCGGAGCAGCGGGAGCGGTTTGCGAAGGTGTGTGATTTCCTCATCGCCCCAACCGAGGCGCTGGACGCCCTCAACGACAAGGAGGCGGTTCACAGGCGGTGCAGGGAGCTGGGCGTCCCCGTCCCCCGGCAGTTCGAGGGGGAGCCGGACGCCTACCCGGTGGTTATCAAGCCCCACTGTGGGGAGAAGTTCGGGCTGAAGGCCAAAGACCGCTACGCCGTGGCCCGGAACCGGGAGGAGTATGCCGCCAAGCGGGCGGCCATGGAGCGGTACGACCCCCGCCCCATCGTCCAGGAAAAGGTGGAGGGGGCTGGCGCGGGGGCCAGCCTCCTGCTGGATGAAGAGTCCCGCTTGATCTGCGCCCTGTGCCACCGGCGGGTCCGGGAGTACCCCGCCTCCGGCGGGCCGTCCACCTGCTGCGAGAGCTTCTACGATGAAGCCATGATCAACCGGGCCTATGAACTGCTGGCCTCCTTCGGGTTTGTGGGCATGGCCATGGTGGAGTTTAAGGGCCCCTATGTGCTGGAGGTCAACCCCAGGGTGTGGGGCAGCTTCCCCATGACCGAGCGGGCGGGCAGCCCCTTCGCAGTGCGCTACGCCCGGGCCGCGGCGGGGAAGCGGCTGGACTACTCCCCTCGGGATTATAAAACCGGCGTGCGGATGCGCTTCACCCTCAACGACGGCGCGGCCATGCTGGACTATCTGCGCCACGGAAGGCCGGGGCCCTTTTTCCAGGGGATGGCGGACTGGTTCCGGGCCAGGGAGGCTCTGGGCGCCAGGGACGACCCCGCGCCCTTCCGCCGCTATCTGCGCAATACGCTGTTGAGAAGGTGAGCCATGGAGATCAGGCTTGATTTGCACGTCCACTCCCGCCGCTCCCCGGACGGGATCATGACCATTGAGGAGATTGTGTCCCTGGCCAAGGCCAGGGGACTGAGCGGCGCGGCGGTCTGCGACCACGACCTGGCCCTGCTGGATGCGCCGGATTTTGATGATTTTCTGCTCATCCCCGGCATTGAGGTATCGACGCAATTGGGCCATCTGCTGGGGCTGTTCGTCACCGGCCCGGTGGACACCCGCGACTTTTTTGAGGCCGTGGAGACCATCCATGGCCAGAGGGGGCTGGCGGTGCTGGCCCACCCCTTCGAGCACAGCCGGGACGGTTCCCGGCTGGCCCCCGCCGTTCCTCTGCTGGACGGGGTAGAGGCGTTCAACAGTCGGGCGGATCGGAAGATCCACGACGCCAATCGGCTGGCCCGCAGCTTCGCCCAGGTGTGCAAGCTCCGGCCCTTCGGCGGCAGCGACGCCCACTGCCCCCAGGAGGTGGGCAACGGATACACCGTGATAGAGGCCGAGGGACTGACGCCGGAGGCTGTGAAGGCGGCACTGCTGGCCGGGAATACCCGCGCCGAAGGGCGGCGGAGCCGCGCCTGGTACGCCGCCCGCAGCCAGCTGGAAAAGCGCAGAAAAACCGGGGCGGGGCCCTTGTCCTATGTGAAATGGGCGGCTTTCGCCGCCAAATGCTGCGCCCTGGATATTGTTTGGAGAGGGGATTGAGCCATGTCGCTCATTGTAAAAATCGGAAAACAGGGGAAAAAGCTGGTGAAAAAGCTCCTCCCGGAGGAGAAGCGCCGCCTGAGCTATACCCGGCGGATCGAGCGGGTCAAGACGGACAAGCGCATCTGCGCCATGACCTTCGACGACGGTCCCATGGACCTGCCCGCGGCCCCGGATCGGTTTGAGGGCCGCGCCCTCACCGACGTGCTGCTGGACACGCTGGAGGAATACGGGGCCCGCGGCACCTTCGACGTGGTGGGCGACACCGGGGAGAATTACCCGGACACGGCGGGCAAGCTGGGCAGCGCCGCCTGGGGCGGCATCAAATTTGACCACTACCCAGATCTGGGGAAGGACGACAGGGGGGGGGCGGCCCACAATGACCGGCTCATCCGGCGCATCCTGTCCGGGGGACACCAGATCACCAACCACGGCTACCGCCACATCATCTTCGGAAAGAAGCCCTTCGTCTATGGGGCCCGGGAGTACCTGGGCAGCGTGGACAGGGCGGTGGACGACCTGAACAGGCTGCACCAGCTCCTGGGGGAGGGGTACGGCTATGAGATGACCATGACCCGGCCGCCCCACTACGTGGACGGCATCGGGGACGGCTTCACCAGCTACGACGTGTGCGACCGGCTGGGCTATCAGTACCTGGCCGCCTCCTTCGATGGGGCGGGATGGCTGCCCTCCGCCCTGTCCGACCCGGACAAGGCCCTGGAGGCGGAGGTCAGCGCCATGGTGGAGCCCATGCAAAAGGCGCTGGAGCAGGACCCGGATTTCTTCCGCGGCCAGATCATCTTCCAGAAGGACGGGTATAACATGGCCAAGCGCACCCCGGTGGCCTTCGGGTTGCGAAAGCAGCTGGAGCTGTTGAAGCAGTACGGCTATCAGGTGGTGACGGTGGGCGAGCTGATGGCGGAGAGCCCCTTTGCCGACCTGGACCGGGGCGACCCGCTGTTTGACAAGCTGTGCCGGCTGCAGGCCGACCGGGCAGTGGCCTATTCGGACAACCGGGTCCGGCTGGACGCCCCCATGACCTGGGGGGAGCTGGCCATGCTGCTGTGCCCCAAGGGGGAGGCCATGGCCCGCCGCTGGGCCGGAATTCGCCGCACCGGCAAGAGGGAGCACCCTTATTGCGGGGCGCTGGAGTGGTGCGTGGAGCAGGGGCTGCTGCCCCGGGGGACAAAGCCGGACGGCCCGGTGGACGCTCTGCCCGGGGGATATTTCGGCCCGGTGGAGGGCTTTACCCGGCGGGATGTGTACGCCGCATACCAGGAGTGAAAACGTCCCCGGCGTGAAAAGCGCGCCGGGGGCGCCCTTTTTGCTCTTGAAAACGGGGGCGGACTCTGGTATAATTGCCTAAAACGTTTGTTTGGATTGGGGGGGCTGGCCATGCCGGATGAGATGGGGACGCTGACGAACCAGGTGGCGGGCACGGTGACCGCCGTGCTGTTCCGCAACGAGGAGAACGGCTACACGGTACTCAGGCTGGACTGCGGCGCGGAAAAGGGGGAGGTCACGGCGGTGGGCTGTATGCCCGGGGTGGCCCCCGGGGAGGAGCTGGAGCTGGAGGGCTCCTGGGGCCGCCACCCCAGCTATGGCGAGCAGTTCAAGGCGGAGGTGGTGGCCCGGCGTATGCCCGCGGGGGAGAAGGCCATCTTCGAGTACCTGGCCTCCGGGGCGGTGAAGGGCATCCGCATAGGGCTGGCGCGGCAGATCGTGGACCGCTTCGGCGAGGAGGCGCTGGCCGTCATAGAGAGCGACCCGGAGCGGCTGAGCGAGATCCGGGGGGTGTCCCCCAAGCGGGCCCGGGCCATCGGCGAGGCCTTCCGGCAGCAGATGGGGATGCGGCGGCTGGCGGAATTTCTGTCCGGGCACAGGCTGCCCCTGTCCGCGGCCATGCCGCTCTACCAGCGGTTTGGGGACCTGGCGGTGGATGTGGTGCGGGACAACCCCTACCTGCTGGCCGACCGCTCCCTGGAGATTCCCTTCGCCCGGGTGGACGAGCTGGCCATTGAGCTGGGCGTGGCGGGGGACGACCCCCAGCGGGTGGAGTCCGCCCTTGTGTTCGAGCTGGACCACAACGCGGACAACGGCCACGTATTCCTGCCGGAGGGCAAGCTGCTCTCCGCCACCGCCGCCCTCATCGGGGTGGAGGGGGACTGCCTTGCGGACGGCCTGAACCGGCTGGTGGAGCGGGGGGAGGTGGTCCGGGAGGACATCGCCGGGGTGAGGGCCTGCTACCCCGCGGGGCTGTACGGCGCGGAGTGCTATGTGGCCATGCGCCTGGGGGAGATGTGCCGCAACGAGATCGCCCCGCCGGAGGGGCTGAACCGGCTCATCGGCCGCATCCAGCGGGAGCAGGGGATCACCTACGCCGCCCAGCAGCGCCGCGCGGTGGAGCTGTGCGCCTCCCGCCAGGTAATGCTGCTCACCGGCGGGCCGGGCACCGGCAAAACCACCTCCCTGCGGGGGGTGCTGGCCCTGTTCGAGACGCTGGGGCTGGAGACGGCGCTGGCCGCCCCCACCGGGCGGGCCGCCAAGCGCATGGGGGAGGCCTGCGGGGCGGAGGCCGTCACCATCCACCGGCTGCTGGAGACCAGGCTGGACCCCTATACCGGCCAGCTGGCCTTCACCAAAAACCAGAGCGACCCGCTGGAGGCGGACGCGGTGATTGTGGACGAGACCTCCATGGTGGACATCTCCCTCATGGCGGCGCTGCTGGCGGCGCTGCGGGGGGACTGCCGGCTGGTGCTGGTGGGAGACCCGGACCAGCTGCCCTCGGTGGGGCCGGGGAACGTGCTGGATCACCTGATCCGGTCCGGGGTGGTGCCTGCGGTGTCCCTTACCGAGATTTTCCGTCAGGCCCGGGAGAGCGCCATCGTCATGAACGCCCACGGGGTGAACCGGGGAACGGCGCCGGAGCTGACCAATAGGGCGCGGGACTTTTTCTATCTGGGGCGGCGGGACACGGTCCGGACGGTGGACACCATTGTGGAGCTGTGCCAGACCCGCCTGCCAAAAAACATGGGCATCCCGCCCGAGCAGATTCAGGTGCTCACCCCCACCCGGAAGCGGGGGGCGGGGACGGCGGCGCTGAACCGGGCCCTCCAGGAGGCGCTGAACCCCGCGGCCGACGGCAAGGGGGAGCGGGCCTTCGGCCCCTTTATCTTCCGGGAGGGGGACCGGGTGATGCAGGTGAAGAACAACTACGACCTGTTCTGGGAGGACCCCGCCACCGGGCGCAGGGACATGGGGGTGTTCAACGGGGACATCGGTATCATTCAAGAGGTGACCGCCGGAGGGATCACCGTGTCCTTCGACGGGCGGCTGGTGGAGTACGCCCCGGAGCTGCTGGGGGAGCTGGAGCCCGCCTACGCCGTCACCGTCCACAAGGCCCAGGGCAGCGAGTACCGGGCGGTGATCCTGGCCCTCAGCGACGTGCCGCCCTCCCTGCTGGCCCGGGGGGTGCTGTACACCGCCATCACAAGGGCGCGGGAGCTGTTCATCCTGGTGGGCGACGGGGAGCTGATGGCCCGGATGGTGGCAAACGACCGGCAGATGAGGCGGTATTCCGCCCTGCGCACCAGGCTGCTGCGGGAGACGGGACAGGAGGGGTGATTTTCTCCGATTCGCGGTCTGCGGGGAATGATTTCCACAGCGGCCTGTGGTATGATCCCAGCAGGAGGAGGGATCGCAATGGATCAAATTAAGGTTGGCAAATTCATCGCCGCCCTGCGCAAGGAACAGGGGCTCACCCAGGAGACCCTGGGGCAAAGGCTGGGCGTCACCAACAAGACCGTCTCCCGCTGGGAGAACGGCAATTATATGCCGGACATCGAGCTGCTTGTTCCCTTGGGGGAGGAACTGAGGGTGAGCGTCAACGAGCTGCTGGCCGGGGAGCGGCTCACGGACGAACAGTTCCGAAAGCAGGCGGATGAAAACCTGGTGGAGGCGGTGCGGGAGAGCGCCTTTACCATCAAGGAGCGCACGGCGTTTTTCAAGAAGAAATGGCGCCGGGAGCATATCGGGACGGTGGTGCTGTGCGCGCTGGCCTGCGTTGCCGCATCCTCGTGGTTTTATGCCCGGGAGATATTTTTTCTCAGCCCGCTGCTGGTTCTGGGGCTGACCTGCTGGCTGAACAACCGCAGGATGGCCTATGTGGAGGGCAAGGTGTACGGCAGTCCCAAGCCGCCGTCCGGCAGTTGACAAGCAGGCCAAAATCGGATATGATAACGGGGCAAGTTCACGCAAGGAGACACAGAGATGAAAAAGCCCTTTCTCACCCTGGCCCAGGCCCGGGAGATCGTCAAGACCTACCCCACCCCCTTCCACATCTACGACGAGCGGGGCATCCGGGCCAACGCCCGGGCGCTGCGCGCCGCCTTCGCCTGGAATTTGGGATTCAAGGAATATTTCGCCGTCAAGGCCACCCCCACTCCCGGCATCCTCAAGATTTTGCGGGAGGAGGGCTGCGGCGTGGACTGCTCCTCCCTCACCGAACTGATGATGGCGGAGAAGTGCGGGTTCTCCGGGAGCGAGATCATGTTTTCCTCCAACGAGACCCCGGCAGAGGAGTTCGAACTGGCGGGAAAATTGGGGGCCTATATCAACCTGGACGATCTGACCCATGTGGACTTCCTGCATAAGGCCCTGGGAAGGGTGCCCGAGACGGTGTGCTGCCGCTTCAACCCCGGCGGGGTGTTCACCCTGGGGGAGAGCGAGGAGGGCTTCCAGGTCATGGACAACCCGGGTCAGGCCAAGTACGGCATGACCCGGCCCCAGCTGGCCCAGGCGTTTACCCGCCTGCGGGAGCTGGGGGCCAGGCGGTTCGGCATCCACGCCTTTTTAGCCTCCAACACCATCTCCAACGACTACTACCCCGCCCTGGCCCGGCTGCTGTTCCAGACGGCGGTGGACGTGGCCGCGGAGACCGGCTGTCATGTGGCGTTCATCAACCTGTCCGGCGGGGTGGGGGTGCCCTACCGCCCGGAGCAGAGCGCCAACGACATCGCGGTGATCGGCGAAGGGGTGCGGAAGGCCTACGAAGAGATCCTTGTCCCCGCCGGGATGGGGGACGTGGCCGTCTACACCGAGCTGGGCCGGTTCATGCTGGCCCCCTTCGGCCACCTGGTCACCACCGCCGTCCATGAAAAGCACATCTACAAGGAGTATATCGGGGTGGACGCCTGCGCCGCCCACCTGATGCGGCCGGCCATGTACGGGGCCTATCACCACATCACGGTGCTGGGCAGGGAGGGGGCCCCCTGCGACCATGTGTACGATGTGGTGGGCTCCCTGTGCGAAAACAGCGACAAGTTTGCCATCGACCGGGCGCTGCCGGAGATTGAGACGGGCGACGTGCTGGTCATCCACGACACCGGGGCCCACGGCTTCTCCATGGGCTACAACTACAACGGCAAGCTGCGCTCGGCGGAGCTGCTGCTCCGGGAGGATGGCTCGGTGGAGCTGCTGCGGCGCGCTGAAACGCCGGAGGACTATTTTGCCACGCTGGTGTGGTGAACAGATCAGAACGCGGCGGGGGAGGCCCCGCCGCCCATATGCGGGCATGGCGGAATTGGCAGACGCGCAGGATTTAGGTTCCTGTGGAGCGATCCGTGTGGGTTCGACCCCCACTGCCCGTACCACGTCGGGGCAAAGTCCACCCCGCTCAAGAATCCCGCCCTCTGGGTGGGGATTCTTTTGCCCCGCTCCCTTGCCCCTCTTTTCCCCGCGAAAGCGGAAAGGCGCTTTCGCGGGGGTGCCGTTTTATCTCAAGCGGGTGTTTCTTCGCTTCCGGCCGCGACCCGCTGCGCCGTGGGCGGGCCTGGGAACGCGATTTTGCCATTATTGATTCAAAACGGGTCACAAGTGGAATCGGGGAAGCGGATATCCGGGCAGAAGGCTTTGATGGAAGGCGGTGAAGGCCATGCTCCTCAACAGTTTTTTCCTGTCGCTGAATACCATTGCCTCCATTTTCATCATGATGGCGGTGGGCTATGGGGCAAAGCGGCTGCTCCGTCTGGAAAAGGAGCACATCGCGCGCTTTAACTCCCTGGTGTTCCATACCCTGCTGCCGCTGATGCTGTTTCACAACATCTATACCTCCAACATCCGGGGCGGGGTCAGCTTCCGCTGCCTGGGCCTGGCCCTGTCGGTGCTGCTGGTGCTGTTCCTGCTCACCTGGCTTTTCGTCCAGCGGGTGGAGCCGGACAACCGCCAGAGGGGCGTGATGATCCAGGCCTCCTTCCGCAGCAATTTTCTCCTGCTGGGGATGCCCCTGATCCGGGAGCTGTGCCCTGACGCGGATCTGGCCACCGTGTCCGTCATGCTGGCCATTGTGGTGCCCTGCTATAACGTGCTGGCCGTGGTCACCCTGGAGACCTTCAGCCGGAAGCAGATCGACATCAGGAAGATCCTGCTGGGCATCGCGAAAAATCCGCTGATCATTGCCTCCGCGGCGGGAATCCTGGCAAACCTCTCCGGCCTGCCCCTGCCGGGCTGCCTGTCCAGCCCCATCTCCCAGCTGGGCGCCTCCGCATCCCCCGTGGCCCTGCTCCTGCTGGGGGTCCAGTTCGAGTTCCACGACGTGCGCCTCCACCGGCGCAACCTGTCCATCTGTACGGCGCTGCGGCTGGTGGTCTATCCGGGGGCGGCCCTGCCCCTGGCCGCCCTCGCCGGCCTTCGGGGGCCGGAGTTCGCGGTGCTCATCTCCATGTTTGCCACTCCCACCGCCGTGGCCTCCTTCAGCATGGCGGCCCAGATGGGGGGCAATCCCGAGCTTGCCGCCAGCGCGGTGACCGTGACCACCCTTCTGTCCGCCGGGACCCTGTTCCTGTGGATTTTCCTGTTCAAGTCGTTGGGGATGTTTTAGTCCATCCACCATAGCAAAAGGGAGAGGCGGTGCCTCTCCCTTTTCTCATAGCTCCTCGTACAGCCGCTGTAAAAGCTCCCGGGCCTGCACAGCGTTGTGGTTGCCGGTGTTCTCCAGGGTGGCCTGGAGGCAGGGCTTGCGCTCCTTCATAAAGCGCAGAACCTGGGTGTAGTCCATTTCCCCCGTCCCGGCGGCGCAGGCTTTCAGCTCGGCCCCCTCCCGGACAAAGTCCTTCAGGTGGACCACCGCCACCCGGTCCCCCAGCTTGTGGATGGCGTCCCCGATCACCCGCTCCCGGCCGTCCGCGTTGCCGGGATACAGCAGGTTCACCGGGTCCAGGATGATCCGCAGATTGGGGCTTCGGATGGCGTCCAGCACGGCCGCCGCCCGGTTCGCAT
>X363_Desmarests_Spiny_Pocket_Mouse__coassemble_535_pt1 | contig 22341 bp, 17 predicted proteins | sample X363_Desmarests_Spiny_Pocket_Mouse__metabat2_low_PE_031 | metagenome-assembled genome bin X363_Desmarests_Spiny_Pocket_Mouse | reverse complement strand
CCATAGCCCCGCCCCTCATGGGGATGCCGACGACGGGCAGGGTGGAGTTGGCAGCGAAGGCCCCGGCCAGGTGGGCGGCCATGCCCGCCGCGCAGATGAGCACGCCGAAGCCGTTTTTCCGGGCGCTTTGGGCAAAGTCTGCGGCGGCGGCGGGGGTGCGGTGGGCGCTCAAAATGTGGGCCTCATAGGGGATGCCGAACTCCCCCAGCTGAGCGCACGCCCCCTTGACCTGGGGCCAGTCGGAGTCGGAGCCCATGATGACGGCGACTTTTTTCATCTTCGAGTCCTCCTTGTGAAAAACGAAACAGGCTGACGCTCTACGCGGTCAGCCTGCTTTGCTCAATTGTGGGATTTGGACGCAATGACGCCCTGGAGACAGAGACCCGGACGGACACGACAGAAAGGCTCCAACGCAGGCACCTCATTTCCAAGAAGTCAAGTCCATTTTAGCGGAGAAAAACGGGGAAATCAAGACCTTGCCATATTTTCGTAGGCTTACACAATCCTTAGGGGCCGGTTCGGCAAAATCATGTCAAAACAGCCCGGTGGCATCCAGGATGTCGGACACCTGCGCGGCCCGGTTGGCCCAGGAGGAGTCCCGGGCCAGCGCACGCCGCCGCCGGGAATAGGAGGGATCCTCCTCAAAGGCGGCCTTGCACCGGCGCAGGAAGCCCGGGCCGTCGTAGGCGGTGTCCACCAGCTCGGGGATCAGGTCGGGAACGGCGGGGTCTACCACCGCCACGATGGGCTTGCCGGCGGCCAGGTACTCATAGATGCGGATGGAGGCCACGTCGCTGCCCGCCCGGTCCCGGCGGAACAGGTCGAACAGCAGGTTGCAGCGGTCCAGATAGTCGGGCACGTCCAGGGGATTGATGGAGCCGGTGAGTACGATATTGTCCTGCCCCCGGAGCCTGTCCGCCGCGGGCCTGGTCACCGGGCCCATGAGCACAAAGGTCCACTCCGGCCGGTGCCGGGCGGCGTAGAGCAGGGGGTCTAAATCCACCTGGTTGTTGACGCTGCCCACCCGCCCCAGCACCCGCTGGCCGGAAAGGCCCGCCAGCTGCGGGGGAACCGACCGCTCCTTCTTCTGTAACAGCACCGGGTTCACCCCGTTGGGCAGCAGGGCGATGTTGTCGTTGCAGGGGGACAGCCGCCGGATCAGCCCGAAGGAGGCGGCGAACACCACCTCGGCGTTGCGGGCCAGGTCGCTCTCCCAGTCCATACCGCTCTCGTCCCAGAAACGGTCGCAGTCGTACACCACCCCCCGGTAGGCCAGCAGGTCCAGAAATTGGGCGTGGTCGGGGCAGGTGCACCACAGCACCGGCTCGCGGAAGCGGTGCCTGTCCATGGTCCGCTGGATGAAGTCCGCGATTTTCTCCAGCCTGCGCCGGTGGAGCACCGAGGTCTCTAGGGGGCCGGGGATGGGGGCGGGGAGGGTGTATACCGTGAGATGGGCGCGAACCCTCCGGCCCTGCTGGGGCATGGGCGAACCCTTTCGCGGGGCGGGCTCAAAGAGCAGGATCTGGGCGCCGGTGAGCCGGGCCAGCAGCTGCTGGGTGCGGTCGGGCCGGGCCCGCCAGGGGGCGTGGGCCAGACAGACGATTTGCTTCATAGGGCACCTCCTGGGTTAGGGGGATGGTTTCTATTGGGCCAGCAGACGGGCCGCGGCCTGACGGTTTTCCCGCTCCAGCCGGATGAGCCGGGCGGTTTTGTCCTCCAAGGCCTGCCGGTCCTGGCGGCGGGCGGCGGCGTCGTCAATGAGGGAGCACAGCAGCTCTGGCGTGACCTGGTCCAGTTGGGCGTACAGGTCCTGGCCCGCATCGTCCAGAAACGCGCTTACCTTGGGGTCGTACACCACCCCCACCAGGGGCACACCCCGGACGGCGGCAAAGATCAGCGCGTGCAGGCGCATGGACAGCGCCACGTCCATCCGGGCGGACAGGGCGATGGCAAGCTCCGTGCTGGGGCAGGAGGCCAGAAGATTGGCGGGGGCGTACTGGAGCTGGGCGGCCACCTTCTGGGCGGCGGCGGCGTCCGGCTTCCCCTCGATGGGGATAAACACGGGGATCAGGTCGTAGCGCTGATAGGCATAGTCCACGGCGGCGGCGAAGGCGGGGGCCTTCTCGTCGAAACCGGGCCAGGGCCGGACGGTGACGCCCAGGTAGCGCTCCCCCTTCCGGGGGTGGAGGCCGATCTCTTCCAGCAGGGCGTCCGCCGCCTGGGGGGGCGCGGCGGGGAGGGTGACGGCGGGATCGGCGGCCAGGATCACCTGGGGACGGCTCACCCCCAGGGCCTTGAGCTCGTCGATGGAGGCGCTGTCCCGGGTGGTGATGATGTCCACGCAGCGGTCGATGACCTTCCCCGTTTTCCGGCGGTTGCGGGGGGTGTTGATAGGCCCAATGCCGCAGCCGTACATCATCACCCGGCACCCCAGGCGACTGGCGGCGGACAGGGTGAACAGATAGAACCACAGGGAGCGGTGGCTGGTCACGTCTTGCACCAGGGAGCCGCCCCCGTTGATGTAGAGGGCGCTCTTCGCCATGTGGCGGCAGAAGACGGGGACATTGAAGGTGTACACCGCCCCCACCCGGTGGCGCAGCCGGGTGGCCTTGGGCTTGCGGGTCATGATCCACAGGGGAAGGTCTGGGTCGACGGCGCGCATCTCGGTGACCAGGGCCTGCAAAATGGCCTCGTCCCCGGCGTTGCCCCGGCCATAGGCCCCGCAGATGACCACGCCGTCCCGGCGGCGCTCTCTTTTGCGCTTTTCCCGGCGGAGGATGGCCTCATAGATATCCAGCTGGCGGCGGATGGTGCTCTCGATGGAGAACTCGGTTCGGCCCTTCTCCAGCAGCTGCGCCCCCAGGCGGCGGCGCAGGTCGGGATCCCCGGCCAGGGCGGCCAGATGGCGGCCCAGGGCCTCGTGGTCCCGGGGCCGGAACAGCAGGCCGGTGACGTGGCTCTGGATGAGGAGGGGTACGCCGCCCACCTGGCTGGCTGCGGTAGGCAGGGCAAACAGGGCCCCCTCGGTGAGGGCGTAAGGGAAGGTCTCGGACAGGGAGGTGAGGGTGTTGATATCCAGGGCGTTGTAAAAGCTGTCGGTGTCGCCCAGCCACCCGGCGAAGCACACCGCGTCCGCCACCCCCAGCTCTTTGGCCAGGGCTTTCAGCATGGCCTCATCCTGGCCCTCTCCGGCGATGATGAGGCGCAGCTGGGGCTGGGTCTTGTGGGCGATGGCGAAGCCCCGCAGCAATGTGCCCATGTCCTTCACCGGGTTCAGACGGGCGGCGATGCCCGCGATGACCACATCGTCCGGCCAGTCCAGCCCCAGGCTGTCCAGAAATTCCCGGCGGGTGAGTGCAGGGGTGCGGGGGGTGAAGTCGATGCCGTTGTAGATGGCGAACATCTGCTGGGGGTCGAAGCCCCGGCTGATGAGCAGGTCGCCCATGGCGTCGGACACGCCGATGCGGTAGGGGATGCGCCGCAGGGCCCAGGCGTTGAGATTGCCGTAGGTCAGGGCGGACAGGGGACGGCCCATATAGTCCAGCTTCGGGTCGGAGTGGACGGTGGTGACCACGGGCAGGCCGGTGGAGCGGCGCAGCAGCGCCCCCATCAGGTTGCCCCGGGCCCCGTGGCAGTGGATGATGTCGTAGCCCTCCTTACGGATCTTCTCCCGCAGGGGCTTTAAAGCGGCCAGGGGGTTGCGTCCGGCCATCACATCCACATGAATGCCCAGCTCCCGTGCCTCCTGGGTGAAAGGGCCGTCGGTGAAGCACACCATGTCGGCCTGGATGTGCCGGTTTAATCCTTGCAGCAGGGAGTGGACGTGGGTTTTTGCCCCGCCGGTGTCGCCGCCGCTGATAAGGTGGATGACTTTCATAGGCTCCTCCCATAAAAAACTTGCCACCGGGCAAGGAATGGGGTAAAATAGAAACGCGTGCGGAAAAACCAGGAAACCCCTGATTTTTTATTATACATGGGCTTGGGCCTCGGGTCAAGGCCGGAGGCCGGAAAAAGGGAGGTGCGGGATATGTGGCTGAGCTATGTGAAGGGTATAACGCTGGAGATAGATGGCGCAGGGATGGACTGCGCCCGCTTTGGCGGCGGGGAGAAAACGCTGGTGCTGCTCCCGGGCCTCAGCCTCCGGGACGTGAAGGGGGCGGAGCTGCCGCTGGCCTGGCTGTACCGCTGTTTTGCCGGGGAGTACACAGTGTACGTCCTGGACAAGAAATCCGTCATTCCAGACGGGTATACCATCCGGGAACTGGCGGACGACGCCGCCCGCGCCATGGACCGGCTGGGTATTTCCAGCGCGGATGTGTTCGGTGTCTCCCAGGGCGGCATGATCGCGCAGTATCTGGCCATCGACCACCCCCGGCTGGTACATAAGCTGGCGCTCAGCGTCACGGCATCCAGGCCAAACCGGGTCATGGAGGGGGCGGTGAGCCGCTGGGTGGAAATGGCGGAGGGCGGCAGATATGAGGCCCTGGTCATGGATCTCTTTGAGCGGATGTATTCAGAGGCATATCTCAGGAAGCACAGATGGCTCTTCCCGGTGCTGTGCAAAATGGGGAAGCCGAAGGACCCTGGCCGCTTCATTGCCCTGGCGAAGGCTTGCCTGACCTGCAACTGCTACCCGGAGCTTCACAAAATCACCTGCCCCACGCTGGTGATCGGCGGCAGGCGGGACCACGTGCTGACCGGAGGGGCGTCGGAGGAAATCGCGGCGGCGCTTCGGTGCGAGCTGTACCTATACGAGGATCTGGGCCACGCCGCCTATGAGGAGGCGCCGGATCACAATGATCGGATTGCTCAATTCCTGCGGGCGCAGCGATTGAACGGAAAGGAGCGGAAAAATGCCAAGTGTCATTCAGCAGCTGGACGAGCGGGCCCTGGTGTGGATCGCGGAACACGTGCGTTGCGCCCTGCTGGACCCGCTGATGAAGCTGTACACCCTTATGGGCAACACGGGGCTGCTGTTCATCGCCCTGGGGCTGGTTATGCTGTTCTGGAGGCCCACCCGGAAGGCCGGGGCTTCGGCGCTGTGCGCCATGCTCATCGGGCTCATTGTGGTGAACTTCACCATCAAGCCCCTGGTGTCCCGGCCCAGGCCCTGGCTGGTTATGGAAAACTTTGTCAACCTGGTGCCGGAGCGCGACCCCAATTCCTTCCCCTCGGGGCACACCAACGCCGCCTTTGCCTTTGCCCTGGCGGTGTGCGCGTCCGCGCCCAGGCGGTGGATGAAGGTGACGGCGGTGTGCATGGCGGCGGTGATGGGCCTGTCCCGGCTGTACGTGGGGGTCCATTTCCCCAGCGACGTGCTGGCAGGGGCGGCCATCGGCTCCCTGTGCGGCCTGCTGGGGGCATGGGCAGTCAAAAAGGCCTGGGAGCGGTTCAGTACCCGGCTTCCGAAAGCTCCAGAATAACCGCCTGGGCCAGCAGCAGCCCCGCCGCCGCGGGCACCCACATGGCGCTGGCGGGGATGGACCGCCGGCCCGGGGGCGGGGCCTCGTCCGTGTCCCCGGCGGAGCGGGCCGGCTCAGGGGAGAATACCACTTTGTGGTGGGGGATGCCCCGGCGGCGCAGCTCCTTGCGCACCACCCGGGCCAGGGGACAGCCCTGGGTTTCCGAGATGTCGGCGATGCGCAGGAGCTGGGCGTCCCGCTTGTTGCCGGTGCCCAGGGCGGAGATGATGGGGATGCCCCGGGCGTGGGCCGTCTCGATCAGATCCAGCTTGCAGCTCACCAGGTCGATGGCGTCTACGATATAGTCGTAGCGGGCGGCGAAAAATTCCTTCCGTGTGTCCGCCTCGTACCGCAGGGTCAGGGGGTGGAGGGCGCAGTCCGGGTTGATGTCGGACAGGCGTCGGGCGGTGGCGGCGGCCTTTTCCGTGCCAAGGGTGGAGCGCAGGGCGGCGCATTGGCGGTTCAGGTTGCTGGCCGACACCGTGTCCTGGTCCGCCAGGGTCAGCTCCCCCACGCCGGAGCGGCACAGGGCCTCGGCGCACCAGCCCCCCACGCCCCCCAGGCCCAGCACGGCCACATGGCTGTTTTGCAGCCGCTCCATGGCGGGAGCGCCCAGCAGCATCCGGGTGCGTACGAATTGGTCTTCCATTTGAATCAGCTCCCAAAAACAAAGGCCGGACATATGTCCGGCCTTTGTCTGCGTGTTTTATTTCCCGACGTAATCGGTCCCGCCCAGCAGGGCGGCGGGGAAGTTGGCGGTCAGGCCGTCGACCCAGGTGTTCTGGGCCTCGCCGGCCATGGTGTCGCGGATGCTGCCCATCCATACCGGCTCGTTCTCGCCCACGAAATAGATCAGATGGTAGCCCCAGTACCCGCTGGTGGCGCCCTCCTCGCCGACGTGCTGAACCAGGCCCACCTCGCCTGCCTTGCGGCTGCTGTCGAACACCCAGTCGTTGAACTCGGAGACAAAGTAGCCGTCGTAGCGGCGCTGGTACAGGCCGCCGTTGGTGTTGGAGCCGCTGTCCTCGGACTTCTCGTTAGCCAGCTTGGCAAAGTCGTCCTCGGTCTTGCCGCTGGCGTCCCACTCCGCCTGGATGGCGTCCATCTTCTCCTTGGCGGCGGCCCAGGCCTCGTCGGTGGGGGCCACCAGCTTGTTGTCCTCGCCGGTGGTGTTCTCCGCCCGGATCAGGATATGGCGCACGTCCCGGGTGGGTTCCTCCGCCAGATAGCGGTCATGGAAGGCGATGACATAGCAGGCGCCGCTGTCCAACTCCACCAGCTTGCACTGGTCCTTGCCCAGCTTGAGCAGCTCTTCGCTGTAGGAGGAGCTGATACTGCCGATGCCCACGGAGGTGATGTGGTCGGCGCCGGTGGTCAGCTCGTACTTCTCCTTCTGGGAATCGAAGGAGGCGCCGTCCTTGACGGCCGCCAAAGCCTCTTCGGCCTTTTCCTTGGCTTCGGCCTTGGCCTCGTCCTTCCGCTTGTTCAGCTCGTCTTCATCCAGCTCGTTGCCGTCCTCGTCCTTGGTGTCCACAGAGGCTACGGGGAAATAGAGGTAGGAGTATTCAATGGTGTCCAGGGTGTCGGCATGGTCGTCCTCGTTGTAATAAGCGGTCAGGTCGTCCTGGGTGTAGCCCTCGTACAGCTCGTCGTACTTCTCGTCGGCAACCAGCTGGGCCATCAGATACCGGGCGGTGAGCTTTTTATAGACGGAAGGGCTCATATATTCGCCGAAGATGGCCTTCAGGTAGGCGTCGTACCGGTATCCGTAGGCGGCGGCGGTGGACTTGATGTCGTCAATGGCGGCGTCCAGACCGTTCTGGATCTCGGCCTCGGTGTGCCCTTCCTTGACCGCCTCTTTGGCCAGGGCCAGCTGCCGCTGGGCGCTGTGCAGGGCCTCGTCCAGGAAAAAGTCCCGGTAGGTGACGCCCTTTTCCGCGTCCTGGAGCTGCTCGGCGTCGCTCTTGGAGGTGTCGATGAGGCCGTAGTTGGCATAGTTGCCGCGCACATTGGCATAATAGTAGCTCAGCTCGGCGGCGGTGACCTTTTCGTCTCCCAGGGTGGCGGCCGTTGTCCGGCCCTGGAAGAAGCCGGAGGTCCAAATAAACAGCGCGGCAATCAGGGCCGCGGACACCACGCCGACGGCGGTGTAAGCAATGGTTTTCCGTTTGCGGGCGGCCTGCTCCTGCTGGACCTTGAGGGTTTTGGGGTCGGGTCCGGCATTCTGGCGCTGCTTTTTTTCTCTGGATGCGCTCATGATATAATCAATCCTCTCAGTATTCGTGTAGTGACGGCAGGGCTGAGGCGCGGGCACCAACGCGCGTCCACAAAAAATGGGCCCCCGCAAGACGCTGCCTGACATTATAACATGGGAAAACAGTGGTTGCAAGGCCAAATTTGTTTGCGGACAAAAATTTACAAATCAAAAAAGGCGGAAGGGCCGAAACCCTTCCGCCGGATTGGATCAGAACCCCCGCCGTGGCCGTGCCGCCCCATTAAAAACCTGCACGAAAATGCAGGTGGGTCGCCTCCGCTTGGCTTTACCGCTTCCAACGTCCAGACACCTCCGAAGAGGGCCGGGAGGCCTGCGAACCACCGCACGAGTGGAGCGTCCCGTTTTAAAAATGTGGGTTTTAACAGGGCAAGGTCACGTAGTTAGAACCCGGCAGGGGAATTTATTGCATTTGAGCCGTCGTGAGCAGGCGAAACGCAGGCGCGTGGTCAGCCGTCCTCCTCCTCGTCCTCGAACAGCTCCTCCATGAACTGCTCGTAGACGGCGTCCAGCTCCGTCTGGTCGTCGATGTCGGCCAGCAGGGACTCGCCGTCCTGCTCGATGACCTTCAGCAGGATCAGGCCGAAATCCTCGTCGTCCTCGTCCATGTCCGCCGGGACAAAGGCCATGTACTGCGTCCCGTCGCGTTCCAGTGTGCCCAGATGCTCCAGTTCAAATTCATTGCCCTCGTCATCGGTGATCGACACAAAATCGGGGCCGTATTCCTCGCTCATGGCGGAAGACCTCCTTACCTGGCGGGCATCGGCGCCGCCTTTGTTCCTATTGTAACGGCTGGCGGGAGAAAAAGCAAGAGGGGATATGAAATTTCTGCGGGGCGGGGGGAAGAAAAATGGGACGGTGGAGACCCGGCGGCGTCTTCAGGCAGCACCAGGTCGTCGGGGCGGAAATGGTGAAACTAGCCTGCTTTTCTACATTCCACACTTCTGCATTCCAGTCTCCGCACATATACGCACCGCCGCCATCAGCATTACCGCCACAGGCTTTGCCGGGGGCTCTCCCTGACGTTATTCACGCGTCTGGCAGCCGGGGGAGCTCCACCCCGGCGGGCAGGCCTCGCTCCAGCTCCTCGTCGGTGAGAAACTCCGTCATCACGTGCCGGTAGCGCTTGGGCATATGGGTGGACTGGCATTTGGGATTCAGCCGTCCCTCGATGGCGATGGTCTCATAGTATTTTCTCCACATGGCCCGGAAGGCCCGCTCCGTCTCCCCGGCGGGGCCCGTGCGGAAGTCCTCCGCTGGAACCAGCCGCCACTGGCCCCTATTGGACAAAAACGCCTCGTGGTGGGTGCGGTCGTAGAGGACGATCCGCTCGCCGGAGTACCGGGCGGCAAAGTGGGGGGCCAGCAGGGGCAGCACCCGGTTTTTAGGCTCGATCTCCCCCACCAGACAGCCGTCCAGGTCGGAGAAACGGACGAAGCCCTTCAGATGATCCCATTCCGTCCACATTTTTGTGAGCGCCAGGTTCACCCTGGCCATCACCGGGTCGCTCAGGTCCAGCCGCACCCGGTCCCCCTCCCGGAGCCCCCGGCGGATGAGGGTGAGCAGGGCCAGCTCCTTGTCCGGCAGGCAGGTGAGAAACCCCCGGGCGACCAGCTTTTGGAACGCGGGGGATACCCGCTTGGACAGGGCCGCGTAGAGCCGCCGGGCCCTGTCCCGGTCGGCAGGGGGTTCCCGCGTCTCCCAGAGGCTGGCTTCATCATCGAGGAATAGGAAAGCCTCGGGCTCCGTCCCGCTCTCTAGGGCGTCCCACACGCAGGTCAGGAACCCGGCGAAGGTACCGTCGTACCGGTAGGCGGTCATGCCGTCCCCTCCTCTTCGCCGAACAGGGAGAGCTGCTCCCAGCCTTCCACGCCGCCCAGGGCGGCCCGCTCCAGGCCGGTGAGGCGGCGGTAGATGCTGTCCCGGCTGAAGCGCAGGCCGGGCAGCATCCGGCCCGCGCAGGTGATGAAGTATTGGGCCCGCTTCATTACGATGCCCAGCCGCTTCAGCCCCTCGAAGGAGAGGGGGCCGTACCGACGGGCGGCGACAATCCGCTGGGCCCCCCGCATCCCGATGCCGGGCACCCGCAGGATGGCCTCGTAGTCCGCCCGGTTCACCTCCACCGGGAAAAACTCCGGGTGGCGCAGGGCCCAGTCACTTTTGGGGTCCAGGGCGGCGTCAAAGTTGGGATGGCCCTCGTCCAGGATCTCCCCGGCGGTGAAGCCGTAGAACCGCAGCAGCCAGTCCGCCTGATACAGCCGGTGCTCCCGCAGCAGGGGCGGCTTGAACCCCGCGGGGGCGGGCAGGCCCTTGTGGTCGGACACCGGCATATAGGCGGAGTAAAACACCCGCTTCAGGCGGTATTTCTGATACAGCCTCTCGGTCAGGGTCAGAATATGATGGTCGCTCTCGGGGGTGGCGCCCACGATCATCTGGGTGGACTGGCCCGCGGGGGCGAATTTCGGCGCGTGGCGGTAGAGCTTCAATTCCGCCTTGGACTGGGCCGCCCCGTCCCGGATCTGGGCCATGGGGGCCAGGATGGCGGCCTTGGTCTTGTCCGGGGCCAGCAGCCGCAGGGAGGACTCCGAGGGCAGCTCGATGTTGACGCTCAGCCGGTCGGCCAGCAGCCCCAGCTGGTAGGTGAGCCCTGGGTCCGCCCCGGGGATGGCCTTGGCGTGGATGTAGCCGTTAAAATGGTATTCTGTGCGCAGCAGGCGCAGGGCCTCGATCATCCGCTCGGTGGTGTAGTCGGGACTTTTCAGCACCGCCGAGGACAGAAACAGCCCCTCGATATAGTTGCGCCGGTAGAACTGGATGGTGAGCTCCGCCAGCTCCCGGGGGGTGAAGGCAGTGCGGGGCACGTCATTGGAGCGGCGGTTGACGCAGTAGGCGCAGTCGTAGCAGCAGTGGTTGGTGTAGAGCACCTTCAGCAGGGAGATGCACCGCCCGTCGGCGGAGAAGGTGTGGCAGCAGCCGGAGTTGGAGGCGCTGCCGATGGTCCCCGCCCTGCCGCCCCGGGTGACCCCGCTGGAGGTGCAGGCGGCGTCGTACTTGGCGGCATCTGCCAAAATTGTCAGCTTGTCCATGATCTCCACAGGATCATCCGCCTCTCCGTCGGGCGACCCTCTGACAGCGCCGACCGCCCCTAAAATCAAACGTTTGTATTTCTATTATAGTACGGATGCTCAATTTGTCAAGGACAAATTTTTCTGGGGCGGGTGTTTTGCGGGCCGAAGCTTTGGGCTGGAAATCCGGCGGCGTTTGTGCTAGACTAAACCAAACCAAACCGCTGTGAGGGAGGGGCCGGGATATGGGATATCGCTTTGCCATCTGTGACGACGACGGGGACTACGCGCGGTACATCGACGGCCTTGCCGCCCGGTGGGCCCGTCAGGCGGGGGAGGGGCTGGAGACGGAGTGCTTTCCCTCAGCGGAGGCGTTTTTGTTCCGTTATGAGGAGCGGAAGGACTTCGACGTGCTCCTGCTGGACATCGAGATGGCGGGGATGGACGGGGTGGAGCTGGCCCGGGCCGTCCGCCGGGACAATGACGACGCGCAGATCGTGTTCATCACCGGCTACACCGACTACATCGCCCAGGGCTATGAGGTGTCCGCCCTGCACTACCTCACCAAGCCTGTGGACGAGGAGAAGCTGTTCCAGGTGCTCACCCGGGCAGTGGGGCGGCTGCGGCGGAACGAGCCCGTCCTCACCCTGGAACTGCCGGGGGAGGTGGTGCGCCTGCCCCTGGGCCGGATCCGTTATCTGGAGGTGCTCCACAACTATGTCACCGTCCATGCCGGACGGGACTACACGGTGAAGCGTCCCCTGGGGGAGCTGGAAAAGGGGCTGGACAACCGGTTTTTCCGGGTGGGCCGCTCCTGTATCGTGAATCTGACCTGTATCCGGCGGGTGACCCGGGAGTGGGCGGAGCTGTCCACGGAGGAGCGCATCCCCCTGCCCCGGGGCCAGTACGACAAGCTGAACCGGGCCATCATCCGGCAGATTTGAGGAGGGAGCGGCGTGAAACTCTTTGACCGGCTGCTGGACCGGCGCCTGGCCGCCTACCAGCGGGAGCTCATCGAAATCCACTACGCCGAGGTGGAGAATATGTACCGGCAGATGCGGGGCTGGCGGCACGATTACCGCAGCCACATCCAGGTGATGAAGGCCCACGCCGCCCAGGGGGACTGGGGGGCGGTGTCGGCCTATCTGGACGCGCTGGAGACCGACCTCAACACAGTGGACACGGTGGTCAAAACAGGCAACCCCATGGCGGACGCCATTCTCAACAGCAAGATCTCCCTGGCCCGTTCCAAGCACATCCAGGTGCGGGCGGACGCCAGCATCCCCGTGGCCCTGGACATCTCCGAGCTGGACCTGTGCGTCATCCTGGGCAACCTGTTTGATAACGCCATCGAGGCCAGCCTCGCCCTGCCCGAGGGGGAGCGGCTGATCCGGGCGTACATCGACATGAAAGGGGCGCAGCTGTATATCTCGCTGACCAACTTCACCGCCGTGGGCAAGCGGAACAAGCGGGAGGGCCGCTTCCGCTCCACCAAGGGGGAGGGGCACGGCTTCGGCCTTCAGCGCATCGACGCCATCGTGGAGCGGCTGGGGGGCTACCTGAGCCGCAACAGCGAGGACGGGGCCTTTACCACGGAGATCCTGCTGCCCACCGAGCCCCCGTCCGCCCCCCAGGGCGGCGGCGCGCAGTTCAGCCCCTGAATGATACAATTCAGCCCCCGGTTGACACAGCCGGGGGCTTTCGTGCTATTATGCGCCTTGAGGTGAGAGATATGGAAACAAATAAAACCCACAAGCAAAAGCCCGCCTATGGCATGGCCTCCAACTGCGCCTTTATGATCCGGCGGGCGTGGCGGGACTGCAGGGGCGTGCTCAGCGTGTGCGCGGGCCTTGTGTTCTGCGGCGTGGCCGCCAGCCTGCTGGAGCTGTTCGTGGTGCCCTCCATTCTGGAGGCGGTGGAGGAGGGCGTAGGCCCTGGGGAGCTGGCGCGGCTGATCCTCTGGTTTACGCTGGGAATGGCGCTGGTGCGCGCCCTGCGCAACTACCTGGAGACTAACGACATTTTCGGGCGCATCAGCGTGCGCACCGGGCTGTGCCTGGATCTGCACATGACCTTCTGCCGTACATCCTTTCCCCACACGGAGGATCCGGACTACATCAAGCGGATCATAAAAGCCAGCCGGTGCCTTGACGACAACCAGGGTCCGGGGGAGGCCGTCTGGAAAACCATGACCGATCTGTTGACCTATCTCATCAGCTTTGTGATCTACCTGCTGCTGCTCTCCCAGGCAGGGCCCTGGGCGGCGGCGCTCTGCATGGTACTGTCCGCAGCCAGCTATTTTGCCGGGGAGCGCATCCGCTCCTGGCGCTACCGCCACCGGGAGGAGGAGGGGGCGCTCCTGCACAAGATGCAGTATGCCGTCAGCCAGAGCAAGGACATGAAGCTGGCCAAGGACATCCGCATTTTCGGGCTTGCCCCCTGGCTGACGGAGCTGTACGGCAAATACACCCGCCTCTATCAGGATTTCTACGCCAAAAGCCAGCGGTATTACCTGTGGGCCGACCTGCTGGATATGGCGCTAGCCTTCCTGCGCAACGGCGCGGCCTACGGCCTGCTCATCAGCCTGGCCCTGCGGGGGGAGCTGAGCGCGGCGGAGCTTGTGCTGTACCTCACGGCGGTGAGCGGCTTTGCCCAGTGGGTGACGGGCATCTTCACGAAGCTGGGGGAGCTGCACCGGCAGAGCCTGGAGCTGTCCGCCCTGCGGGAGGTGTGGGATACGCCGGAGCCCTTCCGGTTCGGGGACGGCAAACCCCTGCCCGTGAAGGAAAACCACCTGTATGAGCTGGAGCTGCGGGACGTGTCCTTCCGCTACCCCGGCGCGGACCACGACACCTTGTCCCACGTGAATCTGACCATCCATCCCGGGGAAAAGCTGGCGGTGGTGGGCAAAAACGGCGCGGGCAAAACCACCCTCATCAAGCTGCTGTGCGGTTTCTACGACCCAACGGAGGGTCAGGTGCTGCTGGACGGGGAGGACATCCGCCAGTATAACCGCCGGGACTACTACCAGCACTTCTCCGCCGTGTTCCAGCAGTTCTCGGTGATGGCGGGCACCATGGCGGAGAACGTTGCCCAGGCCACAGGGGACAGGCTGGACCGGGCCAGGGTGTGGGAGTGTCTGGAAAAGGCCGGGGTGGCCGGCAAGATCCGGGAGCTGCCCCGGCAGGAGGACACCCACCTGGGCCGGGAGGTCTACCTGGACGGCGTCGACCTGTCCGGGGGACAGCTGCAGCGGCTGATGCTGGCCAGGGCGCTGTACAAAAATGCGCCCGTGGTGGTGCTGGACGAGCCCACCGCCGCCCTGGACCCCATCGCGGAGAGCGACCTCTACCGGCGCTACAGCGATCTCACCGGGAACCGCACCAGCGTGTATATCTCCCACCGGCTGGCGTCCACCCGGTTCTGCCACCGGGTGCTGCTCATCGAAGACGGCGGCATCGCCGAGGAGGGTACCCATGAGGAGCTGCTGAATGCGGGCGGGCGGTACGCCTACCTGTTCAACATCCAAAGCAAATACTACAAGGAAGGGGCAATGGAAGATGAATAAAGAGCTCATGAAGATACGGGAGCGGGAGCTGGCCCAGCACAGCTTCGCCATCTGGGGCAAAATCGCCCCGGAGCTGTTCACCTTTGAACGGCGGGACGGCAAGGGGACGGTGGGCCATGGCTGAGAAAAAAGAGCGTCTGCCTCTGAAAGAGGCCGCGGCCCGCACCCGCCGGGGCCTGTCGATCTGGTGGAACACCGCGCCGGAGGTGCTGGTATCCGGCTGGGTGCGGGAGGGGGTGGACGCCCTGTCCCCCTACCTGCCGCTGTACTTCACCGCCCGGCTGGTGAACGCCATTGCCGGGGGCGGGGGGCAGGTGTGGGCCATGCTGTGGGCCCTGCTGGCCTCCACGGCCGCCGTGGCGGGAGTTCAAGCGGCGATCCACTGCTGGGACGATGCCATGAGAAACGCCCACCAGTGGCCCGCCTGGAGCCGTATCCTCTTTGACAAGCTGCTGAGCATGGACTTCTGCGACGTGGACGATCCCCAGAACCAGGCACTGCTCACCCAGATTGAGCAGCTTCGGAACTGGAGCGGCTTTGGGATGAACCAGGTATATAGGGTGTCCGCCCGGGCCCTGGGGGCGCTGTGCCGGGTGCTGGGGGCGCTGGCCCTGTCGGTGAGCCTGTTCATCCTGCCCGTGCCCGGGGGCAGCCCCCTGGTCTGGCTCAACCACCCGCTGTGTCTGGCGGGGATGGCGGGGCTGATGCTGGCCTCAGTGGCGCTGTCCGCACGGCTGGCCAACGGGGCCCAGGGCTACTGGGACCGCTATGACGGCACGGCGGGCAACCGGGGCTTCTCCTTCTTTTACTTCATCGCCATGCGGGAACGCCACCGGGCTGCCGATATCCGCGCCTACGCCCAGGACAGATTTTTGGAGGACGCGGGAAGACAGGAAATGCGCAGCGAGACCTCCTTCGGCCCCAACTCCTCCGTGGGCCGGGCGGGCCGGGGGCCCATGGGATTGCTGAGCGCCGCCTCCGGCATTGTATCCCAGGTATTCGTGGGAACGGTCTACCTGTTCACCGGGCTGAAGGCCCTGGGTGGGGCCTTCGGGGTGGGCTCGGTGACCCAGTACGTGGGGGCGCTGGCGGGGCTGGCCCAGGGGCTGGGCGACCTGCTGGAGCTGGTGGGTGTGCTGCGCACCAACGCCGAGTTCCTGAAATTCACCTTTGACTTCCTGGACATTCCAAACCATATGTACCAGGGCAGCCTGACCACCGAGAAGCGCAACGACCGCAAGTACGAGATTGAGTTTCGGGACGTGTCTTTCAAGTACCCCGGCACGGACGCCTGGGCCCTGCGCCACGTGTCCATGAGGTTTGACGTGGGGGAGCGGCTGGCGGTGGTGGGGGAGAACGGCTCGGGCAAGACCACCTTCATCAAGCTGCTGTGCCGCCTGTACGACCCCACCGAGGGGGAGATCCTCCTCAACGGCATCGACATCCGCAAGTACCGCTACGACGATTACCTGGCGCTGTTCTCTGTGGTGTTCCAGGACTTCAAGCTGCTCTCCCAGCCCCTGGGGGCCAACGTGGCCGCGGCGGAGGACTATGACCGGGCAAGGGCGGAGGAGTGCCTTGCCAAGGCGGGCTTCGCGGATCGGCTGGCCGAGCTGCCAAAGGGTCTGGACACCTGCCTGTACCGGGAGTTTGAGGACGACGGGGTGGAGGTGTCCGGCGGCGAGGCCCAGAAGATCGCTCTGGCCCGGGTGCTGTATCAGGACGCGCCGTTTATCGTGCTGGACGAGCCCACCGCCGCCCTGGATCCCGAGGCGGAGGCGGAGGTGTACACCAAGTTTAACGACATCGTGGAGGACAAGACCGCCATCTATATCAGCCACCGGCTGTCCTCCTGCCGGTTCTGCGACGATATCGCCGTATTTGACCGCGGCCGGGTGGTCCAGCAGGGCGTCCACGACGATCTGGCCCAGGCCGATGGCAAGTACCGCGACCTGTGGGAGGCCCAGGCGCAGTACTATCAGAAGGGGGAGGGGTGTGATTGACAGCGCCGGAGCAATGGACTATAATGTCGAATATCAAGGATTAGGAGGGACGCGTGATGGATTGGGGAACGCTGTTATCAACACAAAAGCTGACGCCGGAGCCCCCGGAGCCCCCGGTTTTCGAGCGGTATCCCATCAATGAATTTGAAAAGGATTATAACAGGATTGTGTCCAGCGCCGCGTTCCGCAGGCTCCAGGACAAAACCCAGGTTTTTCCGCTGGACAAGAGCGATTTTGTGCGGACCCGGCTGACCCACTCCATTGAGGTCTCCACAATTGCCAGGCAGCTGGGCATCATGGTGACACAGAATACAACCCAGTATCTGCCGGATGATTTTGGGGAGGAGGAGGCGAGAGCCATTCCCTCCGTGCTGCTGTGCGCCGGCTTGCTCCACGACCTGGGGAATCCCCCCTTTGGCCACTTTGGGGAGACCACCATCGGGGACTGGTTCAAGGAAAACCTGGGCAGGATCTCCTATAAAGGGCGCTCTCTGCGGGATTGCCTGGAGGCTCAGATGATCGCCGACCTGGAGCATTTTGAGGGCAACGCCCAGGCGCTGCGGATCCTGTTGAAGGCGCGCTTCAATTCGGAAATCAACCTCTCCGCCGCGGTGATCGGCACCCTGGTAAAGTACCCCAACAGCTCCCTTGCCTTTGACCCGGATCATCCCGACATCAAAAAGCATAAGCCCGGCTTTTACAGGCAGGAGGAAGGCGCGTTCAGGAGGATATCCCAGGGGCTGGGGACGACCGGCCCGGGCGGCGTGATCTGCCGGCACCCGCTGGCCTATTTGCTGGAGGCCGCGGACGATATCTCCTATGCCACCGCCGATCTGGAGGACGCGTTTAAAAAGAAGCTCTTTTCGCTGGATGATTTTATCGCGTTCTATGAGGGCGCCTACGATCACGACCGCATTGTGGCCAACCGCAGCCCGGAGTATTATACCAGAGAGCTGATCCAGAAGCTGACGGAGCGGCGGGAGCAGCAGGCCCAGGCGGGCGGCGCGAGGATTTTTAAGGATTGGCTCAGCGAGGTCCGGCGGTGGCTGATGTATGTGGTCGCATACCGTTTTTCCGCCAGCTATCGGGATATTATGTCCGGCCAGTATGAGCATGACCTGTTCTGGGATACAAACCACAGCGTCACCATTGAAATCCTGAAGGACGCCATGAAGAAATTTGCCTTCCAGACGGCCGGCATCGTCAAGCTGGAGCTGTCCGCCCAGACAATCCTCTCGTTCCTGCTGGAAAAGTTTGTGCACGCCGTGCTGTATTACGATTATGAGGATGAGCAGCAGGGCTATGTCCCCTCCAAGGCGGATAAGAAGTATATTTCCATATTCTCTGAAAACTACATCCTGGACTACCGGCAGTCCAGGACCGGGGACGAAACCTACGATCTGTACCTGCGGCTGCTTATGGCGACGGATTACATCAGCGGCATGACGGACTCCTACGCGCGCACCCTTTACCGCGAGCTGAGCGGAATTGAATGACGGCTCCCTCTTTGGGGGAGACAGGGAAAACTCCCTGGGAGCGGCGCCCCCGGGGAGTTTTCAGCGTTCACATTTCCAGAAGAACACGCTGTAGGGAGGCAGCTGGCTGCCGCCGCCGAAGTCGTGGTTTTCGCCGGTGAGCAGGTCCACCGCCCGGCCGCAGCCCGCGTCAAAGTGGGCGGTATAGGGCTGGCTGTCCGCGTTCACCGCCACCAGCACCCGCTCATGCTCACTCCGGCGCTGGAAAATGGCCTGTCGGTTGGTGAGCACCAGATCCTTGAAATCGCCGAAGCAAAGGGCCTCGCTCTCCCGGTGGGCGCGGGCCATGGCGGCGATGGTGTCGGTGAGCCCGTTCCACTGCGGCCTGTCGAAGCAGGGCCGCAGGGCCTCGTCCCCCTGGGATTTGTCGCCCCTGGCCCCCCACTCGCTGCCGTAGTACAGGCAGGGGATGCCGGGCATACCGAACACCAGGCCGTAGATCAATGGCAGATGCTCCGGATTTTGCAGGATGGAGGCCACGCGGGTCACGTCGTGATTGTCGACGAAGCACAGCAGGTGCTTTCCCCGGTACAGCGTCCACTGCTCCGGGCCGAACTGGCGCTTCAAGGAGTGGACGATCTCAAACAGGTTCATGGAGTTCAGGGCGGAGTACAGCCCCTTGTAGCACTCGTAGTTGGTGCAGGAGTGGAGCATTTCATCGTTAACCCACTGGTTGTAGTCCCCGTGGAGGGTTTCGCCCAGCAGGAAGAAGTCAGGCTTTATCTCCTGGCAGGAGCGGCGCAGGCGGCGCAAAAAGTCCTTGTCCAGGCAGTAGGCCACGTCCAGGCGCAGGCCGTCGATGTCAAACTGCTCCACCCAGAAGCGGATGGTGTCGATCAGGTAGTCCGCCACCGCCGGGTTGCGCAGGTTGAGCTTCACCAGCTCGTAGTGGCCCTCCCAGCCCTCGTACCAGAAGCCGTCGTTGTAGTTGGAGTTGCCGTCGAAGCTGATGTGGAACCAGCCCTGATAGGGGGAATCCCACTTTTTCTCCCGCACGTCCCGAAAGGCCCAGAAGCCCCGGCCCACATGGTTGAACACCCCGTCCAGCACCACCTTGACGCCGTGGTTGTGGAGGGTGCGGCACACCGCGGCGAATTCCTCGTTGGTGCCCAGGCGGCAGTCCACCTTCCGGTAGTCCCGGGTGTCGTAGCCGTGCCGGTCGCTTTCAAACACCGGGCCCAGGTACAGGGCGTCGGCCCCCAGCTTTTTGATATGCTCCGCCCACTGGCCCACCTTTCCGATCCGGCTGGCCTGGACGCCGTCGTTCTCCTGGGGGGCCCCGCAGAAGCCCAGGGGATAGATGTGATAGAATACGCTCTGTTCCGCCCACATGGGCGTCACTTCCTTTCTCGTGTGCTGGCGGGCCGGGGGGCCCGCGGGGAATAAGTATAGCAGAAACCTGCCCGAAAAGCAAGCTACCGCCGTTGACATTCCATGGACCGGAGTAAAGCGCGCATCTGGGCGGCCTCGCGCCGCCCCCGGATAACGGTGGAGCGCAGGATGGGGACCAGCTCGGTGGAGACATCGTATTTCAAGGCGTTTTCCGCCATGCGGATGGCCCCCTGGCAGTGGGGGATCATCTCCTGGAGAAAGACGGCGGCCAGCCGGTTGCCCTCCGGGGCGCGGCCCATCCCGGCGTACATCTCCCGGTAGATGAGGTCCATCCGCCGCTGGTAGAGCCGCAGATCCATGGGCGGGTTGACCAGGATGCCGCAGGCCGGCAGAACGGCCTCCATATCCGCAAGGCTCTGGGTGTGCGCCTCCATAACGCTCTGGGCGAAGCGGCGCACAGGGCCGTGTTCGGTAAAGCGCAGGATGTTGTTGGACAGCTGGACGGCGGCCCGGTGGTGGGGCGCCATCTGGACGATGAAGTTGTGGGAGATGCTCTGGGTGAGGCTGGCGGTGGTCATGGCCTGGACCATTCCGTCCAGAGTCTGGTAATAGCAGCACAGGTAATTTTTCGCGTCCTGGCTGAGCAGGCAGGTGTTTTTCATGGATATGCCCTCCTTTGGCCCATTCTGTGAGAAAAGGGGGCGGGGCGTTCAAAAAAAGTGAGGGCTGCCGCGGCGCGGCAGCCCCTGGGGAAATTCCGCATTGTGCTCAGCGGACGATTTTGTAGTAGGTGCGGGCGGTGAGCAGGTAGACGGCGGCGTACACGGCCAGGAACGCCGCCAGCGTCCCTCCGGTGCACAGCGCCACGGTCATCATATTGCGCACCCCGAACATGGTGAGCATACGGGCCACCAGGTTGAAGTCGAAGAGGATGTGCACCGCCGCCACCGCGATGGGCAGGAAGAACACGAGGAGCACCTGCCCCCGGATGGAGGACTTCACCTGCCGCTGGCTCAGGCCCACCTTGCGCATGATCTCGAAGCGGCCCTGGTCCTCGTAGCCCTCGGACACCTGCTTGTAGTAGATGATGAGCACGGTGGCCATGAGGAAGATGATGCCCAGCACGATGCCCAGGAACAGGAAGCCCCCGGCCATGGCGTAGCCGTCCACCGCAATCTCGGCGCGGCTGTTTGTCCACCAGGACTGCCAGGTGCCGGTGCCGTTGTAAAACTCCTCTCCCTGGTTGGCGTCTATCCAGTCGTACAGCAGGTCGATCTCCTCCTCGGCGGTGCAGTCCAGCTCGGTCAGCACCAGGACGCGGCTGGTGGTGCGTTCGCGCCCGATCAAGTTCCGCAGTTCGGCGCGGACGGCCTCGTCCGCCGTCACCAGGCACACCGGCTCGCTCATGTTGTTGGTGACGGAGAACATGGGCAGGGCGGGCAGGGTCTGGGCGACGGTGAAGGGCAGGGAACCGCCCTCGGTGGCAAAGAAGGTGAGGGGGCCTTCCGCCGGGCCGCCGCCGCACACAGCCATCTCATAGCCTGTGAGGACGGGGGCGGGCTGCCCGGACAGCTCCGCGTAATCCGCGGCGGTGAGCAGGTAAAAGGTGCGGTTGATGGTGTTGTCGTTGCTGGTAGCGGTGAGATAGCCGGGCACAGAGTCGGGGAAAGGATAGCCCTCCCGGGTTTCGCAGCCGCCGAATTGCAGGTACTGCCCCGCCCGCAGATCGGTGACGGGGACGTCGCGCTCTCCCGCGAACCGCTCCACCAGCCCTTTCATTCCGGCAAGATCCGGGGTCTGCTCCTCCGGGTTGAACCCGATGGTCATATTGAGGCTGGCGGGATACTGGGCGGCGATGAGCTCCCCCTGCCCCAAGTAGAGGGCCAGGGTGCCGGAGACCATTACCATCACCATGGTGGACAAAATGCAGATGTTGGCAAGGCCCACGGCGTTGCGCTTCATGCGGTACAGCATCCCGGATACGCCGATGAAGTGGCCGGTCTGGTAGTAGAAGCCCTTGTTCTTCCGCAGCAGCTTCAGCAGGGCGACGCTGCCGGCGGTGAACAGGCAGTAGGTGCCGGTGATGACCAGGAGCACCGCCAGGAAGTAGAAGGCCAGGGCCAGGGCGGGGTCCCTGGTGGTGACGGCGATGAAGTAGCCCGCTCCCAGGGCCAGCACGCCCACCGCCGCCAGCAGCCACCGGGTCTTGGGCTCCTTTTCCCCCACGTCCCCGCCGTGGAGCAGCTCAATGGGATTGGCCAGCCGCACCCGGAACAGGTTGAGCAGCAGGGCCAGCAGGAGCAGGAGCCCGAAGAACACCGCCGCCGCGATCATGGCGGGCAGGGAGAGGGAGGAGGAGAAGGGGATAGGGAACTGGAGCAGCCAGACCAGGGCCACGGTGGCGATTTTGTGGAAAACCACGCCCAGCACCAGCCCGCCCCCAATGCCGAGGAGGGCGGTGTACAGGCTCTCCCAGCACTGGATCAGGGCGATATTCCCCTTGCCCATGCCCAGGATGTTGTAGAGGCCCAGCTCCTTCTTGCGCTGCTTCATCAGAAAGCTGTTGATGTACAGCAGCAGCACCGCGGACAGGACGCCCGCCACGAACATCCCGATCTGCATCATGAACTGGACGTATTCAAAGCCCCGCATGGTGGTCACGCCGGGGTCGAACACCAGCGCGGCCATGACGTAAAAGGCGGCGGTGAGCCCCGCCAGGGCCAACAGGTAGGGCACAAAGAACCGGTGGTTCTGCCGCATTCCCCGGGCGGCCAGCTTGGGGTAGAGACCGTTAAGCACCCCTCTCACCTCCGTCGGCCAGCCGGGTCAGCGTCTCGGTGATGAGCCGGTACATCTGTCCGTCGGTGCGGTTTTCCCGGTAGAGCTGGTGGTACACCCGGCCGTCCCGGATGAACAGCACCCGGCCCGCCCGGCTGGCCGCGGCGGCGGAGTGGGTGACCATCAGCACCGTCTGCCCCCCGGCGTTGATCCTGGTGAACAGATCCATGAGGCTGTCCGCTGCCCGGGAGTCCAGCGCCCCGGTGGGCTCGTCGGCCAGCACGATCTGGGGCTGGGTGATGAGGGCCCGGGCCACGGCGCACCGC
>X363_Desmarests_Spiny_Pocket_Mouse__coassemble_530_pt1 | contig 22520 bp, 17 predicted proteins | sample X363_Desmarests_Spiny_Pocket_Mouse__metabat2_low_PE_031 | metagenome-assembled genome bin X363_Desmarests_Spiny_Pocket_Mouse | reverse complement strand
GTGGTGGCCCGGGGGTTGTTGCCGCCCGCGCCGTTCACCAGGATGTCGCAGGGGCCCAGATCGGCCAACACCTGCTGGTGGACGGCGGCCAGGGTCTCCGGCTCCAGCACGTTGGCCTTGTAGCCCTCGCAGACAAAACCCTCGGCCTTGCACTCGTCGGCCAGCTTTTTCACGGCCTCCTCGTTCAAATCCAAGGCGGCGACTTTCGCGCCCGCCTGGGCGAAGGCCTGGGCCATGGTGCCGCACAGCACGCCGCCCGCACCGGTGACGACCACCACTTTGCCGGAAAAATCCACATTCAAAGGCAGATCAAGCATTTTTTGTTCCTCCTTATTTCTTGTCAAACTTGTCAAGGGAATCCCAAACACCCAGCATATACTGGATGCCCAGGGCGCGGTCGTACAGGCCGTAGCCGGGGCGGACCTTGCCGGGTACCTCGTCCCACAGGTGGCGTCCGTGGTCGGGACGGATGTAGCCCTCCCAGCCCGCGTCGTGGTACGCCTTGAGGATGTCCAGGATGCCTGTCTCGCCGCAGCAGTCCCGGTGGGCCGCTTCGGAAAAGTCGCCGTTGGGGAAGTGCTTGATGTTGCGGATGTGGGCGAAGGCGATGCGGTCGGCATGGCGGCGCACGATCTCCGCCACGTTGTTGTCCGGGTTGGCGTTCAGGCTGCCGGAGCACAGGGTCAGGCAGTTGTAGGGGTCGTCCACCAGCTTGAGGAAGTAGTCGATGGCGGCCTCGTCCGTGAACAGCCGGGGCAGGCCGAAGATGTCCCAGGGGGGATCGTCCATGTGGACGGCCATTTTGATGCCGCACTCATGGCAGGTGGGCAGGATGGCCTCCAGGAAATACTTGAAGTTGGCCCACAGCTTCTCCTTGGTGACATCCTTGTACTTCTCGAACAGCTCGTCCAGCTTGGCCATGCGCTCCGGCTCCCAGCCGGGGAAGGTCATGTGGTACTTTTCGGTGAAGGACATGACGTAATCCGCCATCTCGTGGGGGTTCTGCTTGATCTTCGCCGCCTCATAGTACAGGGCGGTGGAGCCGTCCCCCACCGGGTGGAACAGGTCGGTGCGCGTCCAGTCAAACACGGGCATGAAGTTGTAGCAGATCACCTTCACGCCGAAGGGCGCCAGGTTGCGGATGGTCTGCTTGTAGTTTTCGATCAGGGCGTCCCGGGTGGGCAGGCCGATCTTGATGTCGTCGTGGACGTTGACGCTCTCCACCACATCCATGTTGAAGCCGTACTCGTCCGCCTGCTTCTTCACGGCGGCAATCTCCTCGGGCTGCCAGATTTCGCCGGGCATCTTGTTGTGGAGCGCCCAGACGATGCCCTCCACCCCGGGGATCTGCTTGATGTCGGACAGCTTGATCTGGTCGTTGCCCTCGCCGTACCAGCGCCAGGTCATTTGCATATGTGTTACCTCCTGCTAAATTGTCGTGTAGAAGCTGCTGTGTTAGCCAGCCAAAGTGAAGCATACGACACCATAGCCCCAACTGACCGCCATTGCCTATAAATTCTGATTCTAAAATGCTAAGTGTATTGGATTATACGGGGATTTTATTCTTGCGTATAGCCGGAAATTTGCTTTTGCTGTCGGATTTTTGCTAAAAACAAACCCCCCTGTTGAATATCGGCATAACGTTCTGATGTTCAACAGGGGGTTGTTGTCTTAACTTTTCCGAAAAAAACGCAATGATTTGAAAAAATCTGATATAGGGTATTTCACAGCTTCGCTAAAATAAAAGCAACTTGGAATTGAGGGAGGCGGCCAATGGAGCTTTTGGAATTTCAAGATTTCTCAGTCTACTACAAGGTCAAGCGGGACGCTTATTTCCCCGCATTGGATAAGCTGAACCTTTCCATAGCGCAAGGGGACTTTGTGACGGTAGTGGGCCCTTCCGGCTGCGGCAAGACCACGCTGCTGAAAAGCATCTTAGGAAGTTGCCAGTGGACGTCAGGGCGGCTCCTGTTCCATGGAATGGAGATCGGCGATGCCAGACTGGGCAGGGAAAACATCGGCTACGTGGCCCAGGACTACAATCTGTACCCATCCATGACCGTCTATGAGAACATTGCCCATCCCCTGCGGGTGATGCACACAGATTTGAAGGAGATCGACGCCAGGGTGAAGCAAATCGCCGCCAGGCTGGACATATCCCCCATCCAGACCCGGAAACCCCGCCAGATTTCAGGGGGACAGCACAAACGGGTATCCATTGCCCGGGCCCTCATCAAAAATCCGGGGCTGCTCCTGTTTGACGAACCCTTTGCGGAGCTGGAGCCGAGACTGCGGGAAAAGCTGCGCACGCTGGTGAAGCAGCTCCATGAGGAGTATCGCACTACAATCATTTTTGTGACCCACGACCTGGAGGAGGCTGTTGAACTTGCCGGGAAAATCCTGGTTTTGAATCACGGGCAGGCAGAAGAATACGGCACCAAAGAAGAAATCATGGAGCACCCGAAATCCGAATTGCTGAGAGGGTTTTTCATGCCATGAAACGAACGGTTCTGAATATGCCCGCCTTGCGGTTCAAGGCACGACTTCGGCGGAACATCGTACTGTCCGTCCTGGCCGTGATCCTTCTGTTTGGCGTGAGCGCCTTCCTCTTGCGCTTCCGCACCGACAGCAATCACAGGGCGCTGCTGCTCATCAATATCATTTGTGATACCGCGGGTCTTTGGCTGCTCTACGGCGGCTTTTCGCTCCGCTTTCTGCCGGAGCTGCGGCTGCTCGGCCTTGCGCAGAAAAGTGAGCGGGAGGGCGAGACGGCAATAGGGCGCTTCGAAGCCTTTAACGGCGTCCGCCGGGTAGAAAAATTCGACTGCCTGGAGGCGGTGCTCCAATGCCCGGATGGGAAACGGAGGGCCTTTGTCATTGAGGGCACGCTGGAGGACGCCCTGCAAAGCGGACGTGATTATCGGCTCCATATGGCAGGACAAATTGTGGTTTCCTGTGAGGACGCGCCATGAAGAAAAAACTGAAAACGCATTTGGCCTATTCCTGGTGGGGGTACCTGCTCCTGGCCGCAGCCGTTTCCACCCTATGGTGGCAGTTATTCCGCGCGGCATCCCAGCCAAAGGAGAATGAAGCGTTGTTGATCAGCTTCATCGGCACCGCCGTTGACACAGACGCGATAGAGGCGCAGTTCAAGGCGGCGCTGCCCGCCCTTACTCAACAGGAGGTCAAGCTGGTGACTGTGGAGCACCTGCGGGGGGAGGACAGCTACACGCTGTCCCAGCTCTTGTTTTCCCGCTGCCTCTCGGCGGATGTGGTTGTCATGGGCCGGGAGGCCATGTTTGAGGGGATCGGGGACGGCTATTTCGCCCCATTAGAGGAAGCGGAGATTGTTTCCGCCCTTGGCGGGGTGTCCTTCTACCGGGAGGGGGACGCCGCCTATGGAATCGAGCTGCCCGGGGCGGACGCATGGCTCTTTTTTACCGTGAACAGCCCCAACGCCGGAGGGCTGAACGGTCAGGGCCGGGTGGAGGATGACGCGGCGCTGCAATTTGCCAAATGGCTGCTATGGAAGGAGGCGGGGGAAAATGCTGTTCAGGCCCAAAACAGCGGAGCGTGATTTCACGCCCGACCGGCTTCCGCAAAACCGTCGGGAGATTTTTTTCGATGTGTGCAGGCTCCACACCCGGAAGCTGCTGCTGTGCGGCGTGATCCTCCTGCTGTTTGCCCTGCCCATGCACCTGACCGCCATCGTCAAGGACGTTGCCATGCTGACCCTGGACGCGGGCGGTGGGCTGACTGCCGCGGCACTGAACCGGCTGGCGGGCGTCCAGACTGCGGCATCCGTGGTCTGCCTGCTCCCGCTGAGCGTTGGCGCGGCGGGGGTGGCCCGGGTGGTCAAGCTCCTGGCCTGGGAGGAAAACACCTATGTGGGCAGCGATTTCGGGCTCGGCGTCCGGCAGAACACCCGCCAATACCTGGCGATGCTCCTGCTGGGCGGAATTCCGGCCCTTGCCTGCTGGTATGTGCTCCAGGCGCAGAGTGCAAGCCCCATCGCGTGGCTGACCGCCGCGGCCTGTCTGCTGGTGCTGGCGCCGCTGTGCGCTTATATGGGCGTGTGCGCCGCGGTGTATCAGGTGCGGTTTTCCCAGCTTGTGCGGTATGCCGCGATCCTCTATGGGAAAAACATCTTCCCAACGCTGCTGGCCTGCCTGGTCTGCGCCCTGCCTTATCTGGTGCAGTGCGTGCCCAATCTGCTGTGCCATGCGGCGGGCAGGGTGATCTCCACCCTTCTGACGCCAACGGTCATGCTGGGCTGGTTCCTGTTTAGCTTTGACCGGCTGGACGTCTGCATCAACCGGGACTGGTTCCCGGAGCTTGTGGGAAGAGGGATCGGGCAAAACCTATAGCCCGTCCTCAGTCCCCCGCTGGAGGGCCCTCCTGCGGTATTCAGTGGGAGTGATGCCCTCATACTTTTTGAAGATGCTCTGGAAGTAGCTTTGGGAGGAGAAGGACAGGTAGTTGGACACCTCCACCAGGGTTTTATCGGTGTGGAGCAGCAGGTTTTTCGCGATTTGGAGCTTCTGATGGTTGATATAGTCCGGGATGGACACCCCCGCCGCCGAGCGGAACACGGTGGAGAGATACCCGGCGCTGACATGGACGGCCTTTGCGGCGTCGGCAGCGGTCACCTTTTCCGTGATGTGGTTCTGAATATAGGACATGGCCCGGGAGACGATGAGATTGTCCGAGGGGAATTGGCTGATGGCGTTGTTGACCGAGGACGTAAAGCTGTTGAGCATGGCGGGATATAACTCCACAAACTCCTTGACGTGGGCGGCGCGCTCGCTGCGCAGGATATAGATGTCCTTCAGCGTGTGGGCAAAGTTGGGGTTCAGGCCACCTGAGATGGCGGCGCGGCAGACGATGGCGGCGGTCTCAATAAACTTGTTTTTGAACTCCCGGAGCTGATCCCCGCCAAACACCATGGAGGTGTAGACAGGCAGCCTGACCGCCTCAGTCCAGTATTTTTTCACACCGTCCAAATTTCCGCTGGCCACCAGCGCCGTCAGCTCCTGCTCAAAGGCATGGACGGCGGCGCCGTTGTCCTCACCGCCGTAGAACTCCAGATTGTCCAGCAGCTTGTCATTGATCCCCGCGTCCGCGCGGAACATAGGGGAGCCGGAAAAGAACGTGGTGGGCATCAGGATGGCGTGGTTCACGGAGAGGTTGATAAAGGAGAGCAGCCACATCAGGGTTTCCGGCATAACCTGGGGCAGACGCCCCAGGTAGGAGGTCAGACGGTCAAGATCCGCTTGGCTTTTAGGGTGGTCTACGTCCCGGTACATCCGGTCTACCGCCTGGGCGGAGATGTCGGAGAGCTTACAGGGCCCCACATAAATAAAGAAGTCGCTGGACTGATCCCGCACGATCCCGAACCCCAGCATATCGTCGGAAATGTAGTAAGAGATAGGGGAGTCCGCGCTGCCGTCGAAAATGCGGCGGAGGTATTTATCCTGGAGGAACGCATTGGTTTCCGTGTTGGAAAAAAACTTGCCGTCGGCCACAAAGGGGCGCACAATGCCCCCCGCCGCCGCGCACAGAAATACCGGCAGCTTGGTCAATGTGCTCACGCACTGGCATAGATAGGACAGGCTTTCCTGATCCATTGGGACACCCCCTTCTCTTTACCATATCAAAAGCAGTGGAAAAAATCAACAGTGAATCAGGGGGGAGCTCCGATGGACATTTCTCTGGATGTCAACGGTACAGTGGAACAGGCTGGCCACGCCTGGCGGCTTGGGGCAGAGCTTTCAAGAGACTGGCCCGAAATTGCCGGACTGCTTTCACAGCTCGCGCCCTACCGGTACGTCTTGCCGGAACGCAATGACTGCCCTGTGGAATACGCCGCCTTTACGGACAGGAGGAGAATGCAGATCCTGGTATACGTCCCGGATATACCGGGACAGCACGTGGAGCAAACGGTCAGCTTTTCCGTCAACGTGGCCGCGCAGCAGGTCGTGGAAAACAGACTGACCGGAGTCTCCCATGCGCCTGAACTGACAGCACGGCACCTCGGCTTTAGCGTCCATGTAAACGAGACCGGCTCCCACACAAAATTTTCTGTTTTGCTCAAAGCAAGCGATATTTGCCTGCTTGTATTGGAGTAAATGTCAATCACATAAAAATTTTAATAGAAATCGGAAAATATCAAAATAACGGATCGCTTGCATGGACTATAATAAAGGCACATCAAAATCATGACACCTGGCGAACAAACATCTGTGTGCGAATGTGAGGAAAAGCAATGGAAAAGAAAACGAACTGGAAAGCCCTCCTCGGCGGATTTGCCTGCATTGCGGCCCTTGCCTACGGCGCGGTCATCATGGCGGCGTTTTCCGGGACATCGGCGGGGCATGTGGAGACCTTTTCCTGGTTTATCCCCAAGACGGATGGCTATGGCGAGTATTATGACATTTATGAGCAGTCAATCCCCGTCCAGTGGCTGAACAGCCAGACCTGGGACGTGGAAAACCACACCCTGGCCGCAGGGGGCGGTGGAGACGGCGTGGTGCTGTCCTTCCAGGTGCCCATCGCCGGCGCGGAGAAGGACTACCTGGGCACCATGATCGGCGGGGGAGATTACGCCGACCTGATCGACCTGACCTACGCCACGGACAGCGCCCAGCAGATGGTGCAGGACGGTATCCTGCTGGAGCTGACAGAATATGTGGAGGCGTATATGCCGGCCTACATAGAATACCTGGACGCCAACCCCGACGTCAAGGAGCTGGCCACCGTGCTGGATGAGAGCGGCAAGACCCATTATTACGCCCTCTATCAGGTCAATGACATTCCCAACGACAATTTCATGGGCTATGTGTACCGGCGGGACTGGGTGGTGGCCTACGCCGACGTTCCGCAGTATGTGTGGGACTTGGACACAGTGCTCCGCGACCCGGACGATCCCACCAGCGTGGACACGAGCAAGATCCACTATACCGACTACTATGAGGCCATGGAGAACAACGACTGGACCGGCTGGGTGCCCCAGACCGCCGTGACCCAGTTTACCAGCTCCGACGGCGCGGCCCCGGACAACACCTATACCGACAACGTGATCTTTCCCTCCGGCAAGAATAAGCCGGTATACATCAGCGACTGGGAATGGATGTTCCGCGCGTTCAAGGAAGCGATTCTGGCAGAGGGCCTGCAATATGACAGCAGCGCCTATTGCACCACCCTCTATTATGAGGGCGTGCTGGGCACGGGCGACCTCTACTCCTCCTTTGGCGGCGGCAATCCCTTCTGGTACTACACCACCGACACGGACGGGAACAAGAGTGCGCAATTCGGTTTGGACTCCGACAATATGCGGGCCTATCTCGAGGCCATGAGCGCCTGGTACGACAACCGCTGGGTGGACACCCAGTTCGAGCAGAGAAGCTCGGATATGTTCTATAAGATCAACCTCACCGGGTTTTCCGAGGGCAAGGTGGGGCTGACCCAGGCGGGGATGGCCTATCCCGGCACCACCATCCGGGAAACCCAGCACGCGGGCAAGACCACGGACGCCATGCTCCTGGGCTGCTCCTTACCCATCAATGACAAATATGGTTCCGAGGAAAACCGCTTTGTGACGCCGGACAGTATGTACGCCGCCTCCAAGATTGGAAGCGCCACAGGCATCAGCACTGCGGCGGAGGACAAAAACCTCCCGGCCCTGTTTACCATGCTGAACTGGCTGTATACGGAGGAGGGCTCGCTGCTGACCACCTATGGCCTCAGTGCGGAGCAGTACGCCTCCATGGAGTTTGAAAACGACTATTACGCCGCCTACGGCATCACCGCGGCGTACACCTACGATGAGACGGAGGACTGCTATTACTACTGCGAGCAGTCGTGGAACGACACCAACCTCCAGGGGGCGCTGAACGCCCAGCGGCTGGTGTGCTCCCTGATGCTCAACGGGAAGAAGGGCAATATCTATTCCAACGCCCTGCGCTCGGCCATGGACGAGTGGCGGCTCTATGAAAACACCACCGATATCACAAAGTATTCCACCTTTATGACGGCGGAGCAGAGCAATATCTACAGCAACCGCCTGTCCCGCATCCAGACCTATATGGATCAGAACCTTCCCGGGCTCATCAAAGGCGGCCTGACGGACGAAAAATGGGCCAGCTTTCAGACCATCATCGGGAAATACGACTACCAGGCGGTAAACGATGTCTTTGACGACATCTTCGCAACATTAAGATAGGGCGTGACCCGCCTTGTCAAATAAAAACGCAAAATGGAGGAAAGCAGCATGAAAAAGAAATGGATATCCGGCATAACAGCAATCGCCCTGCTCTGTTCGCTGGGGATGCTCTCCGGCTGCGGCGGCGAGCATGAGCACGCCTTCGCGTCCGACTGGTCCAGCGATGAGAACGGCCACTGGCACGCGGCCACCTGTGAACACACCGAGGAAAAGGCCGACGACGACGCCCATGAGGACGCTGACGGGGACGGCAAGTGCGATGTGTGCGGCTATGAGCTTCCCGCCGCCGAAAAGACCGCTGGGGAGCTTCTGAAGGAGGGCTTTTTCACCTACGCCTATACCGTGGCGGGCTACGGGGATATGACCCGTTTCTTCCACTTCTATGACGGCCTCGTCTACTACGGCCAGGATGGCGGCGGCGGGACGCAGCACTTTGTCTACTCCTACACCCTGGAGGAAACCCCCTTCGAGTACGGCGTGTGGTTTGACAAGACCGAGCGGGACGCGGGCAAGCCCAGCGATGAAAACGGCTTCACCGAGCCCCAGGGCCTGCACACCGGCACGGCGGATTACACCATCACCCTGGTTGATATGGCCGATACCTCCAAGACCTGCAAGCTGGGCTATGACGGCGAGTGCCTTTACGCCGGCGACGAGACGGTTTCCGCCTTTGTGATTTCCGACGCGCAGATGATGCGCTTTGACCACGACACGGCGGAGGACAGCCCCCTGGCCAACATTGAGATCGGCCAGCAGATCATGAAGATCCAGAAGAAGGACGACGACACCTGCTTTGTGGAGCTGTACCACAACGGCGTCTACTCCGACATGATGGACGTTCCCTTTGACGGCACTTGGAGCTCCTCCGAGGCCGGCGGCGCCACTACCTACACCCTGACCCCCAATGACGCGGCAGATGCCAGCGCCGTCCTGGTGGTCAACGCGGATGGCACCGGCACCTATACGCCTGACGGCGGCGAGGCGGTAGAGATGGAACTGCCTGCCCAGAAGGAGCTGGCGCTGACCCTGTCCGGCCCCACCAGCAGCGAGGGTGTGGAAAATGCGGAATACCAGCTCCGGCTCTACACCGACATGACCTGTGAGCTGTATATGGTCATTGGTAGCACCGGGGTGGCGGCGGATGCTGGTACCTTTGGGCTGGCCACGGACTACTCCTATGACTTCGAGCTGGATCTCATCGGCACGATTCACAGCACTGCCACCGGTCTGGGTACGGCGGAGGCCGTCTATACGGTGGTCATCCCCGAGGGTGCCATGGAGGGCTTTACGGAGGCCACGCTGACCAACGCTCCGGCGGCACCGGCGTCTGGCGACGGCTGGACACTGACCGGAACCCACAGCGCGGGCAACTTCCCCGCCACATTGGTTCTGGGCGGCGACGGCACGGCGGAGTACAGCGTGGAGATGCCGGAAGCCTACGGCGGCACCCAGACCTACACCGGCACTTGGACGGACGGCGCCGTAACCCTGGATCTGGGCGACGCGGGCTCTCTGGAGATCGCCCTTTCCGAGAATGGCGGTGTGATGACCGCGGAGAATACGGAGCAGCAGATCACTTTGACCTCCGCGGCGGAGTGATCCCGGCATAAACAGGAGGGAATTATGGGACATCATGGCAGGGCCGCCCAGGTACAGGCGGCGGCGTCACCAGCGGAAGGGAACCCGCAGCTTGTCAAGAAGCCGGCGAACCTCAACAACTCCTGGAAAAAGGATTTCCGGCAGAATTGGCAGCTCTATCTGATCTTCCTCATCCCTGCGGCGTATTTTATCATTTTCCATTACTGGCCCATGACGGGGATACTCATGGCGTTCCAGGAGTTTTCCCCGGCCAAGGGCATCTGGGGCAGTGAGTGGGTGGCCCTGGCCAACTTTAAGGAGCTGTTCTTTGGCGAAGCGTTCCCGCTGGCGCTGCGCAACACCTGCATGATGGCGCTGCTGAACCTGACCATCGGCTTTCTCGCGCCGGTGGCCCTGGGCCTGCTGGTGTCCCAGGTGCGCAGCAAGCGGTTCTCCCGGGCGGTGCAGACGGTCACCTATATGCCCTACTTTGTGTCGGCGGTGGTGTGCTGCACCATCGCGCGGGAGTTCCTCAATGACAGCGGCGCGATCACCATGCTCCTGTCCTGGTTCGGTGTGGAGCGGCAGAACCTTCTGGCCATCAACGGCCCCGCGTTCTGGTTTATCAACCTCTTTCTGAACATCTGGCAGATGGCGGGCTACAGCTCCATCGTATACATCACCGCAATTTCCGCCGTGAAGGAGGATCTCTACGACGCGGCCGCCATCGACGGGGCCAACCGCTGGCAGATGATGCGCAGCGTCACCCTGCCCGCCATCCTGCCCATCGTCATTATGATGTTCACCATGCAGATCGGCCTGGTGTTCAAGCAGGGCTTTGACAAGGTACTGCTGCTGTATATGCCAACCACCTACGAATTCTCCGACGTCTTGTATACCTATACCTACCGCACGGCGTTCACGGGCTCCCACGCCTACGGCCTGTCCACCGCCTCGGGCCTGTTCCAGTCTGTTGTGGGCATGATCCTGCTGCTGGGCGGAAACTGGCTGAGCCGTAAGCTGGCCAAGACCTCAATGTTCTGACGGGGGGCGGGTGCAATGAAAAAACGGAAAATCAGGAGCGGCCGGGTCTGGCGGGCTACCGGCGGCGCGCTGGCGGCGGACGTCATCATCATCGCGGTGCTGGTGGTCATCATGTTCATCTGCCTGGTGCCCTTCTGGCACACCTTCATGGCGTCCCTGTCCGACGGACAGCTTTTGACCGCCCATGACGGGATGCTCTGGTGGTACGTCACCGAGGACGGGCTGCCCAACTGGGGCGGATATGAAAAGACGCTGACCTACAGCGATTTCGCCATCATCAAAAGCTACGCCATCACCATTGCCTATCTCATCTACAACGTGGCCATCGGCTTTGTCATCAACGTGATCGGCGGCTACGTCCTGTCCCGCAAGACCAAGCTGGGCCCGTTCCTCACCATCTTCATCATGTTCACCATGCTGTTCAACGGCGGCATTATCCCCACCTACATGGTGGTCAGCCGTCTGGGGCTGCTGAACAACCCCCTGTCCCTGGTGCTGCCCAGCTGCACCAACGCCATGTTTGTGGTGCTGGGGGTGAACGCCTTCCGCTCTGTGCCGGAGGCCACCATTGAATCGGCCAAGCTGGACGGCACCGGTCACTTTGGGCTGATGTTCCGCATCATGCTGCCCCAGGCCATGGGGATGTTCATCGTGTCCATGATCAACACGGCCATCATCTCGTGGAACGCCTGGTTTGAGGCGTCCATCTACATCACGTCCCAGCGGGATCTCTGGCCGCTCCAGATCTGGATCAAGCAGCTCACCGCCGACATGGGGGACTTCGCCATGCAGACCAACCCGGACTGGAACAGCTACATCGTGACCTACTGCGTGATTATCGTGTCCATGGTGCCCATCCTGCTGGCTATGCCCTTTGTGCAGAAGCAGCTTCAGAAGGGCTCGCTGGCCGGGGCAGTGAAGGAGTAACAAAGCAATACAAAACGGAAACCGGGAACCCGCCTTACGGCAGGTTCCCGGTTTTGCTGTCTCTACACATAGGAAGGGACGCCTCGCTGTGAGACGCCCCTCCTGTCCTATCAGGTTTCCAGAGCTTCTTTTAGCGCCTGCTCCAACCCCTCCGGCGCGTCCATGCGGCTCATGGAGAAGATCTTCTTCAGGCTCATCCCCTGCATGGCTCTGACCATGGGGTTGTTCACCACCTGGGCCAGATAGGTGTTCAGCGCCATCAGCGCCGCAGGGCGGGCCATCAGCTCGCCCAGCGGCAGATCCAGCGGGCCGGGCTGTACGTCATGCACCGGTGCGGGGACGGTCTCCACCGGGGTAAAGCCGATGGGAAGCTGTGCCTTGACAGCGGCGTCCCCGTGGCCCAGCGTGACTTCCACCAGGCAGCCCTTGGCCCCGGGCTCGCCGCGCACCACCGCCATGGCGGCGCCCTCAAACATGGGGCAGCTGTCCGTGCAGTACAGCAGCCTGCGGTCCGGCTTAGGGTCTGCCGTGCCCAGCGCCAGGAGCTGGCCCCCGACCAGCAGCTTCACCGTCACCTCGGCGGTCTCGTCGAACACCGGGACGCCCGCCCCGTCCAGGGCCCGTATGGTGACAAAGGCCAGATCATCGCCGTCCCCCCGGATGGCGGGGCGGCCGGCGCTCAGCGCCAGGGCGGCGGTCTCCCCGGCGGTGTTCAGCGTGTCCCGGCCGGTCTCCACGCCGTTGGCATAGGAAACCGCCTCCAGTTTGCCCGGGGTGTAGGGGATGGTAAACACCGCCGTGTATTCCTCCGACTCTGTGCAGGGCAGCCTGCCCATACTCACCCCGTTTTGCAGCAGCTCCACCTCATCCGCGTCGGCGTAGACGTGCACCTCCACGTCCTGTCCCTCACACCCGGCGAAGGTGTAGCTGCGCCGCACCGGCAGCCAGCCCCAGGACAGGCGGGCGATGTGTTTGCCCACCAACTCCGGCGGCAGACAGAACAGCTTTGGCCCGTCGGCCCGCTTCCAGACGCAGTCCCGGTAGTAGCTCTGGGGGCGCTTGTTCCCCAGCAGATCGATGTCCCCCTGATAGGCCAGCAGCCAGGGATATTTGGCGTCGCTGGGGCGTTCCTCGTCGGTGACCTCCCAGCGGCCGCCGCCCACCTCGCCAATGTACTCCCAGGCGGTCCAGACGAAATCGCCGATGACATGGGAATTGTGCTCTACGGCCTGCCAGCTTTGCAGCGCGGCGCGGGGATAGCTCTCCGAGCCGTAGATCACGCGCCGGGGGAACTTCTCCCGGTCGTACTCATACCGGGCCACCTTGTAGTTATAGCCCGCCACGTCCAGCGGCTCAAAATAGCCCGCCGTCCCCGGCCCCCACAGGTCGCGCCCCTCGGAAAAGGTGTCATAGGCCATATTCAGCGCCTGGTTTCCCGTCACGCCCTTGTCCGCACCGGGGCCGGGGCGCTGGGTGTACTCCACGAACAGGGAACAGGCGGAGGCGGTGACAGGGCGGATGGCGTCCAGACTGCGCACCTTGTCCGCCAGACGACGGCTCCACGCGAAGCCGTCGGCGGTGCCGTCCCGCTCCTCCACCTCGTTGCCGGTGCCCCACATGATGATGCAGGGGTGATTGTAGTCCCGGCGGATCATATCCTCAATGTCCCGCTCCCAGCGGTCCTCAAAGGTGATGTGCAGCCCGAAATCCGTGCGGCCCAGCACCCACTCGTCAAAGGCTTCCTCCACCACCAGCATACCCAGCTCGTCGCAGACATCGTAGAACGCGGGGCCAAAGGGGTTGTGGGCGCCCCGCACCGCATTGTAGCCGTTGTCCAGCAGGATCTGGATGCGGCGGCGGTCGGCAGCTTCGTACTCCGCCGCGCCCAGCAGGCCCAGGTCGTGGTGGATGCAGCCGCCCTTCAGCTTCATGGGCACGCCGTTCAGCCGGAATCCGCTTTCCGGGTCTACAGAAATGGTGCGGATGCCGGTGCGGACGGAGGAGACGTCGGTACAGCCCCCGGCGGTGACAGCGGCCTCCACGGTGTAAAGCTCCGGCGCGGCGGGACACCAGGGCGTGATGCCCTCCACCGTCAGCTCCGCCGAAGCGGTCATGCCGTCCAGCGCGCCCTCGACCTCGGCCAGAAGGGCGCCGCCCTTATCCTTGACGGAAAAGACCACTCGATCCGCTGTGCCGGTGAGCAGCGCGGAAAGGCGCAGGATAGCCCGTGCCCCGTCCAGCGACAGGGTGGCGGCATGGAGGGTTTCCAGGACGGCGGAGACCTGCCCGCCCAAATGCAGAAAGACGCGGCGGAACAGGCCGGTGCCCACATACCAGCGGGAGTTGGGCTTCATCCGGCTGTCGGCGTGAACCTGGATGGTATTCTCGCCGGGATGGACCAGCCCGGTGACCTCGGCCACCACGCCGGTGTAGGGGTTCATGTGCTTGGCCAGGTATCTGCCGTTTACCCAGATCTCGCACACCCCGGCGATGCCCTCAAATTCCAGCCAACAGCGCTGGCCGGCGGTCTCGGGCTCCAGCACAAATTCCTTTTTGTAAAACACCGCCGCGCCTTGCGTCCAACCCTCGTTTTCCGCAGTGGCGGCGGACGGGTCGCGCTTCTTGATGATCTGGCAGTCGTGGGGCAGGTGGCACCTCTGCCAGCCGGACAGCATATTCATCATCAGCGGGTTGCGCAGCTCCCCTTCGGTAAACTGCCAATCGTTGTTCAATGGGTATTTCCGCATGGTGCGTTCCCTCCTTAGCGCTGCGCTCCCAGCCAGGACAGGCTGGGCTTGGGCTTGCGTTCTTTGGTGGCGCGGTCCATCGCCACCAGTCCAAACTGCACTGTGAACGCCTTGGCAAATTCATAGTTGTCGATAAAGCTCCAGTAGAGATAGCCCCGCACGTCAATGCCGTCCGCAATACAGCCCTTCACGCCGTCCAGCGCCTCCCGCACGAAGTCAATGCGGCGCTGGTCATCGGTGGTGGCAATGCCGTTTTCCGTCACCAGGATGGGCAGCGAAAGCTCCGCCGCCACGCGCCGGATGACGTGGCCCAACGCGGCGGGGTAGTCCTCGTAGTTCATCTGGGTTAAGGGACAGCCCTCCGGCACGGTGCAGATGCCGCTCTCATCCACCAGCTCCCGGGTGTAATTCTGTACGCCCACAAAGTCATCCTCCCGCAGATAGGGCAGATAGTGGGTGAACTCGTCCTCCCAGATGCGCCGAGCGTTGTCCTCCCCGCCGGGCAGGGGCTGGATATCGTGAAGGGACAGCGTCAGGCCCACCTTGAGCTTCGGGTTGACGGCCCGGATCGCCTCCCGCGCCGCCGCATGGGCCCGCATAATGACCTGATCTCCCTTGAGCGATTTGGGAGAGAGGAACACATGGATCTCCTGCGGATCGCTGACGCCGAACGCCTGGGCCTGCTCCATCATCAGCTCCGCCATCCCTTTGGTGGGGTCAACGCCGATTTGAAGGCTCCCGCCGCCTTGCTTCATCATGCGCGCCACCATGGCCGCCATTTGCAGCCCCATGTTGGCCTCGTTGATGGTGCAGACATAGTTCATTTTGTCCCCCAGCTTCTCCACCACATAGCGGCAGTAGCGGGCAAAGTATTCCACTGTACTCTCCGCTTCCCAGCCGCCTTTGGTGATGAGCCATTTGGGGCTGGAGAAGTGGTGCAGCGTCACGATGGGTTCCAGGCCGTGGGTGCGGCAGCAGTCCAGCACCGCTCCATAGTGAGCGATTTCCGCCTCGTCAAAACGTCCTTCCTCCGGCTCGATCCGCGCCCACTCAACGGAAAACCGATAGGCGTTTAGCCCGGCGTCCGCCATCAGGGCAATGTCCTGGGCAAAGCGGTGGTAGTGGTCGCAGGCATCCAGCGAGGGCTCCGCATTGGTGGAGTGCGGGCACTGCTCCTGCGCCCACAGATCGCTGTTTGTGTTGTTTCCCTCCACCTGATGGGCGGCGGTGGCGGCGCCAAGTAAGAAATGCTGCGGAAAATTCATGGGGTCTCCTCCTTTTCGTTTTGGGTGAAGCAGCTTGTCAGATAGTCCAATAGGGTTTCGCCGGGGAAATGCTCCTTCGCGTAGGCCGCTATGGCCGCGATCACCACAGCTGGTTTCAAACCCTGCCCCCACAGCGGCAGGGGCAGCAGCGTTTCGGTATCTGCTTCGGGCGGGCACAAAACCGCGCCGGGAAACAGGCAGGTTTTTGATTCGAGCCGTCTGGCCCCCTCCGCAGACAACACACCGCCCAATGCCCCGGAGGGAAGGAACTCCGGGCGCTGGTCAGCGGACAGGGAGGGCGGCAGGAGCGCACCGGCGGTGGGGCCCAGTACCCACTGGCCTGTCAGCTGATGGTGCAGCCATCCCCCTATTACTGTGGTCTGGCCGTCTATCGTGATCAGATGGCCCGTCCCATCTACGATCCCTGCCGCCTTTAGCCGCAGGATTCCAATTCCAAAGCGGCGGAAGGTTTCATCCTCAAACTGCCGGTATGCGTCCTGCACGCTTTGGAGCAGTAATTCTTTCGGGTCAGGCACAAATGGATATGTCTCATGGATCAGCACGGACTGGTCAGAGAGCAGCGCCATGGAAACGGTTTCCGGCTGCAACGCAATGCCAAGCGCGGCACGCCCACCCATCAGTGCATAATGTCCTTCGGCTTTTGTCAGCATATATTCCTCCCAAAGATAAGATCCTATGGTCAGCATATCGCATAGAAGGCTTTTGCGCAAACTGTAAACTCGCTTTTACAACCGTTTTTTTGCGTACTTTTGCCGGCTGGGCAAAAATTTGACCGCGCACACAAATTTACATACAAAAGAGCGGCGCCGGAACGCCGCTCTGAGTGAAGTTCACTTTTTCTGGGTACTCTCCCGATACTCGGCGGGGGACATCCCCGCCAGCTTGCGGAACGCCTCGGCAAAGTAGCTGCGGGAGCAGAAGGACAGCTGATCCGCGATCTCCTGGACACCGGCATTGGTGGTGGACAGCAGCAACTTGGCCCGTTCGATCTTGGCTACCTTAATATAGTTGTTCAGCGAAATGCCCATCTCCTCCTTGAACTTCCGGGAGAGGTAATATTCCGTGTAGCCAACCCGGGCGGCCAGCTCGGCAAGTGGGAGCTTATCTTCCGCGTGCAGTTCAATATAGTCACAGCAGTCGCGAATCGGTTTGGAGACGTTAAGATCGACCCGGCACTGGTGGACGCGGCGGATAAAATCCTCATACATGACGGAGTTGATGGCAGAGATCTCCGTCACATTGTTTGCGCTCTCCGTGGATTGAATGTAGGAATCCCCCAGGCTGTATGACTGCTCGGGAGAGAGCCCGCCCTCAATAGCGGCCCGCACACACAGGGAGATAAACACGATGGTGGACGTTTTGGCCTGCCGCAGCGGGTCTTTGGATTGGAGCGGAACGCCGCTGCTGACCAAGGATGCGCCGTCCTGGGCGGATTTATAGTTCAAATTGCCCTCCCGCACCATCCACATGAGTCCCTGCTCTGCCAGCCAGACCTTGTGCCGGTCTTTCTTTTGGGGCTTGCCCTCGCCCAAATCAGAGGCGGTGCCTGTGTAAACGGCAATATCACTGAAGGATATTTTTTGCCCGGTCAGCGTGTAGTGGAGCATCATGGCATATTGGTGCAGGATGAGGATGGAGACCGTGGGCACCCGCTCAATGGCCCGCTGAAGCTCCATCTGCCAGGACAGGCTGATCTCCGCCTGCTCCCGCAGGATCTGTATAATGCTGCTCATGGCAACATCCTGGAGAAACACCGGGCCGAGCACCACCGCGCGGCGCAAAACGCCCTCCTCCTTTTCAAACGCGGCCATCCAAGTGAGGCCGATGGGCGCGCCCAGCAGGATGGGCATATCGCTGTGTTCAGCATGGGAGAACAGCTCTTCCTTGCAGCCAAAGAGCATAAACGCCGTATTCAGCACTGCCTCATCCGGGCAGTTGCTTTCCAGCAGCTGTCCGTTTGGGTCATACTGGAAGGTAAATACCGGCTTTCCGCAAGTGAGCTGCTCCTGGAAGAAATTCAGCTTTTCATCTAACGTCATAAAAAACACCCCAATACAATTTGTGTTTCTTGTGAACTATGCCAATCCAATTATAGTATATCAATTTTGGTGTTGGCAACCGTTTTTTTGATAAATTTTTGCTTCCAATTTAATTTGCGGCCAGAAAAGCAAATTTCCGGCTATGCGCCCCTATCTTGTTCTGGTATGATGCCAATATTAAGGGGGTGCCTATTATGGGAAGACAGTTGAACCAGTGGAATGAGCGCTGGAATTTTATCCAAGAGGACATCGGTGCGGCAGCCTGCGCGTCGACGGCGGGAGAGACGGTGACCCTGCCCCACACCTGGAACGCCAAGGACGGCCAGGATGGCGGCAATGACTATTACCGGGGGAGCTGCTGGTATTGGAAGCACTTCGACCGCCCGGCCATGGCTGACGGCGAGGAGGCCTGGCTGGAGTTCCGCGGCGCGGCGATGACGGCGGAGGTATACCTGAACGGACAGGAGCTGGCAAAGCATGAGGGCGGCTACTCCACCTTCCGGGTGAACCTGACCCCGGCGATGGCGGAGCGCAATGTGCTGGCCGTCCGGGTGGACAACGGGAAAAACCGCACGGTCTATCCCCAGAAGGCGGACTTCACCTTCTACGGCGGCATTTACCGGGACGTGTACCTCATCCGGGTGCCGGAAACGCACTTCAGCCTGGACTACCACGGCGGACTGGGGATCAAGGTCACACCGGTGCTGTCGGAGGACAGAAAGACTGCCGCCGTCACCGTGGAGAGCTGGCAAAATGGCGGCACAGTGGCTTTTGTGCTGGAGGGCCAGACCATTGTAGCCAAATCCGAGGGCGGCCACGCCCGGGCCGTTTTTACGCTAAAAGATGTCCACCTGTGGGATGGTGTGGACGATCCGTATCTCTACACCGTGACGGCGGAGCTGGGCAGCGGGGACAAGGTCTCTGCCCGATTCGGGTGCCGCTCCATTGGGTTTGATCCCGAGCGGGGCTTCCTGCTCAACGGCAGGCCCTATCGCCTGTGTGGCGCTGCCCGCCACCAGGATCGTGAGGGGCTGGGCAATGCCCTGACCCGCCGGGAGCATGAGGAGGATATGGCGCTGCTGCTGGAGATGGGGGCCAATACTGTGCGGCTGGCCCACTACCAGCACGACCAGTATTTCTATGACCTGTGCGATGAAAAGGGCCTGATTGTCTGGGCGGAGATTCCCTACATCACCGAGCATATGCCGGAGGCACGGCAGAACTCCATCGACCAAATGACCGAGCTGGTGGTGCAGAACTATAACCATCCGTCCATCATCTGCTGGGGCCTGTCCAATGAGATCACCGCCACGGGCGGTGTCAACGATGATATGGTGGAAAACCACCGGCTGCTCAACGACCTGTGCCACAAGCTGGACGCAACCCGGCCCACCACCATGGCCCATGTGTTCATGTTGGACGCTAACAACCCCTTCGTGCTACTGCCGGACATCCGCAGCTACAACCTGTATTATGGCTGGTACGTGGGCGAGCTGGAGCAGAACGACCAATGGTTCGATACCTTCCATCAAAACCACCCGGACGCGGTGATCGGCCTGTCCGAGTATGGCGCGGATGCCAACCCGGCCTACCAGAGCGCGAAGCCGGAAAAAGGGGACTGGTCGGAGGGCTACCAGGCGCTGTATCACGAACATATGCTTAAAATGTGGTCGGAGCGACCCTACATCTGGTCCATGCACTGCTGGAATATGTTCGACTTCGGTGCGGACGGCCGGGACGAGGGCGGCAAGCCGGGGCAGAACCAGAAGGGCCTGGTGACCTTCGACCGCAGGACGAAAAAGGATGCGTTTTACATCTACAAAGCGTACCTGAGCCGAGATCCCTTTGTCCATCTGTGCGGCAGGCGGTATGTGGATCGGCCGGAGAGTGAGACGGAGATCAAGGTGTACTCCAACCAGCCCAGCGTGACGCTTCTGGTGGACGGCAAGCCCTTTGCCACCCAGGAGGGCGACAAAATTTTTAAGTTTACCGTTCCCATCACAGGAGAGCACCAAATTGAGGCGGTCAGCGGCGAGCTGCGGGATGCCATGACCATCCGCAAGGTGGACACTCCCAACCCGGATTACGTCAAGGCCGGGGGCGAGGTGGTCAACTGGTTCGACCGGGAGGATGAAATCGTCAAAGAGGGCTATTTCTCCATCAAGGATAGCATGGGGGATGTGAAGGCCAACCTGGAGGCCGAGGCCGCGCTGAACGAACTGATCGCGCCCCTCCAGGCCAAGGCGGTGGAAGCCTACGGCGATGTGGCAAAGAACGTACAGATGCCCCCGGAGGTTCTGGCCATGATGGATCGCATGAGCGTGGAAGCCACACTGAAGCAGATGGGCGGGCTGGTGACGCCGGAGTTCGTCCACAAGCTGAACGCCGCGCTGAACCAGGTGCGGAAATCGTCCTGACGCAGGCATATGTAATTTTCTTGTGCTTATGGACGTTTTTTCGCTGTTATAAAGAAGTAAGGCAAAATCATTTCCACAAAAGCAATTTTCCGGCTGTTGCAAACATCAGATTTCCCGTATCATGGGAACCAGCGAGAACCGTGACCCATCATCAAAGAGAAGGAGAGACTGAACTATGGCAAGAACGGAAAAAGTGTCCAACTCCCAGCGAGACGGCGTCCAGTACCGCCGTGCGAAAACCTGGCACATTGCCCTGTCCCAGCTCTACAACGGCGCCGGCATCTGCTTTTATGTGCTGATGTCCTATGCCACCTACATCGGCAACGCCGGCTACGGCATCCTGGTGGCGGTGACCGGCTTCATCATCACCGCCTCCCGCGTGTTTGACGGCATCACCGATCCCATCTGCGCGTTCATCATTGAGCGGAGCAACTTCAAGTTTGGCAAGATCCGCTTCTTTATGATGCTGGGCTGGGTCATTATGTCGTTGGCAACCACCACCATGTGTACTTGGGGCGCGGAACATTTGAGCGGCACCGCCGGACTGATATTCTTCATCGTGTGCTACTTCATCTACATCCTGGGCTATACGCTGGTGGGCGTTTCCACCAATATTACCGGCAACGTTATGACCAACGATCCCGCTCAGCGCCCGGCCCTGAGCGTGTGGGGCACCATCTATAGCTATCTGGTGCCCATGGTCATCTCCACGCTGTCCATGGCGGTCATCCTGCCCAGGTTCAACGACGAGATCGGCATCCCCTTCCTGACCACCTTCAACGCCATTGTGATTGCCATGTCCTTTGTGATGTACCTGCTGGCCTGCGTGGGCATCACCCCCTATGACAAGCCGGAAAACTTCGAGGGCATCCAGGTCGGCAAAAGCGAGGAGTCCAAGCCCGGGCTGAAAGAGATGGTCTCCCTCATCAAGGACAACAAGGAGCTCCAGCGGTACATGATTGCCGCCTGCTCCGATAAGCTGGCCCAGACCGCCGGAAGCGCCGCCGTGGTCAGCACCATGCTGTTCGGCATCCTCATCGGCAACATGGGCATTTCCTCCATCATCAGCGCGGTGGCTATGCTGCCCTCCATTATCTTTGCCATCATCGGCGCCCGGCTGGCCGGGAAGCAGGGCAACAAGAAAGTCATGGTGCAGTGGACCTGGGCCAGTATCGTCCTCTACGCGGTGTTCGCGGTGTTCCTGCTGGTGACCGATACCACACAGATCACCAAGGCCATTATCCCCACCGCGTTCTTCTTCATCTTTGCCTTTGGCAGCAAAGCTATGAACATGGTGGTCTCCACCGCCACCAGCGCTATGCGCATGGACGTGGTGGACTACGAGCTCTACCGCAGCGGCCGCTATCTGCCTGCCACCGTGTCCGCCACCTACAGCTTCGTGGATAAGCTGATTTCCTCCTTCGGCGCCACCATTGCCACCGCCGCCATCGCTCTGATTGGCTATACCACGGTGGCTCCCCAGCCGGGCGACCCCCTGACCATGGGCGTTCGTATCATGACAGTGGCGCTCTACTGCGGCCTGCCTATCTTGGGCTGGGTGTGTACCATCGTCGCCATGAAGGGCAGCGAGTTGAGCAAGGAAAGGATGGTCGAGGTGCAAAAGGACATTGCAGAGAAGAAGGCCGCCGCGCAAAAGTCGTAAGACTGATAGAAGGGAGATTCATGATGACAAGTCAGCAGATGGAGGCCCTGAAGTCCGGCATGAAAATGATGATGGAAAAGGGTTTTGCCCCAAGGTTTGACGGCGGAATGGACCCGATGACGCTGCGCAGCGTGGTGCAGGCCGCCCAGGGGCGAATGCCCAATGAACCGGGCGTGACCTTCCTCCCCTGTGACCTGAACGGTGTGGAGGGCGAGGTGAGTATGCCGGAGAACGCCCGGGAGGACGGGGTGATCCTCTACATCCACGGCGGCGGGCTGATCTGCGGCACCGCCCAAACCTCCCGGGGCTATGCCAGTATGCTGGCAGGGGAAACGAAGCTGCCGGTGTACTCGCTGAGCTACCGGCTGGCGCCGGAGCACAAGCATCCCGCCGCGCTGGAGGACTGCGCGGCGGCCTATCGGGCCGTCCTTTCCCGCCACCCCGGCAAGCCGGTGTTCCTGATCGGGGAGAGCGGCGGGGCGTATCTGTCCATCGTGACGGCGCTTTACGCCCGCGACCACGGCCTGACCATGCCCGCCGCCATCATCCCCTATTCGCCGCCTGTGGATTTCAGCGGCGGGCATGGTCAGGCCGTGGT
>X363_Desmarests_Spiny_Pocket_Mouse__coassemble_508_pt1 | contig 23203 bp, 28 predicted proteins | sample X363_Desmarests_Spiny_Pocket_Mouse__metabat2_low_PE_031 | metagenome-assembled genome bin X363_Desmarests_Spiny_Pocket_Mouse | reverse complement strand
GGGCGAGGCCCCCCGCATCATCAACACCTTCCTGGAGAGCTATGACTTCGGCGGCAAGACCATCGTGCCCTTCTGCACCTCCGCCAGCAGCGGCATGGGTTCCAGTGCCAGAAACCTGGAAAGCCTGACCTCCGGCGCTCAGTGGCTGGACGGGCAGCGGTTCGGGGTGCATCCCGGTGACAGCGATGTGACCACGTGGGTGGACGGCCTCAACCTCAACGGGTAAGTCTATGAAAGAGAAACGAGTGGTCAAGCACGGCATCGACGCCATCATGCTGCTCCTGCTCCCGCCGCTCATGGCGGAGCTGATTACCGGGCAGGAACTCCATGAATGGCTGGGAACGGCTATGGTGGTCCTGTTCCTGGCCCACCACGGGCTAAACCTCGGCTGGTACAAAAACCTGCTGAAAGGGCGGTATGGCCCCTCCCGTTTCCTCTGGACGGCCCTTGATCTGCTGCTGACCGTGGATATGCTGACCCTGGCGGTCAGCGGTGTGATGATGTCCGGCTTCGTGTTCCGCTTCCTGCCCATCCGTGGCGGGATGCTCCTGGCCCGCCGTCTCCACCTGCTCGCCTCCCACTGGGGACTGCTTCTCATGTCTCTCCACCTGGGCCTCCATTGGAGCGTCATCATGGCCATGGGGCGGAAGATCACCCGCAACGAGAGGAAGAACGCCGCCAGGACGCGGGTGCTTCAGGTGGCGGCGCTGATGGGCGCGGTCTACGGTGTTTACGCCTTCATCCAGCAGAATTTTGCGGACTATCTCTTTCTCAAAGCGGCGTTCGTTTCCTTTGACGAGCAGAAGCCCGCCGCCCTGCACCTGTTGGAGTACGCCGCCGTGATCTGGCTGTTTACCGCCGCAGGCCACTACCTGACCAGGCTGGCACAGCGGGCAAAGGGAGCGCACAGCGCCTGGAAATGGGCGTCCGTCCTCTGCCCTCTGGCAGTCTGCGTCGCGGCGGCTGCCCTGTTCAGCGCGGGCAAATCCCCCGCGCCCGACTGGGCGGCGGACAGCTCTGCCCCTCCCCAGCAGACCCAGGCCGTTCAGACGCCCGCGGCAGCGGCCCCTTCCCTGGAACCGGCCCCGCAGATCGAGGACGGCCTGATCCTAATTTCAGGCGTCACCTATTTGCCGAAGCACCTGGAACTTGAGCGCGGCGAGATCAGAAAGCGCGGCCCGAATCTCGGAGGACAGGGCGTTGTACGGCGCTCCGTACTCGTTCAGATACCGAGCGATTTGGTTCAGGTTGCTGCCGATCTTTCCATATTCCCCGGTCAGCCTGCCAATGGCGGCAAGCAGCTTGTCGTTGACAGGGGACACCGTGATAATGGGCTTGACGGTTGCTCCTGTGATGGCCTGCCGGATAAACTCGGACTGGTTCATCCCGTAGGCGGTTAGGCGTTCCATGAAGTCGGCGTGCTCTTCCTCGGTCATGCGGGTTTTGATGATGTGGTCGCGGTGGGGTGTGTTATAGCGTTTGGGCATGGGTGGGGTTCATCTCCTTGTCTTGAAATATTTGCGGGCGAAAGCCCTTATTGAAAAATGTGTCCCCGCCATACCCCTTTCTGTTTCTTATTGCGATGGAAAATGCAACGCACCCAGTTGGTCAAGTCAAGACCATCTGGGTGCGAATGATTTTCAGTATGCACTTTCTGCATCGCTAAGTTTATTATAATCGAGGGACCAGAATTTGTCAAGGCGTTCTGGATGTCGGCATACGGCGCGGATGCGCAAGGGCCGGTGCGTCCGCACCGGCCAAAAGGCGGGTCTGGGGTGCCAACCCCAGCAAGATTTGACCAAGGGGAACAAATGAGCTGACGGCGAAATTTGGACCACGGGTCGAATCTTGCTTTTAGCTATAAGCGACTTCAGCCTCAGTGGGAAAGCTGCGAAGCGGCGCAAGGGGGCGGGAGCACTCTATCGGATTTTGTGTTAGCTTTACAGGGCACGGGCAATGTGGTACAATGAACGCTGAAAGCAAGGCTCCACCCACCAACTGGCCCAATTTGAGGGCCTTACAACAACATTCTATGCAATTGCAACGCGGATGCAACGTAAATGCACCATTTATGTGGTAGACATTCCACAGGAAGGAAGAGTAATATGGTACAAGTCAGGGACATCTGCTCAGCCCGAAAAATGCTGGGTCTGTCGCAGGAAAAGCTGGCGGAGGCGTTGGGCGTATCCCGAAACACCATTTCAAGATGGGAGCGGGGTGAGTGTAGCCCCAACGCAGCCAAGATGGCCGCGCTGGAACAGTTGCTTGCCCAACTTGAGGATGGGTTCACCGCGCCGGAGGAAACGCCCACTCCAGAGGAGACATCTGCGCCCCAAAAAGTAGCAGTCCCTCCGTTGGTCGTCCCGATGAAGGCCAAACGCTGGTCGATGGCGCTGCTATGCGCCGGAGTCATATGCGCCCTACTGATTGGGGTCATGGCTTTGGTTGGGGTCTACACTATCGATCAGCGGTTGGAACCGAATAACATAGTCCCGGCTGAGGAAATCGAAAAAGAGGAGGTGGATGAGTCTCTTATTATTGAACCCGTCACCAGACAGCCCTTGCAGCCGTAAGGACTGTGCAGGAGGGAGGTGAGAAAATGAGATTCAGAAAGGTTCTGAGTCTATTGATTGCCTGCTTGCTCGCTTTGGGATGCCTTACCGCGCCTGCCGCGGCTACCGTAGTCTCCAGTTTGGATACCCAGGCCATTACACGGGCCACTGATCGAATCGAGGCGACAATTTCCGCAAACAAGGTTGTGCCTTTAGGTGACAGTGTTTCTCTGGATAGCGGAGAGGTCGTTACCTTCAACTTCACTTACACGCCCCGTAATGCCAGTGTCAAGTTCGGCTATATTGGCCCGGACGGCTACTTCTACGGCCTCAGCGGTTCTAATGGAACCGCCTACAAAGGAATCCGAGTTAGTGAACCGGGCAGCTACACTCTGGCGATCTGGAACAAGTCCGACACAACCGTGGCTGTAACAGGAACGGTGAACTATTGACGAGAAGCTTGGCAAAATAGAAAGTGAGGAATATCATAATGAGAAAGGCAATAAGTTTGTTGTTGGCCCTGGTTATGTGCGTCGGATTGGGGGTTCCGGCGTTTGCTGCTCCGGTGGATGCCCTCGACCCCAATGCCACCGGCTCCGTGGAATCGCCCCAGTACGCCGTATACGAAATGCCCTTCCGTGCGTATGCGGGCGGTCTTACCTATATTGATATGGTCTTCACTGTTTCGTATAAGGGCGGGAACTACGTTTTTGAAAGCCTCGACAGCGTCTCTTTCACCCCTATGGATCCCAACGGTCTTTACTGGAAACTCACCAAGTACAGCTACCAGCTCAGCAGCACTTCATGCACTGTGAACACTTGGCGCACGGAAATGATCGGAAACACCCCCACCGGGTTTTCGGATACAGCCTCCTACACTGTATCGATTAATGATGTTGTCGGCAACGCGAGGGAGAGCGGCTCCGCTATCGCTTCATCGGTGAGTGTCGTCGTTGAGGAGACGTATGGCATTCGGATGACGGCGGAGGAGTTCATCAGCCAAGTCGCAACATCGGGTATTGAGTCCGTGACCCGTGTGCCGATGCGCCGTGCGGATTGAGCCGTTCTGTGTAAACCAGCAAGAGGCGGAAAATGACGAGGAAAATCCGGGGCTCCTGTACAGTGGTCCCTTTGTTGCAGTATGAATCTTCATATCTGAACGTGACAAAAGTCTTTAAGGATTTGATGGCGGCGGTATAAAATGACACGGGCATAGCCGTAAATCCCGGCCATTTCAGTGACTGCCCCCGGTACGTTTCTCCCACACAATGTCATAGCCCAATACGTCAGCCACCTCAATGGCCTCGTGACATCGGAGCGACCCGCGCAGGAGCTTGCTGGAGAAGTTGGAGACGCTGGCGCAACAGCCGTATTGATTAGCCATCTTTTCCACCAGTTTGGCAATAGTAACAAAAGAACACGCCAACCACATTTCTGTCGGTTGGCGTGTTCTTTTGCTCAAAAATACGGCTATCACAGCACTTTTTGTTTCAATTTAAGTTTTCAATTAGTTAGGTATCAAGTGCTTTATGTCATGGCACTTTCGGTTGATTATGTCAATATTTTCCTGAGACAGCTTGTATTGCTGTTCTTTTGCCCGGAACATCTGCTCCATAACCGCGTGCTCCTGGGCGATTAGTGAGCGGTCAAACATACCGAACTGAACCGTGAGCAGAAGTACGCAGCAGATCAGCTGATATACATAGGAGGCTAAGCTCGTATAAGAAAAAGAATATGTCCAGTAGTTTAGGATGCTGACAATCAGCGTGGTCAAGATTGTAAACATCAACAGAGAATGGTTGTCTACATCTACGCGGCGGCTGGTCAGACGGCGCACCAGCACAAAATAGGTCAGGACAAGAATACCAACATTCAGCAGGATTGTTGTGAGATGCAACGCAATGCCGCCCCCTTCCGGGAAGAAAAGCATCTGAACGATCAGTTCCGCCATATAGGCCATGTTTTGGATGATATGGGCCGCCACGGCATAAATCAAAATCCGCCAATAGGATTCGTCAAAGCAGAACCATAGGATCAGCGAGGATAGAATGACGAGAAGGGAGAAGATATACGAAAACCACCCCCAAAAGAATACTGGGAGCATATAAAAATGTCCCCTGTGATCCAGCGGTACAGGACAGGGATCAGCACGATAGGGGCCACAGTTAACGCCCTCGCCCAAAACATGGGCCTGCGGCGCAACCCAATACACAACATCAGTTCGCAGAGAAAAATTTGGGTAGAAAAGTTTGTAACAGATAATTCGAGCCCTTCCACGAACGAGGCAAAGCCAGCCATAATCATGCTCCTAATATTGATTGAGGTCATCCATAAATTGTTTTTTCTTTCCCCGGCTGAGTGTGATAACTTCATCTCCCAGATAAACCTCATTGTTGATAACCTTGCTGACACACCGCAGGTTCACTAAGCAGCTGGAACTGCACCGGCTGAAGCCAAAGGGCTTTAGGCTCTCTTCGGCCTGGAGCAAAGACCCCCACGCCTCTTGCCGCCCGTTGGCCGTGTGATAAAAAATATGGTGTTGATCCACCTGCACATACCGAATATCGGAGACTTGAAACCTGACGATTCCGTTCTTTAACCGAATCGTCAGTTCTGTATGGCTCCGCTTTTCGGCTCTGGTAATGGCCTTTGCCAGCTTGAAGGAAAACACGGAATAGGATACAGGCTTGACCAGGAAATCTATTGCGTCCACTTCGTAACCCTTGACAGCGTATGGGGCCATATTGGTCACGAAAATCAGGCAGCTCTCAGTATTGAGTTTGCGCATTTCCGCTGCGGCTTCCATACCATTTTTGTACGGCATTTCAATGTCCATAAAGACAATATCAAAAACCGTGCGGACGTCGTTCAAAAATGCGAGGCCGCCGCTGAATTCAGAAATGTGAAAGCCTGTGTCATGTTCCTGCCCATAACGTTCCAGATAGGAGGTCAGAATCTGAATCTGTTCGGCCTCATCATCTACCGATTGCGATAGAAAGCAGCGTGACCACCTCCAGCCGTCATAAATCCCAAATATTTCAATATTCTCAACAAAAAGCTCGTGCATTTTCATTATCCAAATCAAAATGATACCATTGCAGCCGAAAAATGTAAAGAAGATTTCCACAACGATGCAGACATTTTTTGATGGAACCTGCCAAGGAGGAAATAAAGTCTACCGGTTATGAAATCTTCATTGTGAGCCAACCGGCTTTCCTCTAAAATAAAAACAGATGACGTGTTGAATCATTTTAGGAGGGGAGGATAGAAGCTTTCGGCGTATCAAGCACAAAATTTGATGGAAAGAAGAGGCTCACAAAACAATCAACAAAGAAGCTGGTGATTGTACTGGCTCCGCTTGTGGTTTACGCGGCGATTGCGCTTGTCATGTTCTGCGGGCATTTTATGAATACACAGACCGCCGCCGGGCCAAAGGAGGAAAGCAGCACCCCGGTGGATACAAGCGCCTATGAGTTTGTGTTCAACGGGACGGTGGAAACCAACACAGGCAGAACTTTTACCCTGGACATGGCCGGAAATAAGGACGAGGGGCAAACCCTTTCCCTGGCGGTCAAGGAAATGCCCGCCCTGAATTTGTCCGGTAGGTGGACCTTCACTGAGAACAAGGGATATAAGATTTTCCTGGACGACGCCAACGGCACATTCATGTACAGCCGCTATAACCCCGACAGTAAGGAGTTCACCGTCACGTTTGATTACGACATGGGAAACTTTGGGCAGCCCAGGGCCGTACTCACCTACTCGGACGAAGCGTTTGCCGCCCAATACGATGGGGTTGGCCTGGGCCGGAAGCCGCCGTCCTTCGCCCTGGAGGGTTATACGACCTACAAGCACTACTCCTATGCTGCTGAATCAATTGAGCGCGAAAGAGCTTATGTCCATCGTAGCACACGGCGGCTTCAAGAGCGATATGCTCACCGGCATCAATAAGCCCGCTTCCGTAGATAAGGACGGCCCCGCCGGTCTGGATTCCTCCCAGCTGGGCGGCGCGACCTGCTACCTGTTCCCGTCGGAGAGTAGGATGGTTTACGCCGTGACGATTTTCTTTTTGTAGACACTGGTGCAATTCATATTGTCTAATTGTGGTTCGGATATAAACGACATGATTCTTAGTATCAATAAAATCTTCGTCCTGGAAGTTTGGATATCCTGATGTACGGTTGCTCCCTGACATAGAAATTGCACTATGTCTGGCTGGACTGATACCTCTCGCCGTATTCATGTCAGGGGGCGATGCGGGGACAGTGACGGTCATCGTATCCTCGCTCAGTGTGTGCAGACGTTTTCTGCATTAATTGGTGGAGAAACAAAGTGTTGATAGTTTTCTTTGAAGTAATATTCCAGCCATATGCTATCATATGCGGATAGAAGGTAGGCCCATTTTTGCACATTGGGCGCTGCTCAAAATATAAAATTGGCAGAGCTCCCGGGAAAGAAAATGAGAAAGCAATTTCTTCTTTTATGTTGTGCGCAATGGGTAAAGCGACCACAAAACAGCAGGTTTTGAAATGCCTATTTATCTATATAACACAAAATATCTGATGTGTATTTGGCTATATCGCTGTTTTTTAAAGAGGAAAACAGTTTCCCAATTTTTCGTTGACCAAGCGCAAATTTGACGCTATATTAAAAATACCAACAAATAACAGGAGGGAGCCATATGAAAAAGAAATTTGCAATCCTGCTTTCTGCTCTGCTGTGCCTGCTCTGTCTGCCGTCCGCCGCCTTTGCCGCCGGTGCAGACGAGATGGTCCCCGTGGTGGTCAAAACGCCTGAGAGTTGGGAAGCCCCCTGCCTGTGGGCGTGGGCGGACGATGGTACCAACGCCTTTACCGCTTGGCCCGGCGAGGAACTGGAGCCGCTAGAGGGAGGTTGGTACTACACCTACGTCCCCAGCTTTGTACAGAACGTGATCGTCAATGCCAACAACGATTCCGAGACCCCCGTGCAAACGGAAGGCGTAGTGGTGGAGGCGGGAAAAGAGGTCTGGCTCGCCATCGGTGAGGATGCCGCCGCCACCGTGTCCTATGAATCCCAGGCCCGGATTGAAATCCCCGAATACGTAGAAAAGTTCGTGGTCCACGCCTATGTGCCGCTGGACTGGAAAACTGCCAATCTGTGGGCGTGGTCCGCACCGGACGGCACCAATGCCTTTGACGCATGGCCCGGTCTTGCCTTGAAAGAAGGCGAGGATGGCTGGTTCACCGGCAAAGCCCCTGTGTGGATCAATTCCATTATCGTCAACGGCAACGACGGCGCTGTCCAGACGGAGGATGTATCCGTGGAGGGCAAGGAGCTTTGGATCACCGTCTACGAGGATCTGACTTACGACCTGGCCTATGAGGATCCCAACAAGACCGCCGAGGACATCACGGTCCGTGCCAAGGTTCCCGCCGACTGGGCTGGCCCCTGCCTGTGGGCCTGGTCCGCGCCGGACGGCACCAACGCCTTCGCCTCCTGGCCCGGCGAATCGCTGACCCAGGATGGAGACTGGTACACCATTCAGGTTCCCGGCTGGATCAATTCCGTTATCGTCAATGCCAATGAAGGCTCTGTGCAGACTGCTGATCTGTCGGTGGAACCGGGGAAGGACATCTGGGTGGTGGTAACCGATGCAGATAACGCCACGGTGTCCTACGAGGAGCCTGCGGGCGAGCCCGCTCAGGCTGATCCTACGGAGACTGAGCCTGTGACCTCCGAGGAGCCCGCACCCTCTACCGAGCCGGGGCCTGCTGGGGACGATAATGATAACACTGGCCTGATCGTAGGCGGTGTGGCCGCGGCTGTGGTGGTCGTGGGCGGCGGAGCGGCCCTGGCCGTGTCCAAGAAAAAGAAGAAATAATTCCGCTGTTCTGCGGGTGCGCGGCGGACGCGTACCCGCAGAACGCCATTTCAGTGAGGAGGTATCTCAATGATAAAAAGACTGACCGCCCTGCTTTTGGCGCTGTCCGTGACGCTGGGGCTGGCCGCTTGCGGCGGGCCAAAACCGTCCGATGCGGACGCAAACAAGTTGGTGGTCTGGCACGACAAGGAGGACGCCGTGATCCAGGCCCTGTCCGGTTATCTGGCCGAAGCTGTCCCCGATCTGGAAATCGTATTTGAGAAGAAAACCAGTCTCACCGATTCCCTGAAGCTGGTTGGCAACGATCCCACCGCTGCCCCGGATCTGTTCATCTTTGCCCACGACAAAATTGGCGTGTTTGCCGAGATGGGCATATTGGCCCCGGTGTCGGAGCTGCTGGCGGATGACGCCCTGGCGGACTATCTTCCCATGACCCTGTCCGCCGCCACTTACAAGGGCACCTTTTACCAGCTTCCGCTGTACTTTGAGACCCTGTTGTTCATGTACAACCGCCGTTATATGCAGGACGATGAGGTTCCCACCACCACCGGTGGTCTGCTGGACTACATGGAGAGCAACACTGGCCGGGGCCGGTACGGCTTCGTGGAGCAGCACAGCACCGCCTACTACAGCGCCGCCTGGATCCACGGCTTTGGCGGTTCTATCATCGGTGCAGACGGAACGCCGTTCCCGAACGGACAGGCGGTGCGGGACGCGCTGGCCTACCACCTGCAATTCGTGGCCCTCATGCCGGGGGAGACGGAGTACAGCACCGTGAACACCCTGTTTCTGGAGGGCAAGGCGGACGCCACCATCGGCGGGCCGTGGATGGTGCCCTCCGCCCGGGACGCGGGGATCGATTTGGGCATCGCCCCCATGCCCACCGTGGACGCCACCGGCAAGCCCCTGGCCCCCTACTCCGGCGTCCAGGGCATCCATGTGCTGAAGTTCGCCGCCGAGCAGAAAACGGAGGCGGTGAAAACCCTGCTGGCCGCTCTTACCAACCCGGCTATCGGCACCTCCCTGGCCCTGGCCAGCGGTTGCGCCCCCGCCAACGCCCAGTGCTACGATGACCCCGCCGTGGCCGATGATGAGCTGGTGCAGTCCATGCGCTCCACGGCGGAGATCGCCGTGCCCATGCCCAACATCCCGGAGATGGATGTGATGTGGACGGTGGTGGGCAATTTGCTCACCGATGTAAACCTGTCCGGCAAGGACATCGGCGGGAGCTTTGATGCCGCCCTTGCCAAAGCGAATGAGCTGATTTCCGCCATGAAATAGGGTGACACCATGAAAAAACGAGATAACAGCGAGCGGGCGAAAAAGCGCCGGAAGGGAATATTCTACTCCTACGCCTGGTCCACCCCGTCCCTGCTCCTCATCGCGCTGATGGTGGTGTTCCCCATTCTGTACACGGGTTACATCTCCCTCACCAACATGAACGTGTACCACTGGTTCGACTTTACCATCGTGGGGCTGGACAACTACCTCCGGGCGCTGTTCGTGTTCGACTCCGGCTTCCTGTCCGCCCTGCTGGCCACCATCCTGTGGACAGTGGTGAACATGGTGCTCCAGCTGGTCATCGCCTTTGTGCTGGCCTCCCTGCTGAACATCCAGAAGCTGCGCCTGCGCAAGCTGTATAAGACCCTGCTCATGTTCCCCTGGGCCATGCCGGGTTACGTGTCCATCCTGCTGTGGAAGACCGGGATGTTCAACACCCAGTTCGGCCTGCTCAACCAGTGGATGGAAAAGCTGGGGCTGGAGACCGCCCGCTGGCTGTCCTCCGATGTCTCCGCCTTTATCTGCTGCACCGTGGTGAACCTGTGGCTGGCTCTGCCTTTCATGATTATGATTATGGACGGGGCCATGCAGAGCATTGACCGCAGCTATGAGGAAAGCGCCCGGCTGGACGGCGCGGGCTGGCTCCAGCGCACCTGGTATATCACCATACCCGCCATCCGGCCTATCATCGCCCCGGCGGTCATCATCACCGTGTTCACCACCTTCAAGCAGTTCGATGTGGTCTACCTGCTCACCCAGCAGACCGGGGCCAAGACCGGCTCCGGCTTCCATACCATCCTCACCTATGCCTATGAGAACGCTTTCATCACCAACAACTACGGCTACAGCTCCGCCATCTCCATCATTATTTTCATCCTGCTCATTGTGTTTTCCGCCCGGTTCCAGCTTCGAGAGGAGGGGGATCTGTGAACCAGAAAAAAATCAAGGAGCGCGTGGGATTGACCGCACTGAATGTATTCTTTATCCTGCTGTGCTTTGTGACCCTCATCCCCATCCTCTACGCGATGAGTGTGTCTTTTAACGGGCAGAACAGCCTGCTCAGCTCCGACTTCTCCTTTATTCCCGAGGAGTTTACCCTGGACAACTACCGTCAGGTGTTTTTTGGCGAGGAGATCATCTCCTGGTTCGCCAACTCCATGCTGCTGGCAGTGTCCACGGTGGTGCTGTCCCTGGCTGTAGCCATTCCGGCGGCGTACTGCTTCTCCCGCCGGCGGTTCCCCGGGCGGCGGGCCATCCTCAAGTGCCTGGTGCTGCTCAACTCCTTCCCTGCCATCCTGTCCATGTTCGCCATCTACCGCCTGTTGCGTACCTTCGGGCTGGTGAATCACCGCATCGGGCTGATTCTGGTCTACACCGGCACCATGGCGGTGTTCAGCCTGTGGAACACCAAGGGCTACTTTGACACCATCCCCACCGAAATCGAGGAGGCTGTCCGCATCGACGGGGCTGGGAATTTCCAGGTTGTAACCCGGATCGTCCTGCCCCTGGCCAAGCCCAGCATCGTGGTCACGGCGCTGATGGTGCTCATTTACGTCTGGAACGAGTACATCTACGCCACTACCTTCCTCACCGGGGAGGAAAACTACACCCTGGCGGCGGGGCTGTACGCCCTCCAGGCCACCGAAATGAGCGGGAGCTGGCCGGTGTTCGCCGCCGCGTCCATCACCGTGTCCCTGCCGGTGCTGGTGATCTTCTTCCTGTGCCAAAAGCACATGACCTCCGGGCTGACCGCAGGGGGTGTGAAGGGATGAAGCTGGACGCCATTCTACACATACCCATGTCGGAGTACGCCCATGGCCTGGACGAAACGCGGATCGTATTCCGTCTGCGCTGCGCCCGTGGCGATCTAAAGCGCTGCACCCTCCACTACGGGGACACCGCCTGCCGGGTGACCCCCATCCTGTTCACCCCCGCCCCCATGGAGCTGGCCCTCAGCGACCGGTACCACGACTACTACCAGATCATCCTGGACAGCCCCTATCAGCGGCTGTTCTATTACTTTGAGCTGGACGACGGGCGGGAGACCGTCCTCTACTACGGCGACGTGTTCACCGACCGCCTGGTGGACGACCGTTCCGAATACTTCAAGCTGCCCTTCAACCACCGTGCGGATATCGCCCGGGTGCCGGACTGGGTGCACGACGCGGTGGTGTACAACATCTTCCCGGACAGCTTTGCCGGCGGGCGGGAGAGCATCTCCCTCCAGCCGTCCCGGCAGCTTTACAACGGTGTGCCCGTCAAGGGTAAGCTGGGCGGCACCCTCTGGGGTGTGGCGGAAAACGCCGATTATCTCCAGGAATTGGGGATCAACTGCGTCTACCTTAACCCCATTTTCGTGGCGGGGGAGTACCACAAATACGATCTGCTGGACTACTATCACGTAGACCCCTGCTTCGGCGGGGACGAAGCGTTCCGGGCTATGGTGGGCGCCCTCCACCGGCGGGGCATCCGGGTCATCATCGACGGGGTGTTCAACCACTGCAGCTGGTATTTCTTCGCCTTTGACGACGTGGTACGCAATCAGGAGCAGTCCCGGTACAAGGAATGGTTTTACCACCTGGAATTCCCCATCACCCGCCCGGAGAACCCGGAGGCATACCCAACCTACGCCTGCTTCGGCTATGAGCGGATGATGCCCAAACTGGACACCGCCAACCCGGAGGTGCGGGACTACTTCGCCGGGGTGGGGGCCTACTGGGTGCGGGAGTTCGGCATTGACGGCTGGCGGCTGGACGTGGCCAGCGAGGTGGACGATGGGTTCTGGAGGGCCTTCCGTAGCGCTGTGAAGGCGGAAAACCCGGACGCCCTGCTCATCGGCGAGGTGTGGGAGACTGCCAACCACTGGCTGAACGGAGATATGTTTGATTCCACCATGAACTATGATTTCCGCAAGCACTGCCGCCGCTTCTTCGGGGAACGCTCCATGGATGCCGCCGCCTTTTCCGGGCGGATCACCAATATGCTCACCCGTTACCGGGCACAGATGATTCCCGCCCAGCTCAACCTGCTGGACAGCCATGACGTGAGCCGCTTTCTCTCCCTGTGCGGCGGCGACCTGCGGCCCTACCGGCTGGCGATCCTGTTCCTACTGTCCTTTGTGGGGATGCCTACCATTTTCTATGGCGATGAGCTGGGGGTGCAGGGCGTGCTGGAGGCGGAGTACCGGGCGCCCATGCCTTGGCAGGATGGGAACACGGCGCTGCGGGAATTTTTTCGAGCGGCCATAGCCATGCGGCGCGAGTTGGCCCCGCTGCGCCGGGGGGATTTCCGTGTTCTCTCCGCCAATCCAGGTTCGGGGCTGTTGGCGTTCGCCAGGAGCTTCGGTGGGGAGACGGTCACCGTCTGTCTCAACTGTTCGCCCGACAAGGCAGAGCCGCCCGCAGTTTCCGGCGTTGAATATTGGAGTGAGGGACTGGAAAATGGGAGCCTGTCCGGGTTTGGCTTTGCGGTACTGGTTGACGGACATAGCTGATTGCTCTATTATTGAGCTATTCAGCGAAAGGAGTTCGTACCATGGGTGTTACAATTAAAGATGTGGCCAGGGCTGCAGGCGTTTCAATCTCTACTGTATCCAAGGTGATCAACGGGCATTACAGCATTTCCGAGGAGACACAGGAGCGGGTACGTCAGGTGATTCGGGAACTGAATTATTATCCCAGCGCCAGCGCCCAGAGCTTTGCGAAAGGCACCACCCGCTCCATCATTGTGCTGGCCGATTTGGGCCCAAATGTCGCATTTTCCAATCCCCATATGTTTGAGATCATTGCGGGGCTGGAGGAGATCCTGCGGGCAAAAAAATACCGGCTGATCCTGTGCGGCGCGGAGCCTTCCACCGCCTGCGAGATGGCGGAGGACTTCATCTCCCGGCGCAGCGCGGACGCCCTGGCTGTCCATGTGTCGGTGGTGACCCATCAGCTGGCGGCGTTATTAGTGCGCACCCACTTTCCCCATATTGTGCTGGGCTTGCCTAACTTCGACAGTCAGGTGTGCTGGATCGACATCAACAACGTCTATTCCGGCATCATCGCGGCCTCCCATCTGGCCAAGGAAGGCTATCAGCGGATAGCTTACCTTGGCGGGCAGGATCATGACCGTATCTCCGCCCACCGGCTGGATGGTGTGCGACAAGGGCTGGAGGATGCCGGATTAGTTTTGGATAATCAGGATATCTGGCAGGGGGACTCCACTTGGGCCGATGGCCAGCGCATGACCCGCAAGCTCTTGAGCCGTGAACCCATGCCGGATGCAGTGGTGTGTGCAAACAACTATATTGCTTTGGGCTGTGTTTCCGCCATCCGGGAGCGGGGGCTGGATATCCCCGGACAGATTGCGGTGATGACCTTTGATGACCATCCGTTCGCCCAAATCATGGAGCCGCCGTTAACGGTGGTGGACATTGATGTGCGGGGGATGGGGATTCAAGCAGGAAAATTCCTCTTGGATATCATTCGACATCCCAACACTCAGGTTCAAACCTATGTCACAACTTCAAACCTAATGGTTCGGCAATCTACTGTCCGTCAAGATCTCAAAAATGAAGGGGGAGAAACTGTATAATTTCATCGTCAATCAGTCTAAATAACGCAGCGATTTTTGAGGAGGCTTTTTAAGTGAAAGCTGTAAAAAGGTTTTTTGCAACAGTCCTATCTTTGGCAATGCTGATTGCTGTTCTGAGCAACGTAGTCTATGCTGGAGATGTTTCTTCGGAGCTCGGCCCCGCCACCTCGCTGTTGTGGAGTATCTGGAAGATGCCATGCTGTTTTGGACTGACTTGGGCGTGAACGGCATTCGACATGACGCAACACTGCATATGAATCCCGCATTTGTGAAAGGACTTACCGACGAGGCTCTGACTTGGGGCACGTTCTAAACTCAGATAACTAAACAGCGAATGGAGGGGCGGGCCTTACGGTCTGCCCCTCTTCTCATGCTCGGACTCAAGATGAGGAGGGTTAATCTATGCTTTTCAAAATCTTGCAGGGTGACAGTTCCCGCATTTCCACGGATATCACCCCGCTGCATCCCGGCTGGTGCTATTTCACCAGTGATGACGGGAGGCTCTACAGCGACTCTATCGACGAGAATGGTGCGAAGAGGCGCACTTGTATCAACCCTAACAGCGGAGGCGCAAGCGTGGCTGTAAAAGGAACGCTGACGAAGAACGGTTGGGTCAGCGGGCAGCAGACATTGCCCGTACGTCTCTCTATTCCCGATGTCTACGGACGGCAAGGCGAACACCAACACCGCCAACCGCAAGAGCGGCGTTGCGAATAGAATCACAATTTCAAACATTCCCGCCCAGAGTGGCACGCTGACCTACAATGGCAATTCTCAGACTCCTTCCTTCAGCAACTACAACAGTGCTCAGCTCACCCTGGGCGGCACGACCACCGGAACCAACGCCAAGAGCTATAGCACAGCGTTTGTGCGATGAAAAGATAAATCAGTTAATTGCCACATTTCCACATTGATGTGGAAAATAATCGGTTTTTCCCACCATTTACCTTTTTGCTTGTGCATGATATACTAAAGTCACCTTGAAATTCCCCGTGCTTATTGGCAACAGGCACAGATTGGAGGGAACTTATGAATGGAACAATCGCTGTGGGCGGAATGGCCCTGGCCGATGTCCAAATTATCGCCGAACAGCATACTGACGTGGGCCGCCGCACCGTAGAACAGACAGGGGCGGAAGAGGAGCGGCTTGGCACCGCTGTCCGGCTGTGCGGAACAGCCCTGTCCGAGCTGATCCGCCAGCTCCAGGAGGAAGGCGACTCAGACCACGCGGACATCTTGGATTTTCAGCTTCTTCTGCTGGAGGATGACAATTATATGGGCCGCATCTACCGCATGATCCAGGAGGAACAGGTCAACTGCGAGTATGCCGTGTCACAATGCTCCCAAGCATACCGCGATGAGCTGGCAGCGCTGGATAACCCGTACCTCAATGAGCGGACGGCGGATATCAGTGATATCGAGAAACGGCTGCTCCGGGCACTGTCCCGGCGGGAGGGCGCGCCCGTCCGCCCCGGCCCCAAAATTGCCGCCGCACTGGATCTCACCCCCTCCCAGGTGGTGGAGCTGGGGCGGCAGGGTCTCCAGGGGATTGTACTGGAACAGGGCGGGCTGTCTTCCCACTGCGTAATACTGGCCCGCTCCATGAACATCCCCTGCATGATCGGCGTGGCGGGACTGCTGGGTCAGCTGCAGGACGGACAGAGGCTTCTGCTGGACGCCGAACATGGCCGGATCACCGTGGAGCCCACGCTGGAACAGGTCCAGGAATTCGAGCAATATCAGGCCGCGTACCGGGCGGAGCAGGCGGAATTAGAGCGGTTCCGCCATGCAGCCACCGTTACCGCAGATGGAAGGGCCATGAAAGTATACGCCAACATCACCTCCGACCTGGAGGTCCCGGAGCTGCTGAAGCAGGGCGGCGAGGGCGTGGGCCTGCTGCGCACGGAGCTTTTGTACATGGAACGGGAAACACCGCCGGATGAGGAGACCCAGTACGCGGCCTACTCCGCCATTGTCAGCGGTCTGGCCGGACGGCCCCTCATCGTGCGCACCCTGGACGTGGGCGGCGACAAGCGCATCCCCTATTTGAATATCCCCTTGGAGGACAATCCCTTCCTGGGTTACCGGGCCATCCGCTACTGCCTGGATCACCCCGAGGTATTCCATCCCCAGCTTGCAGCCATCCTCCGGGCTGCCGCCCTAAGCCCGGTACAGCTCATGCTTCCCATGATCACCACGATCTCCGAGGTGGAGCGGGCCAGGGAGGCCATTGTCCAGGTTCGGGCAGATTTGAAGGAGCGGGGGATAGAAACCGGCCCCGTATCCTTGGGTATGATGGTTGAGACCCCCGCCGCCGCCGTGATGGCCGATCAATTCGCCGGGGCCGTGGACTTCTTCAGCATCGGCACCAACGATTTGACCCAATACCTGTTTGCCGCAGACCGGAACAATGCCACAGTGGCCGCCCTCAACTCCTATTTTCAGCCAGCCCTGCTCCACATGGTAGATCACATCTGCGGGTGTGCTCACCGGCACGGGATCGAGGTGGACATCTGCGGGCAGGCCGGGGAAATGGACGAACTGATCCCCCTCTGGGTGGGCATGGGCGTGGACAACCTGAGCGTCAGCATCCCGTCCATCCCCAGGGTTCGCCGCGCCATCAGCCGGTGCGATGCCGCCCGGTGCAGGCGGCTGGCAGATCGGGCCCTTCATTGTTTTTCCGACCAGGAGGTCATGGATTGTGTACGGGAGGAGGTGAGACAATGGTCGTAAAGCAATTGCAGGTTCGAAACAAGCTGGGCTTTCACGCACGGGTGGCATCCCGCATCACCCGGAGCGTGAGCGCGTTCCAAAGCTCGGTGAACGTCCAAAAGGATGGGCGCCGTTTTGACCTGAAAAGCGTCACAGGCGTCATGATGGCCAACGCCAAGCACGGGGACATTGTGACCGTGGAGATCGACGGCCCGGACGAGGAGACCGCCGCCCAGGCGCTGGAGACACTGTTTGCAGAAAAATTCGGGGAGACGTGACAAGACTGACAACAGGGAGGGAAACACATGGACAGTATGGAAGTGGCGATGGGCCTCATTGCCCAGGCGGGCGACGCCCGGAGCAGCTGTATGGAGGCCATTGGTCTGGCCAAGGAGGGAAAATTTGACGACGCCCGGGCCGCCCTGGAGCGGGCGGACGACGGCATGGTGGCAGCCCATGAGATCCAGACGGATCTGATCCGGGAGGAAATGAGTGGCAGCGGCGCACCCGTGTCCCTGCTGATGGTTCACGCCCAGGATCATCTCAACCTGGCGCTGGTGATGCGGGATGTGGCGGACGAGTTCCTCCAAGTCCACCAAAAACTGATTGAACTGGAGGGGAATCGCTGATGCTTACCATTACACTGATCTGCAACCTGGGGATGTCCACCAGCGTCCTGGTGGACAAAATGGGCGCTTATACAAAGGGGAAAGGGATTGAAACCGACATTGAGGCCCGCGCGTTCCAGCGTGTGGAGGATCGCATCCATCAGACCGACATCCTCCTGATCGGCCCCCAGGTCCGCTTCATGGCCAAGAAGTTCCAGGACCAGTACGGCGGGGAGGTCCCTGTCATCCAAATTATGGATATGTCCGATTATGCCCTGCAGAACGTGGAGAAGATCTTCGAGCAGGCGTATCGTGAGTATCAAGAGAAGAAGAGTTAAGGAGGAGAAAACATGAGTAAAGAAACATCTGGCGGCGGTAAGCTTATGGGCTTCATGGAGGAAAAATTCCTCCCGGTAGCCGCAAGACTGGGCGGGCAACGCCACCTGCTGGCCTTGCGTGACGGCGTGGTCATGATCATGCCCCTGCTGATCCTGGGTGCGTTCTCCATGATCATTGCCGAGTTCCCTGTGCAGGGCTTCCTGGATTTTATGGCAAGCATTTTTGGCGAGAACTGGAATGCCTTTGAGGGCGTTATCATGAACGCCACCTACGGCATTTCCGCCATCGTAGCCTGCTTTGGCGTGGCCAGTTCCCTGGTGAACAGCTACGGGGAGAACGGCACCCCCGCAGGTATCATCGCCATGGCGGCATTCTTTGCGGTGATAGTGCCCACTGCCCTGACCAACGCCGACGGCGAAGCGGTAGACGCGTGGATCGCCGGCTCCCTGGATGCCACGCTGCTGTTTACCGCCCTGCTCACCGCCCTGATCGTGGGCGAGATTTACCGCTTCCTGGTGCAGAAAAACTTCACCATCAAGCTGCCAGACTCCGTGCCTAAGGCGGTGTCTGCCCAGTTTACCGCCCTGCTGCCCGGCACCGTCATCATCGTGCTGTTCACCGTGGTGCGTCTGGCGTTCTCCGCCACCCCCTGGGGCGGCTTCCCTGAATTTGTCACCGCCATCATTTCCACCCCCCTGCGACATTTCGGCACCTCTTACATCGGCACCCTGGTGTGCTGCTTCGTGGAGCATCTGCTGTGGTCCTTCGGCCTGCACGGCTCGGCCATCATTGTGTTCCCCATCTTTGAGCCCCTGTGGATTATGAATATGGCGGAAAACCTCTCTGCGGGTGCCCGCAACATCGTCACCTTCACCTTCTATGAGAACGGCGTGTGGATGGGCGGCTCCGGCGCCACCCTGCCCGTGGTCATCTATATGCTGATTTTCGCCAAGTCCAAGCTTCTCAAAAGCGTGGGCAAGGTGGGCATTGCCCCCGGGCTGTTCAACATCAACGAGCCGGTGACCTTCGGTCTCCCCATTGTGCTCAACCCCATCCTCATGATCCCCTATATCCTGTCCCCCATGGCGGCCATGTCCGTCCAGTATCTGGGCACCGCCATCGGACTGTTCCCCCTGTGCAACAACATGGTGCCCTGGACCTGCCCGGTGTTGATCAGCGGTTTCCTCACCACCGGCAGCATCATGGGCGTGGTGGCCCAGCTTTGCGGCTTGGCCGTGTCCTTCCTGATCTGGCTTCCCTTTATCCGTGTCTGGGATAAGAAATGCTATCAGGACGAACTGGCCGCCGTATCCGCCGCCAATTCATAATCCAACTCCGTTTCCTGTATGATTTAGGTAATACATACCGGCAGGGGGGCAGCCTCCGGCTGTCCCCCTGCCCTGTTGTTAAGGAGGTAACCATGGCTTTCTTGGGTATTGAGACCGCAAAAGCGCCCGCCGGAATGCGGGGCAAACGGTTCTTGGCATTTCTCATTGACGCGGCCATTGTCGTCGCCTTGTCATTTATCGTCTACCGCCTTACAGGGCACCCCGATTTTTTTGCCGTGCAGGCCGCCATGGATGCCGCCCAGGCGGCGGGAGGGCAGGATCAGGCCCTTACCACCGCCGTATTCACCCAGTTTAACAGCGCGTACAGCGTGCTGCTCATCATTGCTTTCTGCTATGAGACGCTGACCCAGTTGGTTACCAACGGTTCAACCGTGGGCAAGCTGATCCTGGGACTGCGCACAGCACCCCAAAACCCCACCCGGGGCCGCGTCCTCCACAGTCTGCTGCTGTGTGCCAGGAGCGCCTTGAAAATGCTGTCCCTCTATGTCTTTCAGGGCTTTCCCTTCCTCATCTGCTGCCTGACCATTTTCACCAACGGGGAGTGCCGCACCGGGTTTGACATGGCGGTAAAATCTGTGACCGTATTTCGGGAAAAGGCCATGCCCGGGACATAGGCTGTGGAACAGCCATACACTGCGCGGAAAGAGGGGAGCGGTATGCGCCATTCTGAAAAGACCATGCGGAAGATGCTGCTGGCACTGCTGGAGCGGGACGATTTTGTCACCCTCAGCAGCCTTTCCCAGACGCTGGACATCTCCAAGCGGTCTGTACAGAACTATTTGAACAAAGCGGACGGGTGGCTTATGGAGCATGAGCTGCCCAATGTCCGCATCGTGAAGAAGCAGGGCTACGGCATCCGGCTGGAGCTTGACGCGGCGGGCCGCCAGACTATGTCCACGCTGCTGAACAACCAGTATTTTACTCTGGCGGACGGAAGCGCGGACCGGCGGATCGAGCTTCTGCGCAGCCTGATTTTTTCACGGGAGGAGCTGACCATCCAGTTCCTGGCGGACAGCTTTTATGTCAGCCGCTTTGTCATCCTCTCCGATCTGGACTGGGCGGAAAACTGGCTGGCCCAGTACCGGCTGCGCCTGTTCAAGACCCAGGGGCGGGGCATCGGCATCGCCGGGGACGAGGTGGCCCGGCGCTCGGCCATCGCGGGCTTCTTTGACCTGTGCGAGGGTCGGGAACCGGCCACAGTGGGCCAGGCCGACCCGGTGCGGCTGGCCAAGGACCGGCTGGAGAAAATGGAGCAGATCTATGCCGAGGAGGATATCAAGAAGGTGTGTGGCATCATTGAGGAAGCGGAACGGGAGTTTGACTTCTTTATGGGCAGCGAATACTTTACCTCCCTGGCCACCCATATTACCATCAGCGTATTCCGGCTGCGGCACGGCCATCAGATCAGCAAGGAATTCCTGCCACCGGATGGGGAGTTCCCCCAGCAGGAGATGAACACCGCCCGCTTCATCGCCGGACGGCTGGCTGGTACCTTCCAGATCCGTCTGCCTGAATCGGAGTGTACCTACATCTGCATCCACTTGATGAGTTACAATGCCTTCCAGTCCCAGATTGAGAAGGATCGGAAGGTTCCGGAAAATGTGGAGCTGCTGGCCCTCCAGTTGATTGAGGCGGTGGACGCAGAGGTCGGCGGACGGTTTGCCTCGGACAAGGTGCTGTTTTTTGGCCTGCTGGCCCATCTTCAGGGGGCTATCTATCAGCAGAAGGAAAACCCTGGCTCCAGATCCAGGCGCAACGCCCAGCTGCCCGAATCCTGCCGGGATCTGTATGACAGTGTAAAAAAGCAGGCCCCCGCTTACCGCCGCCTGGGCGGGGTGTCCCCCGACCAGCAGGAGCTTATCTCCCTGACGCTCCACTTCGCCCTGGCCCAGGATCGCACCACCACCAAATGGAGGGCGCTACTGGTGTCCAACGCCGGGGTCATCATCCAGCAGAGTCAGCGCAAGTTCTTGCAGGACTGTCTGCCCCAGATAGAAATTGTGGACATCTGTTCCCCTTACCAGTTCTCCGTCTACCCAGACAGCAGCTATGATTTCATCATTTCCATGACGCCGCTGGGCGGTGCGGCAAAGCCGGTTGCGGACGTCTCCCACATGACCAAGGCTCAGCGGGTTCAGTTCATTGAGGAGTTCCTGTTTGAGAAACTGGATAACAGGGGTGGGGCTTGATGGGATACCACTCCTTCATCCCCAACGCCGCCAAGGCGTGGGGCCTGACCGTGGAGGGGTGCAAGGCCAGCGAACCCCAGCGTATTCTGGGCGCGCTCAGCGGCGGCAAGCTGGTGGTGGCGCTCATGTCCCCGGGGCATTTCACCACCGGGGGCCACTTCATCGTGCTCCGGGGCGTGAAGGACGGCAAGATCCTGGTGGCCGACCCAGCCAGCACCTCCCGCAGCCAGAAGGCGTGGGACTTGTCCATTATCCTCAATGAGGCCGGGCACCGGGCCGGGCGGACCGTTCTGGATCATCGGTAAAGAAGAGGGCACGGATGGCGGAAGCCAACCCGTGCCCTAACTGCGCTATGTATCGGTGCCAATGACCTGCCATTCCACATTGGACAGCGTGAGCGTGCGGCCATTATGCACAGTGGTGGCCGGGACATAGCTCATGTCGTTGCGGTCCAGGGGGCCGATGGACTTGGTAGCTGTCACACTGCCCCGCTGGGTGGTGTAGCCCGCCGCCACGGTGGACAGGGTGGTGTGATCCAGGGCCAGCTCGCCGGTATACTCCCCGTCGTCATAGGGGATGGTGGGGGCCAGCTGCTCCAGAATGGTGTTGAGATCCTTTTTTGCCGTCTCCACCGTCACGGTCTCGGTGACGGCCTTGGTCTCCAGAAAGGTGTGCTCCTCCTTGGTGGTGTAGGCCCAGGCATAGGTGAAGCCGTCGTAGTCAAACGACGGCTCCTTCAGTGTTTCCAGGTCGGTATCGGGCGGGAGCACATAGGTCTTCAAACAAAAGGACAGCCACTGGGCCAATTTGTGCCCAGCAGCTGTCTTTTCGTTTACAGCGCCTTAAATTTTGGGGTGGTTGATTTGCTCGTGTACACGCTTACTGTGGCGGCGCACCTCCACATCAGTTGCCATCATCCATGCCGCATGCCGTAATGTACCAACGCGTCCTTGCACGTCAGCACCACGCCCTTACGCCCTTGGGCTTTGGCTTCCCCGATTACATGGCGCAGGAGCAGCCCGGCACAGCCCCGGCGGCGGTAGGACGGGATGGTGTCCACGCCGAAAATCATCTGCCACGCGCCGCCCTCATCGTGCAGGGCGGCGTTTTCATACATCTCGTCCCGCAAATCCGCCTCGTTTGTCACAAGGCCATTGATAAATCCCACCATTACCCCGCTGTCCAGCAGCAGCCAGAAGTGGCCGGGATAGCGGGCGACTCGGGCGGCAAGGCTGGCGGGGGAAGCCGCCTCCGCCTCCGGAAAGCACTCCGCTTCGATTTGGATAATGGAGGGAAGATCCCCGGGGACAGCGGTGCGAATTTCCATGGTGAACTTCACCCTCAATCCATCATGATCCTGACGATCTCCTTGTCGGTCTCCCGCATACCCTCCCGGCCCAGCCGGCCCACGTTGCGGATGGTGGCCTCCACGCCCTTGGTGATGATGCCGTCCCCGGAGCGGAACTGCTGGCCGTTGAGATACATATGGTAGCCCAAAATGCCCGCCTCCACGCTGGAGGCGATCTTGGCCGCGCAGCTGGGCTTGGCCCCGTCGCAGATAATGCCGGAGACGATAGCCAGGGCGTTGACCAGGGTGTGGGAAACGGCGTCGCAGTCCGCCCCCAGGAGGTAGGCGATGCCGCAGCCCGCCGCGCACCCGGCGCTCACCGCGCCGCAGTAGGCGGACAGCCGCCCGATGCCGGTTTTTTCGTGGATGGCGATGAGGTTGGAC
>X363_Desmarests_Spiny_Pocket_Mouse__coassemble_478_pt1 | contig 24670 bp, 35 predicted proteins | sample X363_Desmarests_Spiny_Pocket_Mouse__metabat2_low_PE_031 | metagenome-assembled genome bin X363_Desmarests_Spiny_Pocket_Mouse | reverse complement strand
GTTTGGTATCCTTTCGCTGGCGGTTTTTGGCCTACTTTATCTTACCATTTACAGCTGTGGATTGGTGAAATTCTCCTACCACACAGATGGTTCACGAAAGGTTCCAACCACAGCCCTTTGCAGTTTTGTTAATCAGTTAAATACCGCCAGACGGTTTATGTGGAACAAGGCTACAAAAGCAAAGTGTACTGTGGGTACAGCATCATCATCTTACCGCTGGAGGTTTCGCTATGATTTGTGTTGGTATCGATGTGGCAAAGGACAAGCATGACTGTTTCATCATCAGTTCAGAAGGTGTCGTCCTGGCAGATGTATTCACCATCCCCAACAACATGGAGGGGTTCACCACTCTGCTGGACAAGCTGCGGGCCTGCTCCACGCCTCAGGACAGCATAAAAGTAGGGCTTGAGGCAACCGGGCATTACAGCTACAACATCCTCGGGTTTCTTCTTGACAACGGTCTGGCCACCTATGTCTTGAACCCTCTGCGCACCAACCTCTACCGGAAAAGTCTCAGCCTGAGAAAGACCAAGACGGATCGTGTGGATGCGCGAACGATTGCGGCTATGCTTCTGTCCGATGCGGGCCTCAAGCCCTACACAGATACAGCATACCACAACGAGGAACTAAAGTCACTTACCAGATACCGTTTTGACAAGGTAAAAGAGCGGGCGAAGCTGAAGCAGTCTGTTTCCAGGTTGGTGTGCATCCTGTTCCCAGAGTTGGAGAAACTGGTGCCAACACTTCACATGGCCTCTGCTTATGCGCTGCTGGCTGAGCTTCCAGGCGCCAAGCAGATCGCCGCTGCACATCTTACCAGGCTAACGTCTCTGCTGGGCGATGCCTCCCATGGCCGTTACGGGCGGGACATGGCGGTGGAGATCCGGGATGCCGCCAGAGGCTCTATTGGTTCCAGGATGCCTGCCAAATCCCTCGAATTGCAGCATACTATCCGCCTCATCCGGGAGCTGGACGCTGAAATCCAGGAAATTGAGGCCGCCGTTCAGAACATCATGGATGAACTGCACTCTCCCATTACCACCATCCCTGGCATTGGATACCGCATGGGGGCCATGATCCTTGCCGAGACCGGTGACTTCTCTCGCTTTGATTCCCCAGATAAGCTGTTGGCCTATGCTGGGATGTCCCCATCTACTTACCAGTCCGGGCAGCTCAAGAATTGCTATCCACATATGGAGAAACGAGGTTCCCGCTATCTGCGCTATGCCCTTTACAACGCCGCCAAATACGTTTGCCACTGGGACCCAACCTTTGCCGCTTACTTGGCCAAGAAACGGGCCGAAGGCAAACATTACAACGTCGCCCTATCCCACGCCGCCAAGAAACTGGTGCGCCTGATCTTCGCTCTGGAGAAGTCCAGACAACCGTATTGCCCAGCACTCTAAGTTCCCCTCTATAGCCATCTGAGGGCCACATGACCCTCTGCTTTGCTATACCCTTTTGAGCCGTCTGACTTTTTGCCACCATCCCTCACTTTGGGGGTTGACTTCTAATAGTTAATCTTTTGTTTCTATTTAACTCGCTTTGTGATTTTATCACTGTACTCATAGACTGATTCTGATATGATTATTTCATTTCATTGAGGAGGTCGCAGTATGGAATTAAGAAAAAAGCGAAAAGCCATCGTAGATGCGAGTTCTTGTGTTGCCTGCGGTTGCTGCGCAAAGGTATGTCCTATGTCGGCCATCCAAATTTGGCGCGGAATTCGGGCAAAAGTTGATGAAGCACGGTGCGTAGGCTGCGGAAAATGCGCAAAAGAATGTCCTGCCTCTGTCATTGAAATTCAGGAGGTTTCGGTATGAAAAAGCATTGGTACGACTATCTGTGGATCGTGGAACTGACCTACCTCGTATTAGGGTTCTTCAATATCCTGTTTGCGTGGCTGGGGCTTCTGTTCTTTTTTATCCCTCTGATGATTGCCGCCGTCCGAGGTACAAAGGGCTACTGCAACCGCTACTGTGGCCGGGGACAGATATTCGGGCTGCTGGGCGGACGCTTCGGCTTGTCCCGGAAAAAGGACATTCCCAAATGGATGAAAAGCAAATGGTTTCGCTATGGCTTCCTGGTTTTCTTTTTCATCATGTTCTTCCAGATGCTGTGGAATACATATCTGGTATTTGCCGGTGTGCAGAATCTTCGGCAGGCGGTAACGCTGCTTTGGACCTTCAAGCTCCCTTGGAACTGGGCTTATCACGGGACTCTTTTCCATCCCGGCGTTGCTCAATTTGCTTTCGGGTTCTACAGCGTGATGCTGACCTCTACAGTCCTTGGGCTGGTTACTATGGTGCTGTTCAAGCCCCGCAGCTGGTGCGTCTACTGCCCCATGGGGACGATGACGCAGTTAATCTGCAAAGCCAGGAACGGCAAAGAGTGATTTTATCACGGAAGTCAGACTCTGCTTGTAGTAGAATGTGCAAAACAAAAGAAACAGGAGGCAAATGCTATGTCAGCAATTACGATTCGCAGAGAAAACTTTCAGGAGGAAGTTATCCACTCCGATAAGCCCGTCCTGCTGGACTTCTGGGCTCCCTGGTGTGGCCCGTGCCGTATGGTGTCCCCGGTCATGGAGGAAATTGCGGGGGAGCGCCCCGACATCAAGGTCGGGAAAATCAATGTGGACGAACAGCCGGAGCTTGCCGGTCAGTTCGGCGTTATGAGCATCCCAACGCTGGTGGTGATGAAAGGCGGCAAGGCCGTCCGTCAGATGATTGGCGCAAACTCGAAGGACCGGATCCTGGCCATGTTATAAGGGTGGTGCGGCAATGGGATTCTTTGACTTTCTGCGCGGCCCCGCCATTGATGAGGGCATAAAGGAATACCGCAAAACCGGTGGGGCGGTCCTGCTGGACGTGCGTACACCCCAGGAGTATCAGGAGGGGCATATCCCGGACAGCAAAAATGTCCCCCTTCAGGAGCTGAACCGAGCAGGCGAGATGGTGCCGGGAAAAGACACGCCGCTGTTTGTGTACTGCCACAGCGGAGCCAGGAGCCGTCAGGCCGTGGGGGAATTGCAGCGCATGGGCTACCTCCATGTGAAAAATATCGGCGGGATCGCCGCCTATACTGGAAAGGTGGAACGAGTATGAAAGTAGTCATCGTAGGCGGCATCGCGGGCGGGGCCACAGCGGCGGCGCGCATCCGCAGGCTGGACGAACAGGCGGAGATCGTGGTGTTCGAGCGGTCTGGGTATGTATCCTACGCCAACTGCGGCCTGCCCTACTATATCGGGGATGTGATTGCCAATCCCGAGGCCCTGACCTTGCAGACGCCGGAGAGCTTCTTCTCCCGGTTCCGGGTTACGATGAAGGTGCGCCATGAGGTCACCGCCATCCATCTGGAGAAAAAGACAGTCTCCGTGAAAAATCTGGAGACGGGAGAGGAATTTGAGGAGAGCTATGACAAGCTGCTCCTGTCCCCCGGAGCCAAGCCAACCCAGCCGAAGGTCCCCGGCGTCGGGCTGGAGCGGGTATTTACTCTGCGGACAGTGGAGGATACCTTCCGCATCAAGCAATACATCAACGAACACCATCCCAGGTCGGCGGTGCTGGCGGGGGGCGGCTTCATCGGCCTGGAGCTGGCGGAAAACCTGCGGGAGCTGGGGATGGAGGTCACCATCGTCCAGCGGCCCAAGCAGTTGATGAACCCCTTCGACCCGGATATGGCCGCATTTATCCACGCCGAAATGCGCCGACACAGGGTTCAGCTGGCTCTGGGCCGTACTGTGGAGGGCTTTTCAGAAAATAATAGCGGTGTGGACGTGCTGCTGAAAGACGCACCCACGCTCCACGCCGACATGGTAGTGTTGGCGATCGGCGTCACCCCGGACACCGCGCTGGCGAAAGCAGCGGGGCTGGAGCTGGGCATCAAGGGCAGCATCGTGGTGAACGAACGGATGGAGACTTCTGTCCCGGACATCTACGCCGTGGGGGACGCGGTACAGGTAAAGCACGCTGTCACCGGGCAGGACGCGCTGATTTCCCTGGCGGGTCCCGCCAACCGGCAGGGGCGGATTGCCGCCGATAATATCTGTGGCGGGGACAGCCGTTATCCCGGCTCTCAGGGCAGCAGCGTCATCAAGGTATTCGACCTGACCGCCGCTGTCACCGGTATCAACGAGACCAACGCCAAAAGAGCGGGGCTGGACGTGGATACGGTGATTCTCTCCCCCATGAGCCACGCCGGTTACTACCCCGGCGGCAAGCTGATGACCATGAAAGTGGTGTTTGAAAAGGAAACCTACCGGCTTTTGGGCGCTCAGATCGTGGGCTATGAGGGTGTGGACAAACGCATTGACGTCCTCGCCACGGCGATTCACGCCCACATGAAGGCCCCAGAATTGAGGGAGCTGGACCTGGCCTACGCCCCGCCCTACTCCTCGGCCAAGGACCCGGTCAACATGGCGGGCTTTATGACCGACAACATCCGGCAGGGCCTTATCAAGCAGTGGCATCTGGAGGACATAGACCGGGTTTCCAAAGACGGGAGCGCCACTTTGCTGGATGTCCGAACAGTAGAGGAATACAGCGGCGGCCACATCAGTGGATTCCACAACATCCCTATAGATGAGCTGCGGGAGCGGCTGAACGAGATAGAGCAGGGCAAGCCGGTCTATGTCATCTGCCAGAGCGGCCTGCGCAGCTACATTGCCTGCCGGATCCTGGCCGGGTATGGGTATGAGGCATATAACTTCGCTGGGGGATTCCGATACTATGACGCGGTGACCAACGATCATCAATTGACTGAATCCTCCTTCGCCTGCGGAAAGGATCAATAAGAAAAAGCGCTGTCAGCAACAGGCCGACAGCGCTTTTTTATTCTCCTCTCAGAGCCTCCAGTTTTGTCTGGTCCGTAAGCTCTACCACGCCCCGGGCCAACTTAACTACGCCCTCGCTCTGAAGGTAGCGGAGCATCCGGGTCACCACCTCCCGATGAGTACCCAAATGATTGGCGATCATTTCATGGGTGATGCGCAGAACGCTGGTGTTTTCAATGTTTGATTCTTCCAGGAGAAACGCGGCCACACGTTTGTCCATGCTGTGCCACATGATTTGCTCCACCAGCCACATGACTTCCGAAAACCGGGAAGCCATGATTTCGTTGGTGTAGTTGGCTACAGGGGCAGATTGCATCATGAAATTCTGGTAGACGTCTGCGGGAATGACCCATAGCTTCGTATCCTTTTCCGCCGTGACGGTTACATCAAACTGAATAGAACGCAGGACGCAGGAAGCGGAAAACAGACAGAGGTCCCGGTCAAACAGCCGGTAAAGGGTAACCTCCCGCCCCTCGCTGGAGAGGATAAACGCTCGAAGCTGACCGGATTTTACCAGAAGCAGGCCGGTACAGTCCGCACCGCCGCCATGGAGGACCGTTCCTTTCTTCACTGTGCGGCTAACCAAACTGCCGGAAAGCGTTTCCTGCTGTTCGGGGGTTAATTGATCCCATATAGGAAAGTACTCTGTAAAATCCATCATATTCTCTCCTTGCGTCGGACTGCTCTCAGTATAAATCAGATAATGACACTTGTCAAAGGGGGACGGATACTGAAACAGTTTCTTTTTCATTGCTTTTGGCTGGGGTCATATGAATTTTGCAGAAAATGTTATGAGAAGTAAAATTACTTGGAGGGACTGCTTTTGAGGTAGTCCCTCCTGCTACTTCCTATAACTTTTTACTGGGCATAAATTGGGTAAAGAAGATGGCACGGGTGGCGGAAGCCAACCCGTGCCCTAACTGCGCTATGTAGGCCAGTATTTTTGATTGTCCTGGCGGCAGTCCAACACCGCGTCCAGGTAGACAGTTTCTCCGTCTACCGTAAATAACGCCTTGTATCGCTTATAGAACAACGCTTTGCGGTACTGCTCCGGCGGCAGGTCATAGTCCGTTTCCGGCGGGAATTGAAACGGGTTTTCCTCCAATGCGTCCAAGGTCTTTTCAAATTCCTGGACAAGCGTTTTCGCTGCGGGAACGCTCACGTTTGCCAGAAACCGGGCGTGGCTGACCAACATGGCATCCGCGCGCCTGGAAATGATGACCGTGTATTTACCCAATGGCCTCCGCCTCCCCAATCACACGCTCCATGTCGGCCAGCACGTCTCGGGCATTGCGGCCCTGGTAGCCGTTCTGCCGGTCCGCTTGGGTTTCCAGCAGCTCGGCATAGACGGGGTTACGGGGCCGGAGGGAGAGTGAAAGGGGCACAGCCTGCTCCCGCACGATCTGCTTCAGGAACATGGTGACGGCGCCGCTCATGGTCAACCCCAGCTCAGACAGGACATCTTCTGCCTGGGACTTCAGCGTGGAATCTACACGCATACTGAAATTGGTATCACCGGGCATATAAATCACCTGACCTTTCGAGAAAATTGTACTACATAGCATTTACAATGTCAATGCAATAATTCACAGAAGGAGGCTCATCGTGCCGATAAGGAATCAACAGTTCTACTTGTTTTTATCAGCTTGCTCCGGCAGCTGGCGGAACGCCGTTTTCGTTTCCGCAAAAGATACCCCCGGCTATTTGCTGACAGCAGACCGGGACGGCCAGCCGCTGGTCATGGCCGCAGAGCAATTCCAGCAGCTCACCGGGGAGCAAATTGACCCCGCCGAGTGCTGCGGACAGCTCACCGAGGATGGCTTTGCGGCCCTGTACGCCCAATATCTGCTCTGGCGTCTGCCATCGGCGCAGGAGAAACCATTGGAGTACCTGAGTCAAAACTGACCTGCCTTCGCCATTCTATACGCCCAATGCTGTACTATCTTTCACACCGCCCGCCTGGGATATTGCTTCCCGGGCGGGCTTTTTTGTGTTCACGGAAATTTTACAGAATTTATGGGCACTTTTTGCTCAAAACCACCGCGTAATAAGGGTGTCAGATAAATTGCGGGACAAGTGCAAATAAGCGCTGTTGCCCCACGAAAATCCAAACAGTCAGGAGCTGATCCCCATGAAGCGAGTAAACCTCAAGTGCCCCTACTGCGGCTCCCGCGCCCTGCTTAGACCGGCCTCAGTGGTATACGGAGAGCGGGCCGCAGACCCCTCCGCCCCGTTCTACGTCTGCGCACGCTATCCCGCCTGCGATTCCTATGTTGCCGCCCATCGGGAAAGCTGTCTGCCCATGGGCACCCTGGCGGACAAGTCCCTGCGCAACAAACACATCCAGGCCCACGCCGCCCTTGACCGGCTGTGGCGGGACGGCCTCATGACCAAGAGGCAGGCGTACCTCTGGCTCCAGGCCAAGCTGGATCTTCCAGAGCGGGAAGTCCACATCGGAAAGTTCTCCGACTTCCGCTGTGAACAGGTCGTCCAACTCTGCGACAGTCTTTTCCCGCAGACACCCAAGGCGGCATACCCCTACACGAAATACATCGGAAAGCAGGTGATCTCATGAAATTTGATTTTACACTCACGCCTGAACAGCAGTCCCTCGCGGCGGACAATCTTGACCTTATCGACAAGGTAATCACGCTGTTTATCCACCCCGATGAAACGTCGCCTTGCCTGGGCTGCGCCGACCTGTACCAGGAGGGGGCCCTGGCGCTGTGCAAAGCAGCGGCTACCTACGATGGGAAATCCGCCCAGTTCGGCACCTATGCCACCACCGTCATCCGGAACCACCTGTACAACTGCTGCAAGGCGGAAAACGCCCGCCGGCGGATCCTTCCGTCCGTCTCCCTGGACATTGACCGCTCCGATGGTGAACGGCCACCCCTGTACCTTGAACCCTCCGTCGCGGACGGGATCGACGATCTGCTGGACCGGATGGACACCCATGCCCTGCTGGCAGACTGTAAGCGCCGGTACAGCGGCGTGGCCCTGCTGGGGGTGGAGGCGCTGGAGCTGAAGATCAAAGGTTTCAGCGGGGCGGACATCGCAAGGCTTTATGACGCGAAGCCCAACCAGGTGGGCGCGTGGATCTCCCGGGCAGCGCAGAAAATCCGCAAGGAACTGACAACGCGGGGAGAGCAGCTGGGATTATGACAAAACTCTCCCGCGCCATTCCCGGCGCGGGAGAATCCCTATCCTATTTGCCTGCCAATGTGTCCATGCTCACACCCAGGGCCACGGATATTTTGTAGAAGGTCTCCACGGAGAAATTGTACCGCGTCTTATCGCTCTGGATCTGGCGAATGAAGTCATGGGAAAGCCCGGTCAGTTCCGCCAGCCGCGCGGATGTCATACCCTTCTCCTTGCGATATTTTCGGATATTTTGCCGTATCGTGTCATAAATCAAGCTGCTCTGTTCCATGTTAGCCATCACCGAACAAAGTATACCCGATAGGCCCCTTTTTGTATGTTAGCCTTTGCCTCACAATTTTGTGTTGCATTCTGTCAATGTTATGGTAAAATGTGTGAGGCAATACCACACAAATTGGAAGTACACCTCAATGCGGGAATGAGGGCTTACTTTGTCCCCGGACTTGGGGGTATGACTCATGATTGCGGCTTTGCTTCCACAAACCAGCGGTCCTTTTCCAGCCAAAGATACCGTTCATGGCCCTGCACCCGGACCGTGTAGCGTACCCCCACGCCGCCCACCGTCTGGCAGGCGGCCCGGCACACGTCCAGCACCCGGTCTACGGGGTATTTGTGCCCTTCGTCAAATTCAATTTCCAGCGGCCGGAGGTTCCCCTCGCTATCGAAGCGCACCACCACAGGCACATACCGCTTTTCACGCTGCATTTCAGCCATTGCTATCCCCCAAAGTAGCCCACGGGATGAACGGTGTGGTCATCCCTCGGATTGATCCGTCCAAGCTGCGGGTCGGCACAGGTCACCGCCCGCCGTATGCTCATATAGCCGTACCGCTGGCGCAGACGATCCATGGCCGCGTCGATCCGTTCCCACTTCTCCCGTTTGATGTCATTGTCCAGGAGGGAGGTCTGTACTCCGGCGTCGGCCTCCACCAGGTCAACGCCCCGGACGCCGATGCTCCGTACCGGCTTCTCCCAGCGGTAGTTTGCCCGGAACAGATCAAAAGCAACCTGGGCGATCTCCGCACTGGAGCAGGTGGGCACCTTCAATTTCCGCTGGTGGATCATGGAGCACAGTCCGGTGTCCCGGACGTACAGCTCCACCACCATGCACCGGGAAGCCAGATCCCGCATCCTGGTGGCCACGCTCTCCGCCAACAGGTAGAGCATGAGATGGACGTCATCGTTGTTGGCGAGATCCCGGGGCGTGGTGGCGCTGTTGCCCACGGATTTCACTGTGGCAGCGTAGTCGGTCCGCTTCACCGGGGACGGATCTTTCCCGTTGGCGAACGTGTGCAGGACGGCCCCCATCTTCCCCAGCTTATAGGTCAGGCAGCTTACCGGGCACTGGGCCAGCTGGCCAATCGTGTAGATGCCCAGTGCGTTCAGCTTTCGCTCGGTGGCCGGGCCGACATAGAGCAGGTCGCGCACCGGGAGGGGGTAGGCGATCTCCTTGTAATTGTCCGCCTCAATGCGGGTGATGGCGTCCGGCTTCTTGTAGTCGCTGCCCAGCTTGGCGGTAATCTTGTTGTTCGCCACGCCGATGCTGGCGGTGATGCCCAGCTCAAACTTGATCCGGTCGCTGATCTCCTTTGCCATTGCCATGGGGGAACCGAACAGTCCCACGCTGCCTGTCACGTCCAGCCAGCTTTCGTCCAGACCGAAGGGCTCGATTTGGTCGGTATAGTCCTCGTAGATGTCCCGGGCCAGTCTGCTGATGCGGATATACTCCCGCATATCCGGGGGAAGCACCACCAGGTCGGGGCAGCACTGTTTCGCCTGCCAGATGGCCATGCCGGTTCTTACGCCCTGCGGCTTTGCCAAATAATTTGCCGTCAGGACGATGCCGTGGCGGTCCTCCTGGCTGCCGCATACGGCGACAGGCTTATCCCGAAGCTCAGGGCGGCGCTGCATCTCAACGGAGGCATAGAAAGCAGTTGAAATCTATGTGGAGTATATTCCGTGCCATACCATCACCTCCCCGGCCTCAAACGGTTTTGCCCCTCTGAACCGAACAACAGTATTATAGAACTGATGTTCCGATGATGCAAGCGGTAATGATTCCCACGGGGCAGCGTGCAACGGTATTTTGCATAATACCATATGTTGGTGCAACATTGCCGTCAAAGGGAGCAGATCATCAATATTTCCGGGTGGACAAGAAACGGCCCGATCCCATCTGTTCATGAGACCGGGCCGTATTTCTCTATCAGGGCTTGACGCACCGCCTACTTGATAAACTGGACAATATCGTTTGGTGAGCATCCAATAATGTCACATAGCTTTTCCAAGGTAAGCATGGTAATGTTCTTATTCTTTTTCAGGGAATCCAGGGTTTTATTGTCTATGCCAGACTTCAACAACTGATACTGCGTGACCCCGCGCTCCCGCATCGTTTCCCATAAGGGGCTGTAATCCACCATGAAAACCATCCCCACGATAATTTGATAAACAAATTATATGGGAATATTTATTGTGTCGTTATTGTGATTATTGCCACAATGTAGTATACTGGATAAAATCTGCGAGGTGAAGACCGATGACAGATAAAAATATACAACGGCTGTCCCCGGAAAACCTGCCCTTGGACTTGGGAGAGTGGGGCACAGTGACAGAGGCCGACCCGGTCATGCCCGGTGTGTACGACGCTGTTTTGGAGCAGCCTGAAACCGGGGTGGCGTCGGAGGCTTTCCTCGTACACAGGGGTACTGCGGAGATCTCCGATATCGCGAAGGGGTACGGGAAGCCCGCCTCGGACTGTCCCGAGCTGCTGGTGTATACGGAGGACTGTTCGAGGAACCCCAGGTACATCATCGGCTATGAGCTGTTCCGCTATAAGATCCTGCACCGCTTGCCCCTGCCGGAGGGGGAGAGTATCCGCAGTCTCGCCGCCGTCGGCGCGGAGCAGTACCCGGAATATTTTGGCGGCTACCCGGTGCCGTTCCATACCCCATGGGGCTGCACCACCCGGAACAAGGTCATTGCCAACGGCCTGTGCTGGCTGGAGACGGAACAGTGCCGGCGGGGGCTTGCGCTGGCCTGCCCCATCTACGATGACCTGTCCGACGGGGCGAGGGGGCTGGCGGTGCCATCGGACGATGGTACGGACGGGGGAAATCCGCCCTATCTGTTCTTCCGGGAAACGGACAGCTGCGTCCCGCTCTTTGAGTTGATTGCCGATATGCGTAAGGAGCACCTGCGCTGCGAGATCAACTGGGCCGCGCTCATGAACGCCGTCTATCAATATCACCCTGAGTACGCCGCCCAGCACAACCTATCGGAACAGGCTGGGTTGAATGACGGCCTGGGGGCATTCCTACATAGCCTGGGCATAGATACGGAGCCCCAGGGTTCGTCGGAACGTCTTTTGTCGCTGAGTGAACAAGCAGGGATGGAGTTCATCCATTTTTAATCACGGATTTTTTCTTTTGAAGGCAGTGCTTTTATCATAATCAAGGTGTAAGCGACTGTGATCACGATTAGAATTAGGCAATGGACAATCTGTTGTTCGGCCGCAGCGCCCGCTTCATCCGCAAACGTATTGAGCGTATTGATGGCGGAATGGGTCACGATGCAGGGGAGCAGGCTTCCGCCGCGGTAAAATATTGTGACAAACAGAAAGCCCACCGCTACCGCAAAGGCGACCTGGCACAGATTGCTTGCCAGATCCATGCCGCTGCCGTTGAATAGGTTCACCAAATGCCCAATGCCAAAGGTCACGCTCGACACGATGATGGCGGATTTTACGTTATTCCGCTCCATTGCCTTGAAAAGCAGCCCCCTGAAAATCACTTCCTCCACAAATCCAACGCAGAGCATCATCACAACACGGCAGACAGTGCCCGCCGGCGAATCATTGACAGCCACTCCGCCCCAAAGCCCTGCTGTTACCAAAATTGCCAGCGGCACATAGTAAAGAAAGCGGACGGCAGACACAGCGGGCTTGCAAAGCCCATACCGCTCCATCAAACCATTGCGCTGAATAAAGGCAAACAGGAGTATGGCCTGCAAGATGCACAAAACGGCGCTTGCGGAGTATTCGATGCCAATTGCTTCGTTCAGCGGATTTGCCAGGGACTGCACAACGCAGTAAATTATGATCCAGACGATTGCAAAGGTCAGCTCGTTCTTCTCGTACAACTTTTTCATTTTGCTTCCTCCCGTATCGCTAAGATAGAGCCTGTGTATACCCGCTCCAAATGGGTCGTGATCAGCTTTTCATCGTATTCCAGCGAGTTGTTGGCAATGATGCTGGCATAGCCATGGACAAACAGCGCAAGCGTCACAAAAACTTCCTTTGTCTGCTTGATACTCATATTCATGGCCTCCCGCATCACAGAGATCACAGGTGCGAGGCCCTCTGAATCAATCATTTCAAGCAGGCTGTTCTCAACGGCAAAACCCGATTGAAAAAGGAAGCGGAACAAATTGGGTTCCTCCACCGCAAAGCGAATATAATTCAGCCCGATCCCCAGCATGATGTCCTCCCAGGCTGGCGGAATGCGCATCAGGTATTGCGTATGATAATCACCAGCCTTTTTGTAAGCAGCCCGTTTCAGTTCTTCAATCGTCGCAAAATGGTACATAACAGGTTGTGTGGAGCAGCCCAGCCTCTGCGAGACAGTCCGCGCGTTCACATTCTCCACGCCTTCGGCCCGCGCGGTCTCAAACGCCGCGTCGATAATCATTTCTTTTGTGACCTTGGCTTTCGCAGGCATAGTGCATCTCCTCAATCAATAATTATAGTTATATATAATCGCAATTATAATTTGAAGTCTGTTCTTTGTCAATCGCTTTGCAAAGATTTTTACCTGGGCGGGCATGGTGCGATGGTTTGGGCCTGCCGCTGCTGTTTGATAAAAGCTTTCCCCTGGTGCGAACACCAGGGGATTTTTTGAAAAAAGGCGGCTGCTGTTGAAAACCTCCCGCCCCGTTTGTATAAAGAGGATATAAGCCACATCAAATCAACTGCAGGAGGCGATCCTATGAACGTAAAGAAGAACAGCACCTACTATGCGGCGGTGGGCCACTTCCGCCGCAAGACCGACAGCCAGGGCCAAACCTGTCCTGTGATCCTGGTCAACGGGGAGGAACACATCGTAGATGTCCAGGAGATGGCGGTATGGGTCATCCTGAACTGGCGGTTTCTGCGCTTTGAGCAGGTTGAAACGAAGTACGGCCAGATGGCCGCCGAGCTGCCTCCGGCCCACCGGACGCTGGACGTCTGCCTCAACCGGTTGGAGACCCGGGGCCTGATTGCCAGAGGCAGCGGCGACACCGATTTTGAGGCGCTGTACGACCTACTGGGCGGGCTGTATGTCGTCCCCATCTCGGAGAGCCTGCCCCTGCGGCTGCTCACCTTTGGAAAGCTGCTGCTGGACGGCGTGCCCTTTGCCAAAGCGAAGGAGTTGTTCCGGAAGGACAGCCCCAATGAGCGGGAGGCCCAGGTAATGGCCCTGTCCCGGCAGGCGCTGCTGTCCACCGCCGAGCTGATCAAGTGCGCGGAGGTGGGGGCCACCGACATCTCTACCGAGGAAAAACTCCTGGACGCGCTCATCGACAACGACTACACCACCGGAGACAGCATCGCTTTTGAAATGCTTCAGGCGGAGCAGCGGATGCCCGTCACCATCGCCGTGGCCAACCTATATCTCCGCAAGCAAATCGTGTTTGAGCGGGTGTAAAACAGCAGGCGCCGGCAGCGTATTCCTGCTGGCGCCCGTTTCTTCCATCAATACGAAATGCTCCCGTTGTGCTTCCCGTTGATCACGTAGTAGGCCGTACGCTCCTCCGGTTTTACATACAACTTCATATCCGTGATTCGGGTGCGCTTCTTCTCCCTGTGGAAGTCCGTTTTGGCCGCCTCCACAAGGGCGTCCACACCGACCTCGGCACCCTGGAACTGCACAATAATCTCCGGCTTGAGGTTTTCGGCCTTTGCCTTTTCCTCGGCGCGGGCCTTAGCGGCGGCTTCCTTTTCCGCCGCCGTCATGGGCTTTCTGCCGGGTTTCTTCTTTTCCGTAGAATTGACCGTTTCCTTATCCATAGCCATAACCGCCTTTATATAATTGATTGTGTTCGGTGAAATTATATACGCCCTGGGCAAGAAATGCAACCATTATAAATCATGATATTGCCGGGTTGAGGCATGTTCAGAAAAATTTTTTGAAATTTGCAACAAAAGCGGCATCCACTCCCTATTTATTATATGTGGACTCTTGAGCACAACATGAAGGAGGAATCGCCATGAAAAGACAGTTCAGCCAACTGAAGCTCCCCGCCCCTGACGACCACGATCCCCATCCCCGCCTGCTGCTGGACGGGGACGGCATCCACGCCGGATATTGTTTTGAAGCCCTGTTCCCGGACGGCTGGCATGAGGTCACGCTGGAGGTGGCCTGGAATGTCACAGGCCCGGAGTGCTGGTACATCTCCACGCCGGGCTTTGCCGGGGTAAGCCCCATCGGCCTGTTTGTGCGGCTGTGATGAAAATGGCAGGCGGGACGTCCGCCGCCCCGCCTGTCCACCGCTCTATTGGCCCACTACGGAATTTGTCAGCGCCTGTTCTACATAGCTGTTGAGGGACATCTGCTTGGAAGCGGCACGCACCACCAGCTGCTTGTGGAGCTCCGGGGAAATACGCACATTAAAGCTGCCCTTGAACGCTTTCTCCGGCTCTTTCCCCTCAGCCTCGCATAAGGCCAAATAGTCATCCACTGCGCCGTGAAAATCCGCTACCAGCTCTGCCGCTGTACTTCCCTCATAGGAGAGCAGGGCCCGGATGCCCATGACCTTTCCGAAAAATAAGCAGTCTGCCTCAGAAAATTCAACGCTGCCGACATATCCCTTATATTCCATTGTATTGCTCAAATCAATCCCTCCTGTTCCAGCGTATTGACAAGCTGTTTGACCTGATAGTCTAAAAGTTCCTTGCGAGGGTGCGGCTTATGAAGCAAAATCGGCGGGTATTGTGGGCTGACGAACATCACCCTGGAGCCGCTGGTTTTCCCTTTGTTGCTCCGGCTGTATGTGAAATAGCCCAACAGCGTTTCCGCATCCTCAAACGTAAAATCCTTTGGCTTTGATTTCAACCTGTTGATCAGTTTCTCCTTTTGTCCCATCCCACTTACCTCCATATCCATAGTATATCATCATCTCCCAAATTATGCAACTATTTTTAGTTGCACTTGACATTCACAATATATTGCATCTCCACAACTCAGAATAACAATATATTGTGTTTTACCTATTGACATCCACTTAATCTTGTGGTATGATACCCATGTAATTGATCCTATGTGCGTTTCCTCCCCGATCAGGAGGGCAGGCTGGTCTTTCCGGCCTGGGAGCGAAGGGTTTCGCATTGCACACGCTGCGGGAAATACCGGCCCCCTCCCAAGAGGCGGCGGGGGAGCTGTACGGTATTCCTGGGATTGTACGCAAGTGCCAGTGGAAAATGGCTGGCCCCTGCTTGGTCAGGGGATTGGTCTGCCCACCGGCACTTTTTATATATATCATTTTGACCCGGAAGGGTAGAAAGGAGAGATATGTCCCAACTGTACTGCACAGGCCGGGTCATGTCCGAGCTGGAGCTGAAAACCAGCGCCAAAGGCGTCCCCTATCTCTGTTTCCCCATCGCCGAGCGCGTGGGGTACGGCAGCAGCGCCCACACGCAATACATCTCGGTGTGGGCCTGGGGAAACATGGCGCGTCAGCTTGCCGGCAACGGCGTAGGCAAAGGCACGGTGTTGTGGGTGTCCGGCTCCCTGGAGCTGGAGGAGTACGTCAAAAAAGACGGCGTCACCCGCGACAAGCGGCTGAAGCTCAAGCTGAAGGACTTGGGATTTCCCCCTGCCTGCGGTGAGCCGCGGCATGATCGGCCAAAGAACGTCCCGCCCCCGGAGATCATCGACGGGGAGCGGGAGGACCTGCCGGAGTGAAGCTCCGGCCCAAGTGAAAGAGGCGCTATGCCTACGTCCAGATGCGATCTGTCCTCCAAAAAACCAAATCGAAGCCCAGCGTCAGCGGGTTCGATTTGGGGAGGAGGGGCAACGGAGCGATATGAAATTTTCGGGCCATGCCCGGAAATGGAATGAGCGAAGTTTGCCCCGACGAGGCACGGCGCCTCTTTTTTATTGTCCAAAAAACTTTAGAAAAGGCGGCAAATGAAATGAAACAGAACATCATCCTCGGCGGAAGCATCTCCGTCCTGATCGGCGTGGTCATCGCCATCCTGGCGCTACTGCGTGGCCCCATCCAGACCGTCCTGCTGCTGGCCGCGTTCGCCCTCTGGGGCCTGTGGCTGCTGCTGGCCCTGCTGCGCCCCGCGTGGCGGGCCAACCGGACCTACCGCGCCCAGGAGGAGCGGGCAGCCAAGCAGCGGGAAGCCTTTTCCGGCGTGAACCTGGCCCAACTCCTGCTATGCCATGTGAACTACCGCGTGTCGGACTGCCTGAAAAGCGCCTATCCCAACGCCAGCTGGGAGTGGACCATGAAGGATCCCACCCCGTTTGTCGTCCGGGGCGGAACGGGGCGCATCCGCGTCTACGGTGTGCCGGATTACGAATACGCCGATGTGACCCTGGATCAGAGGGGCAGCCTCAGCTGCTCCCTGGTGCAGATCGTCCCCGTGCAGGGCGCGGCCCCCGGCAAGCAGCCCCAGGACCCCCAGGCGTGGTACGAGCTGGAGGGCCGGGAGGTGCTGGACAGGCTTATCGCCGACCTGAGCTCCCGGGGCCACACCGGCCTGACCGTGAACGGGGACGGCAGCATCACCTTCCAGCCGGAGGGCAGCGCCAGGGCAACCACAAAGCAGTGCTTCAAAAATCTGCCCGATCAGGCGCGCTGGCCCCAGCTGGCCGATGTGCTGCGCCAGGACGGGCTGACCGCCGATGTACAGGCGGACGGGATTGCCGTGTCCTGGTAAGGAGGGCGGCGAACATGAAAAGCGGACTGACCATCACCCAGATGGCCCAGGAGATCGAGCGCCAGAGCGCCGCGAAAGCGGACTATCTGGTGAACACGCGGAGCATGGAGATGGAGTCGCTGGGCGGCCTGCCCATGCTCCGGGTGCTGGACGGGCAGGGCCTGGACAAGCTGGAGCCGCTGGCCATCCAGGAAACGGCCCACCGCCAGCTGGGGGCCCACCTGAACATCCCGTGGAAGTATTACGACAGGATGCTCCAGACGGAGCCCGGGCTGCTGGCCCACAACGTGAACCACTGGCTCCGGCGGGGAGAACCTACCCAGCGGATGCTGCGCACCATCGACGGCAAGGCCCGGGCGTTTCTCAGCGAGCGCTACCGGCGTATCGACAACTTCGACCTCACCGCCGCCACCCTCCCCGTCATCGCGGAGATGCAAGGGGCCCGGTTCGAGAGCTGTCAGCTGACAGAGGATTTTTTATACTTGAAAGTAGTGAACCCCAGGCTCACCGCCGAGGTGCGGGTGGGCGATGTGGTACAGGCCGGCGTGGTCATCACCAACAGCGAGACCGGCCAGGGGGCGGTAAACATCCAGCCCCTGATCTACCGCCTGGAGTGCTCCAACGGCATGGTGGTCAACGCGGCCAAAATGCGCCGCAACCATGTGGGCCGTGTGAGCAGCGCCGATGAAAACCTGCTGCTCTATTCCGATGAGACGCTGAAGGCGGACGACAAGGCGTTCATGATGAAGGTGCAGGACACCCTGCGGGCCACGGTGGACGAGGTCAAGTTCGCCCAGGTGGTGAGCCTGATGAAGGAGAGCGCCGAGGCCAAGCTGAACACCGCCAATATCCCCAGCGTGGTCAAGCTGGCCAGCTCCAGCTTCGGCATCACCGAGGGGGAGAGCGAGGGCGTGTTCCGGCACCTCATTCAGGACGGGGACTACACCCTCTACGGGCTGGCCAACGCCGTCACCCGGTTCAACCAGGACGTGGAGGACTACGACCGGGCTTCCAAGCTGGAGTCCATCGGCTACGATGTGCTGACTATGACCCCGGCGCAGTTCCGGCAGATCAACCAGGTCACCAGCATGGCCGCCTGACCGCGGCCGCTGAGGAATTTCATTTTAAGCCGTTTTGCCCGCCGCAGGCGGCGGGCAAACGAAACCAACATTTTTTAGGAGGAAATGATCATGAGTAACCAGCAGAACACCACTACCCTGGCCCAGTACCAGCCCTTCGTGCTGCCCGCCCCCATGGACAACAGCTTCGACCCCGGCGACATGGCCGAGGATCTGGAGGGCCTGGAGCTGAGCTTCCCCCGGGTGAAGATCCCCGGCGGCGGCGTGCCCCAGTTCAAGATGCCTGGCGAGGACCCGGACCACCCGAACTACGTGGGCGAGATCGAGGGCGTCATCCTCTACAACCACTCCGCCAACGCCTATTGGCCGGAGGGCAGCGAGTACGACGACAACACCCCGCCCCAGTGCCAGTCCATGGACGCCAAGCAGGGCTACGGCGACCCCGGCCTGCTGTGCGCCACCTGCGGCTATAACGAGTTCGGCTCCAGCAGCAAGGGGAAGGGCAAGCTGTGCAAGAATATGCGCTACCTCTACATCCTGCGCAGCGGGGACTTCCTGCCCCTCCAGCTGGCCCTGCCGCCCACCAGCATCCGGCCCTACAAGAACTTTGTGAACGCCAACTTTGCCCTGCGCCGCCGTCCCATTTACGGCAGTCTGGTGAAGATCACCCTCAAGCCGGCGAGCAGCAACGGCTTCGATTACAGCGTGGCCGTGCTCCAGAAGGTCCGGGATTTCGAGGGCGAGGAGCTGGCGGCGGTCCAGGCGTATGCCGAGGGCTTCCGCGGGATGGTTAAGGCCATGCTGGAGCAGTGGGTCCAGGCACAGCAGACGGCTGACCCCGTTGTCCCGTCCGACAGCGGGCCCATTGAGCTGCCGGACAACGGCGACCACTTCGAGGTGGGCATCGGCGTGGTGGACGGCGAGCGGGAGCTCCTGCCCGCCTGAATCCGCTTTGTGGAGGCCACGGGCAGGCTGTACCCCTCGTTTACGGGGGTGCGGCCTGTCCCGCTGGGCTCGCTGACAGCGGAGCAGCAGCAATTTGCCGCCCAGAACCACAACCTGATCTACGCCTTTCTCCGTGAGAAGGGCTATGATGTCGGGGAGTTCTATGACATCGCCGCCCTGGGGCTTCTCCAGGCGGCCCAGCGCTACCTGACCCAGCCAAGGCTGAGGCGGTACGCCTTTACCACCATCGCGTGGCAGGCCATGGGGCGGGAGCTTGCCCAAAGCATCCGCGCTGAGGCACGGCAGAAGGACGCCGAGCGCCGGTATCTGGAGGCCGTCCGGGCCAGACCGCCCAATTGGGGCGGTGATTTGGAGGCCCGGCTGATCCTGCACGACCTGCTCGGCGGGGCCAGCGAGGAACAGCGCCGTCTGGCGCTCCTGCGTCTGCGGGGCTGTTCCATCCCGGAGGCGGCGCAAGCCCAGGGCATGGGCGTCAAGCGGGCGCGGCGGCTGCTGAAGGAGCTTCGCCATGACTACCTGATATTCCATTCTGAAACGGAAAGAGGGATCAAATTCCATGACTACTGAGGAAAAGACCTTGAAAACGCTGCACGGCGTGCTGATGCGGCCGCTGGCCATCGGCGCGAAAGCCGTCATTGTCCACCAGGGGCAGATCACACTCACATCCCGGGTGGTGTCCATCCACAGCCAAACAGAGGATGAGGTGCGCTTCGAGACGCTGAGCAGCGAGTACCGCCTGCTGATCGGGCCCTTTCGCCAGCCGGCTGTGACCCAGTCCTTCATGGCCATAGCCGCCTGATTGGGTAATGCAAGGCGCTTCAAAGGTTTTCACAGCCTTTGAAGCGCCTATTTCATAACAGAAAGGAACTTTATCATGATTGATTACAAAGCGGTGCCCAGCGGGCTGGACATCAGCCGCCGGGTCGTGGACTGTTTGGAAGCCGCGGCCCCAGCGGCTTATCGGTATGAGGAACGGGTTCAGGCGATCCAAACTGTCAATGACATTTTGCAGGGCCGGGCTGCCCGGACTGTGGAGGAATTGCTGGCGGAGTTGGGTAAATGCAGCGGGAAGCAGGCTGACAACCTGCGGGCGGACATCCGGGATTTCCAGCGGCAAAAGGAGCTGCTGACCCGGACCTATGACACGCGCTGGACTGGAGAAGCCTATTTCTTTGAGCAGCGCAAGGGCACGGAGGGCCGCACACTGAAGGTCATTGACCAGACACTGTATGACCGGGCCGCGCAGGAGGGGTTCCCGCCTGAGTTCTTCCGGGAAGCGTACTTTGACGGGGTGACCTTTTACTGCCTGCCCAAGTTCGCGGATTTCCTGGGTTCCGAGCTCCACAGGTGCAAATTCGCCGTCTGCCGGATCACCAGCGCCTCGTTTGTGTTCAGCCACATCTATGACACGGAGTTCTACTCCTCTGTGCTGAGCTATGTGGATCTCTGCGGCGCGACCCTGTCCCACACCCATTTCCGGGACTGCGAGCTGTCCAATGTAATGCTCCAGACGGCCCGGCTGAAGGGCTGCAACACCATCGACTGCACCATGGATGGCGTTGACTATGCCGGGGCCACGTTGGACGGCTGCACCTTCGGCCGTGTCACCGCAGGGAAGATCCGGCTGGACTGCGCCACCATCACCCAGGGCGGCGCCACCGAGGAGGAATGCCGCCGGAACCGTCAGGCCATCTACCAAGCCCTGGGAGTTTCGGAGGTGGCCGCATGAACCGCGCTGTCCCGGTGCGGCCCAAGGATCAGGTCATGTTCCACTGCCGGCGGTGCGCCAACTGCTGCCGAAACTTGGAGGATCTGCTGATGCTGGAGCCGCTGGACACCTACCACCTGGTCCGCTTCCTCCAGGAGCAGGACGGGGCGGCCACCATCGACACCGTGTATGAGCGCTATGCCCACACCGACCTGCTGGAGGGCTATCTGCCCATCTACCTGATGAACACCGTGGGGCCGGACAGCTCCTGCGCCTTTTTACAGGACGGCCGCTGTTCCGTCTACGATGGGCGTCCCAATGTCTGCCGGATTTATCCCTTCGGTGTGCGGCCAGGGCAGAGTGGGCGCCCCTTTGAATACTACCGCTATGAGGATCAGCACGCGGCCCATTTTCCCGGCGGCCAAGTGCTGGTAGAGGACTGGCTCCGCGATAATTTTTCCGGGGAGAGCCGGGCGTTCTGGACTGCCGAGGGCAATTTCCTGCCCATCTTGGGCGGTTTGCTCCGCAGGCTGGGCGGCGATGGGATCAGGGTGAACCTGTTCTATATCCTCCACTACCGCTACTACAACTACGCCCTGGATCAGCCGTTCATGCCGCAGTATACGCGAAATATGGCGGCGCTGAAGCAAATTCTCCAGAGAGAGTTGGGGGAGGTGTGAGCGATGTACGCGTTGGAGCGGTGGACAACGGCCGGACACCGCTGGGTACGGTACGCCGTGTCGGCCAACGGCCTGCTCCTGCACCGGGTGCGGATGGGCCAGCCAGATCCAAGTGAGTGGCGGATTGTCTTTATGGCCTTTTCCCTTGAAAACGAGCGCCGTGGCCTCGCAGAAAGTGCTTGATGCAGCCGCGCAATCAGCCTATACTTTTGTTGAAAACATTCGTAGGGAGGATCATGCGATGGGCACCATAGAAGAACCGTCCCGCTCCGTTCAGGAGCGGACAGATGCAGCCAAATCCCTGTTTGGCATTCTTCCTGCTGATATTACGCTGGAGGAGGCCCGGGAGGAAAGGCTGGATCAGATTCAAGAGACGATTACACAAAAATGACCGGCTCCGCCCATGGCGGGGGCAGATACCAAGGGACTGTCAGGCTGCATGATGCAGTTTGGCAGTCCCTTTTGCTTGAAGGGAGTGATTACAACCATGATCGGAACAGAAATGCGGGCCTTTGAGGCCCAAATCAATTTGACGCTGCTGGACAATATCATCAGCTTCGTTTTCAGAACAGTGAGCCCCACTCCGCCGCAAAGGAAGCTGCTGGAACAGCGCTGTATGTTCCCCATCCGGGCGGTAAGCGCCCAGGTATTTCAGGAACAGTACGGCTTCTTGTACCTGGGCGAGCTGCTGGAGCGCTATGAGGAGCGGTTCGGGATGCCCGAAGCGGACCGCCGCGCCATCGCCCTGGCCCTGGGCTACACCCGGGACATCGCCACCAAGGAGATGTTCGTGGGCAGCCAGCGGGCTGACTTCATCCAGACGGTAGAACGGGCCGCACAGGGGGATGTCTACCTCACCGGTGCGCTATATCTGCTCAGCGAGGGGGACAGTGAAGGCCCTGCCTATGAAAAACGGCTGACAGAGCGCCAATATGCCAGAACGGAGGAGTTGGTTTTCGCAATGAGCCTGTTCGAGCCGGAGCGGGCACTTGCGCTGTCCAAGGCCCAGCTTGTCTTGCTGCTGGGTCCCAACCGGACAATGCCCGTCCTGGAAAACGCCGGGATATTCGGCTGGCTTGTGGGCAGGCTGTCCCCGCTGAAAAAGCTTCTGAAATCCAAAGAATTTGCGCCTGTCCGGGCGCTGCTGACCCTGCCGGTTTCCTTTGTCAGGCCGGGGAGCAAACCTTATGACTGCCTGAAGGCATACGGCTATACGCCGCTGGAGATCGCCTATGCCAATCTGGCGGCGGTGGACGGCCGCTGGCTGGACAACGGGCTGAACCCGTTTGGGCTGTCGGCGGAGAAGATCGCGGTGCAGCTGTTCCGCACGGTGCTGACACAGGAGGAACCCCTGCCGGCGGATGTCTATCCCCAGCTCACCCAAGCCTATGAAAAGCACTCCAAGTTTGAGATCAAATACTGCGAGACCCACAAGCTGGCGGACACGCTCAAAACGGGCGTTCGGATCGGCAGCGCCGAAACCATGGCGTGGTTCATCCAGCGTGACTCGGTGTTCCATCCCGCCGTTGACAGCTTCGACGTCCTGGAGGCCAAATGGGATAGTCTGGCAAACACTTTGAAGGACGATGATTACCGGCATCTTTTTGAAAACAGCCTGACCGATCAAATGAGCGGCGCGGAGCTGAAAGACCGCATCGCCCGTTACGACGCGCTGACCCAGGGGAGTTATCTGGACTTCTACCGTAAGCATCAGAATGGACGGCGCTTTTCCCTACTGGTAAACGCGGACCTGTTCGACCTTTGGGCGGAGTTCCAAAACAGCCGCCCCGGGCAGGATACGGCCGCCCCCGGCATGATGGACTATATCAGGGCCTATCTGGAGGGGGTCAGGACGCCCCAGGCGTTTCGGTTTTTACAAAAGTTCATGCCCCAATACGGCTGCACCGGGTTAAATGAACTCTTTTGTGGGCACGGCCGGGAGTTTGACCACCAGCTGTGGACAGCAAACTCCTATTCAGGCGTCAGCGTTACCCTTACGCTTCAACGGGAGTTCCTGGCAGACGACCCCGCAGGCCAGCTTCTGCTGCTGCACTGGGCGGAGGAATATTTCTTCACCGTAAAGCCTGCCCACTACCTGGCCTTTATCCAGGCGGCGCTGGAAAATGAGCGCGCCACCGGCCTGCTGCCCCAGGAGGAGCTTCGCAAGCTGTTCGACCTGCTGCTGACCCAGAGTACGCTGTCCGCCTATGACGCAAATTCTTTGAAGCAGCGCTATTTCACGCCGGAGGAGCTCCAGGCCGACCAAAAGGCCAGGGACGCGGAGGAACTGGCGGAAAAACGCCAGAAGCAGGACGCGGAGATTCTGGCCCTCCGGGAGGAGTACGCCCAAAAGGCAGACGGCACCTTCCAGTCCGTTTGGAAATTTATTGAGCGTTACTATTACCGTTTTACCAAGACGGCCGCCGCCCGGATCATTCATGAGGATCTGGACAGACAGATAACAGAAACGGGCGGCGCTTTGACGCAAAAAGACGCCCCGTATTTTTTGTGCCTCTGCGCCAGGCTGTTGGAGTATGGCGCGATGGACTGGGCCGAGGCTTTGGCCCACATTTCAAAGATAAAGGAGGTCTTGGACGATGATCCAGGCCGCGATACTGCCGGCTGAACTGGCCGCGCTCATGCGGGAGCGCATGGAGGCGATCCTGGCTATGAACGCCGTGGGGCTTGACCTGGATTGGGCCAAGAAATTTTCCCCGGCCCAGCTGACGGCCTGCTGTGAACGGATGACCGGCTGCTCCATTGATGCGGAATCGTATGCGAAAGAACTCCAGCGGGAGCTGCTCCAAAACGAGGCGTTTGCCCCCTGGCTGTCCCAACTCCTGGCGCTGGTGTACCCGGGCGACGGTGAGGAACCTTCCGACCCCAGCTGGCCTACCCTGCAAGTCGGACTGGTTGGGCTGCTGGACGCCTGCCGGCAGAACGAGCGCGATATCACCGCCTACCCGGCGGCAGATACGTTTGACGTATTGGGGCAAAGATATCTCACCGGCAGCGCTTGCCTGACCTACCTGGAAAACTTCGCCCCGATGAACCTGTCCTGCGGGGCCGGTGCGCAGCTGGTGGATAATATGGCCGCCTGCTCCGGGCTGCCTGTTGTCCTGACTGATGAACAACGGGCCCTGCTGGTCAAGCCCTTTATTGCCACCCGCTGCCTGTTTGCCGCGGTGGACTTCACGGACATCGCGAAATTGTTCAGTTTGTTCCCGGAGCTGTCGGAGATTGCCCTGCTGCTGCATCAGAACGAAGTCGAGGAAAACCTGACCTTGCTGAACTATCAGTATTTTGCGGAGGATGCGGC